>Ga0066903_100007182_pt1 | contig 10052 bp, 8 predicted proteins | sample PanSoiMetaGPlot1_FD_67491 | JGI IMG/M metagenome (GOLD analysis project Ga0066903, IMG submission 67491) | Tropical forest soil microbial communities from Panama analyzed to predict greenhouse gas emissions - Panama Soil - Plot 1 (version 2) | ecosystem: Environmental > Terrestrial > Soil >... | reverse complement strand
AGCGACAGGCTGAGCAGGATGTTGTCGTAGTCGGTCGTGAAGGGCGTGACGACGTAGGCCTCGTCGCCGAATTCGACTAGGCCGATCAGGTCGTGATACTTGCCGGCGATGCGCTGGCGGATGAACATTTCGGCCGCCGCCACCGTCGTGAAAAAGGTCGCTTCGTTGGGCGCCTTCTTGTTCAACTGCGCCGCCGGGAAGCGCGCCATCATGCTCGACGAGGCGTCGATCATCAGCGCGATGCGTCGACCCGGATACGAGACCTCCTGATGCGTCAGCGGCGAATACGGATCCGCCAGGGCGAAGACAAAGAAGGGCAGCCCCGCCAGGAACAGCAGCAGCGTGCCGTGGCGCACGAACGAGGCCCACGACGAGCCGCCCCAGTTGAGCACCGCCGGCAGCGCCACTTGCGTCCGACCGGCCTTGCGCGACGCCATCGCCCGCAGCACGAGCACGGCTGTCGCGATCCCGACCAGCAGGACGAAGGCGAGCACCGCCGTGTCGCGGCGCGAGAACAGCAGATCGGCCGCCCGCACGTTGCGCCAGTCGAGCACGACGCGCTGCAGCGCCGCCGGAAGTGCTGTCAGCGGGACCACACTCGGCTCTCTCGCATGATCGGCTTGCGCTGGCGGCCGAGGCGCTTCATCACCCAGGTCTGTTCCAGCTTCAATCGTCCGAGCGTGTCTTTGGCGGCGGCCAGCGATGTGTCGAGGGCGGTGTCTTCGAACCGCGGACTCTTGCCCTCGACCGGTCGCGCGTACTGCGCTGCGGTAAAGCGATCGAGCGCCTCCTGCACCGCCTCGAGCTCGCCGGGCCGGGCGCCGTTGCCGTTCATGCGGATCGCGTTGGCCATCGCTCTGGTCGTCGCCGCACCCGAGACGGCGACGTACTTGGGTTTCGGCCAGCCGGTCTTGATGATGATTCGGCCATCGGAAATCGCCTCTCCGTTCTCGGCGGCGCGCCGACCGTCCGGTGCGAGGCCACGGGCGGCGCGCTGGCCAACGGCGTAGGCGCCGATGATGCGGACCGCTGCCGCGGCGCGCGCCGCCAGCGGCACGGTCCAACCGCCGCCTTCCCGTTCGCGCTGGACGGCCGACAGCTCGCGTCCGACGCCGCGGAGAATCGCGCCGTCCGAAACCAGGCGATCGGCCGCCTCGGACGGTTTGCGCGAGGCGAGGAACACACGGACCAGCGTCAACAGCGCGACCAGCGCCGCCAAGGCAAACAGCACGCCACCGACGACGATGAACAGGTTGGCGCGGAAGGCACGGCGGTCGACGTCCGCGAACGTTTCAGCGGATGCGTCACGAATATCGGATGCGTCGGTCGGCACCAGCGAGAGGATTCGAATCGACAGCGGCGGAAGGATGTAGGTCTGATCGCGCCCTTCGACCGCCGCTTTCTGGCTGACGCGACTCTGGATGCGGTAGCTGAGCTTGGTCTCGGGCAGCGGAACGTCCTTGCCGAACATGTTTTCGGCGATCAGGCGCATCCGATACTCGTACTGGAAGAAGCGTCGATCGCCGTTTCGAAGATCCGCGGCGTGCGTGCCGCCGAGAATCTCGAATGGAACGAACTGCGCGACCGACGGATCGAGCCGCGACTCATCGACGTTGACCTTCACCTGGTCGGTATCAATGACCGCGCAGGTCAGGACGGTCGTGAAGGTTTCGCCGACCCGGATCGCGCCGCTGCTCGTCCGCCACCAGCACTGCAGGGGATCGGTTTCGACGTTCTGGGCCATCGCGGGTGTCGTTGTCACCAGCGCCAGCGCGATGGCCATCAACCACGTTCTCATCATCATCCTCGTCACGAAACCACAAAACCACCTCGTTTCGTGGTTTCGTGTTTAAACCTTTCGCAGCCTCCGCTCAGCAATGAACTCGCTCATCGCAATCGCCGTCTGCTGCTCGTCGACGCCGATTCGCAACACGTCCATCCCGAAGTCCTTGGCTCTCTTGGCGACATCGTCCTGCCAGGCGCGCGTGCGCTTCGACAGCGCCTTCATCGAACCGCGCGACATGACCTTGGCCCGTCCGGTTTCGACGTCGAACGCCTCGATCCAGCCAGCCGAAATCGGCGGCAGCTCGAACGCAAACGCCGCATCGATCAGGACGATGAAGACATCGTGGACCGAGTTGACCTGCGCGAGCTCCTTGAGCACGTCGCCCGGATTGTCGAACAGGAAATCCGAGATCACCGGCACCATCGACGTTTTTCGCATGAATCCGGCGAGCGTCATGCTGAGGCTATCGGCGTGCTTCAGCTCCAGCAGCCCTTTATGCAGCTGATAGGCCTCGAGGCAATGGATCACCTGATTCTTGCCGATGCGTGGCCGGATCGCCGCCAGCTGTTCGAACCGGGCGTCGAACGTGATCAGGCCGAACATGTCCTGAAAGAACACGGCTGACATGCCGATCGTGCCAATCGCGCGGGCGATCGCCGCGGCGATCGGGACCCCGTCGATGCCGCAGCGCGTCGACAACGACGCGTCCGCGACTGTGACTACAGTCGCCGTGCTCGGTTGTTCGAAATCGCGGACGATCAGCGGACTGAAGTTGGTGAGCGACGACTGAGCCCAATCCACCTGCGACGTCCGGTCCCCTGGCTGCCACTCGCGGAGGCCGACGTAGTCAAACCCTGTCCCATGAAACAGGCTGCGATGTTCGCCGATCGTGTACTCGCGCATCCGGCGAAGGATGAGCAGCTCGATTTCGGTGAGCTCGGACAGGTTGACGAACGGCTCGACGTCGGCTTCGCGGGTTCTCAACGGTTCTGACGCTCTCCCTGGCGGTTCGAATCCGGCAGACTTCTGACTTCGGACTTCATCCTTCAGACTTCATATTTTACGGAATCGCGACCTTATCTATGACGTCGTCGATCACTTTGTCGGTGGTCAGGCCATGGCTCGCGGCGTGCGGACCGAGCCAGATGCGGTGTGGCAGCACGTACTGCGCGAGTTCCTGAATATCTTCCGGGTAGACTTCGGTCCGCCGCCGCACCAGCAGCGCCCAGACCTTGGCGAGCCGCCCCCAGCAGATGATCGCGCGTGGCGAGGCGCCGAGATCGACGCCGTGCTCGACCAGATCCGACGGTGAATGTGTGTGCCAATCAGTGTCGGGATTGTACGGACGCGTCGCCGCCACCAGGCGCTGGATATACAGCCCGAGCCGATCGTGCAGGAACACCTGCTCATTGATTGCGCTGCGCAGCTGGATGATCCGTTCTTTGCTCATCAGCGCGTTCAGCTTGACACGCTTGAAGTCGAAGTTGACGAGCTTCGCTTCTTCCTCCGGCGGCAGGTAGCCGATGTTGATCATGATCGCGAAGCGGTCGGTCGCTGCTTCGGACAACGGAAACGTGCCCTGCCCGAGTTCCACCGGGTTCATGGTGGCGATCGCGAAGCTGAACGTCGGCATTTCGTAGGTCTGTTTGCCGACCGTGATGGTGCGGTCCTGCAGCCCTTCGAGAAATGCGCTCTGCGACTTGAGCGGGATGCGGTTGATCTCGTCGAGCAGGATCACTTCCGCTTCGGCCAGCGGACCGAATTCGGTCATCAGCTCGCCGGTCGCGGGATTGATCATCTGGAAGCCGACCACTTCCGTCGGCTGGAGGTCGGCGCGGCCCTGAAGCCGCACGAACTTGGCGTTGCTGATCGCGGCGAGGATGACGCCGAAGAACGTCTTGCCGACGCCCGGCACGCCGCGCAGCAGCAGGTTGCCCGCGTTGACTTGTCGCTGTTCGCGTTTGTCGTACGAGGTCGGAATCTCCGACATCAGGACAACGTTGGCGAGCGCCTTCGCGGTGTCGTAGCCCACGAGCGCCTTGCCGCCTTCGGCGACGATCGACTCGTGGAAACTGATGGCTTGTTCGAGGTCTGCGTTCACGGGGTTCGCTATCTTACTTGATAGAATACCGGGCAATGAACAAGGTTGTGTCGAGCGCGCAAGACGCGGTCGCGCTCGTCCCCGACGGGGCCACCATTATGATGGGCGGCTTCGGGCTGTGCGGCATACCAGAGAATCTGATCGCGGCACTCCACCGCCGCGGCACCAGGGGACTCACCGTCATCAGCAACAACGCCGGCGTGGACGATTTCGGCATCGGCATCCTGCTGCGCGCGCGGCAGGTGCGCAAGATGATCTCGACCTACGTCGGTGAGAACAAGGAATTCGAGAGACAATTTTTGACAGGCGAGCTCGAGGTCGAGCTCGTGCCGCAAGGCACATTCGCGGAACGGATTCGCGCCGGCGGCGCCGGCATCGGCGGGTTCTTCACGCCGACTGGATACGGCACGCTGGTGGCCGAGGCCAAGGAAACGCGCGTCATCGACGGCAAGCCGTTCGTCCTCGAAGCGCCGCTGCACGCCGACTTTGCGTTCGTGAAAGCCTGGAAGGGCGATCGCCTCGGCAACCTCGTTTACCGCCGGACCGCGCGGAATTTCAACCCGGTCATGGCCACCGCCGCCACTATTACCATCGCCGAAGTGGAGCATCTGCTGGAGGCCGGCGAACTGGATCCGGATCACGTGGTCACGCCGGGCATTTTCGTGAAGCACGTACTTCAGGGCGAGAAGTACGAGAAGCGGATCGAGAAGCGAACGACTCGAGAGGTATGACGGGCCGTTTGTCACGAAACCGCGAAACTACGAAACTCAAATTACGAAATGTTGACAAAGCGGTCAGTCGTTTCGATTCAATGCCGCGAGCGAACGAGCGAGCGGCGGCAGGCGCGTGGGGGTGGGGCCTCACGCGCAAAGTAAAAAAATGGACGTTAGAGTTCGGATTGTAGGCCGCGTGGCCCGCGAGCTCCGCGATGGCGACTACGTCAACCTCGGCATCGGCATGCCGACGCTGGTCGCGAACCACGTGCCGCGAGGCGTGCACATCACGCTCCACTCCGAAAACGGCCTGCTCGGCATCGGCCCGTATCCGACCGCGGCTGAAATCGACGCTGACCTGATCAACGCGGGCAAGGAAACGGTCACCGAAACGGCCGGCTGTTCGTACTTCAGCAGCGCCGATTCATTCGCAATGGTGCGCGGCGGCCACATCGATCTTACCGTGCTCGGTGCACTCCAGGTCGACCAGGAAGGCAACTTGGCGAACTGGATGATTCCCGGAAAGATGGTCAAGGGAATGGGCGGCGCGATGGACCTGGTCGCCGGCGCCAAGAAGGTGATCGTCGCGATGGAGCACACCACGAGGGACGGCGGCCACAAGATCCTGAAGAAATGCACATTGCCGTTCACCGGCCTCAAGTGCGTCAATATGGTCGTCACCGAGCTGGCGGTCATCGAGGTGACCGACCGAGGCCTGCTGCTGAAAGAAATCGCGGCGGATACGACGGTCGAAAAAGTGCGCGCAGCGACCGGTGCCGAGCTCATCGTCGATCGTCAGCCGTCGACATTTTGAACGCGACAGCAGGGCGCGAAACCACGAGACGAGACATTTTCTCCACCATGCAGGATTGGCGATTCGCGTGGCGCTCACTTCGTTCGACGCCGGTCGTCACCGCTGCGGCCGTGCTGTCGCTGGCGCTTGGGATTGGCGCGAACACGGCGATGTTCTCACTCGTCGACAGTCTGTTGCTGCGGCCCCTGCCGGTCCGCGAACCGGATCGGCTCGTCACGCTGACGACGGTCCGCAACCCCGGTCGCGACTGGTGGTCGAACGCGATATGGGAGCAGATCCGCCGGCGCGAGGGTGTATTTTCGAGCGCGGCCGCCTGGGGACGGAACCGGTTCGATCTGTCGAGGGGCGGCGAGCGCCAACTCGTCGAAGGGCTGTTCGTGAGCGGGTCGTTCTTCGACACGCTCGGCGTATCCGCCGGCCTCGGCCGACTCCTCACGCCAGCTGACGACGTGCGCGGCGGGGGGACTGCCGGGACGGTTGCCGTGATCAGCCACGGATTCTGGCAGCGTCACCTCGGCGGTAGAGACGATGTTGTCGGGACGACGCTGACGCTCGATCGTGTGCCATTCACCATCGTCGGTGTGACGCCGGCGTCGTTTTTCGGCGCCGAAGTCGGCCGGACGTTCGATGTCGCCGTGCCGCTCGGGGCCGAGCCGCTCATTCATGGACGGGAGTCGTGGCTTGACCAGCGCGGCGACCCGTTCCTGTTCATCGTCGCGCGGCTGGTAGATGGCCGATCGCGGGAAGAGACGGTGCAGCGGCTGCGCAGCGGCGAACGCGCCATTTGGCAGGCGGCCATGCCGCCGGCCACCAGACCGGAGTTTCGCCAGCAATACGACACGGAGTCCTTCGAGCTGCTGGATGCTGCCGCGGGAACATCGGAAGCGCGCCGGCAGTATTCACGCGCCGCGGTCACGCTGATGACGTTGGTCGCGCTCGTGCTGTTGATCGCGTGCGCAAACATTGCGGCGCTACAGCTGGCGCGCGGCGCGGCGCGCAGCCGCGAATTTGGCATCCGCCGCGCGCTCGGCGCATCGCGAGGGCAACTCGTCGGGCCACTGCTCGCAGAGAGCGCGATCGTCGCCTGCATCGGCACCGCGAGCGGTGCCTGGGTCGGCGTTCGCGTCGCCACGCTGGCAGCCGGCTGGCTGTCGACGCCCAATCGGCTCGTGTATCTCGATCTGTCGATCGACTGGCGCGTGCTCGGTTTCACAGCCACCGCCGCGGCGTTGGCCGTCGTGATCTTCGGCGTGCTTCCGGCAGTGCGCGCCTCCGGCGCATCGCCACTGAACGCACTGGGCGATCACGGCCGAGCCACGCTGGATCCATCCCGCCGACTCGGCCTGACGGCGATCTTGATCGCGCAGATCACGGTGACGATTGTGCTCGTCGTCGCGGCAGGGCTGTTCGTGCGTACGTTTCGCGCGCTGGCGCAGCGAGATACGGGATTCGATCGGAAGGGCGCGCTGCTGGTGAACGTCAATTCACAACGAGCCGCCGTGGCCCCAGCCGAGCGAATCGCATTTGCCGCTCGCGTCGAGGACGCCGTGCGCGCGGTCCCCGGAGTCGCGAGCGTCGCGACCTCGATGGTGACGCCGGCCGGAGGGCTCGGTCTGGCAGGCCGCGGTGAAGTGCAGGGCGGGCGGCCGCTTCGCGATCGCGGCCACGGGCCGCTTGCGACCGCCAACGTCGTCACGCCCGGCTGGTTTACTGTTATGGGAACGCCGCTCGCGGCTGGGCGCGACTTCGACGCGAGCGACCGTGCGGGCGGACCGCTCGTCGCGATCGTGAACCGCAGCCTCGAGCAGGATGCGCTCGGCTCCGAGTCGGCGCTCGGCCGAACGATCACGATGGTGACGCCGACCCGGGCCGTGCCGATGACGATCGTTGGGGTCGTCGCCGACTCCGTCTATTATTCGCTGCGCGAGACCGAGACGTCGCCGACGCTGTTTACACCGCTCGCGCAGTTCTATCTCTCTCCCTCGAATCTGTCCTCGCTGACGCTGACGGTGCGGCCACGCGGCGGTCCGCCGGCGCAGCTGACGTCGGCAGTCGCGCACGCGATTCAGGGGGTCGATCCCGACCTGTCGCTGACGTTCCAGTCGCTTGAAAGACAGCTCGAGGTATCGATTGCGCAGGAACGATCGCTGGCGATTCTGTCGGCGTCGTTTGGTGGCCTCGCGTTGCTCCTCGCGGCAGTCGGTCTTTATGGCGTCACGACGTACGCCGTGGCGCAGCGCAGGAAAGAACTCGGCATCCGCATGGCGCTCGGCGCGGAACCGTCGGGCATCGTGCGGTTAGTGCTCTCGACCGTTTCGCTGCAGGTAGGGGCCGGCGTCGCCGCGGGAACGGTGATCAGTCTATGGGCGTCCAGCTATGTCGCGTCCCTGCTCTACGGGCTGAAGGCTCGCGACGTCGCGACGTTGGTCGGCGCGGCATCGATCCTCGGTTGGGTTGCGCTCGTGGCCGGCGGCGTTCCAGCGTGGCGCGCGTCGCGCGCCGATCCGGCAGAAGTCCTCCACGAGCAATGAACGCCGTGAAGCGCCTCACGGGCAAGGTGAGCGTGGTCACCGGCGGAGGATCCGGCTTCGGCGCGGAAATCTGCCGCCGCTTCGCGGCCGAAGGTGCGAACGTCGTCGTGGTCGACATCCAGCCCGACCGCGGGGCAACGCTGGCCCGCGAAATCGGCGCCGTCTCCGTCGAGGCCGACGTCGCGACCGACGCCGGCGCCCAGCGGATGATCACTGCCGCCGTCGAACGATACGGCCGTGTCGATGTGATGATCAACAACGCCGGCATGCCGCAGTCGCCGGCATCAATTGTCGAAACGTCGGAGCAGGATTTCGACCGGCTGATGGCGGTCAACGTCAAGGCGGTGTTTCTCGCGGCAAAATACGCGGTGCCGATCATGCGCACGGCTGGCGGAGGCGTGATTCTGAACACTGTGTCGGTGGCCGCGATTCGTCCACGTCCGAATCTATCCGCCTACAACGCGAGCAAAGGGGCGGCGCTGACGCTGACCAAATCGCTCGCCATCGAGCTCGCGCCCAAGAAAATCCGCGTCAACGCCATCTGTCCCGGTCCCGGCGACACGCCGATGCTGGCCACGTTTGTCGGCGGCGATTCCGACGCGCACCGCGCGGCGTTTCTCTCGACGATTCCGCTCGGCCGGTTGTGCACACCCGCCGACGTCGCAAGCGCGATGGTGTTTCTCGCGTCTGACGACGCAAGTTTCATCACCGGAGCAGTGCTAGAAGTCGACGGCGGCCGCTGTATTTAGGAAACCGATCTGCGAGAAGCGAGCCGGGTAGCGAGGACCGAGCTGCGAACTACGGCGCGGCGCTTTTCGTGCCGCCCGAGACAACGTCGAGGGCCAGTTTCAGAACTCCGGGCGCAGACGATTTCGGCGATCCGGACGGTCCGCCAAACGCGGCGGACGTCAGGTCCGCATCTTCGACGACACCGCTGACCTCGATGCGTGTACCTCTGGGCAGTGGCAGCGGCGCATTCAACCAGAATCGGCGCGTCCAGTCGGCGCGCGTCACGAAGCGTAGCAGCGGCGTTCGCTTGCCGTCCGGCATGACGGCGACCATTTGCAGCGAGACGTCGTCGGGCAGCTGCGCCGGGTCGATCGCCAGCGCCTGCACGTCCTGATCGAGCGTCCGTTCGAACGAGAAGGTCTTGCCCTTTTCGGCCGGAAGGGTCGGCGCCGGCAGTGCGAGAGTGGTGATCTCGCGCGCATCGGACGTCTTCGCGAAGTACATCCCGATCGTGCTGCGGTCGGTCATCGCCTTGCCTTCGTACGACCAGGTTTTCTTGTAGCGGACACGCGCCACCAGCTGCGCGGCCGCGGGCAGCCGGAAGGCGGCGCCGCGTTCGATGCTGTCGAGCGTCACCGGATCCTGTCCGGGGATCCACCGCGCGAGCACGCGGTCCGGCGCGTCCTTGAGCGAAATGACCGCGCTGCGGACGATCGCCGGGTTGCCCGGCAGCAGGTCGACGGCGCGCACCCACCGCGCTTCGCTGGTGCCGCTGGCGACGATGATCTCGCGCGTGTCTTCCATGCTGTCGGCCGCCAGCGTCTGTTCGGCGGGTAGCGGGAGCGCGAGGTCGGGCTTTCCGAGCGCCCAATCGTTCTGGAGCGTCACCGGCGGCAGTTTCTGATCGATGGCGCCGCGCGGGTTGCCGCCGCTTGCCCATGTCAGGAGGACATCCACCTCCTTCGGCGTCAGGGAGACCGCATGATTCCGTTTGATGTCACCAAAGCCCTCGACTTCGGCCGCCGGCGGCATGTGCGACGCGACCAGCTCGGCGCGAATCGACTCGGCCCACGGAAATGCTTCCTCGTAGGTCATCAGCGACATCGGCGCGACGCCGCCCTGCACGTGGCATCGCGCGCAGCGTTCCCGGAGGATCGGGAACACGTCGTCGTTGTAGGTGTACTTCGAGGTGATCGGCTTATGAGCGTCGGCCCGCTGCGCACTCCAGATGGCCGCAACGATCGATGTGAAGACCACGATCAGTGCGTTACTTCGCGAACGCACCGTTGATCTCCTGCACCGCGGCGGCGAACCGCGCATACGCCTGGGTAATCTGCTGTTTGTTCCCCAAATCTCCGAATGCGTCGAGAAGGTACGA
>Ga0066903_100007181_pt1 | contig 10052 bp, 8 predicted proteins | sample PanSoiMetaGPlot1_FD_67491 | JGI IMG/M metagenome (GOLD analysis project Ga0066903, IMG submission 67491) | Tropical forest soil microbial communities from Panama analyzed to predict greenhouse gas emissions - Panama Soil - Plot 1 (version 2) | ecosystem: Environmental > Terrestrial > Soil >... | reverse complement strand
TTCCATCCCGATGAACGGGATGCTGACCACCGCCCAGGGTGTCGACCTTGTATCGAAAGCAAAGCCTTCGCCGCCGCCGTCGGAACCAATGAGCAGCAGGCCCGGCGCAATCTTCTGCAGCTCGTATCCCGCGTTCATTTCGACGAGCTCTTCGACTCTGTACAGAATCAGGTACGTCTCGCCGATCATGCCCTGACCGCCGTTGCTGTTGAGGAGAAAGCTGACGTAGTCGCAGGGCAGATGCGAGTTCAGGCCTTTCTCCGCTGCCCGCACATTCTGGCCGGATGCGCCCGCGTTCCGGTTGAAACCCCGGAGAACGTCATCGAAGCTGGCGTCGGTCATGGATGCAGATGCCCTACGGCCCGCTCAGGCCGGCTTGTCGTTGTTCCAAGGAGGCCGAAGACTCAGATCGAGCAGGTCATAAGACGAACTCTGCTTCAATTGTTCCACGTCTGCTCGCGCCAAGGACCTGAGCGCCATCAGTGCCCGCGCGTCGCTCGCCTGTTTGTCGATCTCCTGGCGCATGAGGGGATGAGCAGCGACCAGATCCTCCGGCACTGTCGCGTTCGGATCGATTCGCCGATTGATCTGAAGGAACATGGCGACGGCGTCGGTCGCCGCGGTCGACACCGCCAGGGCGTGGCGCACATCCCTGCTCCGGCAGAGGCCGACAGTCTCCACGATCGCCGCTGCGGCGTCGAGCGCAGCAGACGCATATATCGAGGAGAACTTCTCGGTATCTGGTGCGGCACGTTCGCAGCTCATTTCGAATGCCAGGGCCTCGTCATCGCCCAATGTCTCGCCCTGGCAATGCAGCCAGAGACGATCGAGCGCTCTGTGCAGAAGCGCCGAATCGCCCCAGGCTTCCGCCTGTTCGAACTTCACATAACTCGGGATCAGCCGCTGACAGCACGAACAACAGAAGGCAACCCGGTAGAGGTGTGGCAGATCGGCAAGCATCGTTGTGCCCTCGCGCGCACCCGTCATCTCACCACCGCCGGACTCCTCGCAAGCAGACACTACCCCTGACCTTCAGTGGCCCTTATGGCGCCGACCATGCGTCCCGCGGCCTCGCGGCCCGCTCGGTACGAGTGCAGCCGGTCGTGATGCGTCTTCGTGCACAGCCCCGAGCCGAAGATCGCCGCCGGATTGAGCCCGGCACGCACGAGCTGATCGCGGTTGGCGCGCTCGAGATCCAGGAACGATCGATCCCCCCGCCCCGGCGTGAACCACGCGTCGATCTGGGCCGTGACGGCGCCCCCGACGCGGAACGCGTCGACGACCTCCGGTCCCACCTCTCCGCAGCACGCACCGAGACAAGGACCGATCGCGGCGACGAGGTCCGCTGGATGCGACCCGAACGTCTGCTGCAGGGCGCGCACCGCGGCGCCCGCGGCGTTCGCCGCCGCGCCCCGCCATCCCGCGTGCGCGGCGCCGACCGCGCCGGTGGACGGATCGTGAATCAGCACCGGCGCGCAGTCCGCGACGCGGACGCCGACCGCCACCGACGGATCGTCGCTGACGATGATGTCCGCGGTCGGCCGCTCGCTCCCGCGTCGTGACTCTCCGCGCCGCGCGACGACGACGTCCACGCCGTGCACCTGCCGGACGAGCCGCAGGTGCGCGCGATCGACGCCCAGCGACGCCGCCACCTGCGTCCATTCACGCTCGTCGTCGCGCAGGACGAGATCGCGCGACGTGAAGAGGTGCGGAGCGGTCAGATGGCGGCAACGCAGCGCGCGGCCCCACGGCTCATCGATCCACTCGAACGCCGCGTCGGTCTGAGGGTCGGACATCAGCACTGTGATAACCTCCGCCGCGTGAGAAGTGGCCAGGCGGCCGCCTCGCTGGCCGGATTTCTCGGACGCCACCGGTTTACGGTCCTCGTCATCTTTTCGATCCTCTTCGTCGGGCCGCTGGCCCTTCGCGCCGCGGCAAAGCCATTCTGGCACGACGAGATCTACACGGTCCTGCTGGCCAAACTTCCCTCGGTGTCGGCGCACTGGGCCGCGCTCCACGACGGCCCGGATCTCGCACCGCCGCTGAACGCGTTTGCCACGCGCGCGGTCCTGTTGGTCGCGGGTGTCGGGCACGTGACGGCCCGCATTCCGTCGATGGTGGGATCGCTGGCCATGACGCTGGCCGTCTTCGCCGTGGTGTTCAGGCGCAGCAACGCCACGCTCGCGCTCGCCGGCGCGTGCATACCACTGTTTACCGCGGCGTATCGCTACTCGTACGAAGCACGGCCGTACGGGCTGATGATGGGTCTCGCGGCGCTCGCGTGGATGGCCTGGGCCGAAGCAGCGGCCGGACGTCGCCGCGGACTCCATCTGTTCATCCTCGGCCTCTCGCTCGCAGCGGGACTGTGGAACCACTACTTCGCGGCGCTGGTCTACGTGCCGATTGGCGCCGGCGAGCTGGTCCGATCGGTGCGAGAGCGGCGTATCGATGCGGCCCTCTGGGCGGTCGTCTGCGGATCGCTCGTCGCCGCGCTGCCGCTCTATCCCCTGATTCGACTGTCGGCGGAGCAGGCGCCGAGCTTCTGGAGCCGGCCGTCCCTCGCCGACATTCCCGCGGCCTACCGGTTCCTGTTCGGCACGCTCGCCGCCAGCTTCTCCTGGGTGGCGGCCGTGATTGCCGTCCTGGCCGTCGTCGGACGATTTCGATCGTCTACGCCGGTGTCTCCCGCAGTCACGGTACCGGCGCACGAAGTGGCGGCGGCGATCGCCTGCCTGCTCCTGCCGCTCGTCGGTGTGGCGCTCGCGCTGCTGGCGACGGGCGCATTCGTCCCGCGCTACGGTCTCTCGACGGTGGCCGGCGTGAGCATGATCGTTCCGCTCGTCGTCGGGCGCGTCGGCCGGCGCGCCCCGCTCTGCGAGGTCGTCCTGCTCGTGGCGCTGGCGGGCACCTATCTCTCGACGCTGACGCATCTCGTTCCGGCGGCGCCGTTTCGGAATCCCGTCGACGCGAGACCGCTGCTGGTCAAGTCGCTGCAGATGCCGGGCCCCACCGTCGCATCGAGCGAACTCTGGTACCTGCAGCTCTGGTACTACGCGCCCGCGCCGCTGAAGCCGCGCCTGGTCTATCTCGCCGATCCGGAATCAGCGCGCCGGTATCGCGGATCCGACATGATCGATCGCGGCTACATCGCGCTGTCGCACTGGGTGCCGCTGCCCGTCGAGCCGTTCGACGCGTTCGTCCAGCGTCAGCCCGCGTTTCGCGTCTACGCAAGCGGAGCGGGCTGGCTCCTCGATCGGCTGCGGGATGACCACGCCGCGATCGACGAGATCGGGACGGAACCGGGCGCACAGCTGTACGACGCGGCGATGCCGCCTCCGTCGAGCAGCGATCGCCGGTGATCTCGCGCGATCCGCTTCGGGGCCCGTGGTATCCTCCGGCCTGATGCGACGGCCGTTCGCGGTGAAGTGGCAAGCCGCAGTCCTGTTCCTCAGCCTCGTCGCCATCTACAACAGCAACGGCCGCGAGATCGGCAGCTACGATTCGCAGCCCGCCAAGTTTGCCGCGCTGGCCGTCGCCGAGCGCGGGTCGATGACGCTCGACCCGCTCGTCCAGCGCGTGCCGCAGTACGCCGAACGGTCCGCGTTCGCGCTCGATCGGTCCGGCCACTATCGCTCCGCCTACTCGCCCGTCCCCATTCTGTTCGGCGGGATGACCGCGTGGATCCTGGCGGCGACGCTCCGGATCGACCTCGACGCGCCGCTCGCCGCCAACCTCGTGGCGGCGCTCACGGCGTCGCTCCTCACTGCGGGCGCGGTCGTGCTCGTCTTTCTCACCGTCGACAGGATGACGCGGCGTGCGACGGCGTTCTGGGTCGCGCTCGGACTCGGGCTCGGCACGAACTACTGGGGAATGGTCAGTCGTACCCTCGGCCAGCACGAATCGGTCGCGTTCGGTCTGGCGATCGCGGTGTTCGCCTGGACGCGGCCGTCATCGGAGTTGCGGGCACGGCACCGCCTGTGGGGAGGCCTGGGACTCGCCGTCGCCTCGACGGCCCGGCTGCAGACGGTTCCAATCGCGATCGTGCTCCTGGCCGGCCTGGTCCGCCGCATCGGAGGGCGCGCGGCGCTGCTCCCAGCCGTGCTCGTCGGGGCGGGCGTCCTCGCGCTGGCCGCCGTGCAGCAATACTGGTTCGGCAGTCCGCTCGGCGCCGTTCCGCGGCTCGAGAGCCTTCATCCGGCGATTCATGCCGTCACGGGATCCGTCAGCAGGACGCCCTGGATTGGCGCCGCCGGTCTGCTCGTGTCGCCAAGCCGCGGACTCCTCATCTACAGCCCCATCGTCTTGATCGCATTCGCCGGGTGGGTCGCCCGCGCGCCGACCTTTCGCGATCGAGGCATTGGATGGCTGAGCGCGGCCGCGATCGTGCAGTTCTGCGTCTACGCGTCGTACAGCGTCTGGTGGGGCGGTCATACGTTCGGGCCGCGGTACCTGCTGGACGTGCTCGTGCTCCTGACGCCGTCCGCGGCCATCGCGCTCGACGCGGTCCTCCGAAGCCGCGTGCGCCGGGTCGTCTGCGCGCTCGCCCTCGGCTGGTCGATCGTCGTGTCCGGAACCGGAGCCTTCTTCAGTGACCCGTGGAACACGACCCCTGACGATGTGGATCGGCATCATGAACGGTTGTGGGACTGGCGCGATCCCCAGATCGTTCGCGCCTGGCACGCGGGGTTGAGCCCGCAGAACTTCAGCCTCTTCGACCGTGCGTCGGTGCGCAAGGTATCGTAGAGATCGATGAGCATCATCGGACTCGGGTTCGACGCCACCGACATCCCGCGGGTGCGTGAGGTGTTCGAGCGGTACGGAGACCGGTTCCTGCAGCGCGTCTTCACCGACGAGGAGATCGCCTACTGCACGCGGCAGCGGGATCCCGTCCCGAGCCTCGCCGGGCGATTCGCTGCGAAGGAGGCCACCATGAAAGCGCTCGGCACCGGGCACACGCGCGGCGTGCTGTGGCGCGACATCGAGGTGTTCCGCCGCGGCGGCCCCCCGCAACTGCGGTTGACAGGCGGAGCGCTCCGGCACTTCGACGCCATGCGCGCCCGGCGCTCGCTGCTGACCATCACGCACGCGGAAACGCTCGCGATGGCGCAGGTTCTCTTGCTCTCCGAGTAAACGCCGGTTTCCATCGCGCGCGCCATCGTGTGCGCGCGCGATTCCCTCATCGCTCCAAACTCCATCCCCACAGGGCTTTTCGAGGACATGACGCGCGTTCCTGCCGCGGCGCGGGATATGCCAGAGGGAGTGCAGGGAGGGTCGAGATGACCGTCAAGATCGTGGCGAGCGACAGCAAGGGGACTCCGCCAGGCAAGCTGGCCGACGCTGAACTGCACTTCACCGAAGGGCCGCTCGACGGACTGAAGCTGATTGGCTTCTCGGTGTGGGAGCGCAAGACCGGAAGCGGACGCAATGTCACGTTCCCGGCGCGCAGCTTCACCGTCAACGGAGAGCGCCGCAGCTTCGCGCTGCTGCGTCCGATCGTCGACAGCACGGCGCAGAACCGGATCCGGGATTTGATTCTGGAGGCGTACGCGGTGCACGCAGGAGCGATGGAGGCCACCGCGTGACCGAACGCTGAGGTCTTACGACAGAACCGGGAGGAACTTGCGGTTCTCAGCGGATCGCTTGGGGGGAAGCGTCCACTCTTCGCGGAGGCCCTTGTCGAACTCCGCGCGGAAGAACGTCGCCTTCATGCCGCCGTCGATGATGTCCCAGGGCAGCGTGGCGTCGCCGGACCGGTCGCGGAAGATGTAGAAGTCGGCGTCCACGCCGGCTTCGGCCACGGCCGCGCGCCAGTTGCCGCCGTTGCGTTCGGCGGCCTCGATCGCGGGCGCAACGCGGCGGTCGCCGAGCGAGAGCAGCGCCTGGTAATAGGAGTGCCGCTCCGACTTGATGTTGAAGTAGACGTTGTCGAGCTCCGCCACGAGCGCGCGCAGCCGCTTCGCCTTGCGATCCGTAATCGCCGGATCCTCCATCGCCAGCCACTGATATGTGGTTCCGGGCTTGGGAATGAGGGGATTCACGCTGGCGACGATCCGGCCGATGCGTCCCTTCGGGCGGGCGTGCGCGAGCATGATGTCGCGCATCCCGACGGTGAGGTCGCGGATGCTCTCGAGATCGCTGTCGGTTTCAGTGGGGAGGCCGATCATGTAATAGAGCTTCAGGTTCTCCATGCCGTTCGCGAAGATCAGGTCCGTTTTCTCGAGGATCTCGGCATTGGTGACCGTCTTGTTGATCACGCGTCGAAGCCGATCGGAACCGGTCTCGGGCGCGATGGTGATCGAGCGCTCGCCGCTCTGATGGAGCATGCGCACGATCGGCTCCGTGAGGTCGTCGAGCCGCAGGGACGCGGGTGAGATCGAGTAGCCCATCTCGATCAGCCCTGAGAGGATGTGCTCGATCTCCGGGTGGTCGCACAGGGCGATCGACACGAGTCCCGCGCGGCCCGAGTGCGATCTGGCCTCGCGCGCGAGCTCGAGGATGCGATCCGCTGGAAACGCGCGGACGGGCAGGTAGTTGTACCCGGCCCAGCAGAAGCGGCACAGGTTCGCGCAGCCGCGGACGACCTCGATCAGGAAGCGCGATCCGAACTCCGTGTCGGGCGTGAAGATGCGCGTGGACGGCGGGTCCATCCGCTCGGTGGTCTTCACCGCGGCCTTCTTCACGACGCCCGGTGCGCCCGTGTCCGGCTTCGGCTCGAATGCGGCCACGGCGCCGTCTGCGGTGTAGCGCACGTTGTAGAACGACGGGACGTAAAAACCGCGCTCGCCTGCGAGACGCCGCAGGAGGTCGTCGCGGTCGGATGCCGTGCGGATGGCCGTCATCAACGAAGGAATGAGGACTTCCCCTTCGCCCGCGGCGATGACGTCGGCAAACGGCGCGAGCGGTTCGGGGTTGACGAACGTGACTGCGCCGCCGATCACCACGAGCGGATCGCGGCCCGTGCGGGATTCCGCGCGGACCGGTATGCCCGCCAGGCGGAGCATCGAGACCACGTTGGTGTAGTCCCACTCGAAGGAGACGGAAAACGCGATGACGTCGAAGTCCCTGACGGGCGTGTCGGATTCGATTGTGCGGAGCGGCTTGCCGGACGCGAGCTGCGCCTGCAGCTCCTGCTTCGGCGGGAGGCAGATGCGCTCGCACACCACGTCCTCGAGCTCGTTGAAGAGCCGGTAGACCGTCTGGAAGCCCAGGTTGGACATTCCGACGAAGTACGTATTCGGGAACGCGAGCGCAACGCGCAGCCGGCCTCCGTGCGGTTTCCGGACGTAGCCGACTTCGCGGGAAAGAACGTCGCTCGTGTGCCCGCGCGCGTGGCGAGGGGGCATAGGTCGATTTCGTGAGATATATCGTGCGCGAGACGGAACTGAAGAGGCGCCGGTCGCGCGTGCCGTGGATCTATTTAGTGTACCACGTGCGCGAACGTCCGCCTTCGCGGCTTCGCCGCTTCGGCGAGACAGGCCCGCAGTGCAACGACGTGCGGGCCTGGCCCGGCTCGGCTGAGCCTACTCGTTCTGCCGACGCAGGAACGCCGGGACGTCGAGCGGCGACACCGGCTCGAACTCGGCGCCGGGGCTGAAGGTGTTGTTGGCGGGATCGCCGGCTGCGGCCGCTGCCGGTACGGGCATCTCCAGGATCGGACGGCGCGAGAGGGGCATCGACAGCCGCGACGAGCCGCCGCCACCGCCGCCCACGGCGATCGGAAGGGGAACCCGCTCGGGCTGCTGGACGGCGGTGTACGACTGCAGGTCCACCGGCGTCGCCGCCGACGAGGCGGTTGCCTGCCTCGCCGCCGTGGCGCGATCGAAGCCCGTCGCGATCACGGTGATCTTCACGCGGCCTTCCATCTTCGGATCGACCACGGCGCCGAAGATGATGTTCGCCTCCTCGTGCGCCGCTTCCTGGATGATCCCCGAGGCCTCGCTCACTTCGATGAGCGACAGGTCCGGCCCGCCCGTGACGTTGATGATGACGCCGCGCGCGCCCTTCACCGAGGCGTCTTCGAGCAGCGGGCTGGACACGGCGAGGTTGGCGGCCTGCATGGCGCGGCCGTCTCCGTCGGCCATGCCGGTCCCCATGATCGCGATGCCCATGCCCGACATGATCGTCTTCACGTCGGCGAAGTCGAGGTTGATCATCCCCGGCACCAGGATCAGGTCCGAGATGCCCTGGATCGCCTGCCGCAGCACGTCGTCTGCCGAGGTGAACGCCTCGTTCAGCGACGTCGACCGCGCGATCGTCGCCAGCAGCCGCTCGTTGGGAATCGTGATCACCGTGTCGACGGCGCCGCGGAGCTCCTCGAGGCCGCGTTCCGCCTGCACCTGGCGCTTCTTCCCCTCGAACTTGAACGGCTTGGTGACGACGGCGATCGTCAGCGCGCCGAGCTCGCTCGCGAGGCTCGCGATGACCGGCGCGGCGCCGGTACCGGTGCCGCCGCCCAGGCCGGTCGTGACGAACACCATGTCGGCGCCGTCGAGCGCCTCGATCAGCTTGTCGGTGTCCTCGAGCGCCGCCTGCCGCCCGACATTCGGATCCGCGCCGGCGCCCAGGCCCTTGGTCAGCTTGCCGCCGATCTGGATCTTGGCGGGCGCGCCGTTCAGCTTCAGCGCCTGCAGGTCGGTGTTGGCCACGATGAACTCGACGCCGTCGAAGCCCGCCTGCACCATGCGGTTGACGGCGTTGCTGCCGCCGCCGCCCACGCCTATCACCTTGATGCGGGCGCCCGTCCTGCCCTCCGGATCGAGCTTCAACCGCAGCGTTTCGTGATCGGCCATGAGGTCCTCCATCAGAAGAATTCCTTGAACAACGTGCGCAGCCGCCCGGCTACGCGTCCGAACGCACCGGCCCCGACGGGCCGCGCGACTTCTCCCACGCGATTCCTGTGCGCGTACATCACGAGCCCGACGGCCGTGGCGAACGCGGGGTTGTTGACGTGATCGGCGAGGCCGCCGACGCCGGCGGGCGCGCCACGGCGGATCGGCAGGTCGAAGATCTGTTCGGCGATCTCGGCCATGCCCTCGAGCATCGCGCCCCCGCCTGTGAGGACGATGCCGGAGTTCAGCGATCGATCGAAGCCCGCGCGGCGGATCTCGTCCCAGAGCAGGTGGAAGATCTCTTCGGCGCGCGGCTGCAGGATCTCCGAGAGGATCCGGCGCGCCATGACGCGCGACTTGCGCCCGCCCACCGACGGAACGTCCATCGTCTCGTCCTCGGCGACCATCGCCGAGAGCGCGCAGCCGCAGCGGCGCTTGATCTTCTCCGCGTCCGGGATCGGCGTGCGGAGCCCGACCGCGATGTCGTTGGTGAAGTGGTCGCCGCCGACGGCCACCACGCCGGTGTGCCAGATGCTTCCTCGCTCGAAGATGGCGAAGTCGGTCGTGCCGCCGCCGATATCCACGAGCGCGACGCCGAGATGCTTCTCGTCGTCGGTCAGCACCGCCTCGCTCGCGGCCAGCTGCTCGAGCACGGTGTCGATCACCGCCACGCCCGCCCGGTTCACGCAGGCGACCACGTTCTGCGTCGAAGACGCGCTGCCGGTGACGACGTGGACGTTCACCTCGAGGCGCGTCCCCGTCATGCCCACGGGCGCGCCGATGCCGTCCTGTTCGTCGACGACGAAGTCCTGCGGGAGGACATGAAGGATCTCGCGCCCGCTCGGCAGCGCAACCGCCTTGGCGGCGTCGATGGCGCGCCGGACGTCCTCGCGCGTGATCTCGCGGTTCTTTCCCGCGACCGCGACGACGCCGCGGCTGTTGAACGCCTTCACGTGCGCGCCCGACAGCCCGAGGTGGACGGAATCGATCTCGACGCCCGCCGTCAGCTCCGCCTCGTCGATGGCCTTCTTGATCGACTCGACCGCCGCCTCGAGATTGACGACCACGCCGCGCCGGATGCCCCGCGATTCGGCCAGGCCGAGTCCGATGATGTCCAGATCCCCGGCGTCGGTCATCTCGCCGACGATGGCGGCGATCTTCGACGTGCCGACGTCGAGTCCGACGAGGTACCGTTCCTTGCGAGCCACTCGCGTCTCCCTGGCG
>Ga0066903_100007180_pt1 | contig 10053 bp, 7 predicted proteins | sample PanSoiMetaGPlot1_FD_67491 | JGI IMG/M metagenome (GOLD analysis project Ga0066903, IMG submission 67491) | Tropical forest soil microbial communities from Panama analyzed to predict greenhouse gas emissions - Panama Soil - Plot 1 (version 2) | ecosystem: Environmental > Terrestrial > Soil >... | reverse complement strand
CTTCGGGTCGAAGACCCGCTTCAGCTCCCGGTGCAGCTCGACCGCGCGCGGGCTCCACTGGCGCTCGAGCCAGCCGCGCTTCGTCCAGCCGATGCCGTGCTCGCCCGAGATCGAGCCGTCGAGGCGGATCGCCATCGTGAACAGCTCCTCGGCGCCGGCCCGCGCCCGATCGAGCTCGGACTCGTCCCGCGGATCGATCACGAAGTTCGCATGTACGTTTCCGTCGCCGGCGTGGCCCCAGCTGCACGCGACGAGGTCGTGGCGGCGGCCGATCTCCACGGTCTCCTCGATCGCCTCCGCCAACCGATCGAGAGGGACGACCACGTCCTCGCCGGACTTGCCGCCGCGGAGCGAGATGACGGCGAACGCCACGCCCTCGCGCCAGCGCCAGAGCTCGGCCGGCTCGGGGGCGACCACGGCCAGCGCATCCTCGCCGAGCACCTCGACGAGGTCGTCGCGCAGCCGCGCGGCCTCCTCCTGGGTGCCGTCGGCCTCCGCAATGACCATGAAGCCTGCGCCGGCCGGCCCTCCGCCGGGAAACGCTCCGCCCGCAGCCGAGAGCGCGCCGCCGTCCAGGTACTCGAGCGCAGCCGGGACGAGCCCGGAGCCGACGACGCGCTCGATCGCCGCGCAGCCGTCGGCCGTCCCCTCGTAGAGCCCGGCGACGGGATACGCAGCCTCGGGCGCCGGCGTCAGCCGCAGCCAGGCGGCGGTGACGATGCCGAGCGTCCCCTCGGAGCCGATCAGCAGGCTCTTCAGGTCGTAACCGGCCACGTCCTTCCGGACCGGCCCGCCCACCGCGATCACGTCGCCGGGCGGGACGACCGCTTCGAGTCCGGTCACCCAGCGCCCGGTGACGCCGTACTTGAACGCGTGCGGTCCACCCGCGTTCGTCGCGACGTTTCCCCCGATCTGCGACTGCTCCGGCGCCCCGGGGTCGGGCGGGAAGAGCAGGCCGGTCTCGCGGGCGAGCTGCTGGACGCGCTTCGTGCTCACACCGGCCTCGACGTGCATCCGCCAGAGCAGCGGGTCGAACGAGCGTACTCGGTCGAGCCGGTCGAGCGCGAGGACCACACCGCCGTCCACGGGCACCGCACCGCCCGCGAACCCGGACCCGCCGCCCCGCGGCGTCAGCGGCACGTCCTGCTCGTAGCACCAGCGGAGCACGCGCGCGACCTCCTCGGCTGTGCCCGGAAAGACGACCGCGTCCGCGTGACCCGCGATCCCGCGGGTCTCGGTCGCGTCGCGGCTCCAGACGGGATCGGAGCCGTCGAGGACGGCGTCCTCTCCGAGCAGCGCGGCGAGCTGCTGCCTAGCCGAAGCCACCCCCGCCTCCGCCTCCTCCTCCGCCCCCGCCGCCGGAGAACCCGCCGCCCGAGCCGCTCGAGCTCGGCGGAGACAGGGCCGATCCGAATCCGGCGGAGAGGTCGCCGATCGCGAGCGCGCTCGCCCCCGAGCCAAGGTCGCCGTTCGGGGTGATCCAGAAGATCGTGCTCTGATCGTGGAGCTCCGGGGGCATGCGCAGCTGCGCGCCCTGGAGGACGCGCTCTGCGATGCCGAACGCGATCCCGTACACCAGGAATTGCTCCCAGAGCCGGAGCGTTGCGGGGGGCGCGTCCTGCAGTCGGGGGAAGTCCGTCAGGTAGCGCCGGAACGCTTGCCAGCGCTCGGCCTCGAGCTCGCCCTTCTTCGTCCTCCGCCGCCAGACCTTGGCGTACAGGAACGCGATGAAGAGCGCGGAGGCGTTGACGATCATGCAGATGCCGATCGCGAGCAGGACGATGTCGGTCCAGCGCGGCTGGTTGGACCGCCAGCGCACGCCGGGGATGGCGATCAGGATCGCCCCGGCAATGATGAAGCCGACGATCGCGAGCCACATTGCCCAGGCGCCCTGGCCGATGTACCAGTTCTTCGCCCTGATCGCGCTGCCGACGCGGTTCTTGAACGTCGTGAAACGCTCGGCGTTCTCGGTCCGGTCGGCCTTGATCCGGTCGCGCATGTTCGACAGCCGCTCGGGCCCGCTTGCGAGGACGGCGTTGAAGACCCCGGCGACGGGCTTCTCCCAGGGCTCGAGATCCATGCCCTGGTCGCCGGGCGAGAGCTCGAGATCGGCGACGTCCTGCTTCTTCAGGCCGCCCCACGCGTCCTGCTGGGTCGTCACCGGCGTGGACTTGTAGTAGCCCCGCCTGATCAGGTCGAAGAGCGTGGCCGTGAACTCGAACGAGCCCGCCTCGTGGGTCTGGCGGAGGAGCGGCGGTACGAGCGCAGCCGGGGTGTCCGTCGGCGGCGCCTGCTCGTACTCGCGATCGTAGTCCACCCTCCGCTCGCGGCCGAACACGAGCCAGATGACGACGATCACGAGCAGCGCCGGGACGAGCCCGATGAGGATCAGATAGCCGGCCGTGCGGAGCCAGTGGTGCTTGGCGTCGTCGATCTTCGCCTGGTTGTCGAGATAGGACTGCTCGTCGGCGACCTCCTCGTGGACGATCTTCGCCAGGCCCGGCCCGGCGACGACGGTTGCCCCGGCCGTGGAGGAGAGCAGGCTGCGGGGGAAGACGACCCGCAACTCGACGAACTGCTGCGAGGGCACGTCGACCGCCTCGAGCGTCGCCCGCGTCGGGAACCGGTGCGTGACGCCCTTCACCCAGCGCGGATGGCCGTAGACGCGGTAGCGCGGACCGAGCGTGGTCTTTCCGGGCAGCGTCTCGACCGCGGTCAGGTGCCCCAGGGATGTCTTCCACTGGTCGCCCCAGACTTTCAGGTTCACGTCGACGACGTCCGAATACGCCTTGGCCAGCCCCCGGAAGCGGTAGCTGATGACGTAGGTCTGGTTGCCGCTCGAGGGCGGGAAGTGCCAGACGATCGTCGTCTTGTCGTCGGACTGCTCGACGCCGAACCTGTTCGGCGTCAGGTTCGGCTTCTTCTCCGGTGAGCCGCCGCCGCGGTAGCGGGTGACGTTGCCGACGATGTCCTGCGCAGACACGGTGATGTGGTCGATCGACTCTCCCTTGCGCGTCGGGATGTCCCGGTAGCCGTACGTGAAGGTGCCGAAGAAGAAGACCTGGATCCGCTCCGTGACATCGAGGGCTCCGTTCTTCAGGACGTGCACGGAGACGTCGGCCTTCTCGAGGTCGTAGCTGCTCGCGGCGGCCGGCGAAGCGGCGAACAGCGCCACCACCGCCGCGGCGGCGAAGGCGAGAAGGGCGAGACGCCTGCCGCTCAGGACGCGGGAGGGGGCGACGGCGCCGCCGGCGGCGGCGTGTTTCTGTCGAACGAGACCTGCGGCACGGCGCGGTCGCCCTCGTCGGCCTGGAAGTACTCGCGCGGCCGGAAGTTGAAGATGCCGGCGATGATGCTCGAGGGGACCGTCTCGAGCGCGTTGTCGTAGGTGAGCACCGTGTCGTTGTAGACCTGGCGAGCGATCGCGATGTTCTGCTCGGTCTCGGAGAGCTGCGCCTGGAGCTGCTGGAAGTTCTCGGTCGCGCGCAGCTGCGGGTAGTTCTCGGCCACGGCGAACAGCCGCCCGAGTGCCTGCGTGAGCACGTTCTCGGCCTCCGCCTGGGCCTGCGGGCCCTGTGCCTGCTGAGCTGCCGTCCGCGCGGCCGTGACCTCGTCGAACGTCCCGCGCTCGTGCTCCGCATAGCCCTTGACGGTCTCGACGAGATTCGGGATCAGGTCGTGCCTCCGCTTGAGCTGGACGTCGACCTGCGCCCACGCGTTCTCCGCGCGGTTGCGCTTCTGGACGAGGCCGTTGTACATCCCGACGATGACGAACACGAGCAGGACGACGAGCGCGATGATCACGATCGCGACGATCAGGCCCGAGCTCACCGCGAGGAGCACGTCGCGACTTTACTAAGCGCGGGGCCGGCGCGCGATCCAGACGGTGTCCTCGCCGCCCGTGAACGGGCGCCGGTCGAACCAGCCGTAGCAGGCCTCGACCTGGAAACCGACCCGCTCGAGCAGCGCGTGCCATTCGCCGGGCGAGATCCATGCGAGCACGAGCGTCGACTCACCCCCCGAGCCGCGTACGGACAGCGTCAGCGTGCGGCGCCGCTCGTCCCAGTCCGCGCGCTCGAAGATCTCCGGCTCGCGCTCGAGCCAGAGGCCGTGTGTCTCCGCGATGTCGCGATCGCCGGGCGCGAAGACGTCGAAGACGAAGCGACCGCCGGGCACGAGCAGCTCGTGTGCGGAGCGGAGGGCGTGGAGCCGCGCGGCCTCGTCCGGCATGTGCAGGAGGGCGCGGAACGGGCAGATGGCCAGGCGGACCTGCTCGGCGACCGGGGGGTCGCGCAGGTCGCCGAGGCGCAGGTCGAGAAGCTCTGATACGCCCGCGAGCTCCGCCTGCTCGCGGCAGACGTCGAGCATGCCCTCGGAGGAGTCGACGCCGATCACGCGGATTCCCTGCGCGGCGATCGGCACCGCGATCCGGCCCGTGCCGACGCCGAGCTCGACCACGGGCCCGCCGGCATCGCGCGCCTCGCCGACGTAGAACTCGACGTCCTCGGTCACGCTCACGCTCCACGGGTCGTAGAGCCGCGCAATGGGGTCGTACGGGCTGTCCCTCATCGGCTGATTCTCGCGGTCGGGCGGCCGACAGGCTCAGAGCCATCCTCTGAGGGTGGCTCTGAGCGAGTGTCAGAGGAGCCTCAGAGACGTCTCAGAGGGAGGGGCCTGGCTCGAACGGACACCGAGGGCTATGCTTCGAGCATGAGCGGCACGCGCGCGAAGTTCCTCTTTACCCGGCCCCGACTCGATTCCGGGGATCGGGGATCGCGCGCGTAGGCGTCTTCCGACCACCGTCCGTTCGAGCCGGGGCGATCCTGACCCTCGACCGTGCCGGAGGTGTGCCCGCATGACCGTGAACGATCCGAAAGCCGATACATTCGCCGCCGTGGACGCGGAGGCACTCGAGCAGCAGGCGACCGCGGAGATCTCCGCAGCAGCGACGCTGGACGAGCTCGACGCGGCCCGCGTCGCCTACCTCGGCCGCAAGAGCCAGCTGAAGCAGGCGCTGCGCGAGGTCCGCGACCGCGAGACGGGCATGGAGCTCAATGCTCTGCGCGCGCGCCTCGAGGCCGCCGTGCAGACGAAGCGCGACGCGCTCGAGCGCGCCGAGCTCGAGCGCGTTTACGCCGAGAGCTCCGTCGACGTCACGCTCCCGGGCGAGCCCGTCGGCCGCGGCCGCCTGCACCTGCTCACCCAGATCCGCCGCGAGATCGAGGACATCTTCCTGGGCATGGGGTACGAGGTCTACGAAGGCCCGGAGGTCGTCCACGCGTGGCACAACTTCGACGCGCTCACGACCGACCGCGGCCACCCGTCGCGGTCGCCGAACGACACCTTCTATTTCACCGACGACGTGCTCCTGCGCACGCATACGTCGCCCGACCAGATCCTGCTGATGGAGTCCCGCCAGCCGCCGATCTACGCGATCATGCCGGGCCGCGTCTACAGGCGGGACACGCCCGACGCGACGCATTCGCCGACCTTCCTCCAGGTCGAGGCGCTCGTCGTCGACCACGGGATCACGCTCGCGGACCTGAAGGGCACGGTGCTGCACTTCTTCCGGCAGCTGTTCGGGTCGACGCGCGAGGTGCGCATGCGGACGAGCTTCTTCCCGTTCACCGAGCCGTCCGTCGAGTTCGACGTGACCTGCTTCATCTGCGACGCCAAGGGCTGCCCGGTCTGCAAGCACTCGGGCTGGATCGAGATGGGCGGCGCCGGCTGGGTCGACCCCGATGTGTTCCGCAACGTCGGCTACGACCCCGACGAGTGGACCGGCTTCGCGTTCGGCCTCGGGATCGAGCGCATCGCCATGCTCCGGCACGGCCTGCCGGACCTGCGCCTGTTCTGGGAGAACGACGTGCGGGTTCTGGAGCAGTTCTGAGGCCCGCCCGATGAAGGTCCCCGTCTCCTGGCTACGCGACTACGTCAGCTTCGACCTGCCGATCGAAGAGCTCGGGCGCCGGCTCGTATTCACGAGCTGTGAAGTCGACCGCATCGTCCACCGCGGCGTTCCGAGCACGGACGGCAACCTCGGGCGCTTCCGCGTCGGCCGCGTCCTCGAGGCGGTCAAGCACCCCAATGCCGACCGGCTCCAGCTCTGCAAGGTCGACGTGGGGGAGGGCGATGCGCGCCAGATCGTGTGCGGGGCGTGGAACTTCGGCGCCGGCGCGACCGTGGCCGTGGCGCTTCCCGGCGCCACGATCGCAAACGGCGTCGAGCTCGAGCAGCGGAAGGTGCGTGGCGAGGTCTCTGACGGGATGATCCTGGCCGAGGACGAGGTCGACCTCGGCACCGACCACACCGGGATCATGCTTCTCGACCCGGAGCTCGAGCCCGGGACGCCGCTCGCCGACGTGCTCCCGCTCGCGGACACGGTTCTCGAGATCGAGACGGGCTACAACAGGCCCGACCTGACGAGCGTGTACGGCATCGCCCGCGAGGTGTCGGCGCTCCTCGACGTCGACCTCCAGCCACCGCCCGGACGCGATCCCGAGCGAGCCGGCGAGGAGCCGGTCGACATCCGCATCGAGGACTTCGAGCGCTGCCCGCGCTACATCGGCCGACTCTTCCGCGACGTGGCGGTCAGCGAGTCCCCGGCGTGGCTCAAGGCCCGCCTGCTCGGTGCCGGCATGCGGCCGATCTCGAACGTCGTCGACGTGACCAATTACGTGATGCTGGCGCTCGGCAGCCCGCTCCACGCCTTCGACCACGCCACGCTCGCCAAGGGCCGCATCATCGTGCGGCGCGCCCGGCCGCGCGAACGCATCCGCACTCTGGACGGAACCGACCGGGAGCTGACGACCGAAGAGCTCGTGATCGCCGACGCCGAGCGCCCCGTCGCGGTCGCCGGGATCATGGGCGGCGAGGAGACAGAGGTCTCGAGCGGGACGGAGACGGTGCTCCTCGAGGCCGCGAACTTCGAGCAGCTCGGAGTGCTGATCAGCGGCGAGCGGCTCCACGTCCGCTCCGAGGCGCAGACGCGCTGGGAGAAGGGCGTGGCGCCGGAGCTCGCCGAGCAGGCCGCCGTCTACGCCACCGAGCTCCTCGTCGAGCTCTGCGGAGCCCGCTGGACGGGGGACACGGATGTCAAGTCGGAGCTCCCGGATCGGCCGGTCGTTCGCCTCCGGCCCGAGCGTGCCGAGGAGGTCGTCGGCATCCCGATCGACGCGGACGAGCAGCGCCGACGACTGATCCGGCTCGGCTTCGAGGTCTCCGACGAGATGGAGGTCCGCGTGCCGCCGTGGCGCGCCGGCGACGTCCGCCGCGAGATCGACCTGGTCGAAGAGGTCGCCCGCTTCCGACTCGAGGAGGTCCCGGCGACGCTGCCCGAACGTACGGAGATGTTCGGCCGCCTCGCCCACGAGCAGCGCCTCCGCCGCGCCGTCTCCGACCTGCTCGTCGGATGCGGCTTCGTCGAGGCGTACACGTACTCGCTCGGCCCGTCCGACCCTGACCCGTCGGCTCTGGCGCTCGCCGTGCCGTTGTCGGCGGACCAGCGCATGCTGCGAACGACGCTTCTCTTCGGCCTGGTACGAGCCGCGCGGCACAACGTCAACGTCGGCAACCCGGACCCCGCGTTGTTCGAGGTCGCGCACGTCTACCTGCCGACCGACGGGCCGCTTGCGCGCGAGCCGTGGAGGGTCGCAGGAGTGATGCGCGGCAACTTCTTCCGCGCCAAGGGCGTCGTCGAGGAGATCTTCGCGCTGCTCAAGGAAGAGCCGCGATTCGAGGCCGGCCCGCACCCGTTCATGGCCTCGCCGTCAGCGGCCCGCGTGCAGGGCGGCTGGGCGGCGCAGCTCGACCCGCGCCTGCTCGTCGGCGAGTGGGCGGCGTTCGAGCTCGACCTGGCCGAGCTGTTCGCGCAGGTGCCCGAGCGGATCCTGTACGAGGACGTGATCACCTTCCCGGCCGTGAAGGAGGACCTCGCCTTCGCGGTCGATGAGTCGGTTTCGGCCGGAGATCTGATCTCGGCGGGACGAGAGTCGGCCGGACCGGAGCTGCGCGACATGAGGGTCTTCGACATCTACCGTGGCGAGCAGGTCGGCCCCGGGAAGAAGTCGCTCGCGTTCGCGGTCACCTTCCAGTCGGCCGAGCGGACGCTCTCCGACGAGGACGCGGCCGTCCTGCGCGGGCGGATCGTCGCGGCGCTTCGAGAGCGCTTCGGCGCCGAGCTGCGCAGCTAGACCTAGCTCACGTTGTTCGGGCGGTTCAGGAGCATCTGGACGCCCGGCGCGACCGTGAGCTTCGCGCCGTTCCGTCTGTAGACGCCGCCGCCGTCGAACCTCGCCACGTTCGCGACGATTACCGTCCCCGAGCGGAGCGAGATCGTGGACGGGCCGTTGTCGGCGTTCGCCGCGATCCCGCCGCCCCAGAAGGCCTGATTCCCGTCGTTCAGACGACCCCTCCGAGCGCCGATCGTGCTCGACTCCGTGGTGATCGACGTCGCGCCGCCGCTCGGGTCGACGAAGCTGTTGATCCCGCCGCCGAGTCCATCCGTCGCGCGGTTGGCGGCGATCGTCGAGGAGGTGATCGAGGCGCTCGCAGTGAACTCATGGAGTCCGTAGTTGTCGATGCCGCCGCCTTCCGCGGCCAGGTTGCCCGCGATCGTCGAGTGATCGACGACGAGCGGGGCGTCGCCGTAGTACGCGTCGTTCCGGATCCCGCCGCCGCCGAGTACTGCACGGTTGCCCGAGACGGTCGAGTCGCGGAGCGTGAGGCTCGAGCCCGGGCCGCCGCTGAAGCCGATGCCGCCGCCGAATTCCGTCGAGCTGTTGCGGCTCACCGTCGACCGCGTGAGCGCGACCGCCGAAAGGCCGGTCCAGATGCCTCCGCCCGAGCGGAAATCCGCGCTGTCGGTCACCGAATTGCCGGTGATCGTCGAGTCGGTCACGCTCAGGGTGCCGTCGAAAAGCTCGATCCCGCCTCCGTGCGGGCCGGTCGAATTGTCGCTGAAGGTCGAGCCGGTGATGGCCAGGTCGACGTCGTCGTCGGCGTCTATCCCCCCGCCGCCCGCTTGGGACGTGTTGCCGGACACGGTCGAGTTCAGGATCGTCACGGTACTCTCGGCCGCGTGGATCCCGCCTCCCTGATCGTCGGCGTGGTTCCCGACGATGCGGCAGTGGTCGATCGTGAGCGCCGAATCGCCCATCGAGACGGCGCCGCCGTTGGCCCCGGCCGGGTCGTCGGGCTCGTCCGGCCCGCTTCCGCGGCCGTGGGTCAGCGTCAGGTTCGAGAGCGTGACCGTCGCGTCGTCGAGCAGGAAGATCGACCCGGTGCCGCCGCCGTCGACCGTCACGCCAGGCCCGGCGCCGGTGATCGTCAGCGTCTCGTTCGAGGCGACGTAGTTACCGGCGCAGGCGTTCGGGCCCTGCAGCACGATCGAGCCGCCGGCCGCGATCAGCGGCTGCAGGATCGCCTCGTCGACCTGGGCGCTGCCGGTGCAGACGTAGACCGTGTCGGCCCGGGCCGGCGTCGCTCGACCGACGAGCGTCGCGGCGGCGAGCGCCGCCGCGACGATTGCTCCTGTGCGACAGGTACCGGCTGCGGTCACCCTGCCGGAGGTACGCGCTTCACGAGCTTGCCCGTCGGGCTGATCGCGTACCAGGTCTTCTCGACCCCCTGGCCGTGGACGTCACCCGCCCGCTTGTCGAGGGCGAAGGTGTACAGCGGCAGGCCGGCGTAGGTGACCTGATACCTGCCGTTGGGACGGCGGATCGTCCCGAGCTTCTTCGCCGCGAGCCCGGCTGCCGCGGTCGGCTTGGCGCCGCGCTTGATGATCAGCGGGGGCCAGAACACGGCGCACTTCCCGGTGCACCCGATCTTCTTGCCCTTGTCGAGCAGGAAGTGGTACAGCGTGAGCCCGCGCGGGCCGACGAGGATCGTCGCGTTCAGGGCGTCGTTGTGGACTGCCCGGAGCTTGACCGCCTTCAGCACGGGAGGCGGAGGGGCTGGAGCCGGAGGCGGCTGGGGCGCGGGTGGGGGAGGCGGTGCAGGCGCCGGAGGCGGAGCGGGCGCGGGTGGAGGCGGAGGTGGAGGCGCTGGCGG
>Ga0066903_100007179_pt1 | contig 10053 bp, 10 predicted proteins | sample PanSoiMetaGPlot1_FD_67491 | JGI IMG/M metagenome (GOLD analysis project Ga0066903, IMG submission 67491) | Tropical forest soil microbial communities from Panama analyzed to predict greenhouse gas emissions - Panama Soil - Plot 1 (version 2) | ecosystem: Environmental > Terrestrial > Soil >... | reverse complement strand
CTGATCGGCCCTGTCGAGCTTCGCGCTGCGAAGGCCGGTCAGGTGCTCGAGGTCCGGATCCAGTCGGTGCGGGTCGGCGCGTTCGGGTTCACGGTCGCGGGCGGCTGGTCCACGTTCCTGAACGACAGCCTGGGCGTTGGTGACGGCGAGAGTCGCGTCCTTGTTTGGGAGCTGGACGCGGACGAGGCTGTGGCCCGCGACGGCGAGGGCCGCGAGCTTCGACTGTCTCCGTTCCTGGGTGTGCTCGGCATGCCGCCTGACGAGCCCGGCGTGCACCCCACCGGGCCTCCGCGCCGTTGCGGCGGCAATCTCGACTGCAGGGAGCTCGTCGCCGGCACAACACTCTTCCTGCCGATCCCGGTCGACGGTGCGCGGTTCTCCGCAGGCGATTGTCACGCGCTGCAGGGTGACGGCGAGGTCTCGACCACTGCCATCGAATGTCCGCTCGAGCGCGCCGAGCTGACGCTCCTTGTCCGGGACGACCTCGAGCTCTCGGGGCCGGTGGCCCTGACAGAGCAGGCCTGGGTGACACTGGGGCTCGGCGACGATCTGGATGAGGCGATGGCCGTGGCGGTCGACGCGATGCTGGAACTGATGAACCGGGAATATGGGCTCGAGCGCCGCGAGGCGCTCGCGCTGGCAAGCCTGGTCGTTGACCTTCGCGTGACCCAGGTCGTAAACGGAGTCGTCGGCGTGCACGCCGTCCTCCCTCGCGGCGCTCTCGGTACGGAGGGATGACGAGCGAGCGTCTGCGGCTCTGGCTCGAGCGCGCAGGCGCCGGCTACCGGCTGCGCGATGCTGCTTCGGGCGAGTCGGTGCGCTGGGAGGACCCGCGGCTGCACGTCGTTCCCGTGGCCGGCGTGACTTTCCGTCCCGGCAACGTCGATGACGGCTCGTTCGACCCCGGTCGGCGGCTGGCGCTCGTGGCCGAGCCGGACAACGAGCACGACCCGAACGCGGTCGGGATCTGGAACGAAGAGCGGACGCTGCAGGCGGGTTACGTGCCGCGCGAGGTCGCCATGGAGCTCGGCGGCGACGAGCAGGCGGTCTCCCTCTGGCGCGTCGAAGGAGGCCTGCGCGTGCTGATCGTCCCGGCCGATGCGTGGGTCGGGACGCCGCGCCGCTAGATTCCGGCACCGTGAGTGCCGCATACGAGTTCAAGCTTCCGGACCTCGGCGAGGGCCTGACGGAGGGGGAGATCGCCCGCTGGCTCGTCGCCGAGGGGCAGGAGATCGGCGAGGACGACCCGCTCGTCGAGATCCAGACCGATAAGACGACCGTCGAGATCCCGTCGCCCGCGGCCGGCAAGGTCGCGCGGATCCTCGTCGCGGAAGGCGAGACTGTTCCGGTCGGGACCGTCCTCGTCGTCATCGGCGGGGACGGCGTCGCACGGGCCCAGGAGGAGCAGCCGCGCACGGAGCCGGCGCCCCGACGGGCCGTGTCCGGGGTCAGACCCCGGACGGGGCCGGAAGGGCGGGTGCGTGCGACGCCGCTCGTTCGAAGGCTCGCTCAGGAACTGAGTGTCGACCTCGCGTCGCTGACCGGGACAGGCCCGCAGGGGCGCATCACCGAAGCGGACGTCAGGGCCGCGGGGGGCGCGGCCGGGGTCAGACCCCCGACGGGTCCCGAAGGGACGAGGGAGCCGCTCCGCGGAGTCCGCAAGCTGATCGCCGAGCACATGGCGCGTGCGCACGCCGAGGTGCCGCCCGTCACTTGGGTGGAGGAGTGCGACTTCGGCGCGATCGATCTGAAGCGGATCGTTCCGCTGACCCTCAAGGCTGTGGCCGAGGCTCTCCAGGAAGTGCCCGAGCTGAACGCCCGCCTCGAGGGCGCCGAGATCGTCTACCTCGACCGCTACGACCTCGGCGTCGCAGTCCAGACCGAGCAGGGGCTCGTCGTCCCGGTCGTCCGCGACTGTGACTCGCGCTCGGTGGACGAGCTCGCGGCCGACGTCGAGCGCCTGGCGGAGGCAGCCCGCGCCGGCTCTCTCAAGCCCGGGGAGCTTCGCGGCTCGACGTTCACCGTGACGAGCGCGGGCAAGCTCGGCGGTCTCCTGACGACCCCGATCGTGAACTACCCCGAAGTCGGAATCCTCAGCATCGGCCGCGTCGCCGAGCGGCCCGTCGTCCGCAGCGGCGAAATCGTCGCGCGCCCGATCGGCACGATCGCGGTCACCTTCGACCACCGCGTCGTCGACGGCGCGCGCGCGGCGGAGTTCGGCTTGGCGGTCATTCGCCGCCTGGAGGGCGAGGGTTAGCTGGGTGGAGCCCTAGGCGTCGCTTGCGACGCCGTCGTAAAGGCCGTGCCGGCTTTGCCGGTGCGGCCGCCAAACCCGGATAGTGCGGTCGAGAGCGCTTCGGGGTGCGTAGTGATGGAGCTCGGCGGCCCGCAGGAGCCGCCGAGCTCGTGAGGGAAGCTAGGCGCCTGCCTTTAGCTGGCCGCGCATCGCGCCGGCGGGGTGTTTGGCGTTGTGGATGTTCACGTAGAACGCGCCCGGATTGGCCGCGACCGCCCTGATCTTGGCCTTCGGCGCACTCGCGCAGCCCTGTCGCTTGAACGTCGTGCCGAGCGGGATGTAGACGGGCCCCGACGCGCCCGGCCTGCCCTTGTGGATATGGGCCGCGTTGCCGGCGCCGTCGATCTTCGTGATCGTAAAGTCCCAGCAGACCTTGCCGGTCGCTGTCTTCAGTGTGATCTCGGCGCGGCCGCGGTTCGTCGCCGGCGCCTTCGGAACCTCGTTTGTGCCGCGAAGCTGAGCGGTGAGATGCCCGCCTCCCGTTGCCGTGGCGACCGCGGCGAGCGCAAGGCTTGCGACGAGGGCGGCGGCGAGCGCGGCGAGCAGCAAGAATGTCTTTCGCATCGGACCTCCAGTAGCGTGGTTTCGCCGGCTAGTTCGCGCGCGAACGGCGATCGGTTTTGCGGCCACTACACTGGCGCCGATGTGGGAGTGGTATCGGATCGGCGTCGCGATCGGCATCGGGGTCGGCGCGGGCGTTGCAGCCGGAGGCTGGCTAGGCCGGACTAGAACCGGCGCGCTGATAGCAGTATTGATCGGAGCCGCGGTGGGCGTCGTCGTCGGCTTCGCCCTCGACAACTGGACCGAGGCGGTCGGAGGCGCGGTCGGAGGCGTGCTCGGCGGCCTCGGCGGGGCCTCGCTCGCGGCCGGCACTCTCCGTCGCGGGGGCACGACCGCCGGCACCGGGATCCTGATCGGCCTGATCGGGCTCGGCGTGGCGGCGCTCGCGCTCGTGCCGTTTCTCGGCTACCTCGAAGCGGTCGCTCTGCCGGCGGGCGCCCGCCGGGCCCGCCGCCTCGAGCCAGAGCGTTACGCGGGCCTGCGCACGCTCGCGCGCGACTAGGGGGGAACCGCCGTATGAAGAAGCTGATCCTGATCGTGATCGACGGCCTGACGCCCGACGCGTTCGAGCGGGCCGCCGACGACGACCGCACGCCGGCACTGAGCTTCCTCGCCGCGAACGGCGCCTACACGCGCGGTGTCTCTACTTTTCCGTCGCTGACCCCGGTCTGCCTGTCGTCGATAGCGACCGGCGCGCACCCGGACGTCCATCAAGTTCCGCACCTCGTGTGGTACCACCGCGGCGAGCGCCGGATCGTCGAGTACGGCTCGTCCTTCGCCGCGATCCGTGCCGTCGGCACCCGGCAGGCGCTCGTCGACGCCGTCTTCAACATGAACGAGCACCATCTCGCCACGGATGCGGTCACCGTGTTCGAGGGGCTCGAGAACGCCGGCTACACGACCGCGGCGATCAACTTCACCTGCTACCGAGGGCGGACCCGACACGTGCCGACGGTGCCCGCAGTCGCCCGGCCGGCGTTCGGGCCGAAGCGCTTCTTCTTCTTCAACCTGTTCGAGTCGGACGTGACCGGGGCGCCGCTCGCCGTCTTCGGGCGCGCGGCGGGCTCGATCGACGCGTACGCCGCGGCGGTCGGGCGCTGGCTCGTGACGAGGGACGGCTTCGACTTCCTAGTCCACTACCTGCCCGACTACGACTTCGCCTCCCACGCGGCCGGGCCGGGCGCCGCGGACGAGGCTCTGGTCCGAAGCGACGCGGCGATCTGGGCGCTGGTCGACGCGGCCGGAGGGCCGGAGGAGTTCCTCGAGCGCTACGCGGTCCTTCTTTGCGCCGACCACGGTCACACGCGCATTGACCGGACGCTGCGGCTCGAGGACCGCTTCGCCGACGCGGGCGTGATTGTGACCGCATCGAACCGGGCCGGGATGATCTACCGCACGGACGAGACACACCAGGACGAGCGCCAGCTCGCGGCGCGCCTCGACCGTGAGCCAGGCGTCGAGGCGGTGGTCTTCCTGGAGGGCAAGGAGGCAGTTGCCCGCCGCGGTGGCGAGGAGCTTCGCTTCGCGCCGTCCGCCGACGGATGGGCGACGAGCGGCGACCCCGCGGTCCTTCCCCAGCCCGATGCGCTCGCCCGCGGCTGGGCTGCGCTGCACAACCCTAACGCCGGCGAGTTGCTCGTCTCGGCGGCGGACGGGGTCGAGCTGACCGACCTGGCCGGCCGCAGCCACCTCGGCGGCGGCAGCCACGGCGCGCTCGCCGCGGCGGATTCGGAAGTCCCGATGCTCGCGGTTGGGCTCACCGCGGCGCCGCGGAGCATCACCGACCTGGCGCCGCTCGCGCTCCGGCACTTCGGCATCGAGCCGCCGGCGTACACCCGGACGTTTGCGCATGCCGCCTGAGAACGGCGACACGCGCCGCCGTCGCATGATGGTCGACACGCAGCTGCGCGGCCGGGACATCGTCGACGAGCGCGTGCTCGGCGCGATGGAGAGGGTGCCCCGGGAGGTGTTCGTCAACGAGCGCGAGCGGTCGCGGGCCTACGACGACGCCGCGCTGCCGATCGGCGGCGGCCAGACGATCTCCCAGCCGTACATGGTCGCCCGAATCTGCGAGGCCCTGCAGCTGACCGGCGGCGAGCGCGTGCTCGACGTCGGCACGGGCTCCGGTTACCAGGCGGCCGTGCTGGCCGAGCTTGCGGCGGAGGTGTACACGATCGAGCGCATTCCCGAGCTGGCCGAGCGGGCACGCGAGCGGCTCGCCGCGGCCGGCTACGAGCGCGTCCACGTTCACGTCGGCGACGGAACCCTCGGGCTGCCAGAGCACGCCCCGTTCGACGGGATCGCCGTGGCAGCTGCGGCACCCGGCTTCCCGGAGACGCTCTACGAGCAGCTGAAGCTGCGCGGGCGGCTCGTCGTGCCGGTCGGCAGCGCCCGAGGGCAGCGGCTCGAAGTGGCGGTCCGGAGCCCGGAAGGCCCGGCGTTGATTCATTCGGTTCCGTGCCGATTCGTCCCGCTCGTCGGCGCCGAGGGCTTCCGCGAGTAGGCCGGTTTGCGCGCCGACGGACGGGCAAAAAAGAGCGCCATGAAATGGTCGGCCGAAGACTTGCTGTCGCTGCCCGTCCGCATGGGCGGGATCGAGCTGGGCAGGCCGGTCGACCTGCTCATCGACCGCGAGCGCCCCCGCGCGCTCGGCTTCGACGTCCTCTGCGGCGACCGGGCTCGCCGCTTCCTGCCGTTCGTCGTCGCGACCTTTCGGGACGATGCGATCGAGATCGATTCGCCGTTTCTGCTGCTCAACTTCGCCCAGGTCGACTTCTACCGCCACCAGGCGACCACGCTCCGGGAGCGGAACGGCGACGGGCGTGAAGTCATCGTCGGGGAGGACGGCACCATCCAGGGAATCACCCGCCCCCGGCTGATAGCCTCGCCGGTCGATGGAGCCGCGACAGTCCGCCGTGCTAGGCGTGCGGGCCCGCGCGGGTCGCGCGCTCCGCCATCCGGGCAACTGGGTGCAGCTCGCGAAGTTCGGGGCGGTCGGCGCCAGCGGCTACGTCGTCAACCTCGCCGTCTACACGGCGCTGCTCCGAGGTGCGGGGTGGCACTACGCGTACGCCGCCACGGTCTCGTTCCTGGTTGCCGTCACCAACAACTACCTCTGGAACCGGCTCTGGACGTTCCGCGACCAGCGCGGTCACGTCGGCTTCCAGGGCCTACGCTTCTTCGTCGTCGCGCTCGTCGCCTACGCCGCCAACCTCGGCATCCTCAGCGCGCTGATCGCCCTCGGGGTCGACAAGGTGGTCTCGCAAGCGATCGCGATCGTGCTCGTCACGCCGCTCAACTTCGTCGGCAACAAGCTCTGGTCGTTCAGGCGGTAGCGCGCGATCTGTTTGAACGCGTGCCGACAAAGAACGCGGTTTGGACGGCCGCGAGGGCAAAGCCCACTCGGCCTCTAGGCGGCGCCGCCTGGTCGGCGCCTTGGGTGCCCCACCGCCCGCGCCGCTAGCCTGATCCTCATGCGCCGGCTGGCCCTAACGACGGTCGTCGCGATTTGCGCGCTGCTGCTCGTTCACGCTGCCGGGGCCACATCGAAGACGAGGCTGAATCAGCAGCGTGCGACCGCGATCTTCCTCGCGAACCCGAAGATCGCCAGCTGGCTGCGCCACTACCCGAAGAAGTCGCTGACGCACGAGACGACTTACGACGAGCAATACGGGAACTGGACGATCAAGGTCTGGACCTCCGTCGACAGCGTCGGCGAAGTCGCGACGGGCCGCGTCCAGGATGCGACAGGGAAGGTCGTCGAGGCGTGGACCGGGCCGCAGGTCGCCTGGAAGATGGCGCGCGGCTCCCCCGGCGCGTTCGGCGGCAAGGAGATCAACAGGCTTCCGGTCTGGCTCGGCCTGTGCGCCGCCTTCCTGATCGGCCTGGCCGACTTCCGCCGACCGCTATCGGCAAGGAACCTCGACCTGCTAGCGCTGCTCTCGTTCAGCGTCTCGCTCTGGTACTTCAACAAGGGCCACGTCTTCACGGCGATGCCGATCGTGTATCCGGCGCTTTTCTACCTGCTCGGACGCATGATCTGGAGCGTTGTGCGCTCCCGCGGGCCGGCCGAGTCGCGCCCGGTCTGGCCGGTCTGGCTGCTGGCCGGCGCAACCGTCTTCCTCGTTGGCTTCCGGATCGGCCTCAACGTCGAGCACTCGAATGTGATCGACGTCGGTTATTCAGGCGTTATCGGCGCCGAGCGGATCACGACGGGCCAGTCGCCATACGGGCATTTCCCGGTGGAGGACAACCTCAAGGCGTGCGGGCCGGCCGACGAGGACGGCGAGATTCGTGACCGCATCGAGACGAACGGACGCTGCGAGTCGGCGAACCCGCTCGGTGACACCTACGGGCCGGTCGCCTACGAGATGTACGTTCCCGCCTACCTCGCCTTCGGCTGGAGCGGCTTGTGGGACAAGCTGCCGGCGGCCCACGCCGCGTCGATCACCTTCGACCTCCTTTGCATCCTCGGCCTGGCGCTGGTCGGGCTCCGCTTCGGCGGGACCCGCCTGGCTGTGACGCTCGCGTTCGCCTGGGCCGCATGGCCGTTCACGCAATATGTCTCGAGCTCGAACACGAACGATGCGCTGCCGCCGCTGTTCCTGATCTGGGGTTTCCTGCTGGTCTCCTCGTCGTTCGCGCGCGGGTTCTTCTCGGCCTTATCGGGCTGGACAAAGTTCGCGCCGCTGCTCGTCGCGCCGCTGTGGGCCTCGTACCCGGACGCGTACGCGAGGCCGCGCCAGAAGCTCGTGTTCCTCGGTGGGTTCTTGCTGGCGACCTTGGTCGCGTTCTCCATCCTGCTGCTCGACCCGAATCCCATCCACGCGGCACACCTCTTCTACGACCGCACGATCAAGTACCAGATCGGCCGGCACTCGCCATTTTCGATCTGGGACTGGAAGCAATACGGGGCGGGGTATCCCGACCTTCACGTTTTCCAGCGGGTGCTCCAGGTCCTGCTCGTGATCGGCACAGTCGCGGTCTATTTCGTGCCCCGTCGGAAGACCTGGCGGCAGCTCGCGGCGCTCACCGCGGCGCTGTTGATCGGATTCGAGATCGTCCTGACCCACTGGTTCTACCTCTATCTCCCGTGGTTCTTCCCGTTCGTCGCGCTCGTCGTCCTCTCGGCGGAACGCGCGCCTGTGTCCGCCGAGGCTCCGGAGCCCGTTGAACGCAAGCGAAGAGCGCTGGTCGCTGCCGGCTGACGCCCGGCCGGCGCTCGTCGCCGGCCTGCTCGCGCTCGCGGTCTTCGGCGGCGTCTGGGCACTGCTCCACCGCGGCTTCTACAAGCGCGGCCAGATCGTCGACACCCCCGTCTACCAGCGCTACGGCGACGCGATGCTCAACGGGCAGGTCCCGTACCTCGACTTCAGCGTCGAATACCCACCGGCGGCGTTGCCGATCTTCGTCCTGCCCGCGATCGGCGACCACCACGACGCGAACACCTACCGACGGAACTTCGAACGCCTGATGGTGGTCTGCGGCCTGCTCGCGATCGCCGGGATGGCAATCGCCCTCGGCGCCTTGCGGGCACGGCCGGAGCGCATGGTCGCCGCGCTCGCGTTTGCTGCGCTGGCGCCGCTTGCCCTCGGGTCCGTGATCCTGACGCGGTTCGACCTCTGGCCGACGGCCTTGCTGGTGCTCGGGTTGGCGGCCGTCCTCGCCGAACGCCGGCGCCTCGGGCTCGGCGTGCTCGGGCTTGCGGCCTCGGCCAAGATCTTCCCGGCCGTAGTGGTGCCGCTTGCGCTCACGTACGTCTGGCGCCGGCGTGGCCGGCGCGAGGCGCTCGTCTGCGCCGGGATCTTCGCGGGAGTCGTCGCCCTCTGCTTCCTCCCCTTCGTCAGGCTCTCGCCCGGCGGCGTCTGGGACAGCCTCTACCGGCAGGCCGACCGGCCGTTGCAGATCGAGAGCCTCGGCTCGAGCTTCCTGCTCGTCGCCCACCAGCTCGGAGCGTGGACCGTGCACCTCAACCTCAGCCATGGCTCGCAGAACCAGGGCGGCTCGTTCGCCGGCGTGCTCGCGGGGATCGAGAGCTTCGTGCAGGCGGCGGTCGTGATCGGTCTCTGGATCGCGTTCGCGCGCGGGCCCGCCGAGCCCGAGCGACTCGTGCGCTACTCGGCCGCGTCGGTCGCAGCGTTCATCGCCTCCGGGAAGGTGCTGTCCCCGCAGTTCCTGATCTGGCTGCTCCCGCTCGTCCCGCTCGTGCGGGGCAGGCGCGGCCTGGCAGCGTCGGCGCTTCTCCTCGTCGCTCTCGTCCTGACCCAGCTCTGGTTCCCGTACCGCTACTGGCGACTCGCGCTGCACCAGGACTCGATCGCTTCATGGCTCGTCTTCGCTCGCGACCTCGTGCTCGTCGGGCTGGTGCTTGTTCTCGCTATGCCGAGACGCGCAGCGCCTCGCACGACGTAGCTCGTCCGTCTTCGCCGCAGGCGACGACAACGCCTTCGAGACGGACGTCGCCTTCGGCCGGCCTGAACCGCGCCGGCATGCCGGTGCGCATCCGCCTGATCGCCAGGTCGGCCTCGACGCCGATCACCGAGTCGTGCGGCCCGGTCATGCCCGCGTCCGTGATCGCCGCCGTCCCTCCTGGAAGGACGCGGGCATCGTTGGTCTGGATGTGCGTGTGCGTGCCGATCACGGCCGTCGCGCGTCCGTCGAGCCAGCGCGCCACCGCAACCTTCTCGCTAGTCGCCTCGGCGTGGAAGTCGACAACCACGACCTGGGCGCTCCGCAGAGCTTCGTCGACGAGGTCGTCCACGACCTCGAACGGGCCGACTGGGGTATTGACGAAGAGCTGGCCCAGGAGATTGACGACCGCAACCGGCGTCCCGTCCACGGCCGGCAGGACCGCGAGCCCGCGCCCGGGCGAGCCCGAGGCAACGTTCGCAGGGCGAATCACACGGTCCGACTCTGCGAGGTACGGACCGATCTCAGGCCGCCGCCAGACATGGTTGCCGAGCGTGATCGCGTCGGCTCCCGCAGCCAGCAGCCGGTCGGCGATCCGCGGGGTGATGCCGGCGCCGTCCGCCGCGTTCTCGCCGTTGACGACGCAGAAGTCGATGGCACGCTCTTCCCGCAGCGTCAACAGCCGTTCCTCGACCACCCGGCGCCCCGGGACGCCGAAGACGTCGGCGACGAACAAAATGTTCATTGTGGGCTGCCTTCAATCCGGGACGAATGCTCCTTCGCCGACC
>Ga0066903_100007178_pt1 | contig 10053 bp, 11 predicted proteins | sample PanSoiMetaGPlot1_FD_67491 | JGI IMG/M metagenome (GOLD analysis project Ga0066903, IMG submission 67491) | Tropical forest soil microbial communities from Panama analyzed to predict greenhouse gas emissions - Panama Soil - Plot 1 (version 2) | ecosystem: Environmental > Terrestrial > Soil >... | reverse complement strand
GGTGTCGGCCTGACGCCAAACAGCTCGTGCGTCCCGAGGTCAACACGCGAGTGGGGATGACGGACTCGATATCATCAGGGCGCGATCGATACCCTCAAACACGCGATCGAGCGTTTCGGTGCGCGCCATATCGCCTTCGACGACTTCGACATGTGGCAATGTCGCGAGCGCGACAGCCTTCGACCGATCGCGCACCAGCGCACGCACCGCTACGCGGTTGCGGGAAAACTCACGTAAGATCGCCGAGCCGTTCAGTCCGGCAGCGCCGGTTACGAGAATCATCGTGACCCTCCAGTTTCAGTTCTCAAACGCCGTCAGACCGTCGAGCGCGCTCCATATCGTCGATGGTCCGTGCTTCGCATTCTGGACGCGAAGCAGCATCCATTGACTGGCGAGCACGAGAGCAATTCCCAACAGACTCAACGCGCCCCACCGCTTGGCTTCGAATAACGCCGACATCGTCATCGCGAGGACCAGCGTCAACGCCAAGACATAAGACGCCGTGGTGTAGCCGCGTCGTCGCGCCAGGCCAAAATACAGCGGTAACGTGAGAACGGAAGCCATCACCGATTGCCTGCTCGCGCGAGCTGCAGCGCGGCCCAGCGATCGCGAGCGAGCACCGAGAGCGAGAAGCGCCGGCCCGTCTGCATGGCCGCCTCCATGCTTTCGAGAACCATCGGATTCTCGAACGCCATCAGATCGTCGAGGGCCGCTTGCTCGAGCGGATATTCGCTGAAGAATCCGAGCACCCATTTGGTACTGACCTTGTTCCCGCTCGGAAGCGCGACATCTTCTTGCGCGAGATCGCACGCGTCGGCAATCGCACAGCTCACGCGCCGCACGAGGTGCCGTTTCGCCTCCGCAGGCAAACCTGGCGGGACGAAGAAGTTGCAGATCGGCCGCAGCGGGCGGGCGAGACTCCCGTCGATACTTACCTGCTCGGGCCGCCACTCGCGGATAACGACTCGTGTGTCGGGGATCACGTACGCCTCGTGGACGAACTCGGCGACTTCTCTGAGCAGTGTTTGCTTGGCGTCGACGCCGACGCCGGACGGGAGATCGAGATATGCGACGGGCATTGAATCCTCCTTGCGCGGGTCTTCTCGAATCCGATGGACAGCAATCGGGAGGCCACGATGTCTGTCGCGAAATCGCTTGTCATTGACGAGTCGAGATCGGCGGGTGTCCATCCATGTGCAGTGTGTACGCTCACTCGCGCGCGCCAGCCAGTTCGTTCAAGAAAAGGAATTCGACGATCGTTACAATGGCGTCGCGACGTCAACGAATGCACAGCCCGTACTTGCTGAGGCGCCAGTACAGCTGCGACCGGGAGATCCCCAACCTTCGCGCTGCCAGCGCCTTGTTTCCTTTGGTATCGAGCATCACGCGCTCGATGGCTTGCCGCTCGACCGTGCCAAGATCGTCGGCGTGGGATAGTCCCGCCGCTCCAGCGGTGACATCGGAGGGCAAGTGGTGAACGCGAATCCAGCTGTCTTCGCACAAAATCGTCGCGCGCTCGATGACGTTGCGAAGCTCCCGAACGTTTCCCGGCCAGCGATATGCGAGAAGCGCTTCTTTGGCCTCCGCGGTCAACGCAGCCGGCACACGGCCAGTGGCCTGCGCACATTCAGCGAGGAACCGCTCGGTCAGGAGCATCAGATCCTCGCGGCGCTCTCGCAATGGCGGGATGCGGATGTCGAACACGTTGATGCGATAAAACAAGTCTTCGCGGAACTTGCTCGCCGCGACCGCCCTCGACAAGTCTCGATTCGTGGCGGCGATGACCCGGACATCGGCTTTGATCGGCCGCGTGCCGCCGAGTCGCAGGAACTCCCGCTCCTGCAGCACGCGCAGGCATTTGGCCTGCGCGAGGAGCGGCATCTCGCTGATTTCGTCGAGGAACAGCGTACCGCCGCTCGCGATTTCGAACTGGCCGACCTTCACGTGATCCGCACCGGTGAACGCGCCGCGTTCGTACCCGAAGAGCTCCGACTCGAGAAGCTGTTCCGGGAGCGCCGCGCAATTGACCGCGACGAAGGGGTTTCGCCGACGCCGCGACATCCGATGAATCAGTCGTGCGACGACCTCCTTGCCGCTGCCCGACTCGCCTTGCAGACAAGTCGTCGTATCGGTCATCGCCACGAGCTGCGCGCGCCAGACGACGTCACGCCAACATGGCGATCCACCCATCGCCGAGTCGGTTTGCCACACGTCATGGCTGGTTTCCTGTTCAACGCGGTCGGCGGAGTGTATCGCCATACAAGTCTCCGGCAGGCTTGCGGCACTCAGATGCCATCGTCCGAGCCGAATGGTTTCGCGCCTGCCGCGATTCTCACGCGGCTGCGCCGAGCGCAAAAGAGCAGTGTGTGGTCAGTTTTTCGTGACAGGTGTCATCGCAGGTTGATGACACCGATCTCTTGCGGACGGACGGCACACGGTCGACACTCGCGCCAGTGGCCAGCGCTCTCTCCGTCTCCCTCGGCTGTTTCTCACCCGACGCAATGAGCGGCAGCGGGCTTTTTCAACGTCGCGACCGCGGCATGACGTGGCCGCATGAAACGGTGGGTGCGGCGCCATTTGTCGCAACGGCAAGCATCCTTCGCCTTGCGGTCGCTGGCGCCATCGTCGTGAACGGGTTCGTGTCTCTGATCGAGCTGTGGAGGGAGGCCCTGGTAGCCGACCCGGGATCCTTTCGGTATGCAGCCCTCGCAACGGCGGCGACGATTGCACTGCATCTTCGGCACGTGACGTTCGGCCTCAAAGGCGAGCGGCCACGGGCGGGCGCGTGGACGCTGGGCGCCCTCGCGATCGTCAACGTGGCGGCGGCGATCCTCGTCGGCCGTTTTTGGGCCATGCAGTTGGCGTCCCTGGCCGTTTCTGTGCTCATCGTCGTCCGCGGCCCCGCTGCGCCGTCGGTTGTGGCCGCGATCGCACTGTCACCCCTGTTCTTCGGGCAGACGCTGCACACGTGGCGGACCGGATTCGATTCGACGACGAGTTTTTCGGTTTGGTATTTCGTGTCAGTTATAGCGTGGCGGACGGTGACCTTGTACGTCCCGATACAGCTCGTTGCGACGATCCGGCAGCTGGAGGCCGCGCGCTCCGCGCTCGAATCGCGGGCGGTAATCGAGACCAGGTCTCGAATTGAAGCGGAGCTCCGCAGCGGCCTGGAAGTGGCGCTCCAGCGAGTCATCGCAGACGGTGAATTCGCGCGGCTGGCCGGGCGTGACGATCCTGCGCGCGCGTCGGGAGCGCTGCGCGCCCTGGTCGCGGGCTCACGACGCGCACTCGCGGACGCGCGCCGGATCGCTGGCGGCTATCGAACGGCCTCGCTGCGCGCCGAACTCGACGCCGCGTTGTCACTCTTGCAGGCCGCTGGGTCGACCTGCCGTGTGGTCGTCGCGCGGAACGTGCCGGTCGATGCCGCGGAGACCGTTGCGAGGGGCGCGATCCGGGCGGCCGTCGTACGTGCCCTTCAACACGACGATCACACGACCGAGCGCGTGATCCGTGTGGCGCTCGACGAGGCCGGACAGCTGCGCGTGGAGATGACGCCATGAACATCTTCAGGCACGTTCTCCAGCCGCGCGGACTTCTTCTCGCCATGCACCTCCCGTTCGTCTGGTTTACGGCGGCTCAAGCGATCGCCGGCCTCGGTCTCGGCGACGCTGAGGGCCATCGATGGATCGCCCTGCCGTTCGTATTGGCGGCGGGTGTGATCCAGGCTCGTCACAGTCTGGGGGCGGCCGATGGTGTTCGACCCCGACAGTGGCAATTGACGCTCGTTCTTCTGCTCTTCATTACCTACCTGCCACTTCCGCTGTTCACGCACCGATGGTTGACGTTGCATTGGTACCTCATCGCGTCGCTGCTGATACTCTTGCCGGGACGAGTGGCGCTCGCGGCAGCGGTGACCGATGCCGTTGGGATCGCCGTCTGGAATGGGACGAGCCTCGGCCTCGCCGGCTTGCCAGCCCCACAGGTGCCGCTGAATATCGTCTACGGCGCATTCATCTGGCTCACCGGCGGCGGAAGCCTTTATGGAGCAGCGCGTCTCGTGTGGCTGGCCAGCGAGCTTCGCGCGACGCGGACGCAGCTCGCGGACCTCGCGATCGAACGCGAACGCCTTCGGATCTCGCGCGATCTTCACGACCTGCTCGGGCACTCGCTGTCGGCTGTCGCATTGAAAGGCGAACTGGCTCAGCGGCTGATCGAGCGCCAGCAGATGTCACGAGCCGATGAAGAGATCCAGAGCCTCGTGTCCGTCGCTCGCGCCGCATTCCGCGATTTGCGTGAGGTCACGCGTCGTGAGCCGGTCGTGTCGTTGGCATCACAGATCGATCGCTGTACCGACATACTCGCGGCGGTCGGAATCGAGCCGCGAGTCACACAGCCTGTCGAGACTCTTCCGCCGAAGGTGGATGAACTGTTTGCCTGGGCAGTCCGCGAGGGGGTGACCAATGTGGTCCGACACAGCTCGGCCCGCGCATGCGCCATCTGCATCGGTCGCGCGGCTGGTCAATGGCGTCTCGAGATTGAGAATGACGGGGCGGGCGTCGTGGCCGCCGGTGGACACGGGTTGAGCGGGCTGGTCACACGCGCGGCAGAACTCTCTGGAACGGCGCGAGGACGCTCGGTTGGCCCCGGGAGCTTTCTGCTGACCGTCGACGTCCCGGAGGAGGTTCGGTGATCAAGGTGCTCATCGCGGAGGACATGCACATGATCCGCGGCGCCCTGGTCGCGCTGCTGCGTCTCGAGAAGGATCTGGATGTCGTCGCCGAATTGGACCGCGGCGACACGATCGTCGACGCGGCCCTGAAGGCACGTCCGGACGTTGCCGTCATCGACATCGACCTTCCCGGTCTCGACGGGTTGAGCGCCGCCGCATCTCTGCGCGAAAAGCTGCCGTCATGCCAGACCCTGGTCCTGACCGGGCTCAGCCAGCCCGGCAATCTGCTTCGCGCGCTCAAGGTGCACGTGAAGGGCTTTTTGTTGAAGGACGCACCTGCTCCCGCGCTTGCAGTCGCGATCCGATCGGTCGCCGCCGGCCGGCGCGTGCTCGACCCGGAACTCGTGGCTGTGGCGGTCGAAACCGGCGCGAACCCGTTGACGGATCGCGAGACGGACGTCTTGCGCGCCACCACGTCCGGTCGATCAACCGAAGAGATTGGGTCTCTTCTCAATCTCTCACCGGCAACGGTCCGCAATTATCTTTCGAACGCGATCAGCAAGCTCGGGGCCCGCAATCGCATGGATGCGGTACGGATCGCGGAGGAGGCCGGCTGGCTCTGATGCGCCTCGACGATCTTTCAAAGGGACTGACGTGGATATTGAGGGTGGTACTTGACCACGACGCTGCCATTCTTGAATCGACGCACGTCCGCGAGTTCGAGGTTGACCGACGCGTTCCAGCTCGCCTCTTTGAGCGAACGGGCAGCGACCTGCTCTGGAAACCACGGCTATCGAAATGTTTGGCAGATCGCTAAAGAATTCGACAGCGACCAGGCGAGCACCGGTGGCCTAATGACAGCGAGATGCATCGACGGCAGTTTCTTCAAATGGGTGTCGGGGCCGTTGCCCTACGCGTACTCGATACGGGTGGTGCACACGGGCAGGTGGTGCGGGATCTGAGCGCACCACAATTCTCCTCCATGCGGCGGTTTGCTGCGACAACGCACGGCCGCATCGCGTATGTTGAGCAGGGAAGACAGCCCGCCGCGGCGCTGCTGCTGCACGGGTTTCCGCTGAACAGCTTTCAGTGGCGGGGTGTCATTCCCCGGCTTTCGGCACATCGCCGCTGTCTCGCGCCCGATTTCCTGGGGCTGGGCTACACAGAGGTGGCGGCAGGCCACAGCGTCGCGCCTGATGCGCAGGTCGCGATGATCGCTGAATTCCTCGATCGGTTATCGATCAGGATGGTCGACGTGATCGCCAACGACAGCGGCGGCGCGATCGCGCAGCTACTGGTGGCAAGGCATCCAGGGCGCGTGCGCTCGCTGCTGCTCACCAACTGCGATACCGAGATTGACAGTCCGCCCGCCGCCGTCCTGCCCGTCATCGAGCTGGCGCACGCGGGGCGATATGCCGACGAGTGGCTATCGCCCTGGCTGGCGGACAAGGTCCTCGCGCGTTCCGCCGAGGGTCTGGGTGGCCTGTGCTACGAGGATCCGGCACATCTCACCGATGACGCCATTGACGTGTACTTGGGCCCGCTGGTCAGTTCTCCAGCGCGTGAAGCGCTGACGAATGCGTACGCGATCGGTCTCGCGCCAAACCCGTTGGCAGGCCTGGAATCCAGCCTGGTGTCGTGGACGCTTCCCGTACGAATCGTCTGGGGCACGGCGGACACCATCTTCTCGCAGAAAAGCCCGGAATATCTGCATGAGCGGTTGCGGAACTCCCGAGGCATTCGCCGCGTACCGGGGGCCAAGCTCTTTTTTCCGGAGGAGATGCCTGACCTGATCGCGGAAGAAGCCATTCGTCTCTGGGGTGTGTGAGGTAGACGGCATCCCTCGAACGTGGTCAAATCGAGGCGTGCCGGAAATCGTTGCGGAGATGCTCTACGGATCGCGCACGATCACGGTCCGCGATACCCATTGCCGCGGAACCTGCAGACACGAGAGTCCCGAAGAGTGGACGACCAGCACGCAGCTCGTGTTTCCGTACCGAGGCGTCTACGTCAGACACGTGGGACGCGATCAGGCGGTCGCCGACGCCAACCAGGCCCTGTTCTTCAACGCCTATCAGGGCTATCGCGTGAGCCATCCCGTTGCGGGCGGAGATGCCAGCCTCACGTTGATCATCGCCGAACCGCAGCTGTACGAGCTCACCCCGCGAGAGTTGCTGCGCCACAATCCCGGTCTGATGTTCCGTCCGCCGCGCGTGCGCATCGATGCGCGGACGCAGGCGCTCATCGCGCTCTTGCGCCATCGCCTTCGCCGGCAGATCGCGGAGCCGCTTGAAGTCGAAAGCCTGGCGCTGAACCTGGTGCGGCGCGCGCTCGGGCGCCGAACCGCGCACCACCCGGGCGCCAGCACGGGACGCCAGCGACTGGTGGATCGCGCGAAGCTGGTGCTGGCGAGCGACCTCGCGCGGCGCTGGACCCTCGCGGACGTTGCGGCCGAAGTGCGCGTGTCTCCCGTGTATCTCACTCAGCTGTTCCAGCTGGTGGAAGGCGTGCCGCTCTATCGCTATCAGCTGCGCCTGCGACTCGCGCGTGCGTTGGATCTGCTGCCAGAGTGCGACGATCTGACTGCGCTCAGCTTGGAATTGGGCTTCTCCAGCCACAGTCATTTCAGTGGCGCGTTCCGGCAGATGTACGCACAGTCTCCGTCCAGCTTTCGGCAGTCCGCCCGGTGGGGACACGACGAGCTTGCCCATCTGTTGAAACCGCCATCGTGAACAGAATGCACCTCCACTGCGGAGACTCACGATGGCGCACACACCGATCGACCGCTGCCACGCCAGATTTCGCGTCGCCCGAATCGGTGACTGCTCAATTCACCAGCACGACGCGCACCCATCTCGCGGTAACCCGAGATTGCTTTACAGGCTCAATGTCTCGAGTGGCGAGTCGATTGATCAAATGACGGCGTGAACTGAACCAAGACCGTTCACGCAACTCCAGCGACTCCCTGCTTCAGAACCGACAACGAAGCTGCGGGCTGGTGGACGTCCTTGAACGCAGGTCGAGCCAGCCTGAAGGAGGCTGGCATGTCGACGGCCACGTCAGCGCTCGTGTGCGCGTTATCCACTTAGCGCGGAGCGAACCGTTTATCAGGAACTACAGCGCGGCGAGGCTCGTCCTGCAGTTTGCGTCCACAGGTCGTCACGTGACGCGATGAAATGTGTCCAGCCACAAGAGCGAAATAAATTAGTCCGCAGCTGGCGCGAGACTTCTACCGGCCGCGAGACCTCCACCCGCTGACGACGGAGGTTGGCGATACCTCGTTTTGCCCGGGACGTCCACAGTGACTCGTAGGCCATAAAGAAGTTGAGAGTAGAAGGACGCCGCAAGGTCGCCCCAACGTCACACGGTCGGCCTACACTCGGCCCTCCGTCAGCGTCGCTGCTTGCTGCCTGAGTCATCCGGCCAATGAGGTCTTAGAGGAGGTGCTGATGTCATACAACCTGGGAAGGATCCGGATCTGTGCTATGGCGATCGCGTTGTGTGCGTTGACCGCGGTGCGCCCATCAGCTGATTCCACGATTCGCCATGTGCTGCTCATCAGTATCGATGGGATGCACGCGTTGGATTACACGAACTGCGTCGCGGCGGGGACCTGCCCGAACCTGGCGCTGGTCGGTCAGGTCGGAGTGAGCTACAAGCACACGTCCGCTTCCAAGCCGTCTGACTCGTTCCCGGGGTTGATGGCGATAGTGACCGGCGGCACGCCGACATCGACGGGCGCGTATTACGACGTGGCGTACGACCGCGTCCTGGCGCCTCCTGCCGAGACGACCGGCAATGGGCTGACTGGCGCGCCGGGGCTGTGTCACGAAGGCGTGGTGAACGGGACCCGCACTGAATACGAAGAGGGCGTGGACATCGACCAGTCCCAACTCGGTGGCGGGTTTCCATACACCAATCCGATCGACGGTGACTTCCGGTCCATTAAACCGTCAAGACTGCCGCGCGATCCGTTCGCACATTGTGCGCCGGTCTATCCCTGGAACTTCCTTCGGACCAACACGGTTTACGGCGTGCTCCACGCTCACCATCTCCGCACTGCGTGGTCTGACAAGCACGCGGTCTACGCCGCCGTGTCAGGGCCGACCGGCACGCCGACCCCTGATAATGTCGACGATTATTACTCGCCCGATGTGAATTCGGATGTCATCCCGCTGCCCATCCACACGGCGGCACAGGACAACTGCATGACACCGGACCCGAATGGAGGCGACTGGACCGGCAGTTTTCGGAACATCCGCTGTTATGACCAACTCAAGGTCAATGCGGTCCTGCACTGGATTGATGGGAAGACGCACCTCGGCGACCATGACGCGCCCGTCCCCAGCATCTTCGGCATGAACTTCCAGGCCGTGAGCGTCGGGCAAAAGCTGATTGAGAACGGAGTGAAGGGCGGCTATACCGATGCGGCGGGTACACCCAGCGCCAACCTGCTGGCGGAAATCACGTTCGTGGATGCCGCGATTGGACAGATGGTCGCAGAACTGAAGCGCCAGCGGCTGTACGATTCGACGGCAATCATCGTCACCGCCAAACACGGTCAGTCCCCGATCGATCCGAGTAGGTTCTTCCCAATTCCTGGACACGCCCCGCTGAACAACGGGACGCCCCCCTCGGGCTTGCTCGGGCCCGCGTTCTTGCCGGATTCCGAGATCAACCAAATCGGCCCGACCGAAGATGACATCTCGCTGTTGTGGCTCACCGACTCAGGCCAGACGAATGCCGCGGTCGATATTCTGCAGAGCAACGCGGAGGCGGCGGGGATCGACCAGATCTTGGCGGGCCGCTCGCTCGAGCGGATGTTCAACCAGCCCGGTCTGCCTGCCGCTGGCGGCGACCCTCGCACACCGGACATCATCGTGCAGCCTGAGGAGGGCGTGGTGTACACGGGAAGCCTGAAGAAGCAGGCGGAGCACGGTGGCTTTGCGCCGAACGACGTGGAGGTCGTGGTGCTCGTCTCGAATCCAAACATCAAAGCCAGGACGCTCGGGACCCCTGTCGAGACGAGGCAGGTGGCTCCCACCATTCTGTCGCTGCTGGGACTCGACCCGAACAGCCTTGACGCCGTCCGGCTGGAGGGGACGAAAGAGCTTCCGGGAATCCAATTCAAACCGTAGTTGTCAGCGCGCGGGACCGGCGATCCGTGACCCGGTCTGCCGTGCCCGCGCCAAGTCCGGTAATCGTCAAGCCGGACACGCTGATTTCGCTGGCATCGAAGGGCGTTGCGGTTGCTCTGGCGATGGCGATCAATTGGCGGCGATGGGTCTGACGGTGCTCCGCACGCCGTTCCAGGCGCCGCTGGCAAACTCATTTTGCGAACGCCTCGTTGGCGCCATTCGACGCGAGGTGTTTGGACTTCCTCA
>Ga0066903_100007177_pt1 | contig 10053 bp, 8 predicted proteins | sample PanSoiMetaGPlot1_FD_67491 | JGI IMG/M metagenome (GOLD analysis project Ga0066903, IMG submission 67491) | Tropical forest soil microbial communities from Panama analyzed to predict greenhouse gas emissions - Panama Soil - Plot 1 (version 2) | ecosystem: Environmental > Terrestrial > Soil >... | reverse complement strand
CGCGACACGAAGGCCGGCACGCCGACATAGGGGCAGCTGCGCTCGGCGGTCTTGACGGTGAAGCTCGACATCGACAATTCGCAGATGTCGAAATCCTGGCTGCGGAAGGCACGGAAGAAGATTTCCTCCGGCGGCAGATTCATGAAAACAGGATCGACGCCGTCGATCTGGACCGCGCCGTCCATCAGCGGACGCACCCGGTCGTAGTTCCCGACCGCGACGGATAGTTGCAGCTTCGCCATGTTTCTCAATCTTTCCGTAAGCATTGCGGCCGTTAGATAGCCCCGCCTAAGCCTTCTGGGCAACATGCCCATCGGAGCAACCATGTCACTCGTTCGCGCGATCGGACGCCGCCTTGTCCTCGCTGTTCTGCTCGTCTTCGCGCTGTCGCTGTCGGTGCGCAGCGACGAGCTCGGCGAGTTTCACGCTGCGGTCGAGCAGGCCGCGGCGGCGCATCGCGCCGCCATGGAGACCCTCGAGACCAGCGGCCAGCAGGAGACGGCCGCCGCCGTGCAGCGGCTGCGGCAGGTCTGGCAGGACATCAATGTGCGGTTCGTGAAATACCCGCCGGGGCCATTCGCCAACGACGAGAAATTCCGCACCATGTTCATGCTGGTCGACACTCAGCTGGTCGGGGTCCTGCTGGTCATCGACATGGGCAACCGCGATGCCGCACGCAACGGACTTGCGCCAGTCGGCCCGACCTTGGCGCAGCTGGTCGCGCGGTCAGCACCGACTGAGCCGTGATTGCCATCAGACCGGCCGTAGCAGCGTGTCGGTCGGCGCGACGTCGATGAGCCGAAGCTGCACACGCTCGAGGCCGTTCCAGCGATCGAGGCAAAGGGTGCCGGCCGCATGCACCGACTGGCCGCGATACTGCGCGAGAGCATTCCCGAGCTTCTGGCCGAGCGCCCGGAAGGCAATCGCATCGATGGTCGAGCCGTCGCCGGCGCGCAGCCGCACGCGCATGTGAGCCTGCCCAACCTCGTCGGCATAGACCAGCGTGTGAGAGGGAAACGCGATCACCGGCTCGGGATTGCCGGCACCGAAGGGACCCGCGCGCGCGATAGTCGCGACGAGCTCGTTGTTGGCGGCCGCTGCCGTGACGGCGCCGTCGATCAGCAGCGCATCGTCGCGCCGTGCCGCCTCGACCGCTGACGCCAAGGTCTGCTCGAGAAACGCGCGGAAGGCGCTGAGCGCGTCTTTCCTCAGGGTGACGCCGGCGGCCATGGCGTGGCCGCCGCCCTTCACCAACAGGCCCGCGTCCACCGCCTGGCGCACCGCGCGGCCGAGATCGACGCCAGTAAGAGAGCGTCCCGAGCCGGTGCCGATTCCGCCGGGCTCGAGCGCGATGGCGAAGGCCGGCCGGCCGAAGCGCTCCTTGAGCCGCGCCGCGACGAGTCCGACCACGCCGGGATGCCAGCCTTCGGCGGCGGTGACGACGACCGCGCCCCTCTCCTCGGCGCCGAGCGCCGCCATGGCCTCGGCCTCGGCTTGCGCCACGGTCGCGACCTCGATCGCCTGGCGCTCGCGATTGAGGCGATCGAGCTCGGCGGCGAGCCGCGCGCACTCGGTCGGATCGTCCTGCATCAGGAGATCGACGCCGAGCGTGGCGCGGCCGATGCGGCCGCCAGCATTGATGCGCGGACCGAGCAGGAAACCGAGATGCCACGGCTCGGGCGGGCCGCCGAGCCGCGAAATATCCATGAGCGCCGTCAGCCCGGGATTGTCGCGCCGACGCAATGCGATCAGCCCCTTGGCGACAAAGGCGCGGTTGAGGCCCTTGAGCGGCACCACATCGGCCACCGTGCCGAGCGCGACCAGATCGAGATAGCCGAGCAGATCGGGCTCGGCGCGCTCGGCGGTAAAGAACCCGCGCCGGCGCAGCTCGCGATTGACCGCGACGACCGTCATGAACACGAGCCCGACGGCCGCGAGATGGCCGAGCTTCGAGAGATCGTCGAGGCGGTTGGGATTGACCACGGCGAGCGCCGGCGGAAGTTGCTCGTCGGCCTGGTGATGGTCGATCACGATGGTCTCAAGCCCGAGCCTGCCCGCCTCGGCGAGCGGCTCATGGCTCATGGTGCCGCAGTCGACCGTCACCAGCAGGCTTGCGCCTTTCGCCGCCAGCGCGCGCACTGCCTCGGTGTTCGGACCGTAGCCTTCGAACAGCCGGTCGGGGATGTGGATGATCGGGCTGAGCCCGCAGTGGCGAAGATAACGTCCGAGCACCGCCGCCGAGGTCGCGCCATCGACGTCGTAGTCGCCGAGGATCGCGACGGTTTCGTCGCGCGTGATCGCATCGGCGAGCCGAGCGGCGGCGCCGCCCATGCTGGCGAGCGTGTCCGGGTCGGGCATCAGCGCGCGCACGGTCGGATCGAGGAACGCCGCGACGTCGTCCACCTCAGCACCGCGGCCCGCCAGAATCCGCGCCAACAGCTCCGGCATGTCGTCGTGCCGTTGCGCAATGGCGAGCGAGCGAGCGCTGTCGCGCTCGTCGAGCCGGTCGCGCCAGGCGCGCCCGCACGCCGAGCGCTCGACGCCGAGGAAGAGGCGCCGGACTGGCTTGGTCGATCCGGTCAAGGCAATCGTCATCCGCGCGAATCGTTGTCAGAAAAGCTTACGATACTGGATGAAGCCCGGCCGATCCGCCACCTTGTCGTAGAGCGCGCGGGCATCCGTATTGGTCTCGTGGGTCAGCCAGTAGACGCGGCTCGCGCCGGCCGCTCGCGCACGCTCCTCGACCGCCGCGATCAGCGCTCGCCCGAACCCGAGATTGCGCACGCCTTCGGCAACGAACAGGTCCTGGAGATAACAATAATTTCCGACCGTCCAAGAGGAGCGGTGGAAGAGATAGTGCACGATGCCCTCGAGGCGGCCGTCGACATAGGCGCCGAGCACATGCATCGGCTCCGCCGGATCATGCAGCCGCGCCCAGGTGACGGCCGTGGTCTCGTCCGGGATCACGACTTTGTAGAAGGTCTGGTAGCCCTTCCACAGCGGCTCCCAGTCCGCCCGCTCGTCCAGGCCGACCGGACGAATCTCGACGTTTGCTGCTGCCATGTGTGCAGCGTCAATCCAGATGGAATTTTGCGAGCTGCCGGTGCTCGGCACGGATCCAGCGCACGGTGCCCGTGATCGAGCGCATGACCACGGTTTCGGTCTCGATCATGTCCTTGCGGAACTTGACGCCGTCGAGCAGCGCACCGTCGGTGACGCCGGTGGCGGCGAACAGGCAGTCGCCCTTCACCAGGTCGGCGATCTCGTACTTCTTGCGGGGGTCCCTGATGCCCATCTTGGCGGCGCGCGTGCGCTTCTCCTCGGTATCGAGCACGAGGCGGCACTGCATCTGGCCGCCGATGCAGCGCAACGCGGCCGCTGCCAGCACACCCTCAGGTGCACCGCCGACGCCCATATAAATGTCTACGCCGGTGTTGGTAGCGTCCGCGATATAGATCACACCGGCGACGTCACCGTCCGTGATTAGCCGAACCGCGGCGCCGACCTTGCGCACGGCGGCGATGAGGTCGGCGTGGCGCGGGCGGTCGAGCACGAGGGCGGTGATCTCGGCCGGCTGCACGCCCTTGGCCTGCGCAAGCCTGCGGATGTTGTCCTCGGCCGGGGCATCGAGATCGACGACGCCCTTGGGATAGCCAGGGCCGATGGCGATCTTCTCCATGTAGACGTCGGGCGCATTGAGCAGCGTGCCGCCTTCCGCCATGGCCATGGTGGCGATCGCACCCGGCATGTTCTTAGCACACAGCGTGGCGCCTTCGAGCGGATCGACCGCGATGTCGACCTTGGGGCCATGCTTGTTGCCGACGGTCTCGCCGATGAACAGCATGGGCGCCTCGTCGCGCTCGCCCTCCCCGATCACGACAGTGCCGTCGATCGGCAGCTTGTTGAGCTCGCGTCGCATGGCGTCGACCGCCGCCTGGTCGACCGCCTTCTCGTTGCCGCGGCCGGTCATGCGCGCCGCCGACACCGCCGCGCGCTCGGTCACCCGCACAAGCTCGAGCGTGAGAACGCGCTCCAATGCCAGATCCGATTGGACCGTGATCAACGGCAACGGCATGGCCCCCTCTCTGCTTATCACCTGCGCCCGTTCTCCCATTGTAGCGGAAAACCGTATCAGTTTTTCTCGATCCGGATGACCTGCGGCTTGCCCGAGATCACCTTGTCGCGACTGACCGCAGCCAGCGCCTTGCGCATGGCGTCCTCGGTGGTCGCATAAGTAATCAGAATGACCGGCACCGGGTCGCCGGAGCGCCCTGCGGCTCCGCCCTGCGGCCGCGGATTGCTGTGGCGCTGCACAATCGATTCCAGCGAGATGTGCTGCTGTGCGAGACGCTTGGCGATGGTGGCGGCGGTCCCGGGCTTGTCCACGGCCAGGAGGCGTATGTAATACCCGCCCTCGTGGCGCTGCATCGGCGCTTTTTTGCTCACGGTGAGCCGCGTGGTCGGCCGCCCGAATGGTGCGGTGCGAACGCCACGCGCAATATCGCCGATGTCGGCGACGACAGCGGCGGCCGTGGCGATGCCGCCGGCGCCAGGCCCGACCAGCGTGATCGCCGCGATAGCGTCGGCGTCGACCGTCACCGCATTGGTCACCCCCATCACTTGTGCAATTGCGGAATCCTTCGGCACCATGGTCGGGTGCACGCGCTGCTCGATGCCTTTCTCGGTCTTGACCGCGACGCCGAGCAGCTTCACGCGATAGCCGAGCTCGTCGGCCCAGGCCAGATCCTCGGGCGCAATCGAGGAGATGCCTTCGACATAGACCGCGTTCTCGTCGACCTTGATGCCGAACGCGATGCTCGCCAGGATCGCCAGCTTCTGCGCGGTGTCGTGGCCTTCGACGTCGAAGGTCGGATCGGCCTCGGCATAGCCGAGGCGCTGCGCCTCCTTGAGGCAGTCGGCGAAGGGAAGCTTCTCCTGCTCCATCCGCGTCAGGATGTAGTTGCAGGTGCCGTTGAGGATGCCGTAGATGCGCGCCAGCGAATTGCCGGCGAGCCCTTCGCGCAGCGTCTTCACGATCGGGATCGCGCCGCCGACCGCCGCCTCGAAATTGAGCGTGACGTGGCTCTTCTCGGCGATCGCCGCCAAGGCGACGCCATGACGTGCGAGCAGCGCCTTGTTGGCGGTCACCACCGATTTCTTCGCCGCCAGCGCCGCGGCGATGGCGGACTTGGCGGGATCGCCCTCCCCGCCGATCAGCTCGACGAAAACGTCGATCTCGCGATCGGTCGCAAGCGCCACCGGATCGGCGGCCCAGCGCAACGACTTGAGATCGATGTCGCGCTTCTTGCTGCGCGAGCGCGCCGTGACGGCAACCACCTCGATCGGCCGGCCGCAGGCGACGGTGAGCGCATCGCGTTGGCGCTCGATCATGCGCACAACGGACGCGCCGACCGTGCCCAAACCGGCAATACCGAGCTTCAGCGGGGGAGCCATGGAGTCGTCGGCCTAACGTGAAGCGGCGCGGCTAGAGCGCGTGCCGTCTATGTTGAACCGAAAATGCGCTGGAACGCGCTCTAGATTCCTTGTCTGCTCGCATTTTCTGCGGAAACCGGAAGTCCACCCCCGATCAAGTCTGGGGCAAGCTTTTCCGGAAAAATGCTCCTATCGCCGCTTGGCCAGGGAGACGACGTTGTGCAACTTTTCGGGTGCGGTTTCAAGAAAGCGGCGGATGTTGCGGGCAGCCTGCCGGATGCGCTGCTCGTTCTCCACCAGCGCGATGCGCACGTAGCCCTCGCCGCGCTCGCCGAAGCCGGTGCCGGGCGAGACCGCGACCTCGGCCTTCTCGACCAGGAGCGTCGCGAACTCCACGCTGCCAAGGCTCGCGAACGCCTCGGGGATCGGCGCCCAGGCGAACATCGAGGCGCGCGGCGGCGGCACGTCCCAGCCGGCGCGGCCGAAGGATTCCACCAGCACGTCGCGCCGGCGCTTGTAGATCGCCCGCATCTCGTGGATGCAGTCGTCGGGACCGTTGAGCGCCGCGGTCGCGGCGACCTGCACCGGCGTGAACGCGCCGTAGTCGAGATAGGACTTCACCCGCGCCAGCGCGCCGATGATGCGCTCGTTGCCGACCGCAAAACCCATGCGCCAGCCCGGCATCGAGTAGGTCTTCGACATCGAGGTGAACTCGACCGAGATATCCATCGCGCCCGCGACCTGCAGCACCGAGGGCGGCGGCTTGTCGTCGAAATAGACCTCGGCATAGGCGAGATCGGAGAGGATGAAGATGCCGTGCTTCTTCGCGAACGGAACGAGCTCCTTGTAGAAGTCGAGGTCGGCGACATAGGCGGTGGGATTGGAGGGATAGCAGACCACGACCGCCAGCGGCTTGGGGATCGAGTGGCGGATCGCGCGCTCGAGCGTCGAGAAGAATTCGGGCGTTGGCTCGGACGGCACCGAGCGGATCACGCCGCCCGCCATCAGAAAGCCGAAGGCGTGGATCGGATAGCTCGGATCGGGCACCAGGGTGACGTCGCCTGGCGCGGTGATCGCCTGCGCCACGTTGGCGAAGCCCTCCTTCGAGCCGAGCGTGGCGACGATCTGGCTCTCGGGATTGAGCTTCACGCCGAAGCGACGAGCGTAGTAGGCCGCCTGTGCCCGGCGCAGCCCGAGGATGCCTTTCGAGGCCGAATAGCGGTCGGTGCGCGGTTTGCCGATGGTGTCCTTGAGCTTCTCGATGACATGGGCTGGCGCCGGCAGATCGGGGTTGCCCATTCCAAGGTCGATGATGTCGGCGCCCGCATTGCGTGCCGCAGCCTTCGCGCGATTGACCTGCTCGAAGACGTAAGGCGGCAGACGCCGAATGCGGTGAAAATCTTCCATGACCTCGGGCTCCCTGGAGCATCGTCCGGACAGCGCCGCCCCCCGGACAGGATCCAGGATAAAGACCGGTTTCCGGAGAAAATGCGACCGATTAGGAAATGCCTTGTATCACGGCTAGCGAGCGCTGCCAGTGTTGCTTGCTTCGTTGCGCTTGCGCGCCGCGATCAGGTCGTCCTCGAGCTTCTTGCGCTCCTCGTCGCTGAGGACATTCTCGGGGCGCGGCGGCGGCATGTCATGCACTGCGGGGTAGGCCGCCGGCGTCGCAGGACGTGGGGGGGCATTCTCAGGCAGGCCCCCGGCCGCAGTCGGCAGGCGGTCGCCGAGGTTGCCAACGGTGCAGCCTGCGAGAATCATGGATGCGGCCACCAGCGACACAATGGCCAAAGCCCGTCGCTGCGCAATGATGCGCTGCGGCAAGTTCCGCCGTGACTGGGTAATCAACATCCTACCGGTCCCAACCGAGGCCACTTGGCGGGCTCTCCCGCGCCCTCGGCTCCTTCCCCGCAGATGCGCGAAACTATTGTCAATTCAAGCAATTGCGCATCGCGAGCCGTAGTACCCCAATTTGACGAAAGCAAGGTTAAGGCCCGGCATAGGGCCCCACCGGCGGCTGGTGCGGCGCGGTCGCGTCCCGCTGACGCCTGTTGCCCAATCGAGCCCCGCAAGTCGAGCCGATGATGCGTCTTGCTGCAGTCACGAGTAAAGTCCATTTACAGGCCTGGAAGGCCGCGCCGGGCCCACGACAGAACCGCGGATCGAGGCGTTACCGTGAGAGCCCCGTCAGACCAAGCCAAGTCCGGCTCCGCCGATATCGAGGCGTTCGCGCACAACGTCGCCCGCATGATGGAGGAAGGCGGCAAGGCGCTCGCCGCCTATCTCAAGCCACGCGAGGAAGGCCAGGTCGACGACCAGTATTCCGAGGTCACCGACGTGGTGAAGACGCTCGGCCAGGTCGCCGACTACTGGATGCGCGACCCGCAACGCGCGGTCGAGGTGCAGTCCAGCCTGGGCAAGGCCTATCTCGACCTCTGGGCCAATGCGGTCAAGCGCATGGCGGGCGAGGAGGTGCAGCCGGTCGCCGCGCCCGACCCGCGCGACAAGCGCTTCGCCGATCCGGAATGGTCCACCAACCAGTTCTTTGATTTCCTCAAGCAGGGCTACCTGCTGACGGTGCAATGGGCGAACCGGCTGGTGCGGGATGCCGACGGGCTCGACGCGCACACCCGGCAGAAGGCCGATTTCTACATGCGCCAGATCGCCAATGCGATCGCGCCGTCGAATTTCGTCCTGACCAATCCCGAGCTGCTGCGCGAGACATTGTCCTCGAACGCGGAGAACCTCGTGCGCGGGATGCACATGCTGGCCGAGGACATCGAGGCCGGGCACGGCAATCTCAAGATCCGGCAATCCGACGCCAGGCGGTTCGAGGTCGGTCGCAATCTCGCGCTCACGCCGGGCAAGGTGATCTTCGAAAATCCGTTGATGCAGCTGATCCAATACGCGCCGACGACCGAGACGGTGCTCAAGAAACCGCTGCTGATCGTGCCGCCCTGGATCAACAAGTTCTACATCCTCGACCTCACGCCGGAGAAATCATTCATCAAGTGGGCGGTCGCACAGGGCCTGACCGTGTTCGTCGTCTCCTGGGTCAACCCGGATTCCCATCTCGCGGAGAAGAACTTCGAGGATTACATGCGCGACGGTCCGCTGGCGGCGCTCGAGGTGATCGAGAGGGTGACCGGCGAGCGTCAGCTCCATTCCATCGGCTACTGCGTCGGCGGCACTCTGCTGGCGACCACGTTGGCCTACATGGCGGCCCAGCGCGATGAGCGCATCGTCTCGGCGACGTTCTTTGCGGCGCAGGTCGATTTCACCCATGCCGGCGATCTCCTGGTGTTCGTCGACGAGGAGCAGATCACCGCGCGCGAGCAGGAGATGGGCAAGCGCGGCTACCTCGAAGGCAAGAAGATGGCGAATGCCTTCAACCTTCTGCGCTCGAACGACCTGATCTGGCCCTACGTCATCAACAATTATCTCAAGGGCAAGGAGCCGGCGCCGTTCGACCTGCTCTACTGGAACTCGGATGCCACGCGCATGCCGAAGGCGAACCATTCGTTCTATCTGCGCAACTGCTATCTGGAGAACCGCCTCACCAAAGGCGACATGGTGATCAGCGGCAAGAAGCTCGATCTCAAGGGCGTGAAGATCCCGGTCTACAATCTGGCCACCCGCGAGGATCACATCGCGCCGGCCCAATCGGTGCTGCTCGGCTCGAAGTTCTTCGGCGGGCCGGTGCGGTTCGTGCTGGCGGGGTCGGGCCATATCGCCGGCGTGGTCAATCCGCCGGACAAGATGAAATACCAGTATTGGACCGGCCCCCGGCCGACCGGGGCCAATCTCGATGCCTGGCTCGCCAAGGCCAAGGAGCATGCCGGCTCCTGGTGGCCGGACTGGTTCGACTGGCTCGAGAAGCTCGATCCCGAGAAGGTGCCGGCACGCGAGCCGGGCGGCGGCATTCTGCCGCCGATCGAGGACGCGCCCGGAAGCTATGTTAAGGTCCGCGATTAGCGGCTATCCTGACTGATATGTGCAGCCGGCTGGCACGCGTTACCCATCCAGAGGGAGAACGACTATGCGTCTTGGCATGTTACTCTCGGGGCTCGTCCTTGCGGGCCTCTCCGCCGATCCGGGGCTCGCCCAGGAGCTCACCGGAACGCTCAAGAAGATCAAGGACACCGGCGCGATCACGCTCGGTCACCGGGAATCCTCGGTGCCGTTCTCCTACTATGACGACAAGCAGCAGGTGGTCGGCTATGCCATGGACCTCTGCAACAAGATCGTCGACGGCGTGAAGAGCCACCTCAAGCTCGACAAGCTCGAGGTGAAGCTCAACCCGGTGACCTCGGCCACCCGCATCCCGCTGATGGCGAACGGCACCACCGATCTCGAATGCGGCTCGACCACCAACAACCTCGAGCGGGAGAAGCAGGTCTCCTTCACTATCACCCATTTCGTCACCGCCAACCGTTTCGTGTCGAAGAAATCGGCCAACCTCAAAACGGTCGACGACCTCAAGGGCAAGACCGTGGTGTCGACCTCGGGCACCACCAACATCAAGCAGATCACCGAGATCGGCGCGCAGAAGGGCCTCGGCCTCAACATCCTCGCCGCCAAGGATCACGCCGAGGCGTTCCTGATGGTCGAGACCGGCCG
>Ga0066903_100007175_pt1 | contig 10054 bp, 6 predicted proteins | sample PanSoiMetaGPlot1_FD_67491 | JGI IMG/M metagenome (GOLD analysis project Ga0066903, IMG submission 67491) | Tropical forest soil microbial communities from Panama analyzed to predict greenhouse gas emissions - Panama Soil - Plot 1 (version 2) | ecosystem: Environmental > Terrestrial > Soil >... | reverse complement strand
GCCACGCCGGCCTTCGCGGTGACGTCGGTGAACGTGCCGTCGCGATTGTTGTGGTACAGCGTCTTGCGTCCGAAGTCGTTCACGACGTAAAGATCGAGATACCCGTCGTTGTCGTAGTCGCCCCAGACGCTCCCGAGGCAGAGACCCGTGTCGCCGACGCCGGCCTTCGCGGTGACGTCGGTGAACGTTCCGTCGCCGTTGTTGTGGTACAGGCGGTTGCCTTCGCCGTTGCGCGCGTAGAAGGTCGTCGGGATTTTCGTGCGCGGATCGAGATAGCGGCCGACATACAGATCGAGCAGGCCGTCGTTGTCGTAGTCGCCCCACGACGCGACCGTCGTGCAGCAATCCTCGCCGATCCCCGACTTCGTCGTCACGTCGGTGAACGTGCCGTCGCCGTTGTTGTGGAACAGCTGATTGTGCTTGAACGTGCGGCTGACGAAGAGATCCTTGTAGCCATCGTCGTCGTAGTCGGCGAACACGCCAACGCTCACGCCGTCGAGGCCCGAAAGCCCGGCCTTCGCGGTGATGTCCTCGAACCTGCCGTCGCCCGTGTTCCGGTAGAGCCGCGACGCGACGCCGTCGGGGACGAACAGATCGTAGAAGCCGTCGTTGTCGATGTCGGCCGCCGATATCCCGGCCGGACCGTAGCGGATCATGCCGAACCGCAGCGGCTGGTTCAGGAACGCGGGATAGTACTGATTGACGAAGTCGACGCCCGCCGCGTGCGCGACGTCGACGAATTGCGGCAGCGACGCGATCACGCGTTCACCGGACACGAGCTGCGCCGAGGCGACGCGCAGGCCGTCAGCCGCGCGATCGAACGTCATCAGAAACGTCGCACGATCGATGCCTGGCTGCGCCTCTCCTTTCGGTGTCCCGATCGACTCGAACCGAACCGTCGCTTCGATCCGCTGCCCACCCCATCGCTTCAGGCGGTCGAGATGCAGCTCCATCGTGTCGATCGACGTGAAGCTGTCGCGGTAGGCGCACCATTCCGCAACGGCCGCGGCGCGATCGCTCCGTGCGTTGTCCGACCGCAGGCGGTAGTGGCGGACGCCGTCTTTGCCGTCGATCAGATCGCGCGTTGCCAGGCCGAGGCGCGCGCCGGTGAACGACGTGCCATACGCCCGCTCGATCGCGCCCGCATCGTCATGCGCAATCGCCGCAGCGAGCTTGTCGAGCGCGCCGACGACGTCGTGGCCCGTCTGGTAGAAAGCGGTCCCGCGACGATCGGCCCAGACAGCGGCGCCCGCCATGGCGGCGATCAGCAGAAGGATGACGACGATGGCGCGCGTGAGTTTCGACCGCATGGACGATTTATGCGGCGAGCCGGGCGAGGTTGGCGATCGCGCGACGTTCGGTCATCACGTGAATCTGGCCGAGGAAGCCGGTCGCCAGTCGCCGCCACCCGCGCGGCCGGACGCCGTTCCAGCTGCCGCGCAGCAGCGTACCGCCGCCCGGCGCAGCGTAGATCTCGTAACAGGCAGGCCCGTCACATGCGCCGGCCAGCATCATGGCGAGCACGATCTTTTCCGGCTGTCCCGCCGAATTCTTGTCGACGCGCGGCGGCTGCATCTCGATGTTGAACCAGACGATCGGCGCGGTCACACGCACCGGAAGAAACTTCCATCGCGTAACGCCGCGATCGTCCACGCGGACGTCCTCACGGCGGCCGGTCGTCCACCAGCGATCCCAATCGCCTGTGAGCGCTGCGAGTACGCGATCCGGCGGCGCGTCGAGGCGATACGTCGCCTGGCAATAGAACAACCCCTCGCGCACTTCGCTGGTGTGGCCGGGCTCGAGCGCGGTCGGGACGAGCACGGTCGTCACGCTTCCATCCCGCGATGACAGAACTCGGGCAGCGATTCAGGCTCTGTCCAGGTCGAGATCGATCGCCAGACCGACAGCGAGTGAAGCAGCATGTCGTAGTGCTGCATGAAATGCTGCACGAGCATGCGCTTCTCGAGCTGCTCCTTCGAGATGCCGAGCTGTTTCCCGGCGAGCCCGGCGGTCGCGACGTTCGCCGCGGTGATGTAGGCCGACACCGGATCAACGCCGGTCACGCGTAGTGGCAGCCGGTCGGCGATCGCTTTCATCGGCGCAAACACGCGCGACGCCATGTTCATCGTCATCATATCGGCCATCTTGAATCCCCAGCCGACGGGATCGACGTCCACCTTCATGATCTGCTCGGGACGATTGACGATGAACGCCGCGCGCGCGTCGATCTCGCCGGTCGAGTGCACGGCGAAGTCGAACGTCTGCACCGCGGTCAGGAAGTGGCCCGGTCCGTACGCGATCACGCCGCGCTCATCCGCGTACGGCAGGAAGGCATAGCCGAAGCCGTAGCGGCCGACGACGTCGCCGTCTCGGCGCTCGTCGGCGGTGATGAACTGGGGACTCAGGACGACGTAGGCCTCTTCCTTCATCGGGTAGAGGACCTTCATCGAGTCGCCGAGCGGCGACATCGCCAGGTTGAAATCGAAGATACTGACTTTCGCGACAATCCAGTCGTACTTCGCTCCGATGTCGCGCAGATCGACGATCGCGCACTGTTCGTCCTTCGCAAACTTCCCGATCTCGCCGGATCCGGCCAGACGGTAATACAGCTGCCGATAGCCAAAGCCGACGCGCGGGTCGTCGTTCGACGGCAGCCAGCTGATCGGGCGCAGGTACGCCGCGGGGGCCGGACGATCGTCGGCGGCGAACACCGGTTTGCGGCCATGGCTGACGCGCATGAAATAGCGCAGGAGGAATTCGCGGAACTCGTCGCGAAGTTCCGTCCCCTCGGGCATGTGCTTGGCGCGGTCGTACACCATCTCCTGCACGAGCCCCATCACCGGTTCGCGATGGCCGTTCGCCGGAAACACGTCGAAAAAGCCGAAGCTGCGGACGTCCTGGCTGAACTGGCGCACGACGTCGAAGCGCTCGGCAAACGCGCCGCTCGAGTCGATTCCCTCGAACCACTTCTTGACTTCGACTCCGCGGGCAATCGTGCGATCGGCTTCCGCGACGATTTGGCGATCGAGCGCGGTCATTGCCGCCGGCGCCGGCGCAGCCGCTCCGTGCCCGTTGCCACTGCTGCCCGCCACGGTACGGCCGTCGTCAAAGGCGCCGCGATACCGCCCGTCCGGGTCGGAGACGCGGATGACGTAGAGGCTCGAGACGCCGACGCCCGCGTTGACCGTCATCATCCCGATCGCGCCGTCGAACACGCCCGTGCCGCCGAGCAGCGGGCCGAACCCTGCCAGACGCTCGACGGGCTGTCCCGCGGCGGAATCGCGGAACGTCTTCCCCTCGACGATGTTCGCGCGCAGCGTCCCGATCGTGCGGCCGGACGGATCGGTGAACGTGAACAGGCCGTCGTTCGTCGTGAAATGCGTCATCGCGCCGTCGGACGCGCCGATCTTGCGAGTGGCGGTGACGCTGCCGACGACCGGCCCGTGATCGACGAACGTCCGCAGACCTTCGAGATCGTTCGCGCCGAGATCGAAGCCGGTGTGAATCAGACGAAGCCACTCGGTGGTTTTCTCCGCGGCTCCGCCCGGCACCGCTGGGTCGGGGAGAGGCTCGCCGATGAACGCCAGGAACGTCGTGCTCGGATCGGGCTCGGGAATCGGCTGGACCGCGTTGAGCGCGACGCGGCTGCGGAGCTGCCCGTTCGGGTCGATGAAGCGCGCGACGAAGTTGATGAACAACCCCTTGGGCGGTTGCACGTAGCCGTTGACGACGATCGTACCGGAAAGACCTTTCAGATTGCCGAAGCCCTCGATCACGTTGACGATCGCCGCGATGCGGAGCTGCGACTTGCCGCGGATGGTGGCCGGGAACGTGCGCCCGCTGCCGAAGCCGCGGAGGCCGCTCTGCGCCTTGTCGCGGAACGTCATGCGACCGCCGAGCATGACGAACTTCTGCGATTTGGTCATGTCGAGCGCCGTCGGCGGCGGCACCTTGTCGAGGACGGGCACGAAATCGTCCGGGGCGATCATCCACCGCATCGTGACCGCGGCGATGTGCTCGGCGACGCGGTTGCCGGCGCGCACGCCGCGCTGCGCGTCAGGCGGCTGGCCGGCGATGTCGAACCGGTGCAGCTCCTCGTGCACTTCGACCCCGATCATGTCGATCGGCATGACGGTCATCAGCCCTTCGCCTGCCGGCCCGAGCACGTCGGCCAGCTTGGCGAACATCGGCATCATGCCGGACTCGATCATCAGGGTCCCCAGCGGGTTCGTACCTCGCAGGAGCGGCACGTTCGGAATCGCGGGGTCCGATCGCGAGTACACGCAGAGATAACCAATCTGTTCGGCAAGATCCGGCGTCGCAACGCCGGCCATGTTGTGGTTCGCCATCATGTTTCCTCTGCGGGGGCCGACAACTCTTGTTGGGGGGCGTTCACTATACCTCACCTGATGGCTGTAAATCCATGAAACGACAGCATATTGACGGATGGGGTACAATCCGCCATCCCCAGACTGACCGGCTCACAGTACTGAGACCGGTGCGACCGTCTAATCTCCCGGGAAGCCCTGAACCTGAACAAGGAGTCCGAATGAGAGCGAGCGTCCTACTGGCAGCCCTGCTCCTGTGCTTCGGTGCGACCGCGGCACACGCACAGGGATTTGTTCTGCCCGGAGTTGGTCCAGTGAACAACTCGATGGGGGCGGCCGGCGTGGCCCTCCCGACCGAATCGCAGGCGGCGCTGATGCAGAACCCCGCGCTGATCGCGAAGACCGACGGCCACCAGATCACCTTCAGCACCGAGTTCTTCAAGGACGGCGCGCATTTCGAGGCGCGGATCGGCAATTTCTCAGGCGGCACGGATGGCACGGTCGACATGGCGGTCATCCCGTCGTTCGGCTGGATGGGGCACATCCCGGACAAGAGCAAGATCACGCTCGGGTTCGGCCTGCTCGGCGTCGCGGGCTTCCGCACCGACTTTCCGCAGGACTCCAGCAACCCGCTCCTCAATCCGCAGCCGAACGGCTACGGGCGCTTTTATACCGACCTTCAAATCGCCAAGATCCCGTTCGCGATGGCGACGCAGCTCAACCCGAAGCTCGCGATCGGCTTCTCGCTGAACCTCTATCGCGGTGTACTCGCGGCGAGCCCCCTGCCCGGGACGGCGGCGGACGTTTCGGCGAGCGGCGCGCATTTCATCGAAAGCGCCGGCAACCAGGTGCCACGGTTCGGCATCGGTGCGCAGTTCGGCGCGGTGTACGACCTCAACCCGATGGTCAGCCTCGGCGCGTCCTACACGACGCCGCAGAGATTCAGCCAGTACAAATGGAACTCGACGAACGCCGACACGACGTCGCCGAACTTCGGCCATGCCACAACCTTGACGTTCAATCTGAACGGCCCGCAGATCATCACGTTCGGCACCGGGCTCAAGCCGATGCCGAACCTGCGGCTGGCTTTTGACGGGCGCCACGTGAAGATGAGCACCGTGCGTGGCATCGGCGACAACGCCCCCGACTCGCTGATCCAGTGGCGGAGCTGCTGGGCGATCCTCATGGGCGCCGAGTACTGGGTGAACCCCAAGACGGCGATCCGCGCCGGCTTCAACTATCTGCAGACGCCGATCCACGCCGAACGCGTGGCGTTCAGCCTCGGCACGCCGTCGACGTTCCAGAAGCACTTCGGGTTCGGCGCAGGGACGATGGTCACACCGCACGTGGGAATGGACCTGGGCTTCTACATCGTCCCACGCGAATCGCTCACCGGCCCGGTGCTGGACCCGGTGAGCGCGGCGCCGATCCCGAATTCGAGCGTCACGCTGTCGAACAAGCTGACGTCGTTTCAGTTCGGACTGAATTTCAAGTTCTAGACCCGTCCGTGGGGCTCTACTTCGAGGAGTTTGCCGGCCGCGCGCCGATTACGTCGCGCGGTCGGACGATCACCGAGGCCGACGTCGTCACGTTCGCCGGCCTGACCGGCGATCTAGTCGAGCTGCACACCAACGAGGAGTACGCGAAAACCACGAGGTTCGGTCGGCGCATCGTCCATGGCGCGCTGGTGTTCGGCATGTCCATCGGCCTGTCCACACGGACGAACCTGCTCGACGACACGCTCGTCGCCTTCAGCAACGTCGACAAACTGCGTTTCGTCGCGCCGGTGTTCATCGGCGACACGATCCACATCGTCAAGCGCGTGATGGAGTGCACGGAAGTGGGCCCGGCGCAAGGGAAAGTCGTCTTCGAGACACGCGTCTTCAATCAGCGCGACGAGCTGGTGCTCGTCTACCTCGATACCCTGGTCGTGAAGCGGCGCGCTACGACGGCGGAAAACGGAAATCCGACCTGACGCGTTCCATCTGCCCCTGGTGCCGGCGTTCGTGCAGCATCAGGAAGTGCAGGATGTCGGGCACCGCGGTGGCGCCGGTCAGCGGGTGCTCGGAAATCATCTTCGACAAATCGAGGTCCGCGTTGGTCGCGATGAGCGCGCGAGTAGCGTCGATGCCGCGCGCCAGCAACTCGCGCAACTCCGCGGCCGGGATGCCGTGGCGCGGTGTCGCGATGTCGGGGTTCCTCGTCGGCACCAGCGGGAACTCCGTCATGAAGCTCCGCACGCTCTCCGGAATGAATCGCGACATGATGCTCATCGGGATTTCCATCATCGAGAACAGCGCCGTCGGCAGGAAGAGCGGCGAGACGTTGACGTCCTTGAAGGTGCGGCGCAGGTAGGGCCGCTTCCCTGCGCGCGCAAGCGCGATCAGCCGCCCGATTTCGTCGCGGTAGATGCCTTCGGAGAGCGTGATGTGATGCGCGATCTCGCCGACCGACCAGCGATTGGGGGCGAGGGAAAAGTCGAGCTGCCGCTGGGAGAGCGGCTCGACGGCGGCGATCGTCCGCCGCCGCGTTTCGGTCAGCGCCGCCAATGGATCAGCGGTCACCGTCCCAGCGTACATGCAAAGGTCCCCAACGATGGAGGTGATTCGACCCGCTAACCAGCTATGTCCACGTTACACCTGATTCCCAATACCCTCAGCTACCTGCCCGGCGGCAATATGATCTCCAGATCCGCGTTTCTAGCATTCGCACGCAACGTTCGTTGCTGTGTTGCGAACCCTGACTTGGACACTGTCAACATAAACGTCCCAGGGAACGGGCCGTGAGTGACACTCATGGCGAAATGGCCGTTGTCGTCTGTTAGCGTTTCGCGCTCGAGGGTTCTCCCAGACGAAGCCAGTTTGACCGTCGCGCGAGAAATGGGCCTGCGAGAGGAATCCAGCACTACACCTGAGGCACTGGTAAACCTGTCGCAACCTTCAGTGACAGCGAGAGCCAATATGCACCACACAACCAATCCGAGTCGCGAGCCCTGCATTTCTATCACTTGGAGATCGACGCCACGAAGACCGAGTGAAACAGCAGCGGAACCGGAACGGGCAGGCGCACGGTCGCGACCGGCCCCTTCGCGACGGCGAACGCGTCGAAGACGACGAACGACGAGGCCGTCCGCTCCGCGTCGAACATCTGGCAGATGACGGCGCCCCGGCGACCGCCGGCGGGATCCGGCACGAATGCGGGCTCTCCGCCCAGATAGTGCTTCGGCGGCGCCTGAAACACCTCGACGCTGTTCGTCGGCCAGTCCACGCGCACGAGTTGATCGAAGAACTTCCGCCCGGCGCGTCCCGCCGCGCTGATCCCGAGCATCCAGAAATGGTCGTACGGCAGGCCCGTGAGCGCCGGATCGTGGGCCGGAAAATCCGGCGAGCGGTCGTAGGCGATGTCGGTGCGCTCGACGATCGCTCCTGCGGCCACGTCGATCGCCAGACGCACGGGATGGCCGCGGAACGTGTCGGTGAACAGATCCGGCACGACCTGGTATTCGGGATAGAGCGGCTTCTCGAACTCTACGAGATCGACGATGAGGCGCCCGTCCGATGCGCGATCGAAGGCGTTGACCAGGTGGAGGCAATGCTTGTCGCCAACGCGAAGCGAGGCGGCCTGCTCCCCGGTCTCTCGCGAAAGAACAATGATGCAGGTGCCCAGATCCGGCCGCCACGACAGCGCGTCCATCAGCGTCCCGCCGCGGAGCAGCACGTCCATCGCCATCACGAGCGGGCTCACATAAAAGACGATGTGCTTCCGACTGATGGCGAAGTCGTGCATCGAGCTCGCGTACGGAAGCGGGATGCGCCGACGGTACCCGAGCTGTCCGTCCCGCCCGAAGCGGAACACGTTCACCACCGGGTTCTGCGCCGAGAACGAGACGCCGAAGTTGAAGAACTCACCGGTTTCGTGGTCGATCTTCGGATGCGCGCTGAACGGCGTGATCTCGTTGAGCTGCCCGCCGAACGTGTGGAGGCCGCGGGTCTGGAGCGTCCCACGGTCAATCTCCCAGGGCAGTCCCTGCTCGCCGAACGCGAGAAGCGTCCCCTTGAACGGGTACACGCTGACGTTGACGGGTGACACGAGACCGATGCCGCGTTTCAGCTCGTCGCCCGGAAACGCCGTGCCGAACGTCCGAAACACCGGACGCCCTTCCGCTTCCTCACGCTCGTGCTTCTCGCTGCGAACGAAACGGTTCGTGAACCGCGCTCCCTCGTCCGCCACCGTGAACGCGCAGACGAGGCCATCTCCATCGAGCCAGTGCCGATATCGAAGACCGCCGCGCGCAAAGCGGCCAGGGCCGTTGAGGAAGCACGTACCGCGGACGTACGACGGGAGTTCGCCATCGACCGTCAGCCCGCGATACACGCCTTCGCGTACATCGAGCGCGAACGCGCGCTCGATGAGCGGCGCGTGATCCGTCACTCGGCGCCTGCCACGGCCGGACGCGCGCTCTCGTACGCCGGCGAGCCCGCGCGGAACGGCGTCTTGAAGCGGAACGCCGCTTCAGGATTCCATCCGGCCGGCCACGGGTAGCGCTCCGTGTTCGACGAGTACAGCGAGTACTCGGCGCGCATCCGATCCGGATCGAACGTGACGCGCTCGAGATCGAGGTTGTCGAGAAACGCGCGATTCCAGACGGCGAATGGCTCGTCGAGCACCATCGCGTAGACGTGCGCGGCCGTGTAGCGCGCGAGGTTTCGCGCGTTCTCGAGCTGCTCTTCGAGCACGGCGCGCGCTTCGTCCACCGTGTAGTCGACCTTGTAGAACGTCTTCTCCGCGACGCCCAAACCGCCGCTCTCGTAGAAGTCGTAGAAGATCGGCGCGGTGTGCGGCTCGCGGTTGGCCTTTTTCCAGTGGTAGTACGCGTTGACGAAGGTCTGCAGCGCGAGGTTGATGCGTCCGAGCTTGCCGAAGTTGGCCAGGAACGATACGAGGAACCGCTTGTCCGTGAACAGATCGTTGATGAACGGGAACACGTAGTACGCGAAGTAGATCGTCAGCTCCCACGTGTACTTCAGCGAATACGCTTCCTGATCGCCGAGGCAGTCGTAGCTGATGGCAAAGCTCGGCACGTACGCGCCGTAGACGGCGCGCTCGAGCTGCTCGTAGAGGGGCACCTTGGCGTCGAGCTCCGCTTGATCCTCCGTCAGGATCGCGTCGGCGACGACCGTGTTGTAGATCGAGATCAGGTCGCCGCCCGGGCTGTAGAGCGGATCCGTCCAGCGCCCGGCCTCGCCCACCATGGCCCAGTGCGTACGGTCGATCGTCTGCGCGCAGTCGAACGAGTAGTCGCGATACGAACCGAAGTGGACGATCTTCCGGTTCGGCAGGTCGCGCGCAAACAGCGGAAAGTGCTCGCACACCCACTTCACGAGCCGCTTCGGATCGTTGACGACGTTTGGATCGTGGAGCCGGTTGTCGTAGCAGAGCCCGAGGCTCGTGATCCCCTGCAGCGGAATCGTCCAGAACCAGAGGCCTTCTTCGCAGAAGTGATTCGTCGCGAGCCAGAACGGCAGGTGTCCGGTCTGCCGCCGCTGCGGGTTGAGGCGGATCTCCCTGCGCGTCGCGTCGGTGAGGTTCTCGATGTTCAACAGCCCTTCGACCCAGAGGAACGACGCGCCGTGCCGAATCGCGTTCTTGCGTTCCAGCCCCTGCTTTTTCTGCAGCACGTGCGCGCGCCCGGCCGCGTCCACGACCCAGCGCGCCGTGACGGTCCG
>Ga0066903_100007174_pt1 | contig 10054 bp, 9 predicted proteins | sample PanSoiMetaGPlot1_FD_67491 | JGI IMG/M metagenome (GOLD analysis project Ga0066903, IMG submission 67491) | Tropical forest soil microbial communities from Panama analyzed to predict greenhouse gas emissions - Panama Soil - Plot 1 (version 2) | ecosystem: Environmental > Terrestrial > Soil >... | reverse complement strand
CAGATCACACCCGCCGCGATACCAAGGATCCCGGTACAGCGCCAAAAAACATTTTTATACCTTTGATTTTGATCAATGACATTGTTCGTAGACTGTCCATAAATGTGTCATCTACAAACAGTCCAACCCAACAAAGGCTATATCCCGTGACAAACTTGCATCTCCGATTGATTGCTCCGGCGAACGTAAAACGGACAGTTGCCCCACGGCGACGTCCTAACGCCGAGTATCGCACCCGCGAACACCTGACCGAAACCGAGGTCGAGAAGCTGATCAAAGCTGCTGGGGACAACCGGTACGGACATCGTGACTCGACAATGATCCTGGTGGCCTTCCGGCATGGCCTGCGAGCTTCCGAGCTTGTCGGCTTGCGCTGGGATCAGATCGACTTCGAAGGCGGCCGCCTGCACGTCCGCAGAGCCAAACGTGGTACGCCGAGCACGCACCCAATTTCCGGTCGTGAGCTACGTGCGCTGCGCTGTCTCAAACGTGAAGCCCAAGCGAGCCCGTTCGTGTTCGTGAGTGAACGTGGCTCGCCGTTCAGCGTCGCCGGGTTCCAGAAACTGATTGCCCGAGCGGGAGTCGCTGCTGGTTTTGAATTCAAGGTACACCCCCACATGGCGCGCCATGCCTGTGGCTTCAAGCTCGCGAATGACGGCGTCGATACGCGCTCACTGCAGGCATATCTCGGGCATCGGAGCATTCAGCACACCGTGCGCTACACAGAGCTTGCACCTGGCCGATTCAAGGGTTTTTGGCAGGACTAGTCGGCACCCCGTTCCGAAGACGGGGCAATTGGAGTGACCCGCGCGAGCCCAACAATTGCGCACGATCTTGTCACATCACCGGTTGCGACTATGATCCCCGGCAAACTCAACCGGGAGCCTTCAAGTGTCGGAGATCTCGCCACTCGCCACCGAGCAGCCGCGATCCGCGGCGCCGCCAGCGCACGACGACCGCTCACTCCAAGAACAACTCGGCCTTTCCGGCACCGAAATCGAGGTCCTCATGCGTCTGGTCGCCTGGGGCCAACTCGCCCGCGAACGGATCTGCGGCATTCCGCTGTCCGGGCATCGAACACTCAAACCCGGCTCCATAAACCCGATCATGATCGGGCTCCGAAAAAAGCTGGCTAAACACGGGGTCAAACTCATCACAATCCGCGACTTCGGGTTTGAGCTGCCCCAGGAGGATCGCGCCCGAATCGTCGGGATGATCAAGCCTAGAAAGATGCCCCCGGTGTCGCTGCCGAAGGGCCCCACAACCCATACGACGGCTGCGAATGCGAAAAAGCCGGCGGCGGAGTAGAATGACGCCCCGGAAGACCGCGAACGCGCCAGCAGATCTCTAAACGGCCGGAGGGCGCCATGATCATTCCGACCGCCGTGCATATCGAGCCGGTCGAAGCCGACGGAAAACATTGGATCGACGTCACAATAGGCCCCCACAAACGGAAACGGCGCGGGCCATTCAAGGACGCCGACGCAGCAAAGGCTGCAGCTGACCGGCTTATTCAAAGCTGGCAGCCCAAAACACCAGCCATTCCCGCCAAGAACGACACGATTGTGCTGTTCGGCAAGCCGGTCACAGTCGACTCGGACGAAGGCAGCAAGTTCATCACAGACTGCTGCCGCGCTGCAGAGGGGCTGCTCGAAGATAGCGAGCTCAGGATTAAATACGAAATCGCATCCGATGCGGACTTGAAAGCTATTTCCGAGAATCCCAAGGTGATTAAAGCTACGAGGGACACGCATTTTCGGCGTGTAAACTCTGGCCAAGCAGCTCGTGAGTCCGCCGCGAAAATACACGTGCGCGCGCCCCAAGTGCTCGGAGAAATTTTGGACGAACCCACAAACAACCCCCGCCATCGCATCGATGCCGCCAATGCTCTCAGGCAGACCGCCCATGGCAGCGATAGTGCCGAAACCGCCCGCGACACCGAGCGGTTCGTGATCCGCATAGACCTCTCGGCTGCGCCCGGAGGCGAGGTGCTCGATCTCAGCAGAGACATATCAACCGCCAATCAGCCCAAGCAGATCGAGCACAATGACAGCGAAATCGTCGCAGCCAGCGAACAAGAGTAAAATCGATGGCAAGCATTTTTTCACGACATATCGTCGACGATAATCCGGGAAAAGAAGAACTCGAGCCTGAAAAAATACCGAGAGGACCTTTGCTGCAACCGATTGTCCCACCAGCCGATCGCAAAGCCGCTCCAATCGAACGACTTCTGAGCTGGATCATCAACAACTTTAACGGGACAACAATCAGCGTAAGGGATATTTGCTGGCGCGGACCTCGGCCCACCAGGAATCGAGCGAACGCACTTGCCACGGCCGAGGCTTTGGTCGTAGCCGGTTGGCTCGCCCCCATTGAATCGCACCGACACGACCGACGAGAATGGCGCATCGCAGGTCGATAAGCGTGCCACAGTCGCGCAGCCGCTAACTATTGCCGCAAACTGTCGCCACTGTCGCCAGGGCTATCAACAGCGTTGCTAGACCCGGTCGTACGGTTGTCCTCCCTACGGATGTGGCACGCACGGCCCGCCGGCAACCGGAGTAACATCGCGCCAGCCCGCCAACAGCTTCCGTCCCACACGACCCGATAGGCTACCGGATAGCCCGTTGCTGCGGACGCTGGAAAGCGCCCATTTTCTGCCGACGCGGAGGCAAGCCGGTCGAACTGCGACGCCTCCACCCAAAAGGCAGATACGTTCACCAAGCCCCCGTCGAACACAGCATTCGATTTCAGCCAGATCCAATCCGGCGCCTGCTATAGCCGCCAAGCCACACCACACGGCAGCCCTCGGACGCTCGCACGCCTGACCGCGCAGCTGTCCGGGACGGTGCCAGACGCGCCCGCAGCAGCCGCGGCCGCGCCGGGTCGATAATGGCGTGACGGCGCCATGGCGGGCGCCGGGGGTCACCATCCGGCCCGACGACCTCAAAGCGGCCATCGTCAAGGAAACGAATCGCGAATATGGCGGGCAGGTCAGCCATGCTGTCAGAGTATCTAATTACTCCAATAGCGTGCTCCACCCCTACCCTTCACGGTTGCAATTTCGAGGGCCGAGGGGCCGGGGATAGGGGTTGGGTCATAGCGGACCAGCAAAATCACCAACTTACTTTACGCTCTATAGGAGTCGTTTATTTACTATACTATAATACCTCTTTTTTCCCCCTAAAGGTTACATATATAACACTATGACCTCTTGGACATTTTAATTGAAATCAATAACTTAAGCCAAATTTTGCCTATGACCCAGCTATGACCCGGCTATGACCCGGCTATGACCCGACTTGGACCCGACCATAGCTGGGGTCCCGGTTGGGTCCCAGTTAGGTCACCAGGTGTCATAGCTGCAACCCTGGAGCGAGTGATTGGCTAGGCTACCGTTCATCTTGCGGCGCGTCCTGCTGCCGCGGCCGGTAAGGCAGGACATTATCCCCCAGCAATGCGTCTTGCGGCGCCCTCAACCGAATACCGACATAAACTTTAGCTCGCGACCCGTCCGGCCGTTTGATTCTCTTGCTTGTGATGTGCGGAAAAGCTGCCCGCAGCGACGCCCCGAACGTACTGCTGGCAATCGCCATGTGGCCGTTGGCCCTACGCCAGCTGCAATGGTCGTGGTACAGCACCATCGCATGGGTCTCGAACGCCCCACCCTCCCCGACCACACAGTTGTCCTCGACATAGGTCTGCATTGGCGACGCCAGCGCCGTCATTTGCGCCCTGATCTCCGCCGCCTCCGGATCCTCCGTGAATCGACCATTGGCCAGCAGCCAGTGCAGCCCTTCAAGTCCCCAGTTTAAAATCCCCGGCAGCTCGCCCAGCAGCCGGCCGAGCAATCCTATATCCTCCCGCCCCAACCAGCTCTTGGTCATCCGCCCCACCAGGAGGCGACCGATAATCGCTGCCGAGGCATCGCTCAGCTTTTGCAGCTCGTTGGAGAACAACATAAGCCGCGTTGACAGCCTGCCATTCCAGCGTATGCGACGCTTACGATTGACTGGGATCGTGTCCTCGCCGGTGATCATCAATAGCTTCGACACCACCTCGTTCATCTTTTTGCCGCCGAACCGTTCGTCGCCGACGATTGCCAGCGGTTTACCAATCAAATGTTCCATGCCGAAGTCTTCGCCCAGGTCATCGAGTCTGAGCCCGACGACGTTCTCTTCACCGAGCAGCCCCGCCAGCACGCGGCCGATGGTGCCGCGGCCGCCGCGCGTCGGCCCGTGCAGCAGCAGCATCTTCTGGAAGTCGGTTCGCCCCGACAGCACGTAGCCGAACCACTCCTGCAGCAGGTCCTGGGCAGGGTGGGTGGTTATTGCATCCGGCGACGGCCACACCGCATCGAGGAACGCAAACCAGTGCCTGGGTTCGGGCGCGGCTGCGTCATATGCGAAGGGCACTGCATGCAGATTGAAGAATTGTGGCGTGTGCGGATATAACTGTCGTGTTGTGATGTCGAGCAACCCGTTGGCGACTGCAATAATGGTGCCGGTTTTGCGCCCATCGAGCCAGCACGGCGCGTCGATCGTCTTCGACAGCTCACACAGGCTGGACAGTGCGCCGATCAGATCGTTGATCTTCTTTTCCGTCGGCGCCCACTGACTTTGCCCACCCTCGGCGTTGATGTACGTCGCAAGCGCCGTGAAATGATATAGCTGCGCTCGTAATGAGGTCGATGCTAGTTCTTCCCAGTGCGAACCGCGCCATACTATCCATGTGTTCCGCCACCAGTATAAGGTCCGCTCCATGGCGGCGGTGTAGTGTTTCTGCTCCAGGAACTCGGCCGCCACTTCGTAGGGCACGTTTGGTGACGGCAGCGTTTGTGGAGGAGCAGCCTCGCTGAGTAGGTTGGCGAACCGTGTGTGGGTATCAGCCATTGACGGACCCCCTTTTCAGCTGTTCAAGAAATTTAGCTATTGTGGATGCAGCCCGATTAGCGGGCTTGTGCGTTAGCTCGGTTTCAAAATCGTGGATGAATACGTAGCGTCCACCTTTTGAGTACCCGACGATACATTTGCTGGCGTTAGTACCGTACCCGAGGAACGACGATGCCACTCGTAGCTGGTAGCCTTCATGCTCCGCGACCACGCACGCTTCCGCAAGTTCTTCGAGCCCACGATAAGTGCCGTGATCGCTTTCAAACACCATATCGTCTGTGAGATCGTAGACGACGCGCTTACCCTCGCCGTTGCCGTTTCCTGTTCTCTTGATGACTGATAACCCGGCGTCTCGGGCAAGCTCTTCGAATAGGTTACATGCCGCCGCAAAAGCCGCTTTTGGCAATACCGGTAACGCCGTCCGTGGGATTGTCGCCGGCGAGGCGTCGTCTACGAACCTATAGCTGCTGATTATCTTGTTTCCTTCGCGGGTATGCGGCCCATTGACCCCGAATTGCCGCGTCGTGCGCGAGCTGAAGCACTCGACGTGCTGGGGCTCTGCTTTGGGATTGTCAGGGTCGCCGCGCGTCCATTTTCGTGTACATATTTTCTGAAATGGTTCCTTGGTGCGCATGAACCATGCTTGTTTCACCCCGCCGGCGTGGCGCACGAGACCATGCACGAATAGCTCGGGGTAGCGTCTATCAAGAGCATCTATCAAAGCATTGATGAGCGCCTTGTCGCGGATATCGGCCTCGATCACCGCGAGGTCGCCGTCGATTTTCATGCCGGTCGATAGATACGCGCTGCGATCCCATGACAATATTTCGTCTCTGTCCGGACGTTGCTTTTGCCAGCCGGTCAACTTCGCGCGCTTGCAATCATTGAGCACCGGCCAGTAGTCGTTGTCCCACATGGCTAGCCGAAAAAAGGTACGTTCCTTCATCGTGCTGCCCTCCAACACTGGAGCTAGTCTTCGTCGTCGACACACCGATAGAAGTTGACCTGACCTTCCGGGCATTCCTCGCGCAGCAGCGCGAGGCAGCGCCGCACGCTTGCCCCTGTCGTTCCGAACGATTCCGTCTGGTGGCCGCACCGGCCGCAGGTGACGATGACGCTGTCGACAGGCACGCCGTCGTCGTTATCCAGCTCGGTGTATTCGATCTCGCATTCGATACGAGTCGCGGTTCGCGCCAAGGCAGCCGCTATACTTTCGCGCATGGTTTTCTCCTTTCAGACCCGCTCCAGATGCCGTCGGAATGCTTCCTGGGCGCTCATCTTCCCGAGCACCCGATCGCGCTTCATCTCGTCGACCGTGCCGGCGGCGACGCAGACATGAATCGTTACATGGCGTGATTGACCCGGCCGGTAGATGCGGGCGATCGCCTGTTCGGTCAGCTCGGCCGACCAGCTCGGCGACAGCCACGCCATGCGCGCCCCGCCGTGCTGCAGGTTGAGCCCGTGCCCGGCCGAGGCCGGGTGGAAGGTGAGCAACGGCAGCGTCCCAGCGTTCCAGGCCTCGATCAGCCGTCCCGCCTCGCGCGCCGGCGTCGGGCCGCCGAGGGCCGGCACTTCGCCAAAGGCCCTGCGGATGGTCCGTAGGTCCTCGACGAACTCGTAGGCGATGAGCAGCGGCTCGCCCTCGAGGCTCTCGACCAGCTCGCGCAGCCAGTCGATCTTGACCTCATGCACGGCGACCGGATCCTCGTTGCCCTCGTTGTAGAGGAAGCCGTTTGCGATTTGCGCGCATTTCCCGGTGGCGACCATGGGCGAGACCGCCTCGATGCCGCGCTCGCCGATGGCGGCGAATAGCTCGTCCTGCATCGTCCGGTAGGCCGCCATCGCGTCGTCCGGCAGCGTGACCTGGCTCACCACCACGTTGAGCGGCGGCAGGTCGGGCATGTCCGCGTCGGCGACCACCATCGCGATGGTGCCGAAATCGGCGGCGATCCGGTCCTCGGCGCCGGGCAGCGGCCTCCATTCGCGCCCGAACGGATCGCACGGGCGAAAAAAGCGCTTTTGCCAGGGGATGAAGGCGCGGCCCCAGAGCGCGCCGCCGGTGATGATCGCCGCCGGCATGAACAGGTCCATGGCCGAGTTGGGCCGCGGGGTCCCGGTCAGGCCCCAGCGTGTCTTGAAGCGCCCGGCGACCTTGAGCAGCGCGCGGGCGCGCTTGCCGCTCGGGTCCTTCAGGCGCGAGGTCTCGTCGATGATCAGCAGGTCGAACAGCGGATGGTCGGTGGGAACGGCGGCGAGCTCGTTGACCAGCCACGGCACCAGGTCGATGCCGATTACCGTCAGCTGGCGCTCGGCCGCGGTGGCGAGGAGCTCGCGCCGGCGCTTGGGGCTCCCGTTGAGGACGGCGACGCGCAGGTGCCGCAGGTGCGCCCACGTCGCGACTTCCTGCGGCCAGACCGTCGTGGCGACAAGTTTGGGCGCGATGACCAGAGCGTGCCGCCGCTGCCCGTCGCGGATCAGCTCGGCGAGCGCCGTGAGCGCGGCTGCGCCCTTGCCAGCGCCGAGCGGGGCGACGAGAACGGCAGCGTCGCGCTCGTAGAGCCAGGTTGCAGCGCGTTGCTGGTACGAACGCAGGACGCGGGAGAGGAAGGGGGCATTCATCGCAGCGCCGCCTTCGCCTTGGTGTAGTAGGCACAGATGCTCTCCTCTGACTGCAAGGGCAGCCCTGTCGCCCAGTCCGGCAGCGTCAGCATCTCGCGCCGCAGGCGCGCTTTCGCCTCCTCGGCGCGCGCCTCGTCGACCTCGCAGACGATCTCGTCGTGCGTGGTCATGCGGATGGGCATGAAGGCGAGCGCCGGGTTGGTCTCGATTCGGGTTACTGTTGCGCGCAGCAGGTCGGCGGCGGTCGCCTGCACCGCGTTCTCGCACAGCGTTCCGTGCCATAGCTTCACGCGCCCGTGCGCCCGCCGGAACGAGCACTCGTGGCGCCGCTCGCCTGTCGGCTTGCCATCCTTGTCGAGCACGTCGACGTCGCGCCAGCGCGGGCGCGGGTAGGTGAGCAAGCGACCCGACGGCAAGGCCATGAACAGGGAGCCGCCGAGGTAATCCTCGCGATACATGAAGGCGATGCGGCTCGCGGTGGTGATCTGCCCGGGCAGCTCCCACGCGCGCATAGCGGCGCCCCACAAGCCAAAGCTCTCGCCGTTGCGATGCGCGCCCCAAAATTCGCGCGCCCACGGATTCGCCTCGCGCCAAGCGTCGACGATTCGGCGCGCCTCGGCATCATCGAGGTTGATGCGGAAACTAAGCGCCATGGCTTTCAAAGCCCCGACGCTACCGCCAAAGCCGCAGTTCGAAACGAGTCGCCCGGAGACGGTGAAGCGGTGGCGAGGTCCCGCGTTCAGGATGTCAAAGACGCGAGCCGCGCGGCAATTGTGCGCCAGTGCGGACCTTTTCTTTCGACTGTTTGGGCCGCTCGATCTAGAATCTCTGTGCGCGTCAGCCCTTGCAACTTGAGCTGCCTCACGGTGTGAAACGCGTATGGCCACTCGTCGGCGAAGTAATCCCATTCGCCGAGGACGCAGTTTCGAGCGTTGCAGGCCCCTTGTCGACGTGTTGCCCAGCGCAGGTTTCCGGGTTCGTAGTGACCGTCGTTGTTGACACGATCCAGTTCGTGCCGCTGCGATGGGCGCTCGCCGAGGTTTGCCAAGACCCAGAGGCCGGCTTTCCGCGTCGAAGAGAAACGAAATTCGATGCCACGCCCCCCGTAGTTCATCCACTGCTTGTCTGTTTCGTTTGTGCAGCGGCGCTTTGCATTCGTCAGACAGTTGACGAGCCAACGTGGTATCCGCCGTAGCTGCGAGCATTGCCGGCAGCTCTTCGGTGATCCGCGCGCGAGGTTTCCCAAGTTGATCCAGGCTTTGGCGCCGCACTCGATGCAGCGCGTTTCGATATGAGGGCTGTGATAACCTGCGGCGTATCGCCGTTCTGCAGAAATGATTTCCGCCCAACCGTACTGGCGTCCGACCTGCTCCTGATTGAAGCAGACGCGCACCGCTGACGACAGCGTCGCCGAACTGCATCGTCCCTTGAGTTGTGAAGACGATGTGGTCTTTGGTGGCGGTGAGGCCGTCGAATTCAATGACATCTTTAACTCCCTTGTAGACGACGCCATCGTGTGAGACCCAAGCGACGCCGTCCCAGACGCTCATCGCGGTGGTCACTTTCTCGATCGGCACCAAGCCGGCATCCGTCAGCACTAATTCGCCTTCAGCGATGCAAGCCAGAATCACCACCTTGCCTATCTGCCGCTCAGGCTTCGTGATCCCGCTGAGATCATTCTTGTGCAGAACATCGGCGGCAACGATCGTGTAGAGATCGGGCTGCTTCGGATCGGCGTCGTGGGCGCGGAAAATGCCGAGCACCCTCTCCGCGTCGGGCGAGGCGGCAAGCCAAGGAGTGATGCGCGCCTCGATTGCCGACCAGTCGCTCCAGACGAAGACCTTGCTCGGCGCCGCCACGAGGGCGGGTCCCACGGCAAGCGCCAATTTGCGTGCGACGGGCATGTCGGTAGGGGCCGCGGCAGCGAGGTCGGCATGCGAGCAGCCGTCGGCGATCAGGTCGACCAGTGCCGCTTCATTGCCGCCGTGGTCGTCGATCACGTCACGCACTAAATTATGAATCTGCGCGCCTTTCGAACTCATGCGACCGGTTTGCCCCGCGCCCGCGAAGCGATATTGATCGCGCAACACGTCGTTGACCTGCTGCGCGACGAGACGGGCGAACTTTTTTGGTGAAGCACCGGCACCGTAAAGGCGCAGCGTTGCAGGCGCGGCGCCGGCGCGAGCGCTTCCTTACAGCGCGCGCAATAGGCCGTCTCAAAGGCGTCCAGCTCGGCGTGCGTCACCTTGACCGAGGATTCCATTACAGCGTCGGGCTCGATCGAGCTGGGTTGCAGGATTGTCAGCTTGATTTCGTCGACGCCGGTAAAGAATTTCGGGAGCGAATGGCGCGCGGCCGCAGCGTAGAACATGAGCTGCGCGTTGAGGACGTCTTCGTCGCCGTCGGGGTAGAGCGCGAGCACGCGCACGCCGGCGCCGGTTTTGAAATCGATTATGTGAATAGTGCTGCCGCCGCGGACAATCAGATCGCAGGTACCGAATGTATCGGCGATGCCCGGAAAGACGACGCGGTGCTCGAGGTAG
>Ga0066903_100007173_pt1 | contig 10054 bp, 5 predicted proteins | sample PanSoiMetaGPlot1_FD_67491 | JGI IMG/M metagenome (GOLD analysis project Ga0066903, IMG submission 67491) | Tropical forest soil microbial communities from Panama analyzed to predict greenhouse gas emissions - Panama Soil - Plot 1 (version 2) | ecosystem: Environmental > Terrestrial > Soil >... | reverse complement strand
CTTGCGCCACGGTTGATTCTGATTGCCCTCGCTTCGCGGCGCGGGACGAACCTCCGGCCCCGTCGACCTGCTCCCGCCGGTCGGGTCCGCACTTGAACCGCTTCGTTCCGGCCGGGCCGGTGCGCTGGTAGTCGGCAGACGTCTCCAGTCCTGGCTCTGGCCGTTCGTCGCTTGGCCTCTGGTGTTCCCGGCGGGCTGACGATTGGTGGTGTCACGATTTGCAGGGGCCGAATTCACCGGGTTCGCCGGCCGTTCCGGCTGACCGAACCTCCGCCACGATTGATTCGTGTTGCTATTGACGGGCACGTTCGTTTTTGCCCCGCGCATCACCTCGCCGTTGCCGGATTCACTGGTTCGAACTCCACCCACGTCATTTCGCGGTGTTGTCGGCTGCATCGGACGATTGACTTCGCCCGCTGTCCGCCGATCCCCGGCCACGATCGGGGTGAACTTGCCGTCACGTTGAATCGCGGTCCGAATGTTGGCAGCTTCGTTGTCGAATGACTGCCTTGCGGGTACGGCGCGATTGGTTCCAAAGAAGCGCTGGTTCTCCATTCCTCGGCCAACTGATGGAGCCGTCCGTAGCTCACCCACCCTCAGGCTTTCGCGATTCGGAACCACCGGCAGGTTGCCTGCGACCATCTTCCGATCCTGCCACATCTCGGTCGACACCGGCCGCGCCGTAACGCGTCCGCGGCCAAAGTCGTTCGACGGCACCGTGGAAATCCCTCCACGGATGCGTGGATCGTTGACCGCAAGCCGCAGGTTCGAGTATGCCCCAGTACGAAGCGGGGGAATGCCGCCATTGTGCACGTTGTACACGTTCGTCACGTTGGTGATGTTGGTCACGTTTACGACGTTAAAGTGCGACCGGTAACCTCCCCACCACGGATAAAATCCATCACATGGTCCCACTGGCAGCCAACCGATCGAACCCCAGCCAAAGCCCACGCTGACCCCTGCTGCGCCGCCGAAACCGAAGAACGACACATAAGCAGGCGCCCAGACCGGACGATAGTTGTGATAGCCGTACACCGGTCCTGGCCACCAAACCCACGAACTTCCGTACCAGAACCAGCGACCGTAGTGATACGGCGCCCAGCCCCAGGGCTCATAGGAAACCCAGGTCCATCCCCAGTACGGCTCCCACACCCAGCGGCCGTCGCGGTATGGCGCCCAGCCAGGTGCAGCAGCCGGAACCCATACGTGTCCGTAATCAGGAACGCTCGTCCAGTGGCCATAGGCGTCGAGATCTTCGGAACCGACGTAATAGTCATTAGTCCGGCTCCACGCCTGAGCATTACGAATCGTGTTGTCCCGGTCGCTGTTCCAGCGATCGAAGTCGTCTTTCGGTGCGGCATCCGCTATTTGATAATGCGTATCGTCACCAGTTCCGCGCACCGTGATCATCTGGCCTTTGCCGATGTGCGTGCGCCCTTGCGGCGTGGCAACGTCGGCCTCGCCCTTGCGAACTTCAACCTGGGTCTCTTCGTCAGAAAGAACAAAAACGCGATAGCTTCCTTCGCGTCGGCTGGGATGCAGGGACATATTCGGCGTGTCGATTTCAACATCCGCTTCGCTGTCGCGCAGCAGCGAGTAGTTGGCAAGGCCCTGCCCCAGCTGTAGCTGAATTTGGGTCCGGCTGAGGCCCGTGATATTCGCCTGCGCGCGCTCGGCGAGCCGCAGAGTGTTCGCATGGTCGAGTTGAACTTCGCCGCGCGAGCTTTCACCGGTCGAGATCTTGTCCCCTTCCACCACCGGCTGGTTCAGCGCCGCGGCGCTCCATTCGCCAGAGTCACCGCGTTGCGTGGAGACTTCGCCATGAATCATGCTGATGCGCGCCACGCCAGGGTCTGTTTTCACCTGAGCTAAGCCGGCGCCCGACAGCCCCACCACCAACGCCACCGTCGCCATTGCCGTCATCAATTTGATTTTCATAGGTCACCTCCGCCCTTGCGGACCAAACTCCGTGCTTGCTAATGCAGGGCAGGAACCAAACCTCCATGGCTTGATTATCCCACTTATTTTCAGATAGATACGATTTATCCTGTCGGCTGGAATCGAGCTGCTCGGTGGCCTGATTCAACCGAAACTGGTGGATATCAGCCACCCCGGCCGCTGACGAATTTCGAGGAAACTTTCCGCCCGGCAAACGCAGCCGGAGACCCGACCCCCTCTGCTTTTTCCGCTTACGTCTTTCCTTGCGGAAACACTGTAGGCCATGCGGGAAAGAAGGTAAAAGCTCAAAACGGAGAATGCGCCGAGAAGCATCTTCGCCGATCATTTTGCCATCAACTGTTCTGATTTAAGCGCGGCGGAAAAAGACACGAATGGGGGCGTCTGGAAATCAGATTTTCCCCTAAACAGGAGAAACCAATGATCAACACGCGGCACATAATGATCTCTCTCTTGACGATGACACTTCTGCAAGGGACTCTGCTGGCCCAATATTCGACCGGCGGCGATGCAGGGCAATATGTGATTCAAAGCGCTCAATATGGAACCGCACGCAGGCATGTGGACGTGACCTCCAGACTGCGCGAACTCGCTCGCCAGGATGTGACGTTCCGTATGGGAAACAGCACATTTGGAGTCGATCCCGACCCCGGCCAGGTCAAGACGCTCCGCATCTACGCGCGCGGAGCGAACGGTCAGTCGAGGATGTTCGAATACCGCGAAGGCAGTGTGATCGATGGCAATATGTTCCGAGGGTGGAATCGCGGCGAGTGGGGCAACGGCGAGTGGAACGGCAGGTGGGAAGGAGACGGGGACAACGATCGAGATGATCGTTATGCCTCCGGGGCGGAACAACAGCCGGAGATGACGGCGGCGATGCAGGACCTGCGCGAAGCCCGGCTGCATCTCGAGCGGGGATCGCATGACAAGGGAGGCCACCGGGTCAGGGCCCTGGAACTGGTGAACCAGGCTCTCCAGGAGGTGCAAGCCGGAGTTCAATACGACAATACGCACTAAATTGACAATACGCACTAAATTACGGTGAGCGAGGGCCTGAGGACGGTTATTCGTTCTCGCCCTCGTCCGAAATTCCGATCTTCGACAAACGATAGCGCAACGCATTCCGCGATAGACCCAGCAACCGCGCCGCGTGCGACTTGTTTCCGTTGGCGCGCTTCAAGGCTTCGCGAATCATCTCGTCTTCCCACTGGTCAAGCGTCACCCCATCCGGCAGAAAACGGTCGCCCGTTGCCGTGGAACGGTTGCGTGGCGTGTCGAAGTGAATGTCCTCGGCTTCCAATTTGCTCGTCTTCGCCAGCGCGCAGGCGCGCTCGATGATGTTCTGCAACTCGCGGACATTCCCCGGCCAGTGATGGGTCAGCAGAAGGTTCATGGCCTCGCGCGAGATTGCGGTAATCTGCCTGCCGGACTCACTCGAGAACCTGCGCAGGAAGAGGTTTACCAGATCGGGGAGGTCTTCTTTATGCTCCCGCAGCGGGGGAATATCGATTGGCACCACATTGAGCCGGTAATAAAGATCTTCGCGAAACGTTCCCTCTTCCAGGGCGGCTCTCAAGTCGCGATTCGTAGCAGCAACCAGGCGCACGTCCACTTTGATCGTGCGCGTACCGCCCAAACGCTCGAACTCCCTCTCCTGCAGGACCCGCAGCAGTTTGACCTGTGTCGCAGGGGGCACATCGCCAATCTCGTCGAGGAATAGCGTGCCCTTATCCGCCAGTTCGAATTTCCCCGGCTTGCTGGTAATGGCGCCGGTGAAAGCGCCTTTTTCATAACCAAACAACTCACTTTCCAGCAGGTTCTCCGGGATCGCTGTGCTGTTGATCTTGATGAAAGGCCCCGATGCGCGCCGGGACTTCTCATGAATGGCGCGAGCGATCAGATCTTTTCCGACACCGCTGTCGCCGCCCAGCAACACCGTAGAATTTGTCGGCGCCACCCGCTCGACCGTCGCCAGCACCTCCTGCATCTTAGGGCTGCCGGCAATGATGTTGGGATGGCTGTACTTCTCGCCGAGGGCCTCACGCAGCGTGCGATTCTCTTCGCGCAGCCGCGACACATCGAGTTCCTTGTGCACCACCATGCGCATTTCGCTCAGCGAGAACGGCTTCAAAACGTAGTCGCTGGCGCCAGCCTTCATTGCCTCCACGGCCGTCTCGACGGAACCAAATGCAGTCATCACTACGACCGGTAACGAGGCCTTCTGTTCCTTTACCGCCTGCAGCAGATCGAGGCCGCTCATCCCCGGCAATTTGAGGTCGGTAATCACCAGATCAACGGCTTCGGAAGCAAGCATCTTCAGCCCGGTTTCCGCATCGCCCGCGGAGACAGTCTTAAAACCATCGTCGCCCAGGTTCAGCTCGAGCAACCGCCGCATCTTGGCTTCGTCTTCGATAATGAGAATCGTCGGCATATTGGAACACTCTTGTAGAGACGCGGCTTGCTGCGTCTCCCGCCGGCGGCGTCTATGCTGCCGGCGGCAGGAAACCGAGCTCCATCCCTACGCAGCTACCGGTTCCTCTCCCGGAAGGAATACGATAAACAAGGCTCCTCCCTTCGGCGCCCGCTCGGCGCGAATCGACCCGTGATGACCGTCAATGATCTTGGAAACGATCGACAGGCCCAATCCCACTCCCGTCTTCTTCGTGGTTACAAACGGATTAAAAATCTGCTCCCGCAACTCGTCAGGAATACCGGGGCCACTGTCGCTGATGTGAATGGCCACTCCCGGCCGTCCATTCTGCGTGCTGGGCGCGGCCTCGATGCGCAGTGTCCCCCCCGTTTCTTCCATTGCCTCATATGCATTCTGGATCAAATTGACAAACGCCTGCTCGGCCAGACTCTCATCGAGCGAAATCTGCGGGAGTCCCGGTGCGTAGACGCGCTCCACCTGCGCCGGCTTTCCATTCCAGTGATCGCCGACGTTTTTCAGCACACGATCAAGCAGTACAGTGACGTCCGTAGCCTGCCGATTCGCCTCCAGCGGTCGCGCAAAGTTGAGAAATTGTGTCACCAGACCGCCGAGCCGATTGACTTCACTGGAAATATATCCGGCCAGCTCGCGGGCGAGTTCGTCGGAGCCCTCTAACTTCTGACTCAGCATCTCCGCCGAGCCCTTGATGACACCCAGGGGATTCCGGATCTCGTGCGCCAGTCCGGCCGAGAGTTGCCCCAACGCCGCCAGTCGCTCGGAACGCCGCGCCTGTTCTTGCGCCAACTTCAATTGCCGGTTCGTTTCCGCCAACCGTTCCGCGACATCCTGGTATAGGCGAGTCTGACGGCGGCTTTCCAGAACAAACCGATTCACCAGCATCGCAGCCAGAAAGAAGAACATCACGCGCACCGCAAGCTGAGCAAACCCCTCGTCGGTGATGTCATACTCCTTCAACGCCGGGTACAAATAGGAACAGTAAGCAGCGGAAGAAAGCGCAGTCCATACCAGAGTAATCCAAGGGCCGAAGTACAGCGCTGCCGTTACTACCGGCATGAAAAAAATCGGCCAATAGCTGCTGTTGATCCCGATCTCGCCCGTATGGTCGATCAAGAGGAAGGCGAGCACGATCTTCCCCAGCACGATGTAGATTGCACCTTGACGCGGAAAACGAAGCGTGAGTGGCCCCTCGACCAGCTGCACGACCCCGATCGCCAGCAGGATAAGTTGCTTATGCCATTCCACTCGGGGCGGCAGGAATGCGAGACCAGCCAGAAAGACCAGGAAAACTGCATCCAGGGATTCAAACCGACGGGGAGGCGCGTCCGGAATGGAGGGATTGCCGCTCACGCAGCTTCCATCCAATCGTAGAAGCGCTCCGGAGTCAAATCGGGAAGTTATCTGCTTACGGGTTAGTTTCTCCGGGCGGTCTCAAGCGGCTTGGTTTCGCCCGCCAGTTCCGCCCGGAATTTGGCAACCTTCTCTGGCTGGTGGAGTTGATCGTAGATTTCCGCGAGATCTGACCGCGCCCATTGCAGCCAGTTCTGTGGCGGAGTGGCCTGCCGGCTCAGCATCTCATAGCCCAAACGGCATTCAGCTTCAGCTTCGGCATACCGGCGATCGCGCAGCAAGACGCGACCCAGCCGCACATGGGCGATCCCGAATAATTGATGGTTCGGGGCCAGTGTTTGCGAGTACGTCTGCAGCGCTTCGTGAAAAAGACGCTCCGCCTGGCTGTACTGTTTCTTCTCCGCGTAAACCCCGCCCAGGTTGGAAAGCGCAACGCCGATGTAGTAATGCTTCCCTGAATAAACCTGCTTGTAAATATCAACCGCCCGGCTCAGGTCAGCCTCTGCTTCATCCAGCCGGCCGCGATGCTGCGCGATCTTACCCAGTTCATTGAGAGTCCCCGCCACCCGAGGATGCACCTTGCCATACACCTTTTCCTGAATGCGAAGAGCTTCCTGAAGAATCTCCGCCGCTTCGCTATCTTTTCCCTCCGACACCAGTCCCCGACCGAGCATCGTCAATGCCGACGCTGTCGCCGGATGGTCATTGCCATAGAACGAGCGCACAATGTCCAAGCCCTGCCGGTAATAGTGCTCCGCCTCTGGAAAGCGCCCCCGCTCATATTGAACCGCGCCAAGATTAATCAGATCGTCAGCCACATGAGGATGGCGTTCCCCGTAGATCTGACGATCCATTTTGAGCACTCGCTGGTTCAGGCTTTCCGACAGATCGTAGTGACCCGCGTAAAAGTGACTATTTGCCAGTTCCGTGAGCGTTGCCGCCAAGTCCGCCGAGTTGGGTTCGGCCGCCGATTGCAATCGTGCCGCTTCTTGCAGGACCGCGATCGCAGGATCGTAGGCACCGCGATCCTCAAGCAGCTTGCCCAGCGTGAACGTAGCCTTGCCAATCATAGGATGAGCCGGCGGGAGGTGGCCCTTGCTCATCGCCAGTCCTTGCCGTGCCAGTTTCTCCGCGTCGTCGAACTTCGCTTGCACGTCGCGCAACTCCGCCAGCGCTACCAGGCTCTTGGCCACCTCGGCGTCGTCGGGACCAAAGAGCGCTGTGCGCTGCTCCAGCGAGGAGGTAAGCAGCTTTTCGGCGTCATCCAACTTGCCCAGGTTCATGTACACAGTTCCGAGCGTTTCATAAAGTTCGGCTTGCACCTTGGGATCACTGGTCAGAGAGCGCGCTTCCTGCACGCCACGATCGACCACGGTCAAGACGCGAAGATCGTCCGCGGGACCGACCGCTTCATCGCCGCCCTGGAACAGGTTCATGGTGAATCGCTGGATGCGTTCGGTGCGCGCGGCTTCCGCCAGAGCGGCGTCCCGCGCCTTGGCCAGGCGCAACGTGAAGAACACCAGCAGCCCAATCAGGATCGCCAGCGCCGCGCTCGCGGCCATCACCTCCCGCCGATTACGGCGCGCGAACTTGCTCAGGCGGTAGCGGATGGTATCCGGCCGCGCTTCGAGTGGCTCGCGATTCAGATATTTATCAACATCGCGAATCAGCGCTTCTACCGATTGGTAGCGACGCTCTGGATCCTTGTGCATCGCCGTCAGGCATAAGACGTCCAGGTCAGCCCAAGAGGCCGCGCTCAGCGAAATTGCGGATCCGCGGGTTGCTTTCTGCCGCGCTGCCACGGATGGTCTTGGCGGCTGGTGTTCGAGCAACACAGTCTCGGCTTCCGCAGGCGCCAGGCCCGACAGATCAAATGGAAGTTGGCCGCTCAGCAATTCGTATAAGATCACGCCCAGCGAATAGACGTCGCTCTGAATGCCAACCCGCTGGCCGCGAATCTGCTCCGGCGCCGCGTAGGCCGGAGTCATCAACCGCAGGCCGGTCATGGTCTGCTGGGCAGCGACATTCAGGCTTTCGAGTTGCTTGGCAATGCCGAAATCCAGCAGGCGGATCGAGCCATCGGCCTTGACCAGAATGTTCGAAGGCTTGAGATCGCGATGGATGACGGCGTTGCTGTGCGCGTACTGAACGGCCTCGCAAACCTGGCGAAACAACTGCAGCCGCCGCTCAGCCGAACACCGATGCGTGACGCAATACTCGGTGAGCGGCAGGCCCTCCACATACTCCATCACAAAGTATGGAGTGCCATCGGGAAGCGTGTCGGCGTCGTAGAGGCGCGCGATCGAAGGATGGTTGAGCTGGGCTAGGGTGCGTTGCTCGGCGGCAAAGCGCTCCCGTCGCGCCGGCGAGAGCCAGGCATCGCGCAGCAGTTTAAGAGCCACACGGCTCCCCAGGTCCTGGCGCTCGGCGAGATACACCACGCCCATCCCGCCCTCGCCGAGGGTAGCCTGAATACGGTATGGACCCAGTTCCTGGAACGGCAGCGAGGCGGGAACTTCAGCGTCCAGAACTTTGTGGGCGACTTCGGCAAGGGGCTGATCGAGGAGCGTGGTACCTCGGGCATCTTCCTGTAACAAAGCGAGAACGTCGGCCGCGAGCCCTTCATCCCCGGCCGCAGCGGATTCGAGAAACCTCGGCTGCTCCGTCGACGGCAACGCCGCGGCCTCGTGAAAAAGTACCTGAATTCGTTCCCACCGGCTGCCGTCCATTGAGTTCTCAGCTCCCAGTTCTCGGTTCTTTTGTAATCCGAAGTTCTTCAGCCTTCTCTCCACTGAGAACTGAGAACCGGGAACTGATTCAACTTGCTTTGCGAAGCTCATGAGCGAGCCAGGCTTTCGCTGCCCGCCAATCCCGCAAAATCGTTGCTTCAGAAACTTCGAGCAGCGCGGCCGTCTCAGGAACATCCAGCCCGCCGAAGAACCGGCTCTCGACCATCTGGGCCTGGCGAGGCTCAATCTTCGCCAGCTCATCCAGAGCACGATCGAGGGCGAGGATATCTTCGACCTCCCACGATTCCCCGTCTCGAGATTCATCCAGCGGGATGCGAGTCGCGTCCGGTCCGCCTCGCTTGCCCGCATTGCGCCGGCGCGCGGCTTCCACCAGGACCTGGCGCATGGCCCGCGCCGCGATGCGCTTGAAGTGCAGACGAGACGTCGATGCGAAGCGAGGAGAATTCGCCAGCTTCAGCCACGCCTCATTGACCAGCGCTGTAGGACTCAGCGTGAATCCCTGGTCGCCGCGCTTCACGCTTGAGGCCAGTCGTCGCAGCTCTTCATAGGTCACGCTGAACAACTCGTCCAGAGCACGCCTCTCCTGCAATGTCGAAGCCGGATTTTGCGCCGGAGAGATTCCAGAATTCGCTTTCAACATGACAGATTTTCCCCGCTGCTTGCGCAATGCGTAGTGATCAATGTGCCGGCTCGGGGAGGGATGGCAGGGAGAACGTCCCCACAGGGCACGCATGTTAGCACCCGTGAGCACGCCGTTCAATCGCAATTTACTTGTTCGACCGTGCCGGAGAAAAAACCGGGCATGAAAAGACGAGGCAAGATCCTCCGAGACCCGAGATTCGGACCGGGATTACTGATTGTCGAGGGCAGGCAGTGTCCGTTCTCGCTCGCTGATGTCTGGAAGTCGGATATCGAACCAAAGCCCGGATTGGTCGTTGAGGTCGAGAGCGATGACACCGGAGCGATTCGGAGCATCACCGCCGTTGCTGACTCTCAATTGTTGGGCGAAAAACAGAAAGCGGAATTAGTTTCAGCGAGTCGGACGCGCGCAAGGTCATTGCCGACACCCACCAGGTTCGGAACAGCAAACCTGTTGGCAGTAATGCTGCTGGCATTGGCCTGGTCCCTGCTGACAACCGTGTCTGTACAGAGTCCTTTCCCTGGAAATGTTGACCTTACTTTTTGGCAACTCCTGGGCGTAATCAACGCGGGAAACGCGCCGGACCTGCTCAATCAGCATGACGCTCCCGGCGCCGGGATCTATGGAGGGTTGGCCGTCGTAGCGCTCCTCGGTCCCTTTCTTCAGCAATTTTGGAAGGACAAACAGGCCGCGATCGGCGGGCTGCTGCCATTGTTCTTCATGGTAGTCATGGGAGTGCTCGCCCATGGCCCTGTCACGAGATGGGCGATTGGTGGAGGCTCTGAAGGACTCCCGCGCGCTCGGGCACAGGGAATGGAGCCGCACTTCACCACTCCCGTTTCCCTGGGTTTCGGCGCCTACATGTCGTTGTTCATGGGTCTCTGGCTCGCGACAACGGCGTTAACGCGG
>Ga0066903_100007172_pt1 | contig 10054 bp, 10 predicted proteins | sample PanSoiMetaGPlot1_FD_67491 | JGI IMG/M metagenome (GOLD analysis project Ga0066903, IMG submission 67491) | Tropical forest soil microbial communities from Panama analyzed to predict greenhouse gas emissions - Panama Soil - Plot 1 (version 2) | ecosystem: Environmental > Terrestrial > Soil >... | reverse complement strand
AACGCGATCTACACCGTGATCTCACCGGAAGGCTGCGCGGCGATCCTGTGGCGGGACGCGGGCGAGGCGCGCAAGGCGGCTGCGGCATTCAAGCCGGACGCGGCGCACTGTCTCGAGCTCGGCGTGATCGATGCGATCGTCCCGGAGCCCGAGCCGGGTGCGCACACCGACCATGCGGGGGCTGCTCAGCTGCTCGGCGACGCATTGCAAGAGTCGCTCGAACTGCTCGACGGCGTGCCCGGAGCCGAGCTTCGGCGGCAGCGCCGTGTGCGATTCCGCACGATCGGTGCCGTCCCGGCATCCCGCTAGAAACCGCGGCTTCAGCAGCACCTTTCCACATCTTCCACAGGCTTATCCCCCGGCCGTACACATGTCGAGGCCGGCTTGTAGCCGGCCTCGATGCTAACCCCCCGTTAGGTGGAGAAGCCTTTAAAGACGTACGCCGCTGTGTTGAGAATGATATTGACTGGAGGCACAGGATGCAAACGCGCAGAAGGTGGTAGAAGGGTTCTCATGGCGCCGCGGTCGCTCTGGACCGGCACGATCTCGTTCGGGCTCGTCAGCGTGCCTGTGCGGATGTTCAGCGCGACCGAGTCGAAGGAGCTCCGCTTCCACTTCCTCGACAAGCAGGACCACCAGCCGATCGGCTACGACAAGGTCCGCCGCGACACCGGCAAGCACGTCGACAACGACGATATCGTCCGCGGCTTCGAGGTCGAGCAGGGCCGCTACGTGCCGCTCGAGGACGAGGACCTCGACCGGCTCGACGTCGAGCTGACGAAGACGATCGACATCTGCGACTTCGTCGATCTGGACGAGATCGACCCGATCTACTTCCGCAAGGCCTACTACCTCGAGCCCCAGGACGGGGCGGAGAAGCCGTACCGGCTGCTGGCGCGTGCGCTCGACGAGACCGGCAAGGTCGCGATCGCGAAGGTCGTGATCCGGAACAAGCAGCACCTCGCGGCCCTGCGCGCCGCCGACGGTGTGCTCGTGCTCGAGACGATGTACTACGCCGACGAGGTCCGGCGGCCCGAGAAGGTGAATGGCGGCGGCCGGCTGCGCAAGCCCGAGGTGGAGCTGGCGAAGTCGCTGGTCGAGAACCTGAGCGCGAAGTTCGATCCCGCCAAGTACGACGACATGTACCGCAAGGAGCTGCTCGACGTCTTGAAGGCGAAGGACAAGGGCAAGGCGCTGCCGGAGCCGGAGAAGCCGGAGGGCGAGGTCGTCGACCTGATGCAGGCGCTGCGCGACTCGGTCGAGCGGACCCGGAAGACACGCAAGCGCTCGCGCGCTAGAAAGACCGCGTGAGCCTTCGCGAGTACCAGCGCAAGCGGGACCCGAAGCAGACCCCCGAGCCGTTCAGCGGCAAGCGCAAGGGCAAGCAGCCGATCTTCGTGGTGCAGCGCCACGACGCGCGGCGGCTCCACTACGACTTCCGCCTCGAGATGAACGGTGCGCTCGCGAGCTGGGCGGTGCCGAAGGGCTTGCCGCTCGAGACCGGCCAACAGCACCTCGCGGTGCACGTCGAGGACCACCCGCTCGACTACGCGACCTTCCACGGCGAGATCCCGGCGGGCCAGTACGGCGCCGGCAGCGTCGAGATCTGGGACAACGGCACCTACGACCTCGTCGAGGAGAAGCCCGACGGCGGCCTGACCGTCCGGCTCCACGGCAAGAAGCTCGACGGGACGTGGACGCTGATCCCGGCGCACCTCGACGGCAAGGAGCAGAACTGGCTGATCGTCCGCAAGCGCGACGAGACGGTCGGCGCGAAGGGCGGGCAGCGCGAGTACGCGGCGATGCTGGCAACGCTCTCGGATCCGAAGGAGATGCCGCTCGCTGGCGGCTGGGAGTTCGAGATCAAGTGGGACGGCTACCGGATCGTCGCGCGCGTCTCCGGCGGCGAGGCCGTGCTGCGCTCGCGCAAGGACCAGGACTACAGCCAGCGCTTCGCCAACGTGGCGAAGGAACTCGTCAAGGCGGTCAAGACGCCCGACTGCGTCGTGGACGGCGAGGTGTGCGCGCTCGACGAGGAAGGCCGGCCGAGCTTCTCGGCGATGCAGCAGGGGAAGCCCGGCACGCCGATCGTCTACTACGTGTTCGACCTGCTCGAGGTCGAGGGGCAGCCGGTGATCGACCTGCCGCTGTCCGAGCGCCGCGCCCGGCTGCGCAAGCTGCTCGACCGCCGCAACAAGACGGTGCAGTTCTCGGAGTCCTTCGAGGACGGCCAGGCGCTCTACGAGGCGGCGATGGAGCGTCGGCTCGAGGGCGTGATGGGCAAGAAGCTCGACTCGCGCTACGAGCCGGGCAGGCGCTCGCGCAACTGGCTCAAGTTCAAGACGCACGGCGAGCAGGAGCTCGTGGTCGCGGGCTACACGCGCGGGAAGGGCCGGCGCGAATGGTCGTTCGGCTCGCTCGTGCTCGCGACCAACGGCGCCGACGGGCTGCAGTGGGCGGGGAACGTCGGCACCGGGTTCGACGACGCCGAGCAGGAGCGTCTGTTGAAGAAGCTGAAGCCGCTCGTGCGCAAGACCTCGCCGTTCCCGAATCCGCCGAAGATGCCGCGCGTGCGCAAGGACGACATCGTCTGGGTCGAGCCGGAGCTCGTGGCCGAGATCTCGTTCGCCGAATGGACGCACGACGGTCGGCTGCGCGCGCCGGTCTACCTCGGGCTGCGCACGGACAAGGACGCGAGCGAGGTTCGCCGCGAGGTCGCCGAGTCGGTGCCGGACGTGATCCGCAAAGGCAAGCGGACGCTTCGTCTGTCGAACCTCGACAAGCCGTTCTGGCCCGAGGAGGGCATCACGAAGGGCGACCTGCTCGCCTACTACCGCGACGTGGCGCCGGTCCTCGTCCCGCACCTGCGCGAGCGGCCGTTCACGATGCGCCGCTACCCCGACGGCGCCGGCGGCAAGTCGTTCTTCCAGAAGGACAAACCGCCCGGGATGCCCGACTGGATCCCGACCGTGAACATCGAGGTCTCGACCCGCGACAAGCCGAGGCAGCGGCGCCGGATCGACGCGCCGCTCGTGAACGACGAGCTCGCGCTGCTCTGGATGGTGAACATGGGCTGCATCGACCTGAACACGTGGTACTCGCGCGTGCCGAGGCTCGACCGGCCCGACTTCGTGCTCTTCGACCTCGATCCGTCCCCGGATGTCGGTTTCCGCGAGACGGTGCAGGTCGCACTGCTGGTGAAGGAGGTGCTCGACGCGCTCGACCTGCAGTCGTTCCCGAAGACGAGCAGCGCCGACGGGATGCACGTGCTCGTGCCGATCGCGCGGCGCCACACCTACGACGACACGCGGGAGTTCGCCGAGATCGTCGCTGGCGCGTTGGCCTCGACGCACCGCGGGCTCGTCACGAACCAGTGGGCGAAGTCCAAGCGGAAAGGCGTGCTGATCGACGCGAACCAGAACGGCGAGGGCAAGACGATCGCGTCGGTCTACTCGGTCCGTCCGCGTCCCGGCGCGCCGGTCTCGACGCCGCTGCGCTGGGACGAGGTCGACGAGTCGCTCGACCCGCGGGCGTTCACGATGGACGTGGTCCGCGAGCGGATCGCGAAGCACGGCGACCTCTACGAGGCCGTGCTCACGACCAAGCAGCTGCTCGGCCCGGCGCTCCGCAAGCTGCAGTAGCCGTTACGACGCCGTTACGCATCGCTGCCAGACTCGGGTCGTGCGCGCAATCGTCCTGCTCGGGGCACTTGTCGTCGCGGCCGGCTGCGGCGGTGGGAGCGGTGCGCCGCCGCCGGCGCATGCGGCGAAGGCGCCGTTCGCGCGCTGTTCGCACGCCTCGGGCGGCTTCCGCGCCTGCACCGTCTTCAGCGCTCCTGGTGAGCGCACGGCGCTCTACTGGTATGCAGGCTCCCACTGGAAGGTTGTGCGCGGGCCGTTGGCCGGACGCGCCGGCTGGTGGCGACGCGTCGTCCCTTCGCCCGACCACCGAACGCTGCTCGCGCAATGGTCGGGCGAGTGCGAGCTGCAGTCGACGTACCTCGTCTCGGCGGCCGACGGAGGCGCTCGGCCCGTCTTCGCGGGTCACGCGTCTGAGGCGGTCGGCTGGACGGCTGCCGGGCTGGCCCGGGTGCGGCTGGCCGAGCAGGTCTGGCACGCCAACATGCTGGCGCACCGCGCCGGCGTCTACCTGGTCGACCCGCACACGATGGCGGTCAGGCTCGAGCGCTTGGTTGCTGCGTCGAAGGGCTGCTAGGCTCTCACGCGTTCGCTGTTCGGCAAAGGAGGTGCGACATGACGACGATTGCACCCTCCGGTCGCAGAGCCTGAGGCTCCCGGCTAGCCGCAGCATCCTCGCGAATAGCTCCTAAGGCCTCGGGCTCAGCCCGGAGTTGACCCTTCTCGAAAAGGAGCTTCGCTTGAACCTGAACGACCTCGGCTGGGACGAGGGCTTCGCTGCCTCGCTCGAGCCGTACGACAACTCGATCCCCGGCCGCGTCTCGGCCCAGCACCGCGGCGAGTACGACGTGCTCACCGAAGCGGGCGAGCTGCGGGCGCGTGTCGCGGGACGGCTGCGCCACGAGGCCTCTTCGGGCGCGGACCTGCCGGCGGTCGGCGACTGGGTCGCGCTGCGCGAGCAGACGATCCAGGGCGTACTCCCGCGGCGGTCGGCGTTCCAGCGCAAGGTGAACCTCGGCGCGGCCGAGGCGCAGGTGCTGGCGGCGAACCTCGACTCGATCTTCGTCGTCACCGGCCTGGACGCCGACTTCAGCGCCCGCCGTCTCGAGCGCTACCTGACCCTGGCCTGGGAGAGCGGCGCGACGCCGGTCGTGGTCCTGACGAAGGCCGATCTCGCCGACGACCCGTTCGCGCTGCTGGTCGAGGCCGAGCAGGTCGCGCTCGGCGTGCCGGTGCACCTCGTCAGCAACGTCACCGGCGAGGGCCACGACGAGCTCACGCCGTATCTCGCCCCGGCCAGGACCGTCGCGTTGCTCGGCTCCTCGGGCGTGGGCAAGTCGTCGCTCGCCAACCGGCTGCTCGGCCAGGAGGCGCAGGCGACGAAGACGCTCGCCGAGGACGGCACCGGGCGGCACACGACGACCGCGCGGCAGCTCCTGCGGCTTCCGGGCGGCGCCCTGCTCGTCGACACGCCCGGGCTGCGCGAGGTGCAGCTCTGGGACGCGGACGACGGCATCGAGCAGGCCTTCGCGGACGTGGACGAGCTGGCCGTCGGCTGCCGGTTCAACGACTGCGCGCACCTGCGCGAGCCCGGGTGCGCCGTGCAGCAGGCGATCGACGAGGGCCGGCTGCCGCGGGAGCGGCTGCAGAGCTACCGCGCGCTGCAGCGCGAGCTCGCCCGCCTGGCGCGCAAGCAGGACGCGCGCCTGCGGTCGGAGGAGCGCAAGAAGCGGGTCGCGTTCGCGAAGAGCCTGCGCAAGACCGCGTGGTGAGCCTAAGCTAGAGGTCGCGGCGCGAGAAGGCCAGCGCCGCGACCAGGCCCACGACGACGATGTAGGCGATCGACCAGAGCCGGACGCCGGTCCCGTGGATGAACGCGCCGCCGAACGGCCCCAGTTCCAGCAGGAACCCGGTCAGCCCGGTCGTGGTCGCGGTGATCTCGTGCAGGGCGTCCTGGTAGAGCGCCTCGAACGGGACGATGTACGCGGCGACGACCGCGGCGTGCTTGAGCGTCGGCGAGTTGAGCCCGTGGCCGATCGTGCCCAGCAGCCCCGCGACCAGGCCGGCGCCGAACACCATGAAGATCGCGATCCCGTTCGCGGTCGCGGTGAGGAAGACCGAGCCCAACAGCGAGAGCGCCGCGATCAGCGCGACGCCGGCGGCGAGCTCGATCGCCGGCACGACGATGTGGTCGGGCCACCAGTGACCGGTCAGGCCGGTGATCACCATGCCGGCGGCGTAGACGCCCGCGACGTACGGCGTGCAGACGGTCACCGCTCCGAGCCAGCGCGCGAAGAGCAGGGTCGGGCGGTCGATCGGCCGGACGACCAGCGGCTGCAGCAGCCCGCGCTCGGCGTCGCCGCGCACGGCGCCCAGCGTCAGGAAGACGGCGAGCACGACGCCGAGGAAGAGCGTCGCGAACATCGCGAGACCGAACATCGTCGCGCCGGCGAACCCCCGCGCATCGATCCCGTTGGGCGCGCCGATGTGGCTGAGGTCGCGAAAGAGGTAGTGGTTCGCGAGCCAGTAGAGGAAGAGGAAGCCGGCAGTCAGCAGGAGCACGACCGTGAAGACCTTCCGCCGCAGCGCCTCGCGCAGGCCGTAGCCGACGATGATCGGGATCGCGCTCACGACGTCTCTCCGCCCACGGCCTCGAGGTACGTGTCCTCGAGGGTCGAGGTGAGGACGCGGACGCCGTAGACCTGCCGTCCGGCGGCGACCAGCTCGGCGACGAGCCGTGGCACGTCCTCTCGCGTGCCCTCGTGGAGAGCGGTGCCCTCGTCGGTCTCGATCTCGATGCCCCGCGGGCGGCTCAGCTGCGCCGGCGATCCCTGCGTCACGACCTTCCCGCGCAGGAGGATCAGCACCCGGTCGCAGACGAGCTCGACCTCGCTGAGCAGGTGGGAGTTGAGCAGCACCGAGGTGCCGCGCTTCTGGAGCTCCTCGAGCAGCAGGCGCACTGTGCGCCGGCCGACCGGGTCGAGCGCGCTGGTCGGCTCGTCGAGCAGCAGGAGCGGCGGCGACCCGACGAGCGCCTGGGCGAGCCCGAGCCGCTGCTGCATGCCTTTCGACATCTGCTCGACACGGCGGTCGCGCGCCTCGCCGAGGCCGACGAGCTCGAGCAGCTCGGTCCGCTCCTGCAAGCCACCCGACGAGCCGGCGAGCCGCTGGTGCAGGTCGAGCAGCTCGTCCGCCGAGTACCAGCCGGGGAAGCGGAAGAGCTCGGCGAGGTAGCCCAGCCTGCGCTTCGCGTCGCGGGAACCGGCACGGGCGCCGCCGACCACCGCCTCGCCGCGCGTCGGCCGGACGAGGCCGCAAGCGATCTTGACCAGCGTCGACTTGCCGGCGCCGTTGGGGCCGAGGAGCCCGACGAGTTCGCCCTCGCCGACCTCGAGGTCGACGCCGCCGAGCGCGACGGTCGAGCCGTAGCGCTTCTCCAGGCCACGGGCGGTGAGCGCAGCGGTCATGCGCCGGGCGAGACCAGCTTCACGTAGTAGCCGAGCTCGTCGAAGCCGAGCTTGCGGTAGAGCTCCTTCGGCCAGTCCTCGAGGTCGGCGACGAGGAAGACGAACTCAGCCCCTTCGGCGCGGGCCGCAGCCACCGCAGCCAGCACGACCGCCGTCGCGTAGCCGCGGCCGCGATGCTCCGGGAGCGTGCCGACGTCCTCGATCTGCGCGTCCGCACCCTCCTGGTAGAGGTCGCTGTAGCTCACGACCTCGCCGCCGTCCCTGACCGCGAAGAAGCGGGCGCGCACCCGCTCGCCGATCCGGTGCTTCGCCGCGAACAGCTGTGCCATGACCTCCGGCTTGCCCCACGGCTCGTCCGCGACCACGCGCTGTCGAGCCGGGCGCAGCTCCTCCTCGGCGACCTCCGCGACGATGCCCGGAGCGCCGTCTCGGTCCGGCTCGCGCAGCTGTGCCATCAGCACCTGGCGCCGCACGAGCCAGCCGCGCTCGGCGAAGTACGGCACCAGGCGCTCGCCGTCGTCCGACGACGGGAAGACGATCATGCGCCGGTCGAGGCGCTGGGCCTCCGCCAGCACCTGCTCGGCCTCGGCAGACTGATCCACGCGGAGCAGGTTCGAGTCCAGTCGCAGCGGCACCTCGTCGTCGAAGATCGCCGTGCCGACGCGAGACGCGATCGTCCGGCTGCCGGCCATGTCGGCGCGGTCGAGGAAGGCCCAGGCCCGCGCGAGCTCGTCAGCCATCAGGCATCCAGGCGCGGTGGGTGGCCGAGCATCGAGAGCTCCGCGATGTCGCGGCGGAAGAAGAGCGAGGTCGTCCAGTCGGTGACGACGCGCAGCTTCCGCGAGAAGAACGGCAGCTGGTAGAGGTGGTACGTGCGGGTCACGAACCAGCCGAGGAAGCCGGTCAACTGGAGGCTGAGCACCTCCGCGATGCCCTTGTAGCGCCCGAGCGTGGCGACCTGGCCGAGCATCCGGTAGCGGTACTCCTGCTGCTCGCCGGTGAGGTTCTTCGCCAGCCGGCGCGCCTGGCGGAGCGCATGCTGCGAGGTCGGCGGGTCGACCACTCCGGGCGTGGCGACGTTCGGCACGGCCGCCCCGTCGCCCAGCGCCCACACGTGCTCGTGGCCTTCGACGCGCAGCAGGCCGTCGACCTTGACCCGGCCGCGATCGTCGAGCGGGAGGCCGAGCTGGCTCTGAGTCGGGTTCGCTTTGACCCCGGCCGTCCAGACGACCGTGCGCGTCGGGATCCGGTCGCCGTTCGAGAGCGTCGCCGCGTCGGCCTCGACCGACTCGAGCGTCGTGCCGACGTGGATCTCGATCCCGCGCTTCGTCAGCTGGCGCGCAGAGTACTCACCGAGGGGAGACGGGATCTCGGGGAGGATCTTCGGCGCCGCGTCGACGAGCACCCAGCGCTGCGGCACCTGGCGCAGGCCCGGGTAGTAGCGCAGCGCGTCGCGCACGAGGTCGGAGAGCTCGGCGAGCGCCTCGACGCCCGCATAGCCGGCGCCGACGAAGACGAACGTCAGCTCTTCCTGGCGGTGCGCCTCGATCGCCGTGGCGTCTGCGGCCTCGAGCCGCTCGAGCACGTGGTTGCGCAGGTAGATGGCGTCGGCCAGGTTCTTGAAGCCGAGCGCGTGGTCGGCGAGGCCCGGAATCGGGAGCGCGCGCGAGATCGAGCCGAGCGCGACGACGAGCTCGCGGTAGCGGACGCTCACCTGTGCGTCGAGCGCGTCGACCTGGACGATGTTCGCCGCGAAGTCGATTGCGGTTGCCCGGCCGAGGACGAGCTCGGCGTGCGGGCACATCTGCCGCAGCGGCACGACGACGTGCCTAGGCTCCAGCGTCCCGGAGGCGGCCTCGGGGAGGAGCGGCGTGAAGAGCATCGAGTTCTCGGGGCTGACGATCGTCGCGCCGCGCTTGCCGAGGTAGCGCGCGACCCAGCCGCCGGCGAAGCCGCCGCCGAGCACGAGGGTGCCGCCGTGGGCCTCTCGCTCGCTCACCCCTCTACTATCGCGGCATGCCGGGTGTGCAGGTCGCGGTAATCGGAAGCGGCGCCGAGCACGAGGGCAGCGCGGAGGAGGTCGGCCGGCTGCTCGCGGAGCGCGGTTGCACCGTCGTCACGGGCGGGCTCGGGTCGGTGATGGCCGCCGCGGCGCGCGGTGCGAAAGCGGCCGGAGGAGTCACGATCGGCGTGCTGCCGGGCGAGAGCCGGCTCGACGCGAACGAGTGGATCGACCACGCGGTCGTCACCGGCGTCGGGCATGCCCGGAACCTTGCGGTGGTCGCGTCCGGCGACGCGGTGATCGCGGTCGGCGGGCAGTCGGGCACGCTCGCGGAGATCGGTTTCGCGAACGTGCTCGGGCGGCCGGTCGTGATCGTGGAACCGGGCTTGCAGGTGGACGGCGTGCCGCGGGCAGCGACGCCGCAGGACGCGGTCGAGCTGGCACTGGAGCGGCTGCGATGAGCCTCGAGCTGCGCGAGTCGTGCGAACGCTGCGGAGCCGTGCTCGCGCCGGACGGCGAGGCGTACATCTGCTCGTACGAGTGCACGTTCTGCGCCGAGTGTGTCGAGACGCTCGAGCATGTGTGCCCGAACTGCGGCGGCGAGCTGGTCCGGCGGCCTAGGCGCGCAACAGCGGACGCGTGAGGCAGGTAGGGCCGCCGTCGCCCTTCGACAATTCCTCGCCGCGGTAGGTCAGCACCTCGACGCCGGCGCGCTCCATCCGTTCCTGCGTCCGCGGGTTGCCCTCGACGGCCAGCGCAACGCGCGGCGTCAGCGCGAGCACGTTGGACCCGAGCGTCGCGAACTCCTCGTCCGGCACCTCGACGAGCGCGACGCCGCGTTCCTCGAGCAGCTGCGCCAGCCGCGTCGGCAGCAGCGGCGCGTAGACGACGGCCAGGTCCAGCGCGAGCGGGCTGATCAGCGACATCAGGTGCATCACCTCGCCGCG
>Ga0066903_100007171_pt1 | contig 10055 bp, 7 predicted proteins | sample PanSoiMetaGPlot1_FD_67491 | JGI IMG/M metagenome (GOLD analysis project Ga0066903, IMG submission 67491) | Tropical forest soil microbial communities from Panama analyzed to predict greenhouse gas emissions - Panama Soil - Plot 1 (version 2) | ecosystem: Environmental > Terrestrial > Soil >... | reverse complement strand
TTCATCGTCAAGCGGCTCTACAACATGCAGCCGCGACCGATCCTGCCGGTGTTTCAGAACACGTGCTATCCGCCGAACGCGCCTTCAGCGCGGCGGTCATACGAGCTCGGCCAGGCCGTCGCCGGCGCGATCACGGCGTGGGACGAGCCGGCCCGGGTGGCGGTCATCGCCTCGGGCGGACTGAGCCACTTCGTCGTGGATGAGGAGTTCGATCGAAAGCTGCTGGGCGCGTTGGCGAAGAAGGACGGCCAGACGCTCCAGACGCTGCCAAAGGAGCGTCTGTTCTCGGCCACGTCCGAGTCGCTCAACTGGGTGGCGCTCGGCGGCGTGTTCGAGAAAGAGCCGCAGACTTTCGAGCTCCTGGACTACGTTCCGGTGTACCGCACGCCGGCGAACACCGGCGGCGGCTGGGCCTTCGGACGCTGGGCGTAGGCGCCGACATGCTGAGCGCAGAGCAGAATCGGGCACTGATGGAGGTCGGCCGCGGCACGCTCATGGGCGAGCTGCTGCGGCGGTACTGGACTCCGTTCGCGGCGGTCGGCGAGCTGGACCAGCAGCCAATCAAAGCCGTGCGGCTGATGGGCGAGGATCTGATCCTGTACAGGGACAACAGCGGCAACTACGGCCTGCTCGACCGCCACTGTGCGCACCGACGGGCGGACCTGTTGTACGGCTGGGTGGAGGAGTGCGGTCTGCGCTGCAACTACCACGGCTGGAAGTTCGACCACACCGGCGCGTGCATTCACCAGCCGTTCGAGGAGGTCGCGCATCCAGATGCGCGCTTCAAGGACCGTATCACCACCAAGGCCTATCCGGTGGAGGCCCGCGCCGGCCTGCTGTGGGCATACTTGGGTCCGCTACCGGCGCCCGAAGTACCGGTCTGGGAGCCATTCACCTGGGGCAACGGTTTCGTACAGATCGTCCTGAGCGAGATCCCGTGCAACTGGTTTCAGTGCCAGGAGAACTCCATCGACCCCGTCCATTTCGAATGGCTCCACGACAACTGGAGTTTGCGCATCAAGGGCCAGACAAATGGCAAGGCCCCGCCAATGCACCTTCGCATCGCCTTCGACGAGTTCGAGTACGGCTTCACCTACCGGCGCATTCGAGAAGGCCAATCGGAGCAAGACGAGCTGTGGACCGTTGGCCGAACGTGCCTGTGGCCGAACTGCCTGTTCACCGGCAACCACTTCGAATGGCGGGTGCCCATCGACGACGAGCGGACGCTCAGCGTCGGCTGGTTCTTCGACCGCGTCCCGGAGGAAATGGAGCCGTTCCGGCAGGAGCGCACTCCGTACTGGCACGGCCCCATCAAAGACGAGCGCACCGGGCGGTGGATCGAGTCGCACGTGATGAACCAGGACTTCGTGGCCTGGGTCGGGCAGGGCACGCAGGCCGACAGGACGCAGGAGCACCTGGGTGAGAGCGATCGCGGCGTCATCCTGATGCGGCGGCGGCTGCTGGAGGAGGCGGAGAAGGTCAAGCAAGGCCTGGAGCCAAAGGGCCTCATTCGCGATCCGACAGCGGCGCGGTTCGTTCAACTGCCGATCATCGGGCGCGACTTCTTCCTGGCGGGGTATTCGCTGCGGGACGTGGAAGGTGGCAACAACCCTTTCCGCTATCCGAAGCAGTTCATCTTCCAGGCGGGTCAGCCTGAGGAGCTCACCCGCGCGTACCAGGACGCGATGGGCATGCGACCTGACGGTTCACCGCGTTCGCCGGAGGAGGTCGCTGCGGACCGAAAGGACGCGGCGGCGACCGTCTGAGCGACGTGTCGCTGGCGGAGGTGAACGGGCCCGGTTCTCGGCGCGACCGAGTGGTGGTTCGTGCGTGAAAACCAGGGGCACGCCATTACGCTCCCAGTGTTGGTGCGAGCCCCTCTGGAAAACAGTGGTGTTTCAACATGACGAACGTTATGGCCGACAACCTCGAAGCAACTGGGGGGTCGCGAAACCGTGAGGCGCAATGGCAGCGCTCGCGCGCGGCGGGCGTCGGAAGATGTGGCAACGCGGATCCTGAACGCGTTTTATGCCAACGGGCTCCAGCCGGGCGAGTGGCTCGGCACGGAGGCCGAACTGGCGGAGCGCTTCAACGTCAGTCGGGTGACGATTCGCGACGCGGTCAGTGCGCTTGCGGCGCGCGGGCTGGTGGACGTGCGTGTCGGCGCCCGAGGCGGACTGCGCATCGCCACCAGCGATCCGGACCGGCTGATCGACGCGTTTTCGATTCAGCTGCGGCTCATGGGCCTCAGGCGCGATGAGCTGTTCGAAGCCATGCTGGCGATCGAGCCGGTGACGGCGTCGCTGGCGGCCGAACGGGCCGGCGACGCGCAGATTGCGGCGCTGCACGAGCTGATCGAGCGGTCACGCCAGGCATTTGACGATCCGCCGCAGTTCACGGCTCTGGCGGTGGGCTTCCACCAGGCGCTGGCCGACATGTGCGACAACCGCGCGCTGCGGGCCTCGCTGGCTGCGCTGAGGTCGACCCAGCTCCAGCATCTCGGATCACTGACCACCCGCCCGATCGCCGAGCGGGTGGCGCGGATTCACGCCAGCATTGTGGAGGCCATCGCCGCCCGCGATCCGGAGCTGGCGCGGCAGCGGATGTGCGAGCACCTGGCGGCAGTCAGTCGCGACGCCGCGTCCGTTTAGCGTTTCCCTGGCCGTGGCGTGCGTGTCATCCTGAGCTTGCGAAGAATCCGCAACTTCGGGCGCACGACGAGACGCTGGATAGATCCTTCGGCCGCCCTGCCCTGCGCGAAGCGAGCCTGCGAGCGCAGCGAATCGGTTCCTCCCTCAGGATGACACGTAGCTCTCAGGGAGGGGCTACTTGGAGGCTCAGAGGTCCGCCTGGTGGCCGCTGCCTTCCATCAGGACGTGGCGGCGGTAGAGCGAAAACGGTCGCTGGATGGGGGCGTCGTCGAACGAGAACAGGACGCCGGGGGCTTCGCCTGAGCCAACGAGGTGCTCGCGCCAGGCCCACGTCGGCGCGCAGAACGTGTCGCCCTTTTCCCACTCCAGGCGTTTGCCGCCGATGATGCTCGTGCCGCGACCATCCAGGACGTGATAGATACGGCTGGCGGTGTCGCGTACCGCCCGGGTGTGCTCGCCCGCTCGAATCAACTGAGCGTGTGCGTCGATCGTCGGCAGCGTCGGTCCACCGGTGAGCGGGTTGATGTAGTCGAGCATCACCCCCTCCTCCTCCAGTTGCGCGTCGCCTGCGCGGTCCATCAGGTCGAGCGTCTCGCGCACGTCCTGGTAGCGGTAGTTCAGGATCGGCGAGTAATTGCCTGAGAAGCGGTCGCTGTGTGGCCGGAATCCGCGGTTATACCGACACTGCGAGTCCTCGAGCTCCTTCATCACCGGTTGGATCTCGTAACCGTTGCCGAGCTCCTCGTAGAACATGGCATTCAAAGCCAGGATGAACGGCATATCCAGACCGTCGAGCCACATCATCGGCTCGCTGGTCTCGTTGCCGTGGTCGTGCCAGGCCCAGTTCGGGGTGGTGACGAAATCGCCCGGGCGCATCAGCGTCTTTTCGCCGGAGACGGTCGTGTACGCGCCATTCCCCTCGACGACCACACGCAGCGCCGACGGCACGTGGCGGTGGGTCGGCGCGATCTCGCCGGGCATGATCAGCTGGATGCCACTGAACAGCGTCTGGGTCGCACCCGGCCTGCCTTCCAGGCCCGGATTCAGGTACATGAGCACCCGCCGTTCGGCTTCTTCGGCCGAGATGCGTCGGCCGGCTTCGAGGATCCGCGGCCGCACGTCCGACCACTTCCAGATGTGGGGCACGATCTGCGTGTTCGGCTCGGCGGTGAAGGCGTCGCCGAGCACGAGCCAGAGTGGCTTGAGCCACAGTTGACGAAGCTCGTCCAGATCCAGGCCGGCGGTGTTCTGACTGCCTGGCCCCTGCCGCTTCGCGCGGGAGGCGGTCTCGATGGCCATGGTGGAAATCCTCCCTGTGTGCAGATGCTAACGCAGCAGCCCCACCGGGGACCCGCACTGGCTGCCGAGTGCCGCGCGCTCGCAACGAGGCAACGTGTGGGCGCGGAGCGGCCGCGGCCAGGGCGACGTCTCGCGCGCAGCGGCCACAGAGCTGAATGTACTCTGTCGCGAGGGGTAGTCGCGGAATGGATCCTGCGAGATAGGCCGCGTGCTGGCGACACCGCCACCCGCCGTGCCCGCCGCCTGGCTGCGGGCGCTCGTCCTGCCACTCATCGTCCTGACGTGGCTGGCCGTGCTGGTGCTCGTCGGCTGGCTGCTCAGCCACCTGACCAGAACGATCCTGCTGGTCGTCCTGGCCGCCGTCCTGGCCTTCGCGTTCACACCGTTGGCCAGGTTCTTCGCGCGGCGCCTGCCGCAGCCGGTGGCGATCGGTCTCGCGTACATCGTCGGTCTGGGCGTGGTGTTCGGGTTCGGTGCCTACGTGGTTGCCACCGCCGTGGCACAGACCAGTGCGCTCATCACCAATTTGCCCGACTATGCCCAGCAGGCGCAGGCGCTCGAGCCGCAAGTGGAAAGCCTGCTGGCGCCACTGGGCGTGCAGCCCGGCTGGCTCGCCGAGGTCCAACGCCAGGCGCTGAGCGAACTGCAAGCGGTCGCGACAGCCATTGCGGGCGACCTGATCCCGCGCATCGCCCAGTTCTTCGGCACGATCGTCGACATGGTGCTGGTGATCATTCTGAGCGTCTACCTGTGCTCGAATGGCGCACGAATTGCCCACTGGCTGACGAACGAAACGCCCGGCGGCCGTACCCGGGCACGTGCTCGCGTCCTCGTGGGCATCGTCAATCAGGTCGTTGGCGGCTACGTGCGTGGCGTGCTGACGCTGGCCGCGCTCATTGGCGTGCTCGTGGGCGGCGGCCTCGCCGTGGTGGGCGTGTCCTACGCCGTGCTGCTGGGCGTCCTGGCGTTCTTCATGGAGTTCGTCCCGGTGCTCGGCGTCTTCATTTCAGGCGTTGCCGCGATGATGGTCGCCATCGTCCAGTTCCATGAACCGGTCCGACCGCTGATCGTGCTCGGCTACTTCGTGCTTGTCCACATCATTGAAGGCGACGTCGTGGGACCGAGGATCATGGGCCATGCGGTGGGCATACACCCGGCTACGGGCCTGATCGCACTGGTCGCCGGAACAGAACTCTTTGGCGTCTGGGGTGCGCTCTTCGCTGCGCCGATAGCAGGTCTGGTGCAGGCGATCGTGACGGTCGCATGGGTCGAGTTCCGCGGCGGACACCCCGAGGAGATCGTCCAGGCAGCAGCATCCGAAGTGACCGACCGCGCGGAAGAACACGCTGGCGTCGCCTGATTCGGGCTCGCAGGTGCGCACCTTGCGGCCGTGCTCAACTCGTACTCTGGTAAGGTAACTCGGCAGAGCCTGTCACATGGATCCGTCCCCGCCGCAACGAGGTGGCAGTCCAGCGGCTCCGCGACTCGGCCCCGCCGACCGACGGGTACTCGAGCCAGTACGGCGCGCTCGGCCTGGCGATGCCGTCGTGCGCGTCACGCGGCCGAAGTTCACTGGCTTCGCGCGCCGTGGCGCGGGCCGCCTCGAAGCCAGCCTGACCCTGGAGGAGCCCCGCGGTCCGTGGGGCAAGCTGTGGCGCGTCCTGGTCGGCGCGCCGATCCACAGCGAGCTGGAGATCCACGAGCGGCTGACCAAGAAGAAGGCGCTCGCCGTCTTCTCGTCGGATGCGTTGTCGTCGGTCGCTTACACGCCCCAGGCGACCCTGCTCATCCTGCTCGCCGCCGGCGCGGGCGCGATCATCTGGTCGCTACCGATCTCGATTGCCGTCGTGCTCCTGCTGGCGGCGGTCGTGTTCAGCTATCGCCAGACCATCTACGCGTACCCGAACGGTGGCGGCAGCTACATCGTCGCGCATGAAAACCTGGGTGAGCTGCCGGGCCTGGTCGCCGCGGCGGCGTTATCAGTCGGGTACATCCTGACCGTCTCCGTCTCGATCGCCTCGGCTGTCGACCAGCTGGTCTCAGCCGTCCCAGACCTGGCGCCGCTGCATGTCGAGTTGGGCGTCGCGGCCGTCGGCCTGGTGACCCTGGCGAATCTGCGCGGTATCCGCGAGTCGGGCAGCATCTTCGCCCTGCCCACGTACGCCTTCCTGGCGTGTATGTACGTCATGATCGGTGTGGGCCTGTACCTGCAGGTCACGGGAAACCTGTATGTGCCGCCGCCGGCGGGAATGCCGCCGGCCACCGAGCCACTTACGTTGTTCCTGTTGCTGCGGGCGTTTGCCGTCGGCTCGGCAGTCATGACGGGGACCGAAGCCATCTCCAACGGTATTCCAGCCTTCAAGCCGCCGGAGTCGCGCAACGCCGCTCAGACGATCGTCACGATGGCGACCATCCTTGCCCTGATGTTCCTCGGTCTGTCGTACCTGATCGTCAGCGGGCAAATCATCCCGCGCGACGAAGAAACCGTTATCTCCCTGCTAGCGCACGCCGTGTTCGGCGCCGGCCCGCTGTACTACTTCGTCCAGATCTCGACCGTGCTCATCCTCGTCCTGGCGGCGAACACCGCCTTCGCGGATTTCCCGCGGCTGGCTTCGCTGCTAGCCCGCGACAATTACGCACCCAAGCAACTGGCGTTCCGAGGCGAGCGCCTGGCCTTCTCGAACGGCATCATCACCCTGGGTGTCCTGAGCGCTCTTCTCATCGTGCTGTTCGGTGGCTCGACCAGCGCCTTGCTGCCGCTGTACGCCGTGGCGGTGTTTACCGCGTTCACCCTGTCCCAGGCGGGCATGGTCGAGCACTGGCGTCGCCTGAAGGGCCACCACTGGCAGCTCAAAGCCGTGGTCAACGGCATCGGCGCCACGGCCACGGGCCTGGTGACGGTGATCGCCGCGACCACCGGCTTCATGGATCCGAGCCTACCTATCGTGCCAGGCTTGCCGATCGGCTGGGGCTCGTGGCTCGTGCTGGTCATCGTGCCCATCTACATCTGGCTGCTGCTGAGCATCAAGTCGCACTATCGCGAAGCCGAGGAGGACACCGCTTTACCGCCGATGCCCGATCCCGCCGCGGAACGACCGCTCCACAACGTCGTCGTCGTGCCGATCGCACGCTTGAATCGGCCCGCGGTCGCGGCGCTGCGCTACGCGCAGGCACTGTCGCCCGAGGTGACGGCCGTTCACGTGGCGACCGATCCAGATCGAGCGGACGAGATCGAAAAGGCGTGGCCGACCTGGGGTCGCGGCGTGCCGCTCACAATCGTGGAGTCGCCCTACCGCAGCCTGACGCGGCCGCTGCTGCAGTACCTGGCCGAGCTCAAGCGCCACGAGCGGGCCGAGACCGTCACGGTCGTCTTGCCCGAGTACGTTCCCAACAGCATTTTCCAGCACCTGCTGCACGGACAGTCGGCGCAGTTCTTGAAGCTGTCGCTGCTGTTCACACCGGGCTTTGTCGTCACCAGCGTGCCCGTGCATCCCGAGCTCGACGACATCGCCCCGCCAGCCAAAGAACCCGCCACCACAAAAACCCGAGCGTAGGAACAGCCGGCGTGGTATCCACCGGCGATTTGCTGGAGCAGATCGATCGACCGCGGCCAACCGCGCTCGACCTGGGCGACTGGTGCGTGCGGATCACGTCGCCCGATCGCGTCCTGTGGCCAGCCTCCTATGGCGAACCGCCGATCACACGGCGGGATCTTCTCCGCTACTTCGCATCTACCGCCGAGCACCTGAAGCACCGGCCGCTGACGCTGCTGCGCTATCCAACCGGCATTTACGGCAAGCACTTCTTTCAGAAGCACGTCGACTTCGAGCCGCCGCCGTTCGTCGATCGCGCGTGGCTGACTGGCGCAGGTTGGCGACCTGTGGCGCGACAACCTGTTGCACAAAGCCGACCTGGCGCGCGTGTTCGGCGACTCGGTCGGCGCAGAATGGGACGTATGCCGTACCTGCAGTTCGACCTGCCGCGCTCAGGCTTACACAGGAGTTTCTCTGGGAGCAAGCCGCAGCGCGCGACACCTAAATAACTCGTGAGCTGGGCTGAGCGCGCTTCATCTTGACCTCGAGATGGTGGCGGCTTACCGTCGGAGTGTCGGCACTCGGAGGTGATGTCCTGTGATCGAGACGTTGGAGCAGACACACACGCGGTCTGGCGCGCGCGACGGCCAGCTGACCGTGCTGAATCCGCAGGGGTTTCCGCCCCGCGTCAGCCCCAAAGACATGGCGCCGCGCCTGGACACCCTCGAGGGCAAGACCGTGTACCTGGTGGACTGTCGGTTCGACGACGCGGATCTGTTCCTCCAGCAGATGCAGGCCTGGTTCCGTGAGCATCTGCCCGGTGTCCGCGCCGAGTTGATCCAATTGTCGAGCGTGTACACGCGCGACGACCCGGAGACCTGGGAGAAGATCAAAGCCACCGGAGATGCCGCGATTGTCGGGGTCGGTCATTGAAGCACCTGCGCGCCGGCGGTCGCCGTGCACGCGATGACCATCGACAGCAAGTACGGTGTACCCACCGTCGCGGTACACACCAACGTGTTCGAGCGAGTTGTCCGCTCGGTGGCGCGGGTCAACGGCATGCCGCGCGCGCGTGCCGTCTTCGTCCCGCAGCCGGTCATGGGCAAAACGGCGCGCGAGCTGCGCGAGTACGTCGACGGCAATGACCCGGTCACCGGTCGGCCGGTCATGCAGGAGGTGATCGAGGGCCTCACGCGCCCGTTCGATGCCGAGGATCTCAAGAAGATGGTCTACGAGCGGACCACCCCGCGGCTCGTGGAGCCAGCGACGGAGGACGAACTGCAGCGGCTGTTCCTGGACAATCACTGGACCGACACGCTGCCGATCATCCTGCCGACCGAAGAGCGCGTCGCCGAGATGCTCGCCCACACAACGCACAAGCCGGACGAAGTGGTGGGCCACATGCGTCCCACACACTTCCGCGAGTACTGGGAATACACGGTCGAGAAGGTAGCGGTGAATGCAGTCATGGCCGGTGCACGGCCGGAGTACTTCCCCGTCATTCTCGCCATCGCCGCCAGCGGAGTCTCAGGTCGCGGCAGCACCACCAGCTCGGCGGCGGGCATGGTGGTCGTCAATGGACCAGTCCGCGGCGAGATTGGCATGAACTCGGGCACCGGTGCGCTCGGACCCTACAACCACGCCAACGCGACGATCGGTCGCGCGTTCGGATTACTGTCGCAGAACCTGCAAGGCGGCTCGGAGCCTGGCCTCACGTACATGGGCTCACAGGGCAACAACTACGCCTACAACTGCGTCACCTTCGCCGAAAACGAGGAACGCAGCCCGTGGGAGCCGTTGCATGTCACGCACGGATTCAACGCGTCGGACAGCGCGGTCAGCGTGTTCAGCGGCTGCCGCAGCACTGCCTTCACACTGGGCTTGCGTGAGAGGCACTGGCAGAACCATGTGCGCAACATGCTCCGCGGCATGGACCCCCACGAACAGCCCTGCCTGGTGCTGGACCCCATCACCGCGCGACAGTTCATCGACCGTGGCGGCCTCGACACGAAGGACAATCTGGTTGACTGGATCTACAACAACGCGTGCATGCCCGCGGGCGAGTACTGGGACTATCAGCTGATCCAGAACTACATTTATCCGCGGGCTACGTACGGCGAAGAACCGTACGCTTCAAAGCTCAAGGCCGCTCCCGACGAGATGGTCCACATGTTCAAGCGCGACGAGATCGAGGCGGTGGTGGTCGGCGGTGAGACCAACGGCTACTGGCGCATCTTCGGCGCGCGGTACGGTAAGACCGTGTCCGTCGACGAGTGGCGGTGACGGCGCCACGCACGGGCTGAGGTGCAAAAGCGAGAAGGAGCACAGGTGGGCAACGGCACGGTGTCGCTGGAGCGACTCGAAGAAGAGATCAAGCACGCGCAGTACCGCGAGGTGGCGGAGAGCTTCTGCTGACTCGTCGCGGAGGAGAATCGACCGCTCGGCGAGGTGGTGCATACGGCAGTCGGCGCAGCCGCGCCATTCGTCCAGGTGCCGTCGCATCTGATGGCTCAACCTAGCGGCGATCTGCGCGGCGTCAACTACGACCACACGATCCTCGGCTGGCGTGGCG
>Ga0066903_100007170_pt1 | contig 10055 bp, 11 predicted proteins | sample PanSoiMetaGPlot1_FD_67491 | JGI IMG/M metagenome (GOLD analysis project Ga0066903, IMG submission 67491) | Tropical forest soil microbial communities from Panama analyzed to predict greenhouse gas emissions - Panama Soil - Plot 1 (version 2) | ecosystem: Environmental > Terrestrial > Soil >... | reverse complement strand
ACGCGAGTGCCATTGATCATCTTCATCGGCGGAGTGGTGGGATGTCTGGGCGGCTTTTTCATGCAGTACTGGTGCGCAGCAATCAGCTACCCGATCAACGTGGGCGGCCGGCCCCTGAATAGTTGGCCTGCATTCATTCCGGTCACCTTCGAGCTGACCGTGTTGTGTGCGGCCCTTGCGGCCGTCGTCGGCATGCTCGCTCTCAACCGCCTGCCCATGCCGTATCACCCAGTATTCAATGTGCCGCGCTTCGCCCTGGCGACCCGTGATAGATTCTTCCTGTGCATCGAGGCGACCGATCCAAAGTTCGACCGTGACGGGACTCGGCAGTTCCTGGCAGGATTGCAACCGCGTGAAGTATCCGAGGTCCCGCATTAAGGAAGCGAGATGAATCCGACACAGAGAAACTGGTTAGCCCTGTGTCTGTTGTTCACGTTGGGGTGTCAGCAAAAGATGGGCCGCCAACCATCCTATCGGCCGCTGGAGCCCAGCGCCTTCTTTCCGGACCAGCGATCCGCGCGGCCATTGGTCTCTGGCACCCTGGCTCGGGGACAACTGCGCGCCAATCGGCTTCTATTCACTGGCAGGCAAAGCAGCGATAAAGCCGCGATTCTGCCCGTCACGCTTCTCGGATCCAGTTCGGGCGGTCCTTTGATTTTCTCCGGGATCTTTCCGCCCCTGATGGAAAAGATGGCTGTTACCGATTACGCAACACATTTTCCCTTTCCCGTTACGTCAGAGGTTCTGGACCGAGGACAGCAACGCTTCACGATTTTCTGCGCGGTCTGCCATGATGCCACCGGCAACGGCAACGGCAAGATCGTACAGCGCGGCTACACCCATCCGCCCTCTTACATCACCGATTATTCGCGCGGTTTCCAGCGGCGCGGATTCAAGATGCTCCTCCGCGATGTTCCCGTCGGTTACTACTTCGAGGTGGTCAGCAAAGGCTACGGCGCCATGCCCGACTATGCTTCCCAGGTCCCGCCCCGGGACCGGTGGGCGATCATCGCCTACATCCGCGCCCTGCAACTGAGCCAGCATGCCCGGCTCGGCGACCTTCCAGAAAAGGAACGGCGGGCGGCCCAAAAAGCCCTAGAGGGAAAACCATGAGCACGGTTTCCAGTTCGGTGACCTCTCAAGAATGGGACCGCGTTCAGCGGAAAGCGCTGATCGCCGGCGCGGCGGGACTGGTGCTGTGCGTTGCCGGTGTTCTGTTGAGCCCGGAACACTTTTTCCGCTCTTACCTGGTGGCGTTCAATTTCTGGCTTGGCATATCTCTTGGCTGCCTGGTCATCTTGATGGTTCAGCATCTGACGGGCGGCGCCTGGGGGATCTTGCTCCGGCGCGTGCTGGAAGCCGGCGCTCGCACGTTGTTTCTGTTAGTCCTCCTCTTCCTTCCGTTGCTTGCCGGCCTGAATGTGCTCTACGGCTGGACGCACTCCGAAATGGCAATGCGCGAATCGATCCCGGAGTTCAAGCGATTTTATCTGAGTGTTCCATTCTTCCTGGCGCGTGCGGCCATCTGTTTTGCGTGTTGGCTTGCACTCAGTTACTTCCTGAACAAATGGTCGGCCGAACAGGATGCGGAGGCGCGCCCCGATCGGGCACGGCGTTTTCGGCTTCTGAGTGCCCCCGGCCTGGTCGTCTATGGCCTGACGATCACGTTTGCCTCAATCGATTGGGTCATGTCGCTGGAACCGCGCTGGTTCTCCACCATCTATCCCGTCATGTTCGCCGTCGGGCAGGCATTGGAAGGGACGGCCTTCGCGGTGATCGTGGCGATTTTCCTGGCCTCGCGCCAGCCCATGGCCGGCGTGATTCAGCCAACCCATCGGCGCGACCTGGGCAATCTGCTGCTGATGTTTGTCATGTTCTGGGCCTACATGTCCTTTTCGCAGTTCCTGCTCATCTGGGCGGAGAACCTGCCGGAGGAGATTCCCTGGTATTTGCGACGGACCCGGGACGGTTGGCAGTGGATCGCGATGCTGCTGATCCTCTTCCAGTTCGGCCTACCATTTCTCCTTTTGCTTTGCCGTGACGTGAAAGAGAATCCGCGCCGGCTGGCGGCGGTGGCCGGGCTCATACTGGTTCTGCGTTTCGTGGACCTCTTCTGGTGGATTGAGGCAGCCTTTGCCGACGGGATCTCCTTTTACTGGCTGCTGGACATCGCGGCACTGGTTGGCCTGGGCGGAATCTGGCTGTGGTGGTTTCTGGGACAACTCAGAAAGCGGCCAATTCTGCCTTTGCACGATCCGTATCAATCGGAGTATTTGCCCGAGTTGTCAGTAGTAGGGTGCGTTGGCGGCTCGAGTGCCAATGTTGAGAAGCTGGCTGTTCCGCCGCCAACGCACCCTGCGGGTGGATGAGTTTCGGTTGTCAATTGTAGGGTGCATTGGCGGCTCAGGTGCCAATGTTGAGAAGCTGGCTGTGCCACCGCCAACGCACCCTGCGGGTGGATGAGTTTCGGTTGTCAATTGTAGGGTGCGTTGGCGGCTCAAGTGCCAATGTTGAGAAGCTGGCTGTTCCGTCGCCAACGCACCCTACGGGTGGATGAGTATTTGCCGGAGGCAATCGTCAATGAGTGAACTCAACCCCGCACGTCATGAGAGCAAGGACGTGAATAGCCTGGGCATTCTGATTGCGGCGGCGAGCGTGGCCGGCAGCGTCCTCACTGCTTTCTTCGTAGCCGGGTGGGGCCTGGATTTGCTCAATGCTTCGAATCAGCAAGGAACATCAGCTTTTCCGTTGGCGGAACAGGAACGCCGCCACTTGCCTCCCGAGCCACGGCTGGATGCCATCGACCGCATGGAGGGAAAGGCTGCGGCGCTCGACCTGGGCGCCGCGCAGCAGGCTGAACTCGAATCCTACGGCTGGGTGAACAAGAAAGCGGGGATTGTCCGCATTCCGCTCAGCCGGGCGATGAAGATCATTGTCGCGGACAAGTTGTTGCCCGCCCGTTCCGATACTGCGCTCGAAAAAAAGTCGGAGCGAGGTCAATCGGCGCCGAGTGCCGCAAGCTCCGGACGGACATTGGAGAGAGAACCATGATGAGATTCGGCATGGCCCTGATCGTGATTGCTGTTGGCTCGCCGGCGATGCGGGCACAAGATCCTCTGCCGGCGGTTCTCCGTGAAGTCGGCATCGATCAGCGGCTCAATGTGCAGGTTCCCCTCGAACTCAGATTCCATGATGAAGCTGGACAGGACGTTCGCCTGGGCGACTATTTCAACGGCCGGCCGGTGATCCTGGTGCTCGCCTACTTCCGCTGCCCGATGTTGTGCAGCCAGGTGCTGAATGGGCTGGTGGATGGGCTCCGGGATGTCTCGCTGGACATGGGCGAGCAGTTTCAGGTGGTGACGGTCAGCTTTGACGCGCGGGAGACGTTCCCGCTGGCCGCCGCCAAGAAAGCAAACTACGTCGAGAGCTACGGCCGCCCTGGGGCCTCCGGCGGTTGGCACTTCCTGACCGGCGAGCAGGAAGCCATCGACCGGTTGACCAGGGCGGTCGGCTTTCACTACTCCTACGACTCCGAGAAGGATCAGTTTGCCCATGCCAGCGGCATCATGATCCTCACTCCTCAGGGGAAGATTGCCCGCTATTTCTACGGGATCCGGTTCCCGTCGCGTGACCTGCGACTCGGCTTGGTGGAAGCGTCGGAAGGCAAGATCGGGTCACCCGTCGATCAGGTGTTGTTGCTCTGCTTTCACTACGATCCGGCAACTGGAAAATATACGCCGGAGGTCATGGGTTTTGTGCGCCTGGGGGGCACGATCACTTTGCTGGTCCTGGGCCTATTTCTCGGACGTGGTTGGTACCGTGATTGGCGGAAACGCCGCTCGCTCGTAAGGTGCGTTGGCGGCGGCGGGCCGACAAACACACCAATGCCATTCTCGCCGCCGCCAACGTACCGTACGAATCACATAACGGAATGACGAAAATGTTTGCCGAGATTCCACTATTTCCTGAACAGGCCTCGACCCACGCGGAGCGCGTGGACACACTCTTCTTTTTCCTGCTCGCGGTCACGGGTGCGGTCGCAATCCTGGTCACCGTGCTGGTGATCTATTTTGCCGTTCGCTATCGCCGGCGTCCGGGAGGGCCGCCCACGCCCAGGATTCTGGGTTCGGTCTGGCTGGAGACATTCTGGAGCGTCTTCCCGTTCCTGATTTTCCTCATCATGTTTGCCTGGGGGGCGCAAGTTTACTTTGTCCTCACTGAGCCGCCGGCGGACGCCCTGGAGATCTACGTCGTCGGCAGGCAATGGATGTGGAAAGTTCAGCACCCGGAAGGACATCGCGAGATTAATGAGTTGCACGTTCCGAGGGGCAAAGCGGTCAAGTTGACGCTAACTTCGGAGGACGTGATCCACGATTTCTCGGTGCCCGCCTTTCGCACCAAGATCGACGTGCTGCCCGGCCGGTACGTCCACACCTGGTTCCAGGCGACCAAGACGGGGAGATTTCACCTTTATTGCGCCCAGTACTGCGGCACCAATCACGCAGGCATGATCGGCTCCATCGTGGTCATGGAGCCTTCCGAGTACGCTGCCTGGTTGAACAGCCACGCGGAAGGTTCGCTGGCTCTGCAAGGCCGCAAACTCTTCTTGAAGCTGCAATGCGTGAGCTGCCACAGCGCCGATTCCCGCGCCCGCACCCCGGTGCTGGAAGATCTGTTTGGCAGCACGGTTCATTTGCGCGATGGCAGCACGGTGACAGCGGACGCGGCTTATATTCGCGAATCGATCTTGAAGCCGCGGGCCAAAATAGTTGCCGGCTGGGAACCGATCATGCCGACGTTCCAGGGCCAGGTGGATGAAGAGGATTTGATCAAGCTCATCGCCTACATCAAGTCGCTCCGGCCTGGGCAGACGCCGGTCCGAACCGAGGACGCGGCGCCGCCGGTCCGGGGAACCATTTCGCCTTAAAATGGGACGGTTTGTCATGAGCACGCTCACCGCACCGTTTCGACCGCAGGCCCTGGCGACCCCGCCGCCGGAGCCGAAAGCAAATTACCTGAATGTTTCCTACGGCGTCAAATCGTGGCTGTTGACCACCGACCACAAACGAATTGCCCTTTTGTATCTCGTTTCAGTCACGCTGATGTTCTTTGTCGGAGGCGCGGCCGCCACGTTGATCCGGGTCAACCTGCTCACGCCCGCGGGCAGCCTGGTCACCGCGGATACTTACAACAAGCTGTTCAGCGCCCACGGGATCATCATGGTGTTCTTCTTTCTGGTGCCGGTGGTGCCGACGGTGCTGGGGAATTTCCTTCTACCCATGATGATCGGCGCCCGCGACCTGGCATTTCCACGGCTCAATCTGCTGAGCTGGTATGCGTACATGGCCGGCGCCACCCTGATCCTGTGGGTCATCTTCAGCGGCGGTGTCGATACGGGCTGGACTTTTTATACGCCCTTCAGCAGCAAGTCATCACATGCCAGCGTGATTCCGGCCATGCTGGCCATCGTCATCGGCGGCTTTTCCGGCATCTTCACCGGGCTCAATTTCGTCGTCACCGTCCATCGCTTGCGGGCGCCGGGGCTGACCTGGTTCCGGCTGCCGCTCTTTGTCTGGTCGCTATATGCCACCAGTATCATCCTGCTTCTGGCAACGCCGGTGCTGGCCATGACGCTCATTCTCGTGGCGGTCGAACGTGTCTGGGGAATCGGTATCTTTGATCCGGCCCTGGGAGGCGACCCGCTCTTGTTTCAGCACCTGTTCTGGTTTTACTCCCACCCGGCGGTCTACATCATGATCCTCCCCGGCATGGGGATCGTCAGCGAAATCATTCCCTGTTTTTCGCGCAAGAACATATTCGGCTACAAGTTCGTTGCCTTTGCGAGCATTGGCATCGCGGTGCTCGGCTTTCTGGTCTGGGCGCACCACATGTTTGTCGCCGGCCAGTCCCGATTTGCCGCCATGATCTTCTCGTTCTTGAGCTATCTGGTGGCAGTGCCGTCCGCCATCAAGGTATTCAACTGGACGGCAACCCTCTACAAGGGATCTATCACATACCACACGCCGATGCTCTTTGCGCTTGGCTTCATCGGCCTGTTCACCCTGGGCGGTCTAACCGGCCTGATGCTGGCCGCGCTGGGCCTGAATGTGCACGTTCACGACACCTATTTCATCATCGCGCACTTCCATTTCATCATGGTCGGGGGCATGGTGATGGCCTACATGGCCGGGCTACATTACTGGTGGCCCAAGATAACCGGCCGGCTTTATCCGGAAGGTTGGGGCCGGCTGGCAGCTTTGATCGTTTTCATCGGTTTCATTCTGACGTTTTCGCCCCAGTTCGTGCTGGGATACCTGGGCATGCCGCGCCGCTATCACGCCTACGCACAGGAATTCCAGGTGCTCAATGTCCTGTCCACGGCGGGCGCTTCCATCCTGGCCGTTGGCTATCTATTGCCGCTGATCTACCTGATCTGGTCGCTGCGCTACGGCAAGAAAGCCGGCGACAACCCGTGGGATGCGACCGGGCTGGAGTGGCAGTCGCCTTCGCCGCCGCCACCCGATAACTTCGCGGAGCCGCCTGTCGTGACGTGCGGCCCGTACGAATATGCTCTCGGGCCAGGAGTCAGGAGTCAGGAGTCAGGAGTCAAGATTCCTGAGACGGAGGTGCATAATGTCTGAAATTGCCAACACTTCGTCGCAAAGTGCGCAAGTGGCGCCTCCGCCTGGATCATTGTGGCATCATTTCGAAAACCTCGAGCACCAGAATGAAGCCACGACGCTTGGGATGTGGGTGTTCCTGGCCACCGAGCTACTGATCTTCGGGGCCCTGTTCGCCGGCTATGCCGCCTACCGGAGCTGGTACCCCGCCGCCTTCGAGGCGGCCAGCGGCCGGCTCAACCTGCTCATCGGCGGCATCAATACCGTGGTGCTACTCACCAGCAGCCTGACCATGGTCCTCGCGGTTCGGGCCGCGCAGCTTGGGAGCCTGCGGGCGCTCGTAACGCTTCTGATCTTGACGTCTCTGTTGGGGACCGTGTTTCTGGCGCTGAAGGCAGTCGAATACTACACCGATTATTTGGACAACCTGGTGCCCGGCCTAGCGTTCAATCCGGAAGAGTGGCGGCAGGTGCACGTCAACCCGGCCCATGTGCAGCTCTTCCTGGTCTTCTACTACGTCATGACCGGCCTGCACGCTGTCCATTTGACATTTGGCATCGTCATCATGGCCGTGCTGGCGGTGATGGCCTGGCGCCGCGCCTTTACACCCGAGCATCACACCGCGGTCGAGATGTGGGGCCTTTACTGGCATTTCGTGGACATCGTGTGGATTTTTCTGTTGCCGCTGCTTTACCTCATCGCCACGCGGAAAACGTTGATGTAGTACTCTTGTTGCGAGGCCATCATGTCGGGACCCACGTTTCAACGCAAAACGTATTATTACGTCTTCGGTGCGCTCATTGCGCTGACGGTTCTTACTGTGGGCATCTCCTTTCTTGACCTGGGTCAATGGCATATCGCGGCCGGGCTGACGATTGCAGTCTGCAAGGCCGGGTTCGTCATACTGTTCTTCATGCACTTGCTCCATAGCAGGCCGCTGACATGGCTCATACTCGGGACCGGCCTGTTCTGGCTCGCGATTCTGCTGGCCCTGACCCTGTCGGACTACGTCACCCGCCACTTGGGAGCATACTGATTGAGCCAGTTGGCCGCCAACTCGATTTTATCGTCGTAAGTCCATACGTCCCTAGGAGAAAGTTGACGGCCAAGTTGCCGGCCATTTGGCCGCCAATTTTTTTCGGTCGGCGTGGCTGCCATTTGGCCGCCAACTCGATTTTTTCGTCGTAAGTCCCTAAGAGAAAGTTGACGGCCAAGACGCCAGGTCGTTTGGCAGCAGCAATTCCGGATGCACCGGTCCTTTCGAAAAATGCTCAAAATCGATTTCCACGTGGCAGTAAACTCTGGTCGGAAGCAGGGGCCCTGGTGCACAGGCATGTTTCTGGGGCATGGGTGTAGCAGTGGTATGGATCGCTCTCTGCTAATTCTTGGGAACAGCACCAATATACTTCCTCAGGCTCTGGCGCCAGCCAGCCAAGACTTGCAGGTCGGTAAGGGTCTCTGGCCCCCAAGTCCCATTCTCCCAGGTGGGATCATCTTGCCGTCTGGGGAAAAAATAACGTGACGGCCGCAGCGCAGTCTTACCGTCCCCAATCGGGCCAGCGCGGCTTCCGGCAAAGGATCGCCAGCCGCATCAAGGCGCGACTCCTGACCGTTGACGGCGTGCCGACACACGCTCAAGATCATCGCCAGGACCAAGACGGCGCGGGCAATTTGCATCCGGTATCCTGAACTATTCAAACGTTAGAAAAAATCGTACGGGTCCGCCTGTTTTGGGTTTCGCTCGGTTCGCAATTGATCGGCACAATGCAATCTTTGTTCCTGATTACCATCGGCGTAGCCCATTGTAACGTTTTCCAGGGGCAGGTTCTGTAACGGCTCCGTACGAAGGATGTGGCCTTTGACCGCACACGGAGCAGGATATGTCCTCGGTCAAGGATTGATCGGCCCATTCGACCAGGTTTTTGCAATGCGGGCAAAGGATGTGCATGGCTATGATGCTCCTCCGCATGTGGACGGTGAAACCGGCGCATCTTTTCCCAGGCCTGGGACCGGACGAACCGACGGGGTTTCCGTGCGGCCCGGCTAAAGCCGGGACTCCAACTTGAGGCATTACCGAAATCTCTTCTCTCAAGCAATTTGTCGAGAATCGCATTTCATCTAAGATAGGTGAGTGAAACATGGTACGCACCAAGCAATTCCCGGTTCTGATTGCCCTGATGTCCTTGGCGACGTTGGCGCTTGTGAGCGGATTCGAGGCCTGGCGCTCTCGATCCGTGGGCCAGTCGCCGCAGGCAAACGACGCGAAGGCGGGGAAGGTGGTGCGCAAACTGTGGAAGACATCGCGCGTTGTCGGTTCGCCTGATCCGCCGCCGCCGTTCAAGGTAGTGCGGGCGTTTCCCAACCTCAAATTCAAGAACCCCTTGCTCATGGCCCGCTGTCCGGAGAGCAATCGACTGTTCGTCGGCGAGCATGCCGGCGTCCTGTATTCCTTTGTGGACAGGCCGGACGCGCGGGCCGAGCTATTTTGCGATCTGCGCAAGGAGCTCAAGACGCTACATCTTCTCCCCAATGCCAAAGAGGTGGAGGCGGTCTATGGGCTGGCCTTCCACCCCCGTTTTGCCAAGAACCGTCAGTGCTTTGTCTGTTACACGCTCAAGGGGAAGAAGCCGGGGCACTTGGCCGAGGGGACACGCGTTTCGCGGTTCACGGTCACGAAGGCGGACCCGCCACGGATCGAGCCGGCCAGCGAGCAGATCGTGCTCTCCTTCCTGCAAGGCGGGCACAACGGCGGCGACATTCACTTCGGTCCTGACGGCATGCTGTACATCTCGACCGGCGACGCCGCGAGCCCGAACCCGCCGGATCCGTTCGACACAGGTCAGGATATCTCCGACTTGCTGTCCTCCATCTTGCGGATCGATGTGGACCATCGCGACAAGGGGCGGAACTATGCCGTGCCGAAGGACAATCCGTTCGTCGGGATGAAAGGCGCCCGGCCTGAGGTGTGGGCGTATGGCTTCCGCAACCCGTGGCGGATGAGCTTTGACACCCAGACCGGGGAGCTCTTCGTCGGTGATGTCGGCTGGGAGCTGTGGGAGATGGTGCACCGCGTGGAGAAGGGGGGCAACTACGGCTGGTCTGCCATGGAAGGGCCGCAACCGATCAAGCCGAACAAGGTCGGGCCAACGCCAATTCGGCCGGCCCTGATCGCGTTGCCGCACTCGATCGCATGCAGCGTTACCGGCGGCCGCGTTTACCACGGCAAGAAGTTCCCCGAACTGCGCGGCGCCTATGTCTTCGGCGACTGGGAAACACGACGTCTGTGGGCTGCCCGCTTTGAAGGCGACCGCACGAAAGAGATGCCGGAGATCACGCGCCCGTCAGTGCGCATCGTCGCCTTCGGCGAGGACAGCAGCGGCGAGCTTTACTTCCTCGACTACGATGGCGGCACGGTCCACACCCTGGCGCGCAACG
>Ga0066903_100007169_pt1 | contig 10056 bp, 11 predicted proteins | sample PanSoiMetaGPlot1_FD_67491 | JGI IMG/M metagenome (GOLD analysis project Ga0066903, IMG submission 67491) | Tropical forest soil microbial communities from Panama analyzed to predict greenhouse gas emissions - Panama Soil - Plot 1 (version 2) | ecosystem: Environmental > Terrestrial > Soil >... | reverse complement strand
AAGGAGACCCGGTCATGGAACATGAAGTAGGCTACGCGACCCTCGCTTAGACCACAGAGTTGAAATGTATCCATGCCGAGATAGCACAGGTCGTGGGCGAGGAAGCGTCCGGTCGCCGACTGAAGTAGCGCGAACAGACCCGCCCCCATCAGGCCGAGAGCTACAAGCCGGAAGAGAAAGCGACCTAGGCATAAGGGTGTCGGGGCAAGGACGTCTTGAGGTGGAGTGGTATCGCGCCGCGACGTTGTAGTCACAGTGCGGCTAGCCCATAGCGGCAGGAGGCCAATGTGGTTGAAGCCTGTGTTCATTTTCGCCTCGTTGGATTTGCTTCTGCGGTTTTGATGAGATTTTCAAACGCTTGGCGAATTGTCGGGAACTGGAACCCAAAGCCGGATTCGAGCAAACATCCGGGGATCACTCGCCGGCTCTTGATCAGCAACTCAGTTTCGGTGCGCAGAACGAAGGCACCGATTTCGAGCATCCAATTGGTCGCCGGTATACCTAAGGGCACGCGACAGACCTGCCGCAAAGTCCGCATCATTTCCCCGTTCGGAATTGGATTGGGGGCAGTGAGGTTAATGGGCCCGTGGAAATTGTCGTGAGTGATCAACCATTCAACCGCCCGGCAGTAATCCGTCTCGTGAATCCAGGACACGAATTGCCGACCGCTGCCCATCCGGCCGCCGAGCCCGAGCCTGCTCAGGCGACGAAGCACAGGAAAAACGCTATTTTTCCCCAAGCCCAAAACCATCGCCAGGCGCAGAGCGACTTTTCGCGTGCGGGGAGTGGTTGCCTCGTTGAGCGCTTTTTCCCAAGCCCAGGCCACTTCCACTGAGAAACGATCTTTCGCCTCAGCCGTTGCTTCGGTTTGACCGGTTTCATCCCAGGGCTCGCCAAAAGTATGACGGTAAACCGTGGCGGTGCTGGCATTGAGCCATATCGGGGGCGGCTGACCGCACCGGTGAATGGCCTCGCCCAGCACACGCGTCGAGTGTATGCGGGACTCTAAAATCTCCTGCCGATTGCGGGCGTTGTAACGACAATTGACCGACTTCCCGGTGAGATTGATAACGGCGTCAGAGCCATCGATCTCCTTCGCCCAATCGCTGAGTGTGCGAGCATCCCAGCCGACCGGCCGACCTGCCAATCCAGCTTGGTCCGGGGACCGGGTCAGAATCACGGCATCCCAATGGGCATTGAGGAAATGCGTTGCGAGGACCTGGCCAAGAAAGCCGGAGCCGCCGGCGATTACGATACGTTTCTTCTCATTCATGGCATCTCGAAAAAGACGCGCTTGGAGTGCCTGCGGTCCGGGCGGGAGTTTTGACGGGAGCAGCATCGCAGGTCCCGCCAAGTGAAGGGGCCCGGTTCGGGCAAACCTTTACGGATTTGCTCCAGGGTGAATCGGACGCGCGGGGCTAGTTCGGCCGGCATCGAGTCGCATGGTGGAGTGGGCTCGGCCAGTCCCTCGCAGAGCATGCGAACTTGCGCCGTGGAGACCATCGGCACGTTCATTATTCGTTCGAGGCCCCAACCCAAGACCTGATGAAACCAGACCGGCATGGGAAACATGATAGGATGGCGATCAACCCCAGAGGCAACGCGGCGGACAGCTTCGCGTAAGCTCAGTTGCTCGGGCCCGAGCACGGCCACGGTTTTCTGAGAAAGCGCACCATCCACGACGCAACCTTTGACAATTCGCGCCACATCTTCTACGGCGTTGGGCCGAATGGGTTTGTCGTGAAAACCGACAAATGCAAATACGGGGAACGTATAAAACGCGTGACTGAGGTGATTGAGCATGTGATCGCCGCGGCCGTAGATCACGCCACACTTGAGGACCGTGTAATCCAATCTGCTATGCCGGACGAGTTCCTCGGCCGCCCATTTAGATTCATGGTAGGGCGAGCGGCAGTTTGGCCTCGCTCTCAGGAAGCTAATGAGCACGATTCTTCTGGCACCGGCCTGTCTAGCGGCCTCGACCACGTGCCGCGTGCCTTCGATATGAACTTTGCTGAACGTTTGTTGCCCCATTTGACGGTTAATGCCGGCGCAATGGACCACTGTGTCACACCCCGCCATTGCCTTGGCGAGTTCGGCCGTGCTGTCCAGACCCAGCGAAATGAAATTGGCCAGTCCGCGTATGGTCGAGTCGGTTCTGTCCACACCGCGGGCTATCAAGACCAGCTTGTGGCCGTCCGGTGCGAGCAGACGGGCGATGTTCCGTCCTACAAATCCGGTTCCGCCGGTAATCGCGATTTTCATGGTCTTGCTCCTTTGCAAACCGCGAACACGTAGACAACAGGCAAATAAACAAAAACCAGATTGATGGCGTGATAACCGATGCGCCGATACAAGTTTGTCAGATAAGGGCTCAGGTCGAAGACGAACGTGGCGGCGATCAGCCTCAGCGCCCAAAATGCAGCGAGAAAGAGGCATAGGGCTCTAGCCAAAGTGCTGCCTTCGGCCAAAGTGCCAGCGAAAGTAAAGGTGAGAAGGCCAAAGCTTACCAGGCACAGACCAATGAAGACGTAATAAACCCAGAACAAACGCCGGATGAATCGTGGCAGAGTTGCCAGATGCGCCCTTAAACCGACTACCCTTGGCATGAGCAAGCCGGCCCAGAGCAGACCGAGGTGCAGAAGGCCGGCGACTTTGAGAAGGAGAGTCAATGTGCTGGAGTTCATGATCATGTTCTTAAATTGCGCCGATGTCGTGGAGCATTGGTAAAATGACATGGTGAATGAAAACCGGATGGAACAGCCAAAAAGCCGGCACGCCAGCAACGAGAGCAACCAAGCACCAACCTTTAAACCCGGAACCGACGCCCAGTTTTCGGCCGAGCTTGCTGCGCTCGAACAGGAGGGCGAGGCCCTCGAGAAGGAAGTATGCCGCAGGCAGCCCATAACCGCCATGGGCCGGCACTGAGATCACCAGCTCATGCAAAGCGCCGGATATAAGGAAGACCAATAAGAGTGCTCCTCGCGGACTGATGCGGCGCGAAAGGGGTTTAAAGAGATTTTCGTGCATGAGGTCGGTGAACGCAGCATTCCAACTCCCGCCCCAGAATCGGCTGAGCGAAGTGGCGGCTGCAGGAGAATGCATGATTGGGCGTGCATCGATGCCGAGGGTTCGCCACAAGAGCGAAAGAAGATGGAACAGCCCAAAATGAAGAAGGAGGACGATGCCCGACATTCCTATCCAGCCGGTGATGAGCGGATGAAATCCTCGCGTGAGGCGTACGGCTAACCATACCACAGCAGCGCCGCAAATTGTTTTCGTGGACGCAAAGGCCCACTCTCGGGCAAGAGGTGGAACAACTGCCGCGCTTCCGCAGAAGGCACGCATGTCCATCCCGGGCCAGGCGAGCGTGTACGCAAACAGGCGCCGACCATTGGCTCTTTCCCCGGAACCCAGGAATTGCAGAATCGTGATCCATTTCGCTCCTAAGAAAAGGGCCAAAGCGATTGTCCACATCCATAACCAGGCCGGTAGGGTTTGCCCCAGGCTGAGGGCTAAAGCGACGGGCAAAAGCGAAGAAGTCCCTGCTAATCCGTGTAGCAAGCGCGTGAAACCGCTGGGGAGGTTCGCGCCGAGGCCATAAAGGGGATCCAAGTGAAGCACTCGGTTCTTGTTCCTTACATCTGTAATTTCTGTATTCACAGAAATATCGTTCAAAAAAAGAGAAACCCTACGATCCTATTCCGATGTTCTTAAGAATTTTGTCTCCTGCGCTCAAAAACTTTACCAACGCCGAGGCTGGTAACCTGGCCACTTGCGTATACCAGGAAGTGGTCGTTTGGAAAAAGCGGCGCAGTTCGCGCAGGCGCTCCTCGGTGTTCTTGTCGGTATCCTTTTCCTTGCCGGCTTCCGCAATGCACTCCTCTAGCATGTCTATGGTCGGATCAATTTCGCGCCGTTTTCGCTCGTCCAGGACGATGCGGAACATTTCCCAGACGTTCTTCATTGACTCGAAGTGGTCCCGCTTATCGCCCAGGACGTGAACCAACTTTACGATCCTCCAGCTTTGCAGCTCGCGTAGGCTGTTGCTGACATTGGAGCGGGCCACGGAGAGCGTTTCGGCAATCTCCTCGGCGTTCAGCGGCCGGGGGGAGATATAGAGCAGCGCATGGATTTGGGCCACGGTGCGATTGATGCCCCAACGGGTGCCCATCTCTCCCCAGTGGAGGATGAACTTTTGTTGGACGGGGCTGAGCTTCATATTCTTTAAGTTCTGTCATTTCTGAAATACCATATGCATCGAAATATGTCAAATGGAAATTTACTGATTCCTGGCGGAATTAGTAATCTGCGGGAGAGCGTTTAACGTGGTCGCGGAAGCTTTTTGGATCACTTTGATGCGACGTTTTCTGACGCGCTGGAGTATTCCCAGCCACCGCCCAAGGCTTTCGCAAGGAAGATTGTCGTCATTGCGCGCTGACCGAGTATTTGAGCTTGCTGCCGTTCAGCCTGCAAAACGACGCGTTGGGCATCGACCACATCGAGATAGTTCGACAGGCCTTTTTGATAGCGTTCATTACCAAGAGTCGTGGTATCGCGCGCGGACACCAGGGCGCGGTTCACCGCTTCGCCTTGGGAGGAGAGCGTGGTCAAATCGGAGAGCGAATCCTCCACCTCGCGAAAGGCATTGAGGACCGTGCTGCGATAGGCGGCGACCGATTCGTCATAGCGAGCTTCGGAAGCTTTGAAGTTCGCGCGGTTCCGGCCACCTTCGAATATCGGGACGCGAATGCTTGGGCCCACGGACCATGCGCGGCTCTCCCAATTGATGAAGGTGCCGAGATCCAGGCTCTCGAGGCCGGCGGTGCTCGTGAGCATAATGGTCGGGAAGAAGGCGGCTTTGGCAACGCCAATGCGGGCGGATGTTGCTTCGAGATGTTGCTCGGCCTCGACGATGTCGGGTCGACGTTGAAGCAGCAAGGAGGGGAGACCCGCCGGAATTTCCGGTGGCGTGATGTCTGAGGCCTGAGCTGCGATGGAGAATTCGGCAGGCGGTTGGCCGCAGAGAACTGCGAGCACATGTTCAACTTGCGCGCGGCTGCGGATGACGGTTTGGAGATCAGCTTCGACGTTCGCCAGCTCGGTCCGGGCGCGCGTGACATCCATTTCATTGATTAAGCCGGCTTGATGCCGGGTCTCTTGGAGATGCAAGGAATCGCGACGAAGATCGATGGTTGCTTCGATCACAAGCTTTTCATTGTCGAGTGAACGAATTTGAAAGTAATTGCGGGCAACGTCGGCCGTGAGGGTCAGAAGGACGACCTGCAGATCCGTCGTGACGGCGGAAGCGTCCGCGGATGAGGCTTCAACAGACCGGCGCACTCTTCCCCAAACATCCAGTTCGTAACTCAGATCGAATGAGCCGCTGAGGTTGTCTGCATCCAGCTTTTGTTGGGGAAGGACCGCGCCATTGGCGCTGAGCCGATTGCGAGAGTAGGAACCGTTCGCTGAAATACTTGGATACAAGTCGGCCTTGCTAACACGAACCAGGGCGCGGGCCTCAGTCACGCGGGCGACAGCGACCTGGAGGTCTTGATTGGCTTCCACGGCTTTCGCTTCGAGGAACCTGAGTTGATCATCGTTGAAGATTTTCCACCAGTCGGTGGGAAGGTTTGCGGCATTTGTGGCCACCTGGCCCTCCTTCCAGTTGGTCTGCGAAGGAACGGGCGGACGGGAATAGTTCGGTCCGACAGCGCAGCCCACCAATAAGAGCAAGCCTGTTGTTGTTGCAAGCGCGCGCATGATGGCGTGGTGCATGAAAAAGGGAGAATAAGAATAAGATTGGGAGCGCATCATAGAATGCCTTTCGCCTGGGCGAGTTGTTTGATCGGCTTGACTTTAGCCACGACAGCGGGAATTTCAGACTTAACGAACATGTCCACCTGTTGGCCGACGTAAACAGGACGGTCCTTTGGCTTTTCGAATGAGTAGATTACCTGCAAGACGCGGGTATCAACTCGTTCGGTGCTGGCGCCGGTCAAGGAGACCTTCGGAACGACGTACGGCTCGACACGGACGAAGGTGAGTTCAATCGGCTGAGTGGTGTCACCTTTAAGGAAAGCAGTCGCGATTTGGCCGGGCTGCAAGCGGGGGGCATTTTGCTCGTCCACATCGGCGCGGACCTGAAGATGCTCCAAATCACCGAGGACCATCGCGGCGGCTTTTGGAGTGGCGGAGGCATATTCACCGGCGCGCACATTCACCTGGAGAATGGTGCCGGCTCTCGGGGCCAGCACGGTCATGCGCTCGATGCGAACTTTGTTTTGAGTCACTTGAGCGCGCGCGGCCTCCAGTTGTGCCTGGGCCACGGCGACATCATGTTCCTTCGTGCGCACTTCATCCTGACTGATGGCTCGGGGATCGTTGACACATTTGAAGCGGGCCAATTGATCCTGCAGTCGGGAAAGTGTCGCCTCGGCGATGACGGCATTCGCCTCGTTGACGGCGAGTTGGGCCTGGAGCTCGCGGTTGTCGAGCGTAAACACCGGCTGGCCTTCCTGGATAGAATCCCAAACTTTCACGTGGATTTTTGCGACCAGAGCGGATTCAGGCACGCCGATCGAGACGTTATCGCTGAGGGCTTCGACAATACCCGAGGCGGCGACGCTGACCTCGTAGGGTTTTGGCGACGGATCGATCGGGGGCGGCGTTATAGGAGATTGGCCGTTGAGGCGTACGACCATAGCGATCGTCGCTCCGGCGCCCGCGACGGCGAAGTAGAACGTTGGTTTTTTGAGTAGCATAATGTTTTGGTTTCAGTTGGCGCGCGTTAGTTCTGTTCTGACGCGCTGGTTGTTTTGGTTTCGGTGTGATCAATCCGACCGTCTTCCATGAAGGTCATGCGGTCGGCGTATTTAAAAATGCGATTGTCATGCGTAACGACGATGGCGCAACGGTCAGTTCCCCGGGCGACATTGCTGAGTATTTCCATCACTTTGGCGCCGTTTTCGCTGTCCAAAGCGGCGGTTGGTTCATCGCAGATGATGAGTTTCGGGTCGTGAACCAGCGCGCGGGCAATCGCAACGCGCTGTTGCTGGCCGCCGGAAAGCATGTTCGGACGATGATGCATCCTTTTGCCGAGCCCGACGGTTTCGAGCATCTCCGCGGCTTTCTTTTCGGCGACAGCGGCTCTGGCGCCCTGGATCCGCAGCGGCACGCTGACGTTCTCGATGCAGTTCAAGGTCGGGATCAGGTTGTATTGCTGAAAAATGAAACCGATATTTGTGGCGCGAAAACGGGTGACCGCCTGTTTGTCCATCTGATGCAACGGTGAATCAAAAATTTCTACTTCGCCGCGATCCGCCGCGAGCGTTCCGGCAATAACGCTAAGGAGGGTCGTCTTGCCGCAGCCGGAAGGGCCGACGAGCATTAGCAATTCGCCCATGCGCGCTTCGAAGTTGACTTCCTTGAGGACCTCGGTGCGGGTTTCGCCTTCGCCGAAGCCTTTGCAAACGGTGCTGGTTTTGACTGCGATGCCATTCATAGATTGTTCTTATTTTTTCCGTTAGGTGTGTTTAGCGCGGAGCCGAGATATCGCAAATAGCGCTTGGGTATTATGAGGCCCATTACTGGATCGTTGAGATGGTCGTGGCGTCCGTCGCGCGTTGAGAAGCGATCTGGTGTGGCGCCGAAATCATTGCCAGTGTGCAGCCGCTCAGGACTGCGCACAGAATGGCTGACCAGATGGCGAGGATGCGCGCCTCGAATCGGAATTCCTCGCGCAACTGGAGCAAGATTTGACCTGGGCTGAAAGGTTGGAACGGAATATTTGTTTTATTCGCGATATACTTCATAAATTGCTTTCTAATTTTTTCGTTACGCGACTGTTGTAGTCCGGAATAAACAAAGCCCAAATAGCGCTTGGGTATTAGTAAGGGACTCTGAAGAAGGTGCGGGCGGGAAAATGATGCGAAGCGGGTAATGCTTTGGGATTAGAAGCAGGAAAGACAGGAGCTTTGTGTTCCTTCTTAGCAACGGTTACTCTTTCGGGGAAACAACTGTCTGGTTGGTTGTCCGGAAGTCAGTGAGTAATGAATTGAGGCAATTGCTGCGCGGCCTTGTAGGCTTGAAACATTATGAAAAAAGTCATTCCCCGTCGTTCTTTCTTGAAGCAAGCCAGCTCACTTAGCCTTGCACTGTCGGCGACTTTGAGGGCCGCGAACGGGGCGGCTCAAGCTTCCGGCACCGAGCCTACCATCGTTCGTACGCGAGAACTCATGGCGCGTGAACCGAATCCGAGCCGGACGAATGGTTATGTCTGGCGACTGCACCAATCAGCAAGGTCACGAACCAACCTGGTGGAGATGCGTGGTGATGCGGGCGAACACATCCATCCAGATGCAGAGCATAGCCTTTACGTTATCAGCGGCGAGGTGATGGTGAAGGCGGGAGGCATGGAAACGACGCTGCGAGCGGGCGACTACATCAGCATCCCCGCAGGGATGAAGCACGGTTACACTGTGCCCGCAGACAAGCCGGCATTGTTGATAAGCATGGACGCTCCGCCGTATGATCCGCAAAAGACGATTCGGAAAAAAGACGCACCCAGGTGAGCGGCTAACGGTGTTCCGGGCGAGGCAGGTCGGAGACCAACCGCGGGGGGTGTAGTAATGGGGACGGTTAGTTAATTCTGACGCATTGAAAAGTTAGGGAGCTGCCGCGGCCAGGGCGAAGCCCCAGCCGCGGTCCGTTCTAGCCGCGAAAGACGACGGCGGGTTCGAGGTTACGGATCTTGCGGATGCCTAGAGAGGCGGCCAACCAGCAGATGAAGAGGATGGCGGCCAGCGTGATGAGAGGCAGTGGCCAGGGCATGAAGAATGGCGGCATGCCTTTCTTGAGAAGCACCATTCCGAAAAGGGTCGCCAGGCCGACACCGCAGCCGTAGCCGATGAATCCAACCGTCAGAGTTTGAAGCGTCACCATGCGGGCCAGAAGGCCGTCTGAAGCACCCATGGCCTTGAGAGCGCCCAGATTACGGAGATTTTCCAGAACAAACGAGTAAAAGGTTTGGCTGCTGATGGCGAGGCCGACAATGAATCCGAGCAACACGGTTGCCCCAAAGGCAACGGGAATACCGGTGTTCTTGATGTACCACCAGACGGTCAGCCAAAAGAATTCTTGTTTGGTATAAGCCTTTAGTCCGGTCGCCTGGCTGATGCGCCGCGCCACAGAGGAGGGGTTTTGGCCGGGTTGGGCGCCGGCGATCACGCACGAAAGCATTTTGCGAGTGGTGGGGGCGTATTGGACGGCCTGATCGTAAGTGGTGAAGAGATAGGGATTGCCTGAAAAGGACATTCGGGTTTTGCAAATGCCGACGACGCGAGCTTCGTGGTCATTAATTTCGAAAGTCTCACCGACGGTGACAGGTTTAGCCGGATCGCGGCTGAGCTTTTGCGCGCCATATTCATCGACAATGACCGTGTTGGGGAGGCGCAGATCGTCCAGTTTGCCTTTAATGATTTCGGTGGGAGCGCCAGCGAAAGTAGTGGCATCAATGCCAATGAGCTGGACGAATTTGAAGGAGCCATCGCGCATGCGTGTGCGCAAATTGCCCTGATAAAATGGCGCCGCCCAAGAGACGCCCTCGACCGAACGGACGCGGTTCAGGTCGGTGTCGCGCAGGGCTTCGGTGTCATTAACCTGCTCGACCATTGGGTCAACAACCCAAATCGGGGCGCTGACATTGTCGAGCGTCGAACCGGTCCATCGCATGATACCACAAAATATGGCGGCTTGTTCGGTCATCAGCAGGGCGGCGAAGGTCAGACCGCTAATCAGCATGATATATTTGGCGCGGTCGTTCAGGAGCATTTTGAGAGCGAGGTCATTCATAGCTTTTGAGGGTGATTTCTGTGAGATCGGTTTATGGTCGGCGAGCGTGGAAGGTTTTGGAGAACTGCGTCGCCAGGGAAGTTTTGAGATAGTCTCCGCCGGTAGCCTCCCAGAAGGCGAGGTCGGCGGTGTGCAATTGCTTACGGAGCCCTGGAGGCATCGGACAAGGCTGAAAACGCGGCGCTGTCGGCAATGCAATGCGGA
>Ga0066903_100007168_pt1 | contig 10056 bp, 6 predicted proteins | sample PanSoiMetaGPlot1_FD_67491 | JGI IMG/M metagenome (GOLD analysis project Ga0066903, IMG submission 67491) | Tropical forest soil microbial communities from Panama analyzed to predict greenhouse gas emissions - Panama Soil - Plot 1 (version 2) | ecosystem: Environmental > Terrestrial > Soil >... | reverse complement strand
GCGCGCGCGGCCAGCCGGATGTTGCCCGGCGGAGGGCCGGATGTCGACGTGGCGCAGGTACGCGATCTCGATCAGCACGACGAGCAGCTGTGGAGCTCGTATGTGGACCGGTTGCGGCGCGAGCCGGGGATCGCGATCACCGAGGTCGGCAAGACCGATGCCCCTTCGCTGGCAGGCGGCGCGCCGGACGGGCGTAGGTGGTCGATCAGCGGGTTGCGCGATCCGCTCGCCGTCGATCCGCAGCAGGTGCTGCGTGAGATGTCGATCGATCCGACGCGCGTGGTAAGCCAGTGGCTGCCCTACCAGAGCCTCGCTCCGCGCTTCGTGCTCAAGCGGGCGCAGGAGGCACTGGCGCCGCCGCCGGGTGTGACCTTGGCGGTCGAGGGCGATCGCATCGTGGCGATCGGATCGGCGCCCTCCTCCTGGATCGAGCGTGCGCGCGCCGCCAACAATCTGCTGCCCGCCGGCGTGTCGCAGATCGATCTGTCGCAAGTGCGCAATCTCGACGCCGCCGACGAGCAGCTGTGGTCGGACTACGTGGCGCGGCTGCGCGCCGAGCCCGGTATCGTGGTCACCGACACCGGAAAGCGCGGCGACAAGTGGCTGATCAGCGGGTTGCGTGATCCGCTGGCGATCGATCCCGAGCAGGTGCTGCGCGAATCCGCGCTCGATCCCAAGCGCGTGATCAGGCAGTGGCAGCCCTACCAGAGCCTGGACGCCGAGTTCGTGCTCAAGCGCGTGCAGACTTCGTTCGCGCCGCCGCCGTCGGTCACGTTTGCCATCGAGGACGGCCGGATCGTGGCAAAGGGAAGCGCGACGCTGACCTGGCTCCAGCGCGCCCGCACCTTCAGCCGCATGCTGCCCGCCGGCGCGCCGCAAGTCGACCTGTCGCAGGTGCAGGACATCAACGCCGGCGTGCTGGGCAAGCTGCGCGACGCGATCCAGTCGAAGGATATCCGTTTCGAGTATAACCAGCCGCTGCCGACGAAAGGGCAGGAGGGCGTGCTCGACCAGCTCGCGGCCGAGCTCAAGGAGCTGACGGCCTTGTCGTCCAAGGAGCGGCTGACGACCCGCGTAACCTTGACCGGACACTCCGATATGACCGGCCAGAGCCTCTACAATATGGCGCTCAGCCTGGCACGGGCGGAAGCGGTCCGCACCATGCTCAAGCAGCGTGGCGTCGATCCCGACTTGCTCCAGGTGCGCAGCGCCGGCACGCTCGAGCCGCGCGATGCCGGCGACACCGAAACCGCCCGCTCGCTCAATCGCCGTGTCGGGTTCACCGTGGTGCTGGAAGAATAGACATGGCTGTCGCGCAACCGGCACTGCAAAAGAAGATCTGCATGCTCGGCGGATTCTCGGTCGGCAAGACCAGCCTGGTGAAGCGATTCGTCTCGAGCGTGTTCTCCGAGGCCTATCTCACCACGGTGGGTGTAAAGATCGACAAGAAGACCGTCGACCTGGACGACCGCGCCGTCAATCTCATCCTGTGGGACGTGGCGGGCGAGGATGATGTCTCCACGGTCAAGATGAGCTACCTGCGGGGCAGCGCCGGCTATGTCCTGGTGGCCGATGGCACGCGCCTGTCCACGCTCGAGGTCGCACTGTCGTTGCGCGGGCGGGTGGAAGCGGAGCTCGGCCCGTTGCCGTTCGTGCTGCTGCTGAACAAGAGCGATCTCAAGGACGAGTGGGCGATCGACGACGCCAAGATGGAAGAGCTGCGGCAGACCGGGTGGTCGGTGCGCGCGAGCAGCGCGAAGTCCGGCGAAGGCGTGGAGGACGCGTTCCGGGAGTTGGCCGTTCGCGTCACAGCAAAACAATGACCGCCCTGCCGCGTGACGTCGCCGACGCCCTGCAGTCGGTCACGCACACCCAGCGGGCCCTGGCATATCTGCAGGTCGATGGCGAGCACCGGCTGATCGGCGCCGGCGGCAATCTCGACAATTACGGCCTCGGGGCAGTGCAGCTGGGCGGGCAGGCCATCGACCAGGCGGTTTTCCTCGAGGGCCTGCTGCCCCTGCCGGAGACGCCCTTTCTGCTGCCGTCGATCGAGCTCGCCGGCGGGCGAGCCGCCGACCTGCATTTCTATGCGCACGACGACTCCATCTGGGTGGTGCTGCTCGATGTGACCGCCGAGCGCGACCAGGCGCGGCGCATCCAGCAGAAGGCCTACGAGATGACCCTGCTGCAGGAGAAGGAGCGGCTGCTCAATCGCCGCCTGGAGGCGGCCAATGCCGCCCTGCGGACGACCCAGCTCGAATTGGAGGCCTCGCGCGAGGCGCTGGCCCGCGTTCACCAGCGCGTGCAAGCCGAGCTGGCCGAGGCTGCCGGCTATGTCCGCTCGCTTTTGCCGCCGCCGATGTCGGAGCCGTTCGCCGTCGACTGGCGCTTCGTACCGTCCACCGAGTTGGGCGGCGACGCGTTCGGCTACACCTGGATCGACCGCGACCACTTTGCGCTGTACCTGCTGGATGTCTGCGGACACGGTGTCGGGCCATCGCTGATGTCGATCGCGGTGCTCGACGTCTTGCGCGCGGGATCGATACGCGATGTGGACTTCCGCGACCCCCGCCAGGTGCTCGGCGCCTTGAACGAGCGCTACCAGATGCGCACCGACCACGACCTGTTTTTCACGCTCTGGTACGGCGTCTATCGGCCGGCGAGCCGGCAACTCGACTACGGCTGCGCCGGCCATCCCCCGGCCATTCTCATGGATGTCGACACCCGCAGCGTGCAGTTGCTCAAGGTCAAGGGGACGCCGATCGGTCTGGCACCAGGCATCAGCTATGCGCGCGGAACGGTCGCCGTGCCGGCCAACAGCCGATTGTATCTGTTCAGCGACGGCGCCTACGAGATCGAGTGCCCGGACGGCACCACGATGAAGCTCGAGGAGACCGTCGATTTCCTGCGGCAACCGGCCGCCGACGATGCCTCCGATCTCGATCGGCTGTTCGAGCATCTCATGCAGCGGCATGGCGGCGTCCGGCTCGATGACGATTTCTCGATCGTCCGGTGCTCGTTCTGAATGAGCGGAGCGCTCTGAACGCTCCCGATGGCGCGCGCTCGACCTGCGATCCGTCTCATGCCAGTTTGCCGGCATGAAGCCGCCGGTCGATCCGTCCGCCATCCTGTTCAAGGGCGTCGGCACCTGGGATGCCATTGCCATCGCGGTCGCGGGCATGGCTCCCACCATGGCGATGAACCTGAACCCGCAGGAGCCGGCCGATCATGTCGGTCGCGCGGTTCCCCTCGTCTTCGCGCTGTCGACGGCAGTCGTGCTGCTGGTGGCCTGGTGCTTTGCGCGTTTGGCGCGCGAGCATCCCAATGCGGGCTCGGCCTACGGCTTCGTGGCGGCGATTCTCGGCGCGCGGGCCGGGCTGCTTGCGGGCTGGACGCTGCTCGGCACCTATCTCTGTTTCGCGACCGTTGGGCTCGCTGCGGTCGGCCTGTTCGGCGGCAATCTGCTGCAGCGGCTCGATCTGTGGCGCGACGCCTCGAGCTTCGGCCTGACAGTCTCGGCGGCATTGCTGGTCGCCCCGCTTTGCATCATTCCCACGCGCCGCGCCGGCCTGGTGCTGCTCGTCCTCGAAGGCATTGCGGTCATTGCCATGCTGCTGCTGGCCTGTGCGGTGCTGCTGCTGGTCGTTCAGGGACACGGACCGCAGTGCGATCCGCCGCTGCTGGAGGTCTTCATCCCGGCCTCGGGAGTGGGCCCTGCGTCCATCGCACTCGGGCTCTCGTTCGGTTTCCTCTCGTTCGCGGGCTTCGAGCAGGCCGCGACCTTGGGTGAGGAGGTCGAGCGCCCGACCTTCACGATCCCCCGGGTCCTGGTCGGGACCGTCCTCGGCGCCGGCATTGTTTTCACGCTCGTGACCGCAGCCGAAATCCTCGGCTTCGGCACCGACCCGGCCGGCGTCGCGCGCCTGGGCCGATCGACATCGTTGCTTGCGGACCTGTCGGCACGCTATTTCGGCGGCTGGTCGGCGGACCTGTTCGACGCCCTGGCGGTCTGTTCCGCCGTGGGAGGCGGCTTGGCCGCGATGGTGGCGGCCTCGCGTATTCTTTTCGCCCTTGGCCGGGACATGGTTCCGTCGAGCCCGATCGCCCGCGTCTCCGAGGCCAGCGGCACGCCCCGCAACGCCGCGCTCTGCGTGGTCCTCGCCGCGCTCATCGCCTACGCCGCGATGCGCCTGGTCTTCGACGCGACCGGGTCGGACGCCTTCTTCTGGGGCTCCACGCTCGGGGCACTCGCGCTGCTGATCGTCTATCTGCTCGTGGTCGTCAGCGCGGCCGGCGCGCTCCTCGCTCCGTCGAGGCGGGGGACGCGATGGCTGCTGTTCATTCCGACGCTTGCCGCTTTGGCGCTCGGCTATACCATCTGGGTCAATATCTACCCGCCGCAGGAGGGGGCCTATCGCGTGATTCCGTGGATCGTGCTGGCCTGGTGCTGCCTCCCCGTCATTGCGACGCTCGTCAGTCCCGGGCTTGTCAAGCTCATTGCATCCGGTGTGCTGGCCGCGGACTCTCGGGCCAAGCAAGAGTGATTCGCTGCCAATCCGAGATCGCTGGGACATGACAGTGTCGTCCAACCTATCCGCCGCTGCAAAGGACGGCGAACCGGCGGTTTTCCGAATGCCGGCCTGGGCGCGCTGGTTCTCGCTGGTCGGCACCCTCGTGCTGGCCGTGGTCGCTGTCCTGATGCTCGCCGGCGCGATTTTCCTGCTTTTCAAGCAAGCGTGGTGGCTCGCCGCTTTGGTGGCGGCCGTGGCCATCTTCCTCGCCGCCCTCACCGGCTACGTGCTGCGCGACCTGCGCGGCAAATGGGGCCTGCGGGTCGAGCTCCTGGCCGATCGCATGGTGCTCGACCTGCCCGGCGGGCGCTCGCTCATTCACCGCCCGACTGCGCAACACCTGACCATCGGCTACGCCGACATCGATGCGGTCGAAGCCAGGCTCGAGGGCTATCGCACGCTCGGCATGGCGATGATGCAGCGCGCCTATGTGCTGAGCCGCAAGCAGGGCGACAAGATTTTCCTGTTCGAGGATCGCGCCCTTGGCACGGCGTTCGAGACGCCGATGGTCAAGCAGATCGCCGACGCCATCGTGGCGCGCGCCCACGTTCCGCTGCGCGATCTCGGCATGGTCGAGGGCCGCGGCGGGGTGCTCGCGGTCTGGGGCACGCACGCGCCGGACTGGTCCGCGCCCTCGCTGCCGCTGGCGCAGCAGTTGCGCCTCTGGCGCCACGCGGCGACGACCGGGACGGCCGCGGTCGTGGTCATCATCGTTGCGCTGGCGATCAGGCTGATCGTGGGGTCGTGACCGGCGGGAAGGTCAACGAGACGTGATATCGAATAACAGCAAATTCAGTCGAACGGCAGCAACGTCGGCATAGCATTCCTTGGATCAGCAACTATCTCCGTGCACAGGTAGCAACCGCTCTGCGGAGATGCGCGATGAGAGTACTGGCCATCATCACAGCGCTTGCGATCTCGGTGGCACTTGCGCCGTTGCTCTTTGCCGAAGCCGCTCATGCTCAAAGAGCGTACACCGCGCCTCGCTCGTATTTCACGCCGCGGCCGTACGAATCGATCAGAGACCCGCGTTTCACCGAGGAGGAGCAGCGGACCATCGACCAGATCACCAGAAACGGCTGGAGGAACGGTCAATGATGGACCCGCTGGATATCGTCGGCTCTGACTTCAGCGGCTGCTCCGTATCCTGAATGCCTCCTCGATACGAGCTGCCCGAATCGCCGCCAAGTCGAACTCGGCGACGACGAGGCCCGGTGCCGTGCCCGCCATGGCGATGATCCCGCCACGCGCATCGACCGCAAACGAATGCCCGTCGCAGCGCGGCGCCGGATAGTTGGCAACCGCGACGCCCATGACCATCTCGAACGCGCGGCCGCGCATCTGCGCGATCCGCACGTCGCCGCAATCGGGATCGTTCGCCAGCGCGCAGCAATTCGGGACCAGCGCGATCTCGGCACCTTGGCGTGACAGCGCGCGCCCCGCCTCGGGATACTCGCGGTCCATGCAGATCATCAGGCCGACGCGCACCACACCCGTACTGGTCCCGATCTCCTGCACGTCGAAGGCGTCGCCGCGCGCACAGGCGAATTCCGGCGTGTCGAAATCGCAGATGTGCACCTTGCGATGATGCAGCACGATATGCCCACGCGGATCGATCAGCACCGCGGCATTGAACGGCTTGGGCTCGGACGCTTCCAGGAAGGTCGCCACCACGTGCATGCCGCTCACGCGCGCTGCCACGCGGAACCGCCCGACGAAGTCGCCATCCACGGCCTGCGCGCCGGCGAGCCAGCGCGCCTTGGCCGCCGGATCGTCGCGATCGAAGGGCGCATAGCCGTTGGAGTACATCTCGGGGAACAGCACGATGTCGGCGGCCGCCGCCTTCGCCTCGCGAACGATCGCGTCCGGCGCGTGGCCACTCGGATATTGCGCAAGCGCGACTTTCAACGACATACGTCCATCTCGGGCTCACTGTCAGGATAGCCGGCGAGACGCATCTCGTCGCGCGTCAGCTTTGTGACTCCCCTCAGGCGCGCACAGGCATCGACCAGGAGATCCTTCACCGCCATCGTCTGGAGGCGAGAGTCCCAGATGCGGGCCGTCTTGTCGTCTGACGCCGTAATGATGCGCGACCCGTCGGCGCTGAACGCTGCCGAGTTTATCAAGCCCTCATGGCCGCGCAGCACCGCGATCTCCTTGCCGCTTGTCCCGTCCCAGACGCGGGCCGTCCCGTCGGATGACGCCGTGACAATGCGCGACCCGTCAGCGCTGAACACGGCCGATTTCACCCAGTCGTCATGGCCGCGCAGCACCGCGATTTCCTTGCCGCTTCTCGCGTCCCAGATGCGGGCCGTCCGATCGTACGACGCCGTCACGATGCGCGACCCGTCGGCGCTGAACACCGCGGAGCTTACCTGGCCCCCATGGCCGTCCAGCACCGCGATTTCCTCGCCGCTCGTCCCATCCCAGATGCGGGCCGTCCGGTCGTCTGACGCCGTCACGATGCGTGACCCGTCCGGGCTGAACGCCGCGGAGCTCACACTGAGCCGATGGCGGCGGAGCGCGGCAACCTCTCGGCCGCTCGCGGCGTCCCAGATGCGGGCGCTCCGGTCGTCTGACGCCGTGACGATGCGCGACCCGTCCGGGCTAAACGCACTGGAGTTGACATCATCCTCATGGCCGCGCAGCACCGCGATCTCCTTGCCGCTCTTCCCGTCCCAGATGCGGGCCGTACGGTCGGATGACGCCGTCACGATGCGCGACCCGTCGGAGCTGAACACAGCCGATGTCACGCTACCCTCATGCCCGCGCAGCACCGCGATCTCCCTTCCGCTCGCCCCGTCCCAGATGCGGGCGGCGCGGTCGGATGACGCCGTCACGATGCGCGAGCCGTCGGAGCTGAACACAGCCGATGCCACGCGGCTCCCATGACTGCGCACCACCGCGATCTCCTTCACGCCTGCCCCGTCCCAGATGCGGGCCGTCCTGTCGAATGACGCCGTCACGATGCGCGACCCGTCCCGGCTGAACCTGGCCGAATTGACTTCATGCTCATGGCCGCGCAGCACCGCGATTTCCTTGCCACTCATCCCGTGCCAGATGCGGACCGTCCTGTCGCCTGACGCCGTGACGATGCGGGACCCGTCCGGGCTGAACTCAGCGAGACTCACGGAGCGCTCATGGCCGCGCAGCACCGCGGTCTCCTTGCCGCTCTTCCCGTCCCAGATGCGAGCCGTCGCGTCGGACGACGCCGTCACGATGCGCGAGCCGTCCGGGCTGAACCCGGCCGAGACGACGAACCCCTCGTGACCGCGCAGCACGGCGATCGCCTTGCCGCTCGTCCCATCCCAGATGCGGGCCGTCGTGTCGGCCGACGCCGTCACGATGCGCGACCCGTCCGGACTGAACGCAGCCGAATTGACGTCCCGATCATGGCCGCGCAGCACGACAATCGCCCTGCCGGTCGCCGCGTTCCAGATGCGGGCGGTCTTGTCGGACGATGCCGTCACGATGCGCGAGCCGTCCGGGCTGAACGCAGTCGAAATCACGGAGCCTTCATGGCCGAGAAGCAGTGCGATCGGCCTGCCGCTGGTGCCGTCCCAGATGCGGGCCGTCTTGTCGGATGACGCCGTCACGATGCGCGAGCCGTCCGGGCTGAACGCAGTCGAAATCACGAAGCCTTCATGGCCGCGCAGCACGGCGATCTCCTTGCCGCTTGTCCCATCCCAGATGCGGGCCGTCGCGTCGTCTGACGCCGTGACGATGCGCGACCCGTCCGGGCTGAACGCGGCGGAATTCACCGAGCGCTCGTGGCCGCGCAGCACCGCGATCTCCTTGCCGCTTGTGCCGTCCCAGATGCGGGCCGTCTTGTCGGATGACGCCGTGACGATGCGCGACCCGTCGGGACTGAACGCAACCGATCTCACGTGGTCCTCGTGGCCGAGGACAGCGCGCCAATCGACGAGCGCCATGGCAGCAGCGAGTGCAACAGTGGATCGCGAGGACTTGCTCGCCCCGCCCGACTGGGCGAGCTCGATCTGCGTCCCCCTTGCGGCCAACCTCAGCGCGCTGTCGATGTCGTGCTGCGACAGCCTGGCCCCGGAAAGCTCCGCAAGCAGGTTGGCCTGTGCGCGGCCGAGCTGCTGCGCCTTGTCCCACTGGAGCATCCCTGCGATGCCGGCGGCAGCGAGTATCGCGACTGCCAGGCCGGCGATCGCCCAGCGCGCGATGCGCTGCCTGCGTGGGGCTCGTGCCGGACTCGCCTCGATTTCCGTCACACGCGTGCGTCCGATCGCCTCTCGCCCGCCGCCGGATCGCGCATAGGAGTCGCCGGTGATGGTGTTGCCTTCGCGCAGCCTCCAGGTCTCTTTCAGGGCGTATTGGAGGCGCGGCAGCATGCCTTCGTCCTCGCCGGCATCGTCAAGGATGCGCTGCACCAGGCTCGGGGGGTCGAATGTCAGCCCGACCTTCCTCGCCGGCTCGACGATGGTGCGCTCCAGCTCCGCCCGCGGCATCGCTCCGAGCAGGATCTGCCGTGACGGCAACAACGTTCGGAGCTGCTCGTGGCCAATCAGGGGACCGTAGAGATCAGCGCGCACCGTGGCGACGATCGAAACCGGCGCGGACTGCGTTGCATTCAGCAAGAGATCGATGAAACGGTTGACGTCGGCGGCATGTCGAGCGGCCTGCTCCTTGTCAAGGTTGCCAGAGGCCTGCGCGTAGAGCTCCTCCCATTGATCGATGTACAGCAGCAGCCGGTCGGGTTTGCCTTCCGCCCGCTCCAGCTCCTGACGCACCATGTCCGCCAAAGGATCGGGGCCGCCCCCGCGCAAGGTCTCCGTCTCCTTGTCGATCTTCGCCACGTACTCGGCGGCACCCTCATCGGCTGCCTTCGGATTGAACGCGGCGGCGAGCGCGCGCAACGGCTCGGGTCCGGGCCGCAGCGAGAGCACATTCCAGAACCGGTCGCGCTCGCGCCGCAACGCGGGCATCAGACCCGCATAGACCAGCGAGGACTTGCCGCTGCCGGAGCGGCCGACCACCATCACGAAGGGGTGCTCGCGCACCTTGCACACGAGCTGGCCGACGGCGCTCTCCGGCTCGTCCGCGCTGCCGCGGCCGAAGAAGAATGCGGCGTCCTCCTCGCGGAATGCATCGAGCCCGCGATAGGGGCAAATGGCCTCTCGGACCACGCCCGCCGCCTGCCGGCCCTGCACGGCCTCCAGCAAGCGCGCCAGCTCCTGCGGCGCATCGGACACCTTTGCAACGGCGGAGAAGTCGACCCAGGTAGGCACCTGGAGAAGGTCGAACGGACGATCGGCGGTCTCGGGCAAGATCACCGGCACGACCGGAAAATTCGGATCACGCGTCTGCCGTAAGAATGCGAATCCTCGCTCGTATTGCTGGGTGTTTCCGAAGCCGTGCGGCCCGATCAGGATGATCGCCGCCTTGCATTTGCCGATCGCCTCTTCCAATGCCGGGACCCAGCCCAGCCCGGGCGCAAGAGTGCTGCGATCGAAAAACG
>Ga0066903_100007167_pt1 | contig 10057 bp, 11 predicted proteins | sample PanSoiMetaGPlot1_FD_67491 | JGI IMG/M metagenome (GOLD analysis project Ga0066903, IMG submission 67491) | Tropical forest soil microbial communities from Panama analyzed to predict greenhouse gas emissions - Panama Soil - Plot 1 (version 2) | ecosystem: Environmental > Terrestrial > Soil >... | reverse complement strand
CCTATAAGCGGGGGCCTTGAAGACCACGGAGAGGTGCCGGAGTGGTCGATCGGGACGGTCTCGAAAACCGTTGTGCGTGCAAGCGTACCGTGGGTTCGAATCCCACCCTCTCCGCCAACTGCCTGATCAGACCGGGCCGACGAATTGAGCTAACGCCCTGAATTTAGGGCATGATCTGGGAAATACCGTCCTGCCGCGTCCCCTTGTATCCAGCCCCGTCCCCATCATATCTTGGGGGACAGACCGGGGACGTTCCCCAAGCAGAAGGACATGGCAAGACCGAAACCGTTGACCGCCGCGCACGTGCGGAACTTCAAGCTGCCCAAGGACAAGGCCAAGGCCCGCATGGCCATGGGCGGCAATCTCTACCTTTTGGCCCGGCGCGAAAGCGACGGCCAGCGCCTCTACTGGTGCTTCCGCTACAGCAGCGGCGGCAAGGCGCGCGAGATGGGGCTGGGCTCAGCCGATGGCCACGCCGCCGTCACGCTGGCCGATGCCCGTAAGCTCGCGCTCAAGCACCGCAGCACGATCCTCCACGGCGGCGATCCGCTGGCCGAGAAGCAGGCCAAGCGGGCGAAGCACAAGGCCGATACGCTCAAGGCCGTGACCTTCGAGCAGGCGGCCAAGCACCTACTGGTCGGCTGGGAGAAGGACTGGAAGTCAGACATCCACCGTCGCCAGTGGCGGCAGTCGCTGGAGGACTACGTCTATCCGAAGATCGGCCACATCCCGGTCAACGACGTTGCCACGCCAGACGTGCTCGCCGTGCTGCGCCAGCCAATCAAGGATGGCCCGACCAAGGGCGAGCAACTATGGACCGGCCGCCGCGAGACCGCTCGCCGGGTCCGCATGCGCATCGAGACGATCCTCGAAGCCGCCCGCACCGAGGGCTGGCGCGAGGACAAGTCGAATCCGGCCCGCTGGAAGAACCATCTCGACACCACGCTGCGCGGCAAGAGGAACCGCAAGCCCAAGGTGCGCCACCATCCGGCTGCTCCGTGGTCCGAGATGCCGACGATCTTCAGGAAGCTCGGCAAGGTGCCGGGCACCGCTGCCAAGGCGCTCGCCTTCACGCTGCTGACGGCTGCTCGGACCTCCGAGACGTTGCTGGCGACGTGGGCCGAGATCGACCTGCCGAACGCGGTGTGGACTCTGCCCGGCGACCGCACCAAGTCCGAGGCAGCGCACCGCATCCCGCTCAGCAAGCAGGCCATGGCGATCCTGCACGCGGTGAAGCCGCTGCGCGGCCCGGACGATCTGGTCTTCCCGTCCGAGTTCGAGAAGGTCGAGAAGCCCGGCCACAGGTTCGAGTTGTCGGACATGGCGATGCTCATGACGATCCGGCGCGTGCGGCCCGGCATCACCGTCCACGGCACGGCGCGCTCGACGCTGCGAGACTGGTGCGCTGACCACGGCATCAGCCGCGACGTGGCCGAGGCGCTCCTGAATCACGTGGTCGGCGACGAGACCGAGCGCGCCTATTTCCGGTCGGACATCATCGACATCCGGCGCGACGTGCTCCAGCGCTACGCCGACTTCGTGTTGCCGCCGGGCGGCGCGGCCGACAACGTCGAGGACTTCGAGGAGCGCAGGAAGCGCGCTGGTGAGTAAGACGCCATGGTGTGGGCCGTCGCCTTCGTGGTGCTGTTCTGCGCGAGCCGGTGCGTGCGTGACGCCGTCTTCGTGGCCATCGGCGCGGCGATCTGGCTATTGCTCCTCGCGGCGATGATGTAGGATCGCGCATCCAGAACGCGAGACCCAGCGGCAGCGATGCTGCTGAGAGGGGCGGCCCCTTCAGCAAGGGCCGCCCTTTCGTTTATTGGCGGACGAGGCCGTCCACCCTTGGGGCGGGGAGGTTTAGCAGTTTCTGCTAAACCCTCCAGATCGAGGCTGACCGTGTTCTGGCTCACGCCCAGTTCCTTGGCGATCTGGGCCGCCCTTGGGGCGGAGAGGTTTGCCAATTATTGGCAAACCTTTGAGATCGCCTTGGCGGACGAGGCCTCATCGACCTCTGCGGTGCCCGGTATTGCGGGCACGGCTTGAGCGGCTGGCCGCCGTTCCCGCGCTCGCCACCAATCGCCGTCTTACTCACGGCGCGGCTGGGGCACCTTGCGCCTCGGCCGACCGGCCCACTCATCGATCATGAACAGCATTCTGGCGGCTGCCGTACGGGTACTGGACGGTGCCCAGTACACCATGTGGCACGTCGTCTGGTCGCTGATGAAGGCCACATGCTTCTCGAAGTTCGCGATCACGTCAGGCGGCTGGCTCGACAGAAGCGCCACGGCCTTGGCCGCGTGCTGCCGCACCCCGTGCGGCTTCCAGTCGAGGCTGCTGTAGGCAGCGCGCGGTGTCGCATCGAAGACGGCCTTCGCCAGCCTCTCCAAGGCCTGCACCAGAGCAGGATCGAGCTTGTCCGTGGTCCTGTTCCGCAGCAGCGACCGAGGCCTGTACGGCTGCTCCTCGGCCTCGTCGTCCGTCTTACTCACGGGCGCAGGCTGCGGACGTAGCGTCTCTGGTGCTGGCTTCGGTCGCGTCTTACTCAGGCGACGGCTCAGGCTGTTGGCCCACACGTGCTGCGGCGAGGAATAGCGGCTCTGCCCGATCCACTGCGACACCTGCTCGGCACCGTGCTGCTCGACTAGCTCGGCGATCCTGACCAGCGCGGCGCGATCCTGATGGCCGAGGCTGCGCCAGCCAGCGGCCTGCATCGCCGCGCCGAAGGCGGCGTTGCTCCGGTGCCGCCGCCTGATCTGGGCGACCTCCAGCGCGTTCTTGACCATCTGATGCGTCTTACTCACGGCTCCCATGTAGGGCAGTGGACTGACGCGCCCAGTGTTCAAGCTGTGGCCGGACAGTAGAGGACACAAACCCTCTTGGTGTCCGCTTGTGTCGTTAAAGCGCCCGTCCTATCGTCCCTCCACGCGGTCGCGCTGGGCCTGCACTGACGAACGCTAGAGCAAGAGCGTCGAGTCTGGCCCGGCAGAACTGCCAGCGCATGCGTCGCACCTATCAAGGTCCACCCTAGCGCGCTCCCGACATCCAGTGAGGACCACCATGGCCAAGATCAAGGTCGCCGCACGTGCGCGCGCCAAGAAGCAGGAGCGCGCGCACACGAAGAAGAAGCTCCGCACGCCAGCCCCTCGCTTCGGCCTCTCAGTTGACGAGGCGGCGGCTGCCGTGCCGACAAGCCGCAGCCAGATGTACGAGTTCATCGGTGAAGGCCGGATCAAAACCAAGCGGCTGGGCGACCGCCTGATCATCCCCGTCGCTGAGCTAGCGCGCTTCATCGACAGCCTGCCGAATGGTGAGACGCCGACGTTGGTGAAAGGCAAGGGATGACGCCCAAGACCAGAGCCGAGGCTCTGCGACTGGGGGAAGCCCTCGACCTGCATATCCACCGTAGACGTGATGGTCGCTTCGAGCTTTGGGAGGAGAACAACTGCCGCCGACGCTTGAACACTCAGCCTCTCAAGAATCTGGATGATGTCGCGCGCTTCTTGATCTTCTGGTCGATAGGCACGGTCGTCACATCCCCTTGCGGCAAGTTCAGCGCACGACCGCTGGTGAAACGCAGCGCTTCCAGCATGGTGATCGCCAACCGCGACTTGCGAGCCATCGCCATCGAGATGGGCGTGATCCCGAAGGCGCAGGCCACGTTGGCCCCTGATCGTGCCGACAATGCTGGTCAGTCTTACTCACCGCCCCCGGCTTCCCGCGTCGTTCCTCAAGACGAGCAGCGCGACATCTGGTTGGCCGCGCTCAACCTGCCGAACGATCACTCGGTCGTGCTGCACGACATGGTGATGGCTGCGCAACGCTTGGCCAGAGCCCGCCACTGGTTCCCGAGCAAGGCCGAGTTCCGGGCATGGGTCGACAACGATGCAGGCCTCAGCAGTCTGATCCGCGATGCCCGCGATTACCGGGCCTTGCTCAGGATCGCGAAGCGCGACCCGGTCGAGACATCGCACGCCATCGCGTTCTACGAGGCGAACCACACACACGCCTATCCCCGCGCCGTGCTGCACGCCATCGCACGGCGGGGCGAGGATTGGGTGAGCCCCGAGGCCTGCCGCGACGATCACCGCGCGCTCTGGCTCAAGCGCGACGTGCTGAAGCGCTTTCCACCATGCCGGGTGCAATCGCCCGGTCGGCCGCTGTCGCAGCGCGAGGCCGACAACTTCCAGTGCTGGCTGGCGACCGGCATCCGAAGCTGGAGCGTCTTCCACGCCGATCCGCCGAAGCCCGAGCCGCCGCGCGCAGCACCAGCAAAGACCAAGCGCCGCAAGGTCGAGACGCCGGAGGAGTACATGCGCCGAGTCGACAAGCGGCGTGAGTACCAGCGCAAACGAAGTGACGATGCAGCGCTCGGAAAGCGTCTCCGCGCCGAAGCTGCACCCTTCCTCAGCCTCGACGCGGAGACAGTTCTCAACGATGGAGAGTGAAGCATGGCAAAGAAGAAGCAGAGGAGGCAAGCCGCCCAGTCGGCGACCGAACCCGAGTACAGTTCGTTCGTGCGCTACACCGAGGCGTTCTTGGACAAGAACCCTCGCCTGCGCGCGAACTACGACCCGGTCGCCATCGCGACACGCATGGTCGACGAGGGCGTGCCGCGTGGCCCCAACATCGACGCGCTGGCGGTGAAGCTGTCGCTGGATCGTCGCCATCATGACCCGGCGTGGCGGCGCACGACCCGCCAGCCGCGCGACAGCGACAAGGATTCCGAGGAGGCGCGCCGCGTCAAGATGGCGCTCGCCTACAAGACGTTCCGCGAGATGGGCGGCACCAACTACGTGATGCGGGATCGCCGCCGGGTGGGGCTGTGGAGCCTCGGCGAGGTCGAGAAGATCGGCGGCACATTCGACTTCATCCGCGATGCCGCCGCCGATGTCGGCATCAGCGATCCGGCGAAGCTGGTCGACGAGATCGTCGCGGCCTACGAGGCCGGGCGCGGCGGCAAGTCGGATCGCAACGGCGACGAGGCGCGCGCGGCATAGCGCGTCTTACTCAGCGGCGTCTTACTCAGCGCGGCGGCTCGGCAAGCCTCTGATCGGGCAACGCCGCCGCCGCGTTGTGCTGTCCGGGTGGTTGGTCCCGTCTCATTCCTCAAGCTCGCCGGGTCCTGAAGTCGCGCCCGCTTTGCAGGCTGTGCCAGAATTTTGCAACCTATGGCTGATGCCCTGAATTGCGGGCGGACAGATTGTTGCTGGAAAGGCCCAGAAACGCTGAGCAATCGCTGAACCGCCCCACTTGCGTCGGTTGAGTGGTGCGCTATCGTTCCAACGGGTAGGGCAGACAAGCGAACGGCCCCGGACTGAGGGGACCGAGGCCGTTCAAATCTCCTGTGGGGACGAACCACGGGGGAGACGGATGCGCGCAGGCATCACGAGCCCGCAGACGATACGCGCATCCGGCCCCCGGTCAAGCCTCCGCAGATGACGGAGGAGTGACCATGAGCTTCAACCACACGCGCGAGATCGATAGGTGGCGCAAGCATGACCCGCAGCGCTTGACCAGCGTCGAGTGGCTGGTGCTTCGGACACTGGGCGAGTTCGCCAACAAGGACGGTCTATGCTGGCCATCCGCCGAGAGCCTGATAGACCGCATGAGACGGGCGCGTCGAACCATCTTCTACGCGCTCAAGCAGCTTGAGGCGCAGGGCGTCATCCGCCGCCAAGCTCGCCGCAAAGGCCAGCGCCAGACCAGCAACCTGTACACCATCAAGCTGCCCACCGACCGGCTGCTACGCGCCCCGTCTCAGGGTGCAAACGCGGCTTCTCAGGGTGCAACAGGGACACGCTCAGAACAGGTCTCAGGGTGCAACAGGGACACGTCACAGGGTGCAACAGGGACACACGAATCATCATATGAACCTTCAGGCGCACCATTCGCACCAGCACCGTGTGTGTCGAGCGCGCGCGAGCGTGGTGGGGCCGCCTCCAGCGAGTCCCCATCCACGAGCGAAGCGTCTCAGCGCGCGCGTCGCCCCGAAGGGGCGTGTGCTCATGGTGCTCATGAGCCCGAGGAACCACAGAACCCGCCCGCCGCCCACCACGAAGACGATGAGCACACACGCGCTTGCAGCGCGACGCGCGGGCACCCAGCGCCGGGCACCCAGTCGGCTTCCCTGACGGGCCGACAGCCCGGCGCAGCCCGCGCTCAACACACACGCGATCTTGAGGATGACCATGACCATGAGCGCCCGTCAGACGGCACACGACACGATGCCGGTCGCCGCGAGCGCTTCCTCATCGAGAATTGGCAGCCGACCGAGATCGAATGGCACCAGTTCAGCGCCGTGCGTCCCGACCTCGGCATCGACGTGATCAAAGAGCAGGTCGCCCGCTTCGTCAGTTGGGCACACGACAAGTACGTCACCAATCGCCCGCAGTGCGTCAGCATGTGCTGCGGCTTCCTGCGTCAGACCTTCGAGCGCAAGCCTGTCCGCAAACCGAAGCCCGCTCGCGAACCGATGCCGGATTCGCCCGGCTTCAATCCTGTCTCCCCGCGACAACAGGCGGCTCATCAACGCGAATCGCGCAAGCGGCGACCTCCTCCCGAGCCCGGCATGTACGCTCCGGTGCGCCAGTTCGTCAGGGGCAAGTGGCGGCTGATCAAATCGAACGACAAGCGCAGCGATGATCCGCCGAACCCCAAGCCCGGACCCGAGTCGTATCCCTTCGTCACGCGACCACCGACCGACAGCGAGATCGATGAGGCCTGCGCGATCTACAACACCACCAAGCTCAGCCAATGGAAACCCGCTGATCGGCGCATGCCCGAGATCAGGGACAAGCTCGCCCAGCGCCTCGTCGAGTGCAGCAGCCTCGACAGATGGCGAGGCTTCGTGCGCCACATCGCTCAAGCCGAGTACATGGACCGCGAACCCACGCGCAGCGAATTGTGCCGCAAGGGCATCTTGTGGTTCCTCGACCACCTCAACTTCAAGTGGGTGGTGCAAAATGCCTGTGGCCCTCGTCGTGGCCTCGGCAAGCTCAAGCCCGCGCCCAAACCCAAGCCGTCGCCCGAGTTACCGCGCAGCCAGCAGCACGAGCTTGAGCGGCTCGCCGAACGCTCGGGCCGTACTCTGGAAGTCGTCTCGGCCGAGCGCGTCATCGTGCGCTACGGCGGCACCATCGAGATCGACGGCAGCACGCTGGCCGCTGCCAGCCATCTCAGGCGCAAGGTGATCGAGCACAGGCCGGTGCGCGGCCAAACCCTGCACTGATGGCCCCGCGCCGCCCGGCGGGGCCGCGTAGAACGCGATCTCGGCCTCGGCTGGCACTCCGGCCCATCCCACCCGGCGAATCGCTTCCACGGCGGCCCGCCGCAACGCCAGCAGGCCATCAGAGGCCGGGGCAGCCCCTGACAGCCCAGTCCAGCCAGCACCGCTGAGTAAGATGGCCGATTTCCCCCTCTGTTCCCACGAGCCCGGTAGGGCTATGGTCAAATGCGACCAAAAATTTCGAGACCGGCGGGAGAGGCCCATGGTCAGCAGGCCGAAGGGCATGCACACCGAAACTCTACGCGGCGTGATGGCCGTCTCGTGGGTTGCCGATCACCTCGACACGCTGTCCTCGCGACTGCGCCATCCCCAAGAGGGTCCAGCAGCGGCGCGTCAGTTCTTCTGGATCGCCGAGGCGTTGTCGCCAGTGTTGCCACGCTTGGGCAAGCACGTGGTGAGAGGCAGGCGCATGAAGCTCGAAGCGCTGAAGCTGATGCACGAGGAAGGCCGGTCGGTATCGATCATGGCCGGGCCGATTGCGAGGCTGCCGTGATCGCCGCCGGGGTGAGCCAGCGCAAGGCGGCTAAGGCGCTCGGTGTCAGCAAGTCGGCCTTGAATAGGGATGTGTCCCGTAATGGGACAAAAGCGTCCCAGAATGGGACACGCCCCACCAAGGCCGAGCGCCGGGCAGAGCGCGAGCGCGCACAGGTCGCGCGTGACACGGCTGGCACGAAAGGTGTCACCTGTGGCACGAAAGGTGTCACCCCAGCCGCGCGCGATGTGGGGCACGATGCCCCACAAGCGGGGCATGATGCCCCGTCCATGATCGCGGGTACCATCAGCGGGACGCGCGCGACCAATTCCACGGCAGTGGAAATCGCAGCATCGAGGTCGATCTCGCACGCTGGCGACGCCACAGCCCACATTCAGGGCACTTCGTCGGAATACAACCGTGGTTGTATTTCGAGATTCGGGGTGGTTCTTCACTTTACGCCCATGGGGCGTATCCGCAGATTCGGGGTCGTTCTCGTGATCGCCGCCCTCACCGCGCTCGTGCTGGTCGCCGCCGTCGTCGGCATCTTCGGCTGGTTGGTGCAACTGTGACCGACGAGCAGGAGATCGCGGCGATGGCCGGGGAATTGATCCAGCGCATAGGCGGGATCGGAACACCCGATGATGTGAAAGCAGCGCTGGTCGTGTCGCGCGTGGTGTCGGCGCTCGATCACGAGTTGGCGAGGTTGCGTGGGCTATTCGCCGTGGACGATCTCACCGCGCTTGAGTCGTCGTGGCCGACCTACGCGGCGGTGGCCAACGATTTGGCCGACACGCTGAGTGACTTGACTGGCGGATCGGCCTTGATCGATGGCACGCAGGTCTTTCGGCGCGCGGGCCTGCATTTGGCGGTCGCCGATGTGCTGCTTGCGGGCTCGGACCTGAAGGCGAGGGCGTGATGACGGAACACCGGGCCTCTGATCGTGCCCTGAAAACCGGGCAACCCATGACCCGGCTGGCGACTTCCCGCGCTATTCCACAAGCGACGATGGGGAGAGCACATGAGCGATGATGACAAGGTCACGATGTCGCGGAAGCAGTACGACAAGTTCATCGGCGGCATCGACCAGATGGAACACAAGGTCGATAAATTTTTGCAAACGTACCGAGAGAAGGAGACAGCCATGAAGCGGGAGCTACAGTTCGCCCATGACGCGGCCGAGCAGAAGGACGATAAGGTTTTGCAGGCACTCGATGCCCTATCGAGGCGCATGGATGCAATCGAGCGCGGTCAGCGTCCGCCACCCGACAACGGCGACGGCGACGGTCTCGATGATGACGACGGCGCGATGCTGACCGGGCCGACTGGCAAGGCGCTGTTCAAGAAGGACGGCGACGCCGTTCCCGGCGATCCGGGCGTACCCCATTCGCCGCTGCCGCCGAACGCGACCGCCGCGCCGGGCGAGGGCAAGCCGAGCGCGGTGGCGGCCGACTCGACGCGGCGCTTGGCGCTAAGCAGCGTACAGAGCCGCTATGACTCCCTGTGCATGCAGTGGGGCACGCAGGCCGAACGGCCGCTCGATGGCGAGCGCGTCCGCCAGTATCGCGAACGGCTACTCCGCCCATGGATGAAGTACCACACCGAATGGAAAGACACCGACATCTCGCGGCTCGACCGCGACACCTTCCGCACCGTCGAGGCTCAGGTGATCGATGCGGCGCGCGAGGCCAGCAGGAATCCGCCGGTGCTGCCGGGGACGCTGCACGAGATCATGCTGCGCGACACGCCGTCGCCGGGGCACACCACGAAGCGCTTCGTGGGAAGTCCGATGTGCTGGATGATCAAGGCAGGTGCGCGGCCGGGCGTCTACGCGAAGTTGAAAACGCCGGGGCAGATTCGAGCCGAGCAGATGTTCGGCGCAATGCTGGCGCAGCAACCGACCTGAGAACGAGATCGCCGCGCTGATCTCTTTGCCGATGGCAACGCGGCGGGCCGCCCGGCTGCTCTGGAGCTTGCAGCGGCTGCGGCCGGGCGGCAGCTTCTCGAAGACGATGCGCTGATAGACCTCCTAATTTAATCAGCGGCATCGTCGGCCGTTCCCCAGACGGCCCCGAGCCTGACGCCGCCGCTCTCCCTGCGTTCGCGGCGGCGTCATGGTTCCAGCGCTTCAGGGTGAAGCGTCGTGCACACGTAGCGCTTTGCCCGGAAGGCCCGAGCCGTCTCCTGTGTGACGGCTCGGGTTTCCGGCAGCGATGGGGAGAGCATGGGAAGAGATGCGCGAAGTCGGCGAATCGCCCGAGTATACTGTGGGATCGAATCCCACCCTCTCCGCCAACTGC
>Ga0066903_100007166_pt1 | contig 10057 bp, 11 predicted proteins | sample PanSoiMetaGPlot1_FD_67491 | JGI IMG/M metagenome (GOLD analysis project Ga0066903, IMG submission 67491) | Tropical forest soil microbial communities from Panama analyzed to predict greenhouse gas emissions - Panama Soil - Plot 1 (version 2) | ecosystem: Environmental > Terrestrial > Soil >... | reverse complement strand
CGGCCCCGTCGCGGCCGTGGCGCCGCCGGGCCGGCTGTCGGGCCGGCCGCTGGCATGGCCCGATCGGCTGTCCGGCTACGGCGCTGACGCGCCGGCCTGGCCCGACCGGACGGGTCGGGGCGCTGGGGTACCGTAGGGCGCTGGAGGGCAACTGCCAATGACCACATCCGCGCTGTCGCAGACCGGACTCGATCAGCTGCACGAGGCGATGGCCGCGCGCGTCGAACGGGGCGAGATGCCCGGCATGGTCACGCTGGTGGCCAGGGACGACGACGTGCGCGTCGACACGATCGGCACTGCGGCGTTCGGAGACGCCGAGCCGATGCGCCGCGACACGATCTTCCGCATCGCATCGCTGACGAAGCCGATCATCGGCGCGGCCACGATGATGCTGGTCGAGGACGGCGCGCTGGCCCTGGACGAGCCGGTCGACCGGCTGCTGCCCGAGCTGGCCGGGCGCAGGGTGCTGCGGAACGTCGACGGCCCGCTCGACGACACCGTGCCGGCCGAGCGCCCCATCACCGTCTTCGACCTGCTGACGTTCCGGATGGGCTGGGGCTTCCTCCTCGAGCCCACGTTCGACCCGCCGTTCCCGATCGTCCACGCCGCGAACGACCTTCAGCTCGCCATGGGCGCGCCGGAGCCGCGGACGCCGCACGACCCGGACCGGTGGATCGAGCGGTTCGCGACGCTGCCGCTCATGTACCAGCCGGGCGAGCGGTGGCAGTACAACGCCGGATCGCTGGTCCTCGGCGTGCTGATCGCCCGGGCCGCCGGCCAGCCGCTGGAGGCGTTCCTCCGGGCGCGCGTCTTCGAGCCGCTGGGGATGCGGGACACCGGCTTCTCCCTGCCCGCCGGGCACGCCGCCCGTCTGCCGGCCCAGTACACGTTCGACTTCGGGACCGGGGCGGTGAAGCCGCAGGACGGCACCGGCCCCGACCTGTGGACGACGGCGCCGGCCTTCCCGTCGGCCGCCGGCGGCCTGCTCTCGACGGTGGACGACTACCTGGCCTTCGCGCGGCTGCTCCTCGACGGCGGGCGGCACGGCGACCGGCGCCTCCTGTCCGAGCGGTCGGTCGAGCTGATGACGACGAACCACCTGACGCAGAAGCAGATCGCGGGCGGCGGGGTCCTGCTCCACGGGAGCGGCTGGGGCCTCGGGCTGGCGGTGACGGTCGCGCCGGACGAGGTGTCGGAGACGCCCGGCCGCCACGGCTGGTCAGGCGGGTCGGGCACGACGTGGTTCAACGACCCGAACCGGCGGCTGGCCGCCGTCGCGATGACCCAGGCGTCCGGCTTCCTGTTCAACGGCGGCGTGCCCGAGTTCGACCGGCTGGCGGCGCGGGTGTGAGCAGGGGCCCAGACCCTAGCGCTGCCCGCGCCAGGCCTCGCGCAGGCTGATCCGGGCGCCGATCCGCAGGACCGAGTTGGCGTAGATCCGCGCCGCGAGGACGTTCAGCGCCGCGATCGTGGCCACCGTCAGGACGATGGACAGCAGCACCTGCCAGACCGCCGCGTCGCCGCTGGCCATGCGCACGGGCATCAGCACCGGCGCCAGGGGCGGCAGCATCGCCAGCCCCACGGCCACCGGGCTGGTCGGGTTGGCGAGCAGGAAGAACATGGCCAGGTAGCTGCCGAGGAGCACCATCGTGATCGGCATCGTCACCATGCCGACCTCCTCCTGGCGCGAGACCAGCGCACCCGCGGCGGCGTAGACCAGCGCGTAGAGGATGAACCCGAGCACGAACCAGAGCAGGCCGGCCGCGACCGCCGCCGGCGCGATCTCGGGGATCTGCAGCGCCTGCGTGCGCGACGTCACGAGGAGCCCCGCCGCACCCACCACCACGAGCTGCACGATGCCGACCAGTCCGATGCCGATCACCTTGCCCAGCAGCAGCTGGCGCGGGCGAACCGCGGCGAGCAGGACCTCGACGATGCGGTTGGACTTCTCCTCGACCACGCCCTGGGCGACCAGGTTCCCATACACCAGCAGCGAGACGTAGAGCGCGATCGCGACCACCACGCCCACCACCTGTCGCGGCGTGCGCTGCGACACGTCGGGGTTGAGCGCCGTCACCTCGACCCTGGCCCCCGCGACCTCCGACCCGACCGCGCCCGGGTCCACGCCGCGCGACGTCAGCGCCTGGTTCAGCGCCGCCTGCCGCGCGATCTGGTTCAGGGCCGACTCGACCGTCGGGCTCAGCGAGTCCCGCACGACGGCGGTCGGGTGGGCCGGCTCCCCGCTCACCAGCGCGTCGAGGTCGCCCGACCGCACCAGGTCCCGTCCCGACCGCTCGTCCGCCACGTCGCGCGTCCGCACCGTCACGCCGACGGGGCTGGCGATCGCCTTCAGCGGCTGCGCCAGCGACTGGGCCGGGCCCACGAGGCCAACCGTGACGGTCGTACCGACTCGGCTGAACACGAACGCCTGCAGGACGATGAAGGCGGCCAGCACGACCACGACCAGTGCTGTCGCGATGAGGAAGAACCGGCTCCTGAGGCGCGTCAGGAACTCGCGCCGGATGATCAGGCCGAGCATCCGCAGCTCGTCGACGCCGCGCTCAGAGGACCGCATCGGGCCTCGGCTCGTTCACCGCCTCGCGGAACAGGTCGAGCAGGGTCGGCCGGTCGGGGGCGAACTCCCGCACGGGGCCGGCGGCCAGCGCCGCCCTGAGCACCGCCTGGTCGTCGGCCGCATGGTCGAGCTCGACCAGGACGCGCGTGCCCTCGGCGCGGACGACCCTGACCCCGGACAGCCCGCCGTTCCAGCCGGCGGGGGCGTCCACCCACAGCCGGCGGGGGCCGCTGCCGCGCAGCTCGTCGACCGTGCCGTTGGCGATCATGCGCCCGTGCTGGATGATCCCGACCCGGTCGCTCAGCCGCTCGACCAGCTCCAGCTGGTGGCTGGAGAAGATCACCGCGAGGCCGGTCTCGGCGCGCTGGCGGAGCACGGCGCTCATCGCGTCGACCGCCTCCGGATCGAGTCCGGCGAACGGCTCGTCCAGCACCAGGAGCACCGGGTCGAAGACCAGCGCGGCGGCGAGCTGCACGCGCTGCTGGTTGCCGTGGCTGAGGCTCTGGAGCTGGTCGCGGACGCGGTCCCCGAGCCCGAAGCGGCGGAGCCAGTCGGCGGTGGACCGGGCCGCGTCGGCGGCGGACATGCCGTGCAGCCCGGCCAGGTAGTCGAGCTGCTCGCCGATGCGCATCTTGGGGTACAGGCCGCGCTCCTCCGGCATGTACCCGATGCGCCGCCGTGTCGCGAACGTCATCGGCTCGCCGTTCCACAGCACCCGGCCGGCGTCGGGGACGAGCACGCCGATGACGGCGCGCATGGTGGTCGTCTTGCCGGCGCCGTTGCTGCCGACGAATCCGAAGACCTCGCCGGGCCCGACCCCGAGGGTGACGTCCCGAACCGCCTGCACGGTGCCATAGCGCTTCGCGAGACCAACCACCTGGAGCCCGGCCGCCGACATGGGATTGAAGTATCGCGAAACGGGCGTCGATCCCGGACGCGGGCCCCGGCGTCGTCTCTGCTCCTGCCGTACAGTGGGGGTTTGCGAGGCGTCCACGCGACGCCCGCAGGCGACGCGTGGTCGTAGGGAGGAGGTGGTATGGCCCAGGCGGAGTACATCGCGGTCGCGGAGAAGCCCAGGTGCTTCGTGATCATGCCGTTCGGCAGGGGGTCCGACGAGGAGCAGCACTACCTCGACGTCTACGACCACATCATCGCCCCGCCGATCGAGGAGGCGGGGTTCACCTGCGAGCGCGGCGACCAGATCCCCAATTTCGGCCCCATCCCCGACCAGGTCCTGGAGAAGCTGCGGGACTACGAGCTGGTGGTGGCGGACCTCACCGCCAAGCGGATGAACGTCTTCTACGAGCTGGGATTCCGGCACGCCCTGAGCAAGGACACCATCACGATCGCCGAGGACCCCGACAGTCTGCCGTTCAACGTCCGGGTGAACCGCACGCTCAAGTACAGCCTCGGCGACGTCCGGATCGCGGACCGCTGCCGGCAGGAGATCCGCGACGCGGCCGTCCAGATCAAGGCCTCGATCCAGCGGCGTGAGGCCGGCGACGAGGAGCTGGAGGACCCCTACGCGCGGCTGGAGACCCTCCTGACGATCGGCCTCAGCAACATCGGCGGTCCCCTCGCCGACCTGCACGACCGGATCAAGCGCGAGTTCTCCGTGTTCGCCCAGCGGCTGGCCGCGCAGGAGGTGAAGTACCGGGAGCTGGAGGAGTCGCTCACGCGGACCACGCACCTCGGCGACCAGATCAGCGACACGGGTCTCGTCGGGATCTACGTCAGCCGCGGCCTGGCGATCGAGAGAGAGTTCTACCGGGTGATGCAGGACGAGACCCGCGGCATCAGCATCGTCGGGTCGACCATCTACGGCCTGACCGGCGACCGCAAGATCCCGCGCACCAACATCCTGCATCTCCTCGAGAGCAAGGCGGCCGACAGCGAGTTCCACCTGCGGATCCTGCTCACGCACTGGGACCACATCTCGGGCCGCGAGGACCAGGAGAAGGGCGTCAAGAACGTGAGCCGGCGATCGATCGCCCAGGAGCTGCTGGACGCCATCCGAGACCTCGAACGGTACGGTCTGCGAGACCACGTGCGGTTCTACAAGGGCTCGCCGACCTGCTTCACCATACTGTGCGACAGCCAGCAGCTGATGCTGGCGAACCCGTACTCGTACCAGCGAGAGGCGTTCACCGGCTGGACGGCGATCTTCCGCGACGTCCCGGGAGGCGTGTACGCGGAGTTCAGGCAGTCCCACGTCGACGATCCCTGGCAGAACCACCTGCTCACCGAGGAGATCACGGAGAACACCGAGGAGCTCATCCGCACGAAGTACGGCTACGACTCCTGACGCCTGGCCAGGGCATCTTCGAGCGCTGACCGGGCCCTTTGTCCGCCGTCTGGCCTTGCCCGGACCCGGGCGCTTGCGGCTCAATTCGATGAGCGATGACCACGCCCGTGAACTTCGACTTCGGGGCCGCCGAGAACGTGATCGCCGAGATCGACCGGACCAGGTCGATGCTCACCGACCAGCGCGGCCGGCGCTGGTCGCAGGGCGCCTCCATCCGGACGTCCTGGAAGGGGCCCTACGCCGTCAAGTTCGACGGCGACCGGTCCCGGAGCGACGGCGAGGCCCAGGCCCTGCTGAACGGCCTGGGGACACTGCGGGCCAAGGTCCAGGACGCCATCGACCGCGCGCACGCGGACCAGCGCGGGTAGGGCCGGGCCATGGCAGGCGACGACGTCGTGAGCGCCATCCCTGGGGTCCTGATCGACTACGCGTCCTGGGCGCTCGGCCTGGACCTCGGCCTCCAGCGCCAGGCGCACGCCCTGTACGACGCGATCGACGTCCTCCAGGCCAGCGCGCCGGACCCCAAGTACCTGTCCATCGGGCCGGGCGACTACGTCAGCAGCCGGCTGTTCACCCACGCCCTGGAGGACCAGCGCACCGACCAGTGGGTCGGCCAGGTGGGCCAGGCGTTCCTCCGGATCGAGACCAGGAACGTCCCGATGGGCCTGGTCCGCGGCAACTACGAGGACTTCCTGAACGGCACGGTCACCACGACCCAGGCCGACCTGGCGAAGCTGGTGGGCGCCGACCCGAGCGGCGTCATGGCCTCGCTGCCGGCCGATCCCCACCAGCGCAGGTCGTGGTGGCAGGGCCTGACGGCCGACGAGCAGGCGGCGTACCTGCGCTACGACGCGGCGGACGTCGCCTTCCTGGCGACCGTCGACCAGCTCCACCAGGCCGGATTCAAGAACCTCCAGGACGTCTACGTGCGGCAGGCGTTCATCGACGCCGGCATCGACCCCAACTGGGACCCGAGCAAGGGCCTCTCGGTCGACGACCCCCAGGTCCAGCGCATCTACCAGTGGTACGGGCACCTCTGGGACCAGAACCACAACCTGCAGTGGGCGGGCATGGGCAAGCTGGCCGGCGCCACGCTCTACTCCGGCTTCCAGGACCTGGACGCCGTCACCCGGCAGGAGGGCAACCTCTGGACGCACCTCGCCGCCGACATCCCCGCGTTCCTGACGTTCGGGCTCTTCGGCGTCGGCGCGAGCGAGAGCGCGCAGGCCGTCCTGCACAATGAGGCACAGTGGTTCGAGACCAAGTTCCTGACCATGGCCAAGAACGTGTTCCTCGACCAGGGCTTCCAGCACGCGGCGTACGTGCACGGCGGCATGGACGCCATCACGGCGCTGCACGACGAGAACGTCACGAACAACCCCAACGGGATGGATGACATGACGTTCAAGGCGTGGCAGGACATCGACTCCGGCGACCCCGCCCGCGTGCAGAGCGGCAACACCTGGCTGCTGTTCCGCGAGCAGCACAAGACGCTGTCGCCCATGTTCGACGAGGTGCGCAACCACAACGGCCCCGAGGGCGCGCTGTTCACGTGGATCCTGTCCCACTTCTCGAAGTCGCCGATCCCGGGCGGCCGGTCGTTCGACGACGTCGTCCCGGGCGGCAACATCACCGAGTTCCAGGACCGCTGGGACTGGATCACGGGCGACATGATGCCGAAGTACCAGCAGCTCCTCCACGACAACCCCCAGCTCGCGCAGCAGCTGATCGACATCCCGGTCGCCGAGCGGGCGCAGGAGTTCCGCAACCTCGGCTTCCTTGGACCGTGACGGAGGTGATGAGACCCCGTGAACTTCCCTCGCGACTCGCGATCCTCGCGGCGCTGCTCGCCGCGGCGGGCTGCATGATGGGACAGACGCCGCACAAGGTCAGCTGGGACCTGCGCCACGGCCACCCCAAGTCGGCGGTGCAGTGGGCCAGCCGGTCCGACGCGTACGAGGTGGCCAACGTCGACGCGACCATCCTGCTGCCCGGCGACCGGACGTTCAAGGGCAGCGACGTCACGGTGCGCATGTTCGGCCAGGGCGACCAGGTGCAGGTGCTGGGCATCCTGTTCCCGAAGACGACCCTGGACGACGGCTACCGGCAGGCCAAGGAGCTGTCGCGCGTGTGGCACCTGAACACCAGCGCGCTCGACTCGTGGTACCAGGAGGTCCAGGACGGCCGGAAGCGGGGCGTCAAGGACGCCAACGTCCGCTACTACGCCGCGATGTCGGGGCCGGCGCTGAGCGCGGACGGGCCGACGCCGTCGGCCAACGTCCTCCAGTCCTACAACGACGAGAAGCCGTTCCTGCTCGACTTCGAGCTCCAGTGGGTGCCGGCCTAGCGGTCTGGCCGGGCCGCTGGGTCAGGCCGGCGGGGCCGATCCCGCCCGTCCCCGCTGGATCTCCAGGTCCTCGCGCATGCGCTCCAGCGCCGCCGACATCAGGCGCAGCGTCACCGTCTCGCTGCCCTCCAGCGCCCGGAACTGCGACGCGCTCGCGACCAGCGCCTTGATCGGCGTCTTGGTGACCACGGTGCCGACCGCCGGGCGTCCGTCGAGCATGCTGGTCGCGCCGAAGAACCCGCCGGCGCCGATCGTCCGGTGGCGGTCGCCGCCGATCACCAGGTCGACCTCGCCCTCCACCAGGATCCAGAACGTGTCGTTGTGGTGGCCCTCGCGGACGAGGGTCTGCCCGGCCTCGACCGTGACCTCGTCCAGGTTGGCGGCGATGACCGCGAGCTGCCGGCGGGGCACGTGCTCGAACAGCGGCACCCTGGTGAGCTGCGCGATCCGGGGATTGGCCGCGTGGTGTGCCAGTCGGTCGAAGATGTCGGACATCGGGTGGCCTCCTCTCCCTACTCTGCGAGCGCTGCAGAGATCATGAGGCCGTCTCAGGCGGAGCGGTAGAGCTTCGTCAGCACGAACTCCCGGTGGCCCAGCGCCTCGGCGCACGTGAGGCGGCCGTTGGCCGTGCGCTCGACCAGCGCCATCAGCCGGTCGCCCGCCTCCGCCAGCGCGTAGTCGCGGCGCAGCAGGCCGGACACGTCGAGGTCGATGTGCTCGGCCATGGTCGTCGCGGTCAGCGGGTTCGCCGTCACCTTGATCACCGGGACGATCGGGTTGCCGATGATGTTGCCCTGGCCGGTCGGGAACAGGTGGATCACGGCGCCGGCCGCGCCCATCAGCGTGATGAACTCCGCCGCCGCGCTGGACGAGTCCATGAAGTTGAGGCCCGGCCGCGTCGGCGCGACGGCCGGCTCCAGCGCGTCCACGACCGGCACGGTGCCCGTCTTGGCGATGTTGCCGAGCGCCTTCTCCTCGATCGTCGAGAGGCCGCCGCGGATGTTGCCCTCGGTCGGCTGCGACCCCAGCAGGTTCGCGTTGGACCGCTCCAGCTCGGCGATGTAACCGTCGTACATCCGCTGGAAGGCGGCCCGCACCGCCGGGTCCTGGCACCGGCCGGCGATCAGGTCCTCGCCGCCGGTCAGCTCCGTCGTCTCGCCGAAGATCACGGTGCCGCCGTCGGTCACGTGGCGATCCACCACCTGGCTGACCGTCGGGCAGGAGCCCAGGCCGGTCGTCGTGTCCGACTCGCCGCACTTGATCGAGAGCAGCAGCTCGCGGCGCTCGACCGGCTCCGGCCGCAGCTCGCTGGCCGCCTGGAGCAGGCGCTGCGCGGCCCGGGCGGCCGACGCGATCGTGACCAGGTCGCCGTACCGCTCGATCGAGAACACCTCGACCGGCTTGCCGGTCGCGGCGATGCCGTCGGCGACGCGGCGCGCCCAGTTGGGCTCGATGCAGACCACGACGGCCGCCGCCACGTTGGGATTGGCGCCGGTGCCGATCAGCGTCCGGAACGTCAGCTCCAGGTCCTCGCCGTACTGCAGCCGGCCGTAGTGGTGGGGCAGGGCCACGGTGCCGGGCACGACGTCCGCCACGCGCTCGCAGGCGGCGTTCGACAGGTCGTCGACCGGCAGGATCACGACGCGGTTGCGGACGCCGACGCGCCCGTCCGGCCGCCGGTAGCCGAGCAGCGCGCTCACCGGCTCCCCTCCCAGCGCGCGCTCCGGACGTTGTGGACGTGGACCAGCTGCCCCCTGCCGATCGCGGCGCGGGTCATGGCCACCCGGACGCCGTACTCGATCACGTCGGCCGCGGCCGCGAGGTCGGTGAGCGCGATCTTGTGCCCGAGGGGAATCGGCTCCAGCGCCTCGACGGCGGCCTCGCGATCGCTGTCCATGTAGACCGCCACGGCCGGGCCGGGAGGGACGTCCTCCACGGCGACCCCGACGTGGTCGCCCTCGTTGTGGACCAGGAACCCGACGCGCGATCGTTCGTTCATTGGTCTGACCTCCCGGACAGAACCGTAGCAGCTGGTCAGACCAGTGACGCCGCCCGTTCTCCGATGCGGGCGTACGCGGCCGCCTCCACCTGCGCGATGTGGCCGCGCATCGCCCGCTGGGCGCCCCTGGCGTCGCCGGCGCGGAGCGCGGCCAGGATGCGCTCGTGGGCCCGGCGCGAGCGCGGCAGCCGGCCCGGGATCTTGAGCGTGGTCTCCATCGACGCCGCGAGCATCCGCTGCAGCACCTCCATCGTCTGCGCCAGGAAGGGATTGCCGGCGGCCGTCGCGATCCCCATGTGGAAGCTGGAGTCGAGCTGCTTCAGACGCTCGTAGTCGAGCGGCCGGCGCGCGCTCTCCCGCTCCAGCTGGGCCAGGATCGCGGCCAGGGCGTCCAGATCGGCGCCGGTGGCCGCCTGCGCCGCCCACCCGGCCGCCGGCACCTCCAGCACCTGGCGCATCTGGAACAGGTCGCGGAGCCGCACCCGCTCGGCGGAGATGACGCCCGCCAGCGGGTCCTCGCCGGCCGCGCGCCTGACGAACACGCCGGTGCCGTGGCGGACGGTCAGCCGGCCGCGCGCCTCGAGGATGCGCACCGCCTCCCGGACGCTGGGCCGGCTGACCGCCAGCGACGCCGCCAGGTCGCGCTCGGAGGGCATGCGGTCGCCATCCTGCAGGTTGCGCACGGCGATCAGGCGGTCGAGCTGCCGGACGACCTCGGCGTGGACGGTGCCCACGCTCAGGGGCCGTCCGCGGCCGAGAGGCGGTCGAGCACCTGGCGCAGGCCGAGCAGGTCGACGGTGGTCTCGCCGGCCCGGAGCCGCTCCATCAGGG
>Ga0066903_100007165_pt1 | contig 10058 bp, 6 predicted proteins | sample PanSoiMetaGPlot1_FD_67491 | JGI IMG/M metagenome (GOLD analysis project Ga0066903, IMG submission 67491) | Tropical forest soil microbial communities from Panama analyzed to predict greenhouse gas emissions - Panama Soil - Plot 1 (version 2) | ecosystem: Environmental > Terrestrial > Soil >... | reverse complement strand
TCGGCGAGGCCGTAGAAGCGCTCGTACATCAGTGGCCCCACCGGATGACGTCGAGTTTCCACGCGACCGCGACAGAAATCAGCACGGCGCCGACCGCGACGCACGACAGGACGAGGCGGCGCTGCTTCTGCCGCCGGCGCTCCTCGCCCGGCGTCGTCATGTTCGGGATCAGCGCCAGCACCGGGAGGGTCAGCGCCTGGACCACGTCGTCTTCGGTCTTGAGCGTCGTATCGAGGAATTCGAGGAGCGCGGTCAGGCCGAAGCCCAGGGCAAGACCGAGAATCGCGCCGAGCGCGTTCAGCTGCGGGCGGTTCGGGCTGATCGGTTTTTCGGGCTCGCGCGCCGGGTCGAGAATCTTGAACTGCTCGCCGATCTGGCGCCGCTCGAGATCGGCGGCGGTCTTGGAATCCTCTTTTCTGGCGAGCAGGCTGGTGTAGGTTTTCTGCAGCGTCTCGTAGTCGCGCATCAGCTCGGTGAGCTCAGACTCGTGGGTCGGCACGGCGGCGATGCGGCGCTGATGGATGGCGATGACGCCGGCGAGCCGCTGCTGCTCGGCCTTCTTTTCCTCGATCTGCTGGTCGAGGTTCTGGATCTCCAGCTGCAGCTCGCGGATGCGATTGCGCTGCGCGACTTCGGTCGGCGTCAGCCGCGCCACCGGAGTTTCGGTCACCGGATGGCGCTGGAGCGCCTGCTTCGCCATTTTCCGCTCGAGCTCCTCGACGCTCTTCTGCGCGCGCAGGACGTCGGGGTGTTCCGGCTTGAGCCGGAGCTGCAGTTCCTCGAGATTGGCTCTCGCCGTCTGCAGCTGTTCGGCGGTCGACGCAGCCGTATTGCTCACCGACGGCGACGACGTCGCTGGCGCGCCGACTTCCGTGGACTGGAGGTCGGCGAGCAGCCGCTCCTGCAGCAGCTTGCGGTCGCGATCGCGGTTGATCGATTCGTTGAGCGCCTGGACCTGTGTTTCGGCGTTCCGCAGGACCTGGAGGTTCGCGTCGAGCTGCGTCGGGAGCTCGCCGGCGTAGCGCTCCCGGTAGGTTTTCAGCTTGTTTTCGTGCTCGATCAGGCGCTGCCGCGCGTCGTCGAGCTGCGACTCGAGGAACTGACTGGTACCGTCGGCCAGAACGACGCGGTCGCGCAGGTTCTCGTCGATGAACATCGTCGCCAGGCGCTCGGTGATCCGCTTCGCCACCAGCGCGTCGCCGCACGTATAAGCGACGGTGAAGGTGTCGCCCTTGACCGTCTCGACGTTGATGTCGTTGCGCATCCGCTCGACGACGTCTTCCATCGGCATCCGCCGGCGCAGCTCGGGGTAGAGATCGAAGTCGGCAATGATCTTTTCCAGCCGGCTGCGGCTGAGAATCTGCTCGCTGATCGAACGGACGCGATCGCCGATGGCGCCGGTGACGGTCGTGATGACGACTTTCTCGGATATGCGCTGCGGCACCACCAGGATGGTCGTCTGCGAGCGATATTTGTTCGGCAGCCGCTTGACCAGCGCATAGGTGCCGGCCGCGACGAGGACGAATGGAATCACGATGATCCACTTGCGCCGCCAGGCGATGCGCAGGAAATCATCGTAGGTGTATTTTTTTCCGGGGATCATAGTCGGCCTACCGGGCGAGCGGATACCACAGCCTCAACCCGAAACGCGCCGTGTGCCGGTCGAGGAGTGGAGGCAGAGCACCGAGGAGGTCCTGCTCGCTGAACGAGTAGTGGTAGTAGAGATACTCTGAATACAGGGCGTAGTGTCGTGAGAGCGCGAACATGACCTGTCCGCTGCCGGTGTAGGTGCCGTACTGGCCGCCCTCGGCGAGCACGCCAACCTGGCCGGTCGAGTAGCCGGCCGTCATGCCGAGGTTGAGTCTGCGCGTGACCTGACCCGTCAGGCCGGCCGACAGCGAATCCGAGAGAAACGGTACCGTGAGCGCTTCGACGAACTGCAGCGACCGGTTGTATTGGAAGCTCGACGTCCACTTGCGTGCGAGCTCGAAGCGGAGCGTCGCGTTGCCGGTCATCCGCGTGTTGGTTTCTCCGCCCGCCGGGAAAAAGGACATGCCCGTTCCGGCGCTGATCGCCGTCCGGCGCCGCACGTAGTCGAAGCCGACGTCGATCTCCTCGGTGCGGACCGACGTGATCGAGCGGCCGTAGCGGCCGTCGCGCATCGAGGCGCCGATGCGGAACACGGTGAAGCGCGTCGCCCGGCGCGTGAACCCGACCGATGCGCTCTTGGTCAGCAGATCGCGGTTGACATCGGTGAAGCGGATCGACCGCAGGTCGTAGGCGAGCTGGAGCCCGGAGAGATGCCCCAGATCCTGCGTCATCGAGACCGACGATGCGAGCGAGGTCGCCGATTGTTTCGTGAGCAGGTAGTCGTTCGACGGCGCCTGCGGCAATGCGCCTGCCTCCGGCGGCAGCGACGGAAAGAGCTGGAACTGATACCAGGGCGTATAGCCGCCGCTGCCGCTGAGGGTCAGCTTCCGGGTGTGTCCCAGCGGCGTGAGCAACGACGCGCCGGCGTCGTAGCTGAGCGACAGCATATCTCCGAGCTGCGGCTCATAGCGCAGCGACTCGCTGCCATTCAGCGTGAAGATGCGCTTGGCGCGCGTGCGCGTGAATCGAAGCGCCGAATCGAGCGTGGAGTAGCCGCCGTCACGCCGCAGTTGCTGGTCGCTCGAACCGAGCTGCTCGCCGCCGGTGTCGTACCCGTTGTTGGCGGACATCGTGAAGTCGAGCGACTCCGGGCGTCTGGTGTTGCTGCCCTGTCCGAAGAGACCGGTGAACGCGCGGCCGGACTGCGCGTCCGCCGCCCGCGGCCACAGCATCGCCGACAGGCACACAACAGCCGCTATCGCGAGCTTCTTCACGGGACGACGACCGTGTCACCAGGCTTCAGCTCGATGTTCTGGCGGAAGTTCTTGCGCTTGAGGAATTCCTGGTAGTCGAACGCGTGCATGGTCTGGGCGCCGTTTTCGGTCCGCACCACGACGATGTTCTTCCCGTCGACGAATTCCTTCAGGCCGCCGGCGGTGGCGATGAGCTGAAGGACCGTGGTCGCCGACGTCAGCGGGTAGTGCCCGGGCTTTTCGACCTGGCCGGTGATGTACACCTGACGGCTGTGAATCTCCTTCACCACGACCGTCGGACTCGGATCCTCGAGAAAGCGGCTCGCTTCGGTGAGGATGCGCTCCCGCAGCTGCGCCGGGGTGAGGCCCGCGGCCTGGATGTCGTTCAACAACGGCAGCGTGATGTTGCCGTCGGGACGGACGAGCACGTCGGCCGTCATGTCCTTGTCCTTCCAGAACACCACCGACAGAATGTCGCTCGGGCCGATGATGTAGGCCGGCAGCATCGCGGCGATCGGCGCGACGGCCCCGGCCTGAGCGGCCTTCGCCGGCGCGGGTGCGCTGCGCCTGGCCGACGAGTTCGGTCCCTGGGCGAACGCGGGGGCAGTGGCGGCGACAAGTGCCGCCGAGACAACAACAAGCCGAATCGTCGTGTTTTTCATCTGTTTCGTCGTCGGTTCTGAAAATGCCCGCACCGGTAGTACATCCGGTTCGAGCGTGATTTAGGACGCGACCGGGGTGGGATGCTGCAAACGGGTCGCCATGACAATCGTGCATTCACGCTCCATCGCGGCCCGGGCGCGCCACCTGAGAACCGTCGATTTCGGGCGCGAGATCGGGAAGTCTCCGCCGCGCGGGTCGATGTATCGATTTTCGAAGGTCAAAGGGACGGCGGATAAAAGTCTGCTTTGCCGATCCCTTCCTCCTCCCCATCTGCCGGGCGCCGGGCGCGCGTTCGACGGAGCTGGAGCGATTCGCGAGCGTGACAAACGTCTGCCAGGGCCGCGCTAAAGATACCGGCGATCGTCCGACCGCATTGCGCAACACGCGATCAGTGCGAGGGATCTCGTTCGCGCGCGCTGTGGACACGTTCTTGCTACTTTCGCAGCAGCCCGCCAGCGGTCGGCCCGTTCAAGTAAGGAGAGTCTTCGCGCTCCCTTGAAAACCGGTCTGCTCGCGTACTCCGGTGAGGAGCTCCACTCCGGAGTAAGGAGAGGTCTGTCAGGTACAGCAGATAGCGACGATGCGTCACACGAAGCGAATCAAAGCTGTTTTGATCGCCGCTGCGCTGCTCTTTGCCGCAGCGAACGCCGACGCCCGACAGATTACGTTGACCTGGGACGCAAACCAGGAGCCGTCGGTTGTCGGATACCTTGTTTATTACGGCACGCAACCACGTGAGATCACCGAGTACGACGGCATCATCAATGTCGGCAATCTTCTGTCCGTCCAGCTCGATCTTCCCGGCGACCAGTACTTTTTTGCCATTCGCGCCTACGACGCGGACGGAAATCTCAGTCCTCTTTCCCTGGAAGTCGGCGAGACCCCGAACGTGGCGTTGACCAATCCTGGCAATCAGATCGGCAACGCCGGCGACGTCGTGAGCCTGCAACTCTTTGCGACCGGCGACGCGATGTCGTACGGCGCCATCGGCCTGCCGGCCGGCCTGGTCATCGATCCCCTGATCGGGCAGATCACCGGCACGCTCGGGGCGTCGACCGAGACGGCAACCGTGTACACCGTCACCGTCGCGGTCACCGATCGAAACGGCAAGGTCTCGAGCGTTCAGTTCAGGTGGCTGCTCAAGACCAATCATCCGCCGACGGTGACCGAACCGCGCACTCAATCGACGGTGATCGGCGCTCCCGTCGAACTGTTCGTCCCGGCATGGGATGACGACGGGGATTCGGTGACGTTTTCGGCGGTGGGCCTGCCTCCCGGTCTGACGCTCGATCCGTGGAGCGGTGAAATCAGCGGGACGATCGCGGCCAATGCCCCGACGATTTACAACGTCGTCGTGAACGTGTCGGACGGTTTTCTCGTGACGCCGGTGCAGTTTGCCTGGGTGTTGTCGGCGCCCGGCGCGTTCGGCGTCGACCAGGTGGTGTTCGCCGACAGCATGACGTCGACGGTGACCACCGAACCGTTCACCACCTCAGCCCCCGGGGAGACTTTGATCGCATTCGTGTCGAGCGACCAGTGGCCGATCGACCAGCAAGGGCAGACGGCGACGGTCACCGGCGGCGGCCTGGAGTGGACGCTGGTGACGCGAGCCAACGGCGTCTACGGGTCGGCGGAAATCTGGAAAGCGACAACGGCGTCGATCGTGCCCGATCTCGCGGTGACCGCGACGATGAGCATCGGTGAAGCGCCGATGTCGATGACGGTCATGAGCTTCGTCGGCAGCGCCGGTGTCGGCGCGTTCGCGGCCGCCAGCGGCGAAAGCGGACCGCCCACGGTGTCGCTGACGACCATGGCCGCCAATTCGCTGGTGTTCGCAGCCGGGAACGATTGGGACGGCGGCGTCGAGAGGACGCCGGCCGACCACCAGTCGATCATCCATCAGGTGGCGCTGCCCGACCCGGGCTACACGCTGTGGCTGCAGAATTATCTGCTGCCGATCGGCGCGCGCGGTACCGTCGTGCAGATAAGCGACGTCGCGCCCAGCGACCACCGCTGGAACGTCGCGGCTGTCGAAATCGTTCCGCTTGCCGCGCCGGTCGAGCGCGTGTTCACGATCGACGACGTGTCGGTCGCGGAGGGGAATTACGGAACCACCAGCGCGACCTTTACTGTGACGCTGCAGCCGCCGAGCAGTGAAGAGGCGACGGTGTACTTCGCGACCGCCGACGGCACGGCACGCGCGTTCCGCGACTACTTCCCGGCGTGGGGGCGGCTGAAGTTCCCGGCCGGCACCACGACGCAGACGATCACGGTGAAGGTGCTCGGCGACTCGTACATCGAGCCCGACGAAACGTTCGTGGTGAACCTGTACGGCGCGACCAACGCGAAGATCAAGAACGACCAGGGCGTCGGCACCATCGTCAACGACGACGTGGCGCCGTCCGAGGGCCGGATGTTCGGCATCGGCCGCATCGACGAAGGACGCACCCACCATCACTTCGTCTTCCGCGTGTCCCAACGGAACAGCCGCGAGTACGCCAGCCTCGAGTACTGGTCGATCGACAGCCGCAACTGCGACGACGACAACGATCGTGACGGCGATGGTGACGGCGATCGCGACCGCGACTACGGACGGGATCATCGCAATCCGATCCGCCGGTTCGAGTCGACCTCGGTGACGTCGGTGACCTTCACCGACGATCCGGCGTTCAAGCCCGGTTCGGGGCGCCGCGAGCCAACGATCGATTCGGTCGTGTTCACCGGCGTCGGCAAGTGGAACGGCAAATCCGGCTACACGTTCGAAGCGCGCGCGACCGATCAGGGCGAGCCCGGCCGCCAGCGCGATACGTTCTCGCTCGTCGTGAAGGACAGCCGCGGCGCCGTGGTCGCGAGCCTGAGCGACAGGCTCGCCGCCGGCAACGTTCAATCGACTCGTCTACGGAAACACTGGTAGTCACCCATGCAGAGAGCCAACACCATGTCCAACTCAGGTCTTCTGGATCGCATTCAGCGCAGGCAGGCACGCATCGGCATCATCGGTCTCGGGTACGTCGGGCTGCCGCTCGCCGTGGAGTTCGCGCGGGCCGGGTTCGACGTCACCGGCTTCGACGTCGACGAGTCGAAAATCGCCGAGATCAACGCCGGCCGCAGCTACATTCCGGACGTCGCGACGCACGACATCGCCGCTGCCGTGGCCGACGGGCTGCTCCGCGCCACGACCGACATGTCGAAGCTCGCCGACATGGACGTCGCCGACATCTGCGTGCCGACGCCGCTCCGCAAGACCAAGGATCCGGATCTGTCCTACGTGGTCCAGGCGCTCGAGGCGGTCGCGGTCTCGTTGAAGGCCGGGCAGCTGGTGATTCTCGAATCGACCACCTATCCGGGAACGACCGACGAGGTGGCGCTGCCGATGCTCGAAGCGAAAGGCCTGACCGCCGATCGTGATTTCTTCCTTGCGTTTTCGCCCGAACGGGTCGATCCGGGAAACCCGCACTACACGACGAGGAACATCCCGAAGATCGTCGGCGGACACGGACCGGCGAGCACCGAAGCGGCGGCCGCGCTCTATCGCCAGGTCGTCTCGAAGGTCGTGCCGGTGACGTCGACGCGCGTCGCCGAGATGGTGAAGCTGCTCGAGAACACGTTCCGCGCCGTCAACATCGGCCTGGTCAACGAAATTGCGCAGATGTGCCACAAGCTCGATATCGACGTGTGGGAAGTGATCGAGGCAGCGAAGACCAAGCCGTTCGGGTTCATGCCGTTCTACCCGGGACCGGGCCTCGGTGGACACTGCATTCCGATCGATCCGTTCTACCTCTCGTGGAAGGCGCGGCAGAGCGGCTTCGAGTGCCGCTTCATCGAGCTCGCCGGACACGTGAACGGCTCGATGCCCGATTACGTCGTGGAGCGGATCGCCGACGGTCTGAACGATTCGCGCAAGCCGATCAACGGCTCGCGCATCCACCTCTACGGCGTCGCCTACAAGAAGGACGTCAGCGACATGCGCGAGTCGCCGGCGCTGGACATTCTCGAGTTGCTGACCCGCCGCGGCGCGATCGTGAGCTACAGCGATCCCTACGTGCCATCGCTGCGGCACGCCGGCCGGACCCTGGAGGCGCTCAGCGAAACCGAAGCGCTGCGGCAACGCCCCGATTGTGCCGTGATCTGCACCGATCATTCGAGCTTCGACTGGACGGCACTGGTCGAGACCGGAATCCCGATCGTCGACACGCGCAATGCGCTGAAGGGACATACCGCAGGGAATATCGTGCGGCTGTCCGGCCGGGTCATCGGCCGAGCGCTCGTCGAAGTGTAAAGGCAGGCGAACGGGAAGCGAACGGCAGCGCGCGAAGCGCTGCCGTGACCTTCACGCGTTGAGGGTGACTAGCTGGCCTGCTGCTGCTGCGACGAGGAATGGCCGTCGCGGTAGTCGCGGAACGGCAACTGGCACTCGTGCTTGCGCAGGAAGTTCAGGAACTTCTTGTAGTCGCGCGACTCCATGTTGAAGAGCTGCGCGACGATCTTGTAGTTGCCGCGCGCTTCCTGGAGTCCCTTGCCCACGAGATCGCGCACGTTCGACCGGGTGATCTCGCGCTGCATGTAAAGAGGATAAACGGCGGTCCAGAACGACTCGCGATCCTCCACCAGCCGCTTGTAGAGATCGTCCGCGATGGTGCGGCGGCGTTCCCGGCGCGGCCGGTGCGACCCTTCGTGCCGGCTGCGAATCTCATGCGGCAGATCGTCGAGCGTCACTTCCTCGTTGCGGCAGGTGACGACCAGCCGCTCGATCACGTTTTCGAGCTCGCGCACGTTGCCGGGCCAGCGATACTCGGTGAGCGCGGCCATCGCATCGGCGTCGATCGAGCGGACGACGTAGTCGCCACGTCCGGCGAACGACTTCAGCGAGTGGGCGATCATCGCCGGAATGTCCTCTTTGCGCTCACGCAGCGGCGGGACGACCAGGTGGATGACGTTCAACCGGTAGAACAGATCTTCACGAAATTGCCCGAGGCCGATCAACTCGCGAAGGTCGCGGTTGGTCGCGGCGACCACCCGGACGTTCACCCGGCCGCCGGAGGCATCCGAACCGACCTTCTGCAGCTCGCCGGTCTCGAGGAACCGGAGCAACAAGCCCTGCATCCGCAGCGTCATCTCGCCGATTTCGTCGAGGAAGACGGTGCCGGAATCCGCAATTTCGAGCTTGCCAGGCTTGTCGCGGTACGCGCCCGTGAAGGAGCCCTTGACGTGCCCGAACAGCTCCGATTCGAGGAGCGTTTCGGGGAGGCCTGCGCAGTTGACCGGTACGAACACCCGGTGCGCGCGCGTGCTGCGGGCGTGAACGGCGCGGGCGACCAGCTCCTTACCGACACCGCTTTCGCCGGTGATGAGGACCTTCGCGTCCGAGCGGGCCACGCGGTCGATCTCCTGCGTGAGGGCGACAAACTGGCGACTCGTGCCAATCAGTTCTGCGGATCCATTTCGCGTCATGGAACTCCTCGACCGATAGAAGCAGCCTTCCGGCCTGTTCGCGGCGCCGGCTAGCCGCAGAATCGGCAACTTTTGTTGAATCGATGGCGCACTAGTGCAAGTAGGTCGCCACAGGATGCCTTTTGGTGTCGAAATCAGCTAAGCCGTTGCAGCCTTGGTAGCTAGACGTCTTATCAAGATCGTCAGAGTCGCTCTGCGTGCAATTGACGATACATCGAGGGTTGTCCGCAGCAGACAAAAGTCAACCTAACCCCGGAAAAAGGGACCGAATGGCGGATTAACGTTCGTAAGACTTTTGTCGCACGGACCGGAGTCCCATCCCGCGATCCGGAGCCATCTCGGCGAGAAACAACGTGACGTGGTGGGCAGGTTGTCCGGATGGCGGCGCAGGCGACGCGCAGGGATTACACGTCTTCGATTTCCGGCTCGCTCTCCGCGGAAGGGCGTGCCGTCCGGAACCGCTGAAAAGGCACGTGGCACTCGTGCTTGCGGAGGAAGTTCAGGAATCGTTTGTAATCGGTGTGCGGCATGTTGAACAGCTGAACGAGCACCTTGTAGTTGCCGCCGGTCTGCTGAAGTCCGCGCCGGAGGATGGCGCGCAGGTCTGCCCGCGTGAGATCCCGCGACATGAACGCCGGATAGACCGCCGACCAGAACGATTCGCGCTGGGCGACCAGCCGTTCGAACAGTTCGTCGGCAACCGACGGCGCGGCGGGAACACTGATCGGTGCGGCGGCGGGTGGCTGGCCCCACTGCCGAATCTCGGACGGCAGATCGATCAGCGAGATCAGGCCGCTCCGCGTGCGAACCACCAGCCGCTCGGCGACATTCTTCAGCTCCCGGACGTTGCCCGGCCACTCATACGACACCAGGTACTCGAGCACGTCCGGCGCGAGCTCGGGCGTGCTGACGCCGTGGCGCTCGGCATAATTGCGGAGAAAAAAGTCGAGGAACACCGGAATGTCCTCGCGCCGCTGCCTCAGCGGCGGGATCGTGATGTGAATGACGTTGAGCCGGTAGTACAGGTCCTCACGAAAGTCCTTGGAGGCGATCCTTTCGAACAGGTTGCGATTGGTCGCCGCGATCACCCGGACGTCGACC
>Ga0066903_100007164_pt1 | contig 10059 bp, 9 predicted proteins | sample PanSoiMetaGPlot1_FD_67491 | JGI IMG/M metagenome (GOLD analysis project Ga0066903, IMG submission 67491) | Tropical forest soil microbial communities from Panama analyzed to predict greenhouse gas emissions - Panama Soil - Plot 1 (version 2) | ecosystem: Environmental > Terrestrial > Soil >... | reverse complement strand
TTTGTCGGCCAGCTGTACGCGGAATTGAAAAAGTAGCGCCTGCGGCCATGCCAAGCCGCGGACAAGGAACTCCGAGGCGAGGCATCGGCGTGAGTTCCGCGCGGGGGTGGGGCCCCGCGCGGAGTGAAAAAAGATGACCCACGAAATCGCATTCGAAATGGCGACGTCGAGCGTGCGCTACGGCGTCGGCGTCACACGCGAGGTCGGCATGGACCTCGCCGATCTTGGCGTCAAGCAGGCGCTCGTCGTCATCGACCCGGTCGTCGCCAAGCTCCCGACCGGCGATGTCGTCCGCAATTCGCTCGACCGTGCGTGCATCAAGTTCACGGTCTACGACAGAGTCCGCGTCGAGCCGACCGACGAGTCGTTTCTCGACGCGATTGAGTTCGGCAAGCAGCACCCCTTCGACGCGATCGTCGCCGTCGGCGGCGGATCGACGATCGACACTGCGAAGGCGGTGAATCTGTACGTCACGTATCCGCCGGCTGACTTTCTCGACTACGTCAACCCGCCGATCGGAAAGGGTCTGCCGGTTCCAGGCCCGCTCAAACCACTCATCGCGATTCCGACGACGGCGGGGACTGGGAGCGAGACAACCGGCGTGAGCATCTTCGATTTGACGCGGATGCATGCGAAGACCGGCATCGCCAATCGCCGGTTGAAGCCGACGCTCGGTCTGCTCGACCCTGAGAATACGCGAACGATGCCTGGCTCGGTCGCCGCGTCGTCGGGACTCGATATTCTCAGCCACGCGATCGAGTCGTTCACCGCGTTGCCGTACACAGATCGACCGCTTCCGGATCGGCCGCTGCTGCGGCCCGCCTATCAGGGCAGCAACCCCATCAGCGACATCTGGTCGCTCGCGTCTCTCGACATCGTCAGCAAGTACCTGATTAGAGCGTCCATCGATCCGGGAGACGATGAAGCGCGCGGAAAGATGATTCTCGCCGCCTCATATGCGGGCGTCGGATTCGGCAACGCCGGCGTCCACCTGCCGCACGGCATGTCGTATCCCGTGTCGGGCAACGTCAAGAGCTGGGTGGCCGACGGCTATTCGAAAGATCACCCGCTCGTGCCGCACGGCTTCTCGGTCATCCTCAACGCACCAGCCGTGTTCCGGTTTACCGCCTCAGCGAATCCCGAGCGCCATCTTCATGCGGCCGCCGCGCTCGGCGCGAACGTGTCGGGCGTAAAGGCGCAGGACGCGGGCAAGGTGCTCGCCGATCGAATCACCTGGTTCATGCAGCAGCTCAAGACGCCGAACGGACTCAAGGCGATTGGCTACTCAACCGCCGACATTCCTGCGCTCGTCGAAGGCACGCTTCCGCAGCACCGTGTCACGAAGCTCTCGCCGCGTCCGGCCAGCCCGGACGATCTCGCGAAGCTGTTCGAAGACGCGATGGTGGCGTGGTAGTTGAGCGTTGTTCGACGCGTTCTGTCGTTTAGCAGCTTAGTCTGGCAGCTGGCGAAGTCGAAGGCCGCACGCGAACAGCTCAGACTGATCCTGGGTCGACAGGAGATTCAGCCGTTTGCACCGCCCGCCGACCAGACCGACGTCATCGACGTGCAGACGCTGCTCTCGACGCTGAGCGTCGAAGAGCTCAATCGAACGTCGGACGAGTACTTCCGCCAGCACGACGACCTCTCGGTCTACCTGAGCAAGCCCTTCAGCAACGCCGAAGAATCCTCCGACCTGCTGATCGCGTTCAGTCAGGTCGTGACCGGACTCAATCCGCCCTACGGATCGGACGTGCTCGACTTTGGCGCCGGCACATGTTGGTCGACGCGCTGTCTGACGCAGATGGGCTACGCGGTCACGGCGACGGACGTGTCGGCAACCGCGCTCGAGATCGGCCGCGAGATGTTCCGCCGCCTTCCGGTGGTCGGACATCACGTGCCGCCGGAGTTTCTCGTCTTCGACGGACGGCGCTTCGATCTGCCGGACGCGAGCATGGATCGCATCGTCTGTCTGAACGCGTTTCATCACGTGCCGAATCCCGCCGACGTGTTGAAGGAGATGGCGCGCGTCCTTCGCCCCGGCGGCGTTGCGGGCTTTTCCGAGCCAGGCGCGGGACATTCGCGGACGGCGCAGGCGCAGTACGAAATGCGGAACTACACGGTCATCGAGAACGACATCGTCATCGAAGACATCGAGCGATGGGCGATCGACGCTGGCTTCAGCCGGCTCGAACTCGCCGTCGTCGATCCGCGCTCGTATCGTGTGGGCTGGCGCGAATACACGGAACTCATCGCGGGCGGTATTGCGGCCGAACGATACGTCGACACGGTGCGGGAAGCGGCGGCGAGCCGGCGTCTGTTCTTTCTCCACAAAGCCGGCCAAACGCCAGCCGACAGCCGGCAACGCCGCGGACTCTCGGGCAGATTTCGCGTCGTCCTCGATACCACGCACATCTCACCAGGCGGTGTGTTCACCGGCGAGGCGTCGGTCGAGAACACGGGCGCGAACATCTGGCTGTCCTCCGATGCACCGCTCGGTCCCGTGTTTCTCGGCGTCCACCTCTTCGCGCCGGACGGACAGCTGATCAATCGCGACTTCGGACGCATTCGGCTGCCTCGCGGCCTGCGTCCGGGAGAGTCCGCGACGTTTCGCTTCACGCACGATGCGCCGCCGTCCGGAAACTATCGGCTCGCGTTCGATCTCGTGAGCGAGCACGTCTGCTGGTTCGAGATGAACGGCAGTGACGTCGTCATGATCGACGTCACTTGTGGCGCGCACGTTTAGCACGCTTTCCACTACGTACGTCGTCACTTGAATCGGCTGATGTGGCGTCGGCCGCATTTCGCGCAGCCGGCGAGACGTCAACGTGCGGTGATGCGAATCGGGATCTCGCGTCTCGCGCTGCGCGGTTTGCCTCCGACCGCCTGCGCTTCGACGTGGATGACATACGAACCCGGCGCGAGATCGGCGAGCGGGAGCATCGCCGTGAAGTGATCGCCGTGCGCGGTGGTCGAGCGCACCGAGTAGCCGTCGGCGCCGACCAGCTCCACGCCAATATCGATCTTGGCCGGCGCCTTTGTCGACGCGTTGTCGTAGACCTCGCCGAACACCGCGATGGTGTCCGTGACATCGAATGCGCGCCGCGCCGTAGCCGGTCGCGGCAGGCTCTTCCCGAGCGGATTTCGCGGCGCCACTGTTCCCGCAATGGACGACGATGCCGATGTCAGGGCGAGGCCGCTCAACATCAGCGGATCTTTGCGGAAGTCGGGCACCGTGAGGTCGTAGGTCACGCTGCCGGCTTTGCCGGAAGGGTTGCCCGCAGCAAAGCGCAGCTGATAGCGGCCTGGCGGCAGGCGAATCTCTGACAGCACGCGGATGCCCTGCTCACGCGCAATCGCGAACGTGTCGGGCTTCAACGCCAGATCCGCGGTGTAGTGCTGGCCGCGATAAACCTTGCCGACGACGTCGGTGGCGAGGAAGCCGACTTCGAGCTCTCCGCCGAGTCTCCCATTGCGTTCGGTCAGGGCGAGCGCCGTCGGATCGATTTCCGCCGTGATCGCGACGACGGCAGTCTTGTCTTCGGGGTTCCTGTACGGCGCCGCGAAGAGTTCGATCGGCACGGCGGCATCCGACAACGGATTGGTGAGCGCGTTCGACACAGGCACGCTCAAAGTCGCGACATGGCTTGGCTCCGGCAGATGTTCGTTCTTGAGCGGCGCGACGTATCCCTCGCGCGCGCGCACCTGCAGACCCGACCGCGTCACGCGCACACGCAGGCTGTGGTGAAGCCCGTCACGTTTCTCGGTCGAAGAGGTGAAGCCCAAGACGTAGTAGGTGCTGTTCTCGCGCACGATCCGGTCGAACGCCGTGGTGAAGTTGTTGGAGTTGATCAGCGAGAAGCCGCCGGTTGCGTCGGCGAGCATCGACAGACTCATCCGGCGATCCGTCGGACCGTTGTCGATTCCCGCTGTCGCCGGATCCGCCGGCTCGCCGTCATTGCCGTCGAGCATGCCCGTGACGAGACCCGCTGGATCGATCGGGTAAATGGTGACGTTGCCGCGGGTGGCAGCCGTCACGGCGGCGTGAGCCGCGGCCTCTGCGCGCGTCATCGACCCGCCGTCATAGGAGAGCGCCCGGAAAATCGCTTCCGGCAAACCAGAGCTGAAGAGCAGCACGGCCTTTCGGCGTCCGTGGAGACCGGCCATCATCTTGATGGCCGACTCGAGGCCCACCATCGTGTCGAGTCCGGCGATGGCCGCCTGCGCCTGTTGCGCGTTCCTGAAGTTTTCGGCGGTGCGCGCAGCAGCCGCCGCCAACGCTTGGCTGTCGGCGACGACCGGTTGGTCCGAGACCGCCTCGGTTCCAAAGCCGCCCGTAAAGCGATCGAACGCGGCGAGCAGCAAACGCGGATTGCCGGTGAAGGGCTGCGCGGCGCGCGGGTCCTGGTGCCCGAGAAACACGACGGCGCCGCGGTCGTTGGCTGCGAAATGCTTCTGAAGAAATCGCCTCAGGAACACGCGCGCCCGAAGGGCGTCGGCGGCGGAGACCTCGTCGAGGATGAACAGATACGCGCGTCCGTCGCTGCGGACGTTGCTGACGACGTCTGGCTCGACGGCGGTTTTCGCGTCGAGCGATTCCATCCGTTGTTCGAATGGGATGTCGACCTGCGAGAACGACGTGATCGCTTGCGGCGCGCCGTCCTCGAGAATCTGAAAGTCGTCGACAGTCAGGCCCTTGACCGGATTCCCCTGTGCGTCGGTGACGAACGCGTCGATCTCGATGGCGTCGACGCGCACGCGGAACGTCGGCTGCTGCGCACACAGCATGACACCGGCGAGCAGCACGGACACCGCGGTGGCCACCGAGCGTTTCGTCTGCAGTACCACTGTGGCCGGATGGTACTGCAGATCCGATCGTCCGTAACCTATTACTGCCCGCGCGCCGCGCGCCGCTCCTGCCGCCTCTGTCGACGATCCTGCCGGATGTCGCGGGTGTCCTTACGCACGTCCCGAACGTCCTGCCGCCGATCCTTCTTGTCCTGATGAAGATCCTTCGCGTCAGCTTTCGCGTCGGCTTTGTCGCCCGCGGCCACATCCGATTTGAGATCGGCACGATCCTGGCGGATGTCCCGCGTGTCCTGCCGCACGTCCTTCGCGTCCGCACGCCGGTCGCGACGGTCCTGTCGCAAATCCTGCCGATCTGTCTGCAGATCGGTCTGCGCGATCGCCGCCGTCGTGAACCCGAGGGTCAAGCATCCGATGAGCACCAGCACTTTGCGCATACACGCTCCTTGAAGTGTTCTCGAAGCGTTTGACCAAGGTTGGCCGTGCCGGGTTTAGTCGTCACAATTTCTGCACACCCACTTACAGATTTCGCAACTGTGCCGAGCACACGTCAACGGAAAACTGTGACGGAAGTGCGACACAAATCGAAATGCGTCGAGCTCGATCGCGTCGACCTGGCGAGACGTCAGCGGCGTTCGCGTTGATCGAGCAATTCGTAGATGCGGTTGACGGCGATAATGGGGACGCCCGGACCCTGAATCGGCAGATGCGCGCTGTGCTTGGTCATGTCGGCGCGCTTCGCGGCGTCTTCTGCTGACACGCCTTGTCGCTTCAGGCGGCTGACTTCCGTCCAGACGTCGCGCAGGTAGTCCTGAAAATATCCAATCTTCGCCTTGTCGGTGAAGGCCTCGCCATGTCCCGGCAGCACCGTGTCGAAGTCGAGCGTCTTCAGCGCGTCGAGCGACGTCACCCATTCGTCGAGATAGGCGTCGCTCATATTCGACAGGCCAGCCGTCAGAAAATCCCCGGTCATGACGACCTTCTCTCGCGGCAAAAAGACGACGACGTCGCCGCCCGTGTGACCGCGCCCAAGGAAGCGGATCTGGATTTCGCGATTCCCGCGGTAGAGCGTCATCCGGTCAGTGAGCGTGACGTTCGGCGGCGTCGGCTTGAGTTCCGCCTGCGCGGCCTTGTTGTTCTCAGCGACCGCGATTTGCGTTCTAAGCGCTGCTTGCTTCGCTGTGTCGGTTTCCGCGGCGAGGCGCTTTTTCAGATCGTCGATCTGCGGCTGGATGCCGGTCACGTAGTTCTTGTAGAGCGGCATGCTCGTCGAGTTGCTCAACAGCATCTGGCGTGTGAACTCGTGGCCGATGATGTTGACTCGGTTGCTGTCGAAAATCTGGTTCCCGTGCGCGTGATCGAAATGGAAGTGCGTGTTGATCACCGTCGTCACCGGCTTGTTGGTGACGTCCTTGATCTCCTCGAGCAGCACCCACGCCGCGGCGGGGGAGACGTGATCGTCGACGACCACGACGTCGTTGTCGTTCACGATGAACGACGAGTTGCCGACGACGGCGAGCGCGCCGGTGCCGACGGCGTGGTACACGCCGTCTCGCACTTTGTTGAACCTGAAGGCCTTCCCGACATGCGACGTTCCGGCGGGCGCCCGCTGCGATTGCGCGCCGAGCGTGTCGTCCTTGCGGAGCCATGCGGCACCGATGCCGAGCGTGACGATGGCAGCAACGAGGAGCAGACGTCGCATCGGGTTTCTCCTTCAGGTCGTCGTAGTGTCTGGCTTTAGCCGGACTTTCGTTCCGTACTGTGTCAAATCTGGATCTTCGCAAACAGCCGCGTGCCCACGAACAGCAGGGCGACGGTCAGCACTGTCAACACGGCGAGGTCCGTCGTCTGGCCGAAGTGCGACAAGCCGGTCATGGAACTGCGGAGGCCGTCGACGCCATATGACAGTGGGTCGATCTTCGCGATGATGTCGAGCGCGCGCGGCAGCCCGATCAACGGAAACAGCGCGCCCGACAGGAAGAAGATCGGCATCACCAGGAAGTTCATCACCATCTGGAAGCCCTGGAAATCCGACAGCACTGACGCGATGGCCGTCCCGAGCGCGGTGAACATCACGGCAATCAGCGTCATGAACACGAGCCCGCCGACGATGGCCATGACGCTGCTCGGCCGGAAGCCGACGATGAGGCAGGCGATGGCGACGATGAGGCCTTGCATGACCGATGTCGTCGCGCCGCCGAGCGTGCGGCCGATCATGATCGTGACGCGCGGCACCGGCGCGACCAGGGTTTCCTTCAAGAACCCGAACTGCCGATCCCAGATTAGCTCGATGCCGTTGAAGATGCCGGAGAAGAGCACCGTCATCGCGATAACGCCGGGCGCGAGAAACTGGATGTAGTTGCCCTGCCCCGCGCGCTGGAACACCGGACCGAAGCCAAATCCGAGCGACAGCAAGAAGAGCAGCGGCTGTCCGAGCGAACCGACAATCCGCGCGCGCGATCGGAAGTACCGTTTGATCTGCCGCAGCCACAGCATGTAGATGACGCTCATTACCGCCTCCCTCGCTGCCACATCGCCGCCATGGCCCGCATCATGTCCGCGCTCGTCCCGGCCTCCGCTCGGATCGACGTGCCTGTGAGCGTGAGAAACGCCTGCTCCAGTGAGTCCGCACCGGTTTGCGCCTTCAGCTCCGCTGCCGTGCCCACCGCGACGATCTTTCCGTGGTCGATGATCGCGATGCGCTGCGCGACTCGTTCGGCTTCCTCCATGTAGTGCGTGGTGAGAAACACCGTCACGCCTTCGTGCTCGTTGAGCGACTTGACCTGCGTCCACAGCTGGTTGCGCGTCTGCGGGTCGAGGCCGAGCGTCGGCTCGTCGAGAAACAGGATCTTCGGCGTGTGCAGAAACCCTCGGGCGATTTCGAGCCGCCGCTTCATCCCGCCCGAGTAGTTCTTCACCTGATCGTCTTTGCGCTCCCACAGCTCGAAGATCTTCAGGAGCTGCTCGGTCCGCTGATGCCGCGCCGCGCGTGGCACACCGTACAAGACGCCGTGGAGCTCCATGTTCTCGTACGCTGTCAGCTCCTGGTCGAGGCTCGGATCCTGGAACACGATGCCGAACCGGCGCCGCACCTCGGTCGACTGCGTGATCGGATTGAGCCCGTCGATCTCGATCGCTCCGCTCGTCGGCGTCAACAGCGTCGTCAGCATTTTGATCGTGGTCGTCTTGCCGGCGCCGTTGGGACCGAGGAACGCGAAGATCTCACCGGCGTCGACCTCGAGTGAGATGTCGTTCACCGCCGACACGTCGCCGTACTTCTTCACGAGATTTGCAATGCGAATCATAAGTGTTGTGCGGATGCTACCGGGTCGCCGCGGCGATTTCCAGCAAAACGTGCGCTTGAAGACTGACGCGACGTCGGGCTCGTCCCGAAGATATTTAGTTCTGCAAACAATTAGCCTGACGAAGCTACCATATAGTAGACTCCGCCGCCAAACAGGCAACCGTGAAAAGCTTGTTGAGCTCTTGCGCTTGCCCGGGACGAGAGGTGAATCGTGTCAATCGTTGGCCGATGGCCGCGAGCGATCTTCTACGACTCCAAGACGACGCTATTCGACTGGGCATGGAGTTGGCGAAGAGCGGCGGAGTTGATCGTGGCGAAGTACGGCGGCGGCGTCGACGCCGACGAATTCTTCGAGGATTGGGCGGTCCTCTTCGAGGGTTTCCAGCGGCGCGCGGCGTTCAATCGCTACGCTGACCTGACCGAACACGTCCGCGCCGGCCTGGAGTATGCGTGCCGCTTGCACGGGATCAAAGGCAACGCTGCTGAGGACGTCAAGATCTACACCGATCTCCAGGACCAGGTGGAGCCGTTCCCGGACGTCGTCGCGGCATTCGAGCGGCAGCGCGCGCTCGGCGTGAAGGTGTTGATTTTCTCGGACGTCGAAACGCGATTCATCCAGTCGTACGTCAGCAAGCTCCATCCGTTCACGCCAGACTTTGTCGGAAGCAGCGAGATGGCGAGGATTCACAAGCCGAACCCGCGGGTCTACCAGTGGGTTCTGCGTGAAGTCGGCCTGCAGCCCCGCGACGTTCTGTATTGCGCGGCGCCGCAGTTCGACATCCAGGGCGCGCTCGCAGCCGGCATCAAGGCGGCATGGTTGCGCCGTCCGCGGGGGCGCCTCGGGCGGAGAAATGCGACGTTCGAGGCGGGCGACGTTCCGGCCGACTACGAAGTCGAGGATCTCCACGAACTCACGCGCATCATCGAGGCGAATCGGACCACGACGATCAACGCGGAGCACGCCGAGCACGCAAAGTAGCTCTCTCCGTCGTTCGCTACTTCGCTCGTTGTAGATAGGCGATCAACACCACCAGCGTGAGCGGACTAAGCAGCGTCGTGAAGAAGACGACGCTCGTCGAAAACGCCGCGTCGAGATCGAATTCCAGCGCAAGAACAGTCGTAATGACGGCGGCGGGCATCGACGCCTCGATGATCGCCGCCTGTTTGGCGGCGCCCGTCAATCCGAGCATCCATGTGAGGCCGAACGCGATCATCGGCGCGACGACGAGCGACAGGACCACGGCCGCGACCACCGCGGCAGGATGTTTCGGCAGCACGGCCCGCTCGAGCTGCATTCCGAGAACGAGAAGCATGATCGGAATCGCGGCGTCGCTCAGCAGGCCGATCGGCCGCATCACGACGGGCGGCACCGTCGTGTGCGTCGACAGCACGACGACGGCGGCTGTCACCGCGTAAATGGCGGGGACTTTCAACAAACGCGTGAACGCGAGGCGGACGCTGCCGCGCCCGCTGGCGGCGACGAGGATGCCAGCCGTGTAGATAAGGATCGCGCTCGTCACGAAGTACACGCTCGCGAACGCCAGCGCCTGGTTTCCGAACGCGAACAGCACGACCGGCAACGCGTAGTTGCCGCTGTTCGAAAACATCGCGACGAGCAGAAAACTGCTGAGCGTCAGGCGATCGAGTCGCAGCGGCACCGAGGCGATTCGCGCGATGAGCCCGATCCCCAGGGTGAGCAGTACGCAGAAGGCCGCCACTCGCAGCGACTGCGACCCGCTGACCTGTGCCGTGACCAGCTGGTTGAAGACGAGGCACGGCGACAGCGAATTGAACGCCACCGTCGACAACGTCTTGACTTCCGCGCGGAACCGCCGGGCCAGCAGGAAGCCCACGCCTGCGACGACGAAGATCGGAAGGATATCGGACGCGAAGATCGACGCGACGAGCGACATGTCCTACAGGCTGTGATGTTTCAAGATACAACTAACGCA
>Ga0066903_100007163_pt1 | contig 10059 bp, 6 predicted proteins | sample PanSoiMetaGPlot1_FD_67491 | JGI IMG/M metagenome (GOLD analysis project Ga0066903, IMG submission 67491) | Tropical forest soil microbial communities from Panama analyzed to predict greenhouse gas emissions - Panama Soil - Plot 1 (version 2) | ecosystem: Environmental > Terrestrial > Soil >... | reverse complement strand
ATCATCACCGCCGAAGACATCATGGAATACGACCTTGATTCCAACCCGGTCGATCAGCAAGGCCGGCTCATGTACATCGAGCGATACATCCACGGCGAAATCTACAAGTCGCGCCCCGATGTCAATGCGGTTGTCCACAGCCACTCGCCGACTGTCATCCCGTTCAGCGTCACCACGGTCAAACTGCAGCCGATTTGCCACATGTCGGCCTTTCTCAAGCACGACGTTCCGAACTTCGAGATTCGCGACTGCGACGGCATGACGGACCTTCTAATCCGCAACGCCAAGCACGGCGCAGCGCTCGCTCGCACCCTGGGCTTAAGCAACGTGGCGCTGATGCGCGGACACGGCAATGTCTGCGTCGGCCCCAACATCATGACGGCAGTCTATCGTGCCGTTTACACCGAGGTGAACGCCAGGCTGCAGGCCCAGGCGATCGCTATTGGCGGGCCGATCAATTTCCTCGCACCGGAGGAATGCGAATTGATCACGGACCGGCGCGACACCAATTTCCAGCGCCCCTGGGCGATGTGGAGGAGTCGAATCAGCGCGCGGTAGGGAGAATCATCTTTCCACCGTCATGCTCGCGCAATGACACCCTCTCACGTCACGAGGCAGGGACCCGTCGCCGCGGGCATCCACGTCTTTTTGCGGGTTTTGCGGACCCTCTGCAAGACAGGCGTGGATGGCCGGGACAAGCCCGACCATGACACCAACAAGTTGGTCAATCGACCGAAACACCGTCTAAATGTTCAGCACCTTCGACTTGACGAGCCATCCGGCCGCGAGGCCACCGAGAGTCGGGAAGATCAGGAACAACCACACCTGCGCGAAGGCGGTGCCGCCGACAAAAACGGCGGGGCCGAGGCTGCGGGCCGGATTGACCGACAGTCCGGTGACCATGATGAACGGGAAGTGCAGCACCGCGAGCGTGAGCCCGATGACAAGGCCCGCGACCGGCGTCGTGCCTTTTTCGCTGGTGGCGCCAAGGATCACGAGCGTGAACAGGAAGGTCGCGACCAGCTCCGTCAGCGCGGCGGCGACGAGGCCGAAGCCTCCGAGGTAGCCCGCACCCCATCCGTTCTGACCGAGACCCGCGCCCGCCACATCGTAACCCGCGATCTTGCCCTGCAGGATCAGCCACAGGATAAACGCGCCGATGATGCCGCCGATCAGCTGCGCCACCACATAGCCGATGGCCTCCTCGCTGCTGATTCGGCCGGCCGCCCACATCGCTGCGGTCACGGCCGGATTGATATGACAGCCTGAGATCGGCCCGATCGCATAGGCCATCGCCATCACCGCAAGGCCGAACGCCAACGCGACCGGCAAAATCCCAACCGGAAACGCCGGACCGAATCCACCGATCGCGAGCGCGCCACAACCCACCAGAATCAAGGTCGCGGTGCCAAGAAGCTCGCACAATCTCTTGTCGCTCAGATAGTCCATCTCGTTCTCTCCCCAGAAGTCCGCCCGTTATGCCGCAAACGCGACATGCAAGCCCAACATAGCGTGAGTCGCACGCCCGTGAAGAGTCGCATGTCGCGTAATGTCAACTGCCCCCCCAACAGCGTCGTCCGGTGAAATGGAACCGACAGTTAGCCGGAAGTTCCTGTGAACTTCCGTTTAGCCTACGACTCCGCGCCGTCATTCCCCGCGAAAGTCGGGAATCCAGCGCTCCTCACATACTTAAGCGTACTGGATCGCCCGCTTTCGCGGGGAATGACCGCTGTGATTCTATAAGAACGAATCTGCTGGAGGAGGCGCTCCTTTACGAGGGCGCAGGACGGCTTCAAGGGCGGCGCTGCAACTTGAAGCGGATCCCCGCACCCGTGCGCTGCCACCTCCGCCGGAACTCGGATCGCAAACGTGCGTTTGATTCTACAGACTTGAAGCCGAGGAAGCGGAGATTGCCATGGCTACCAATTTCGTATCGTACGTGATGCAGTTCCTGACGCCCGACATGATCGGCCGGATCGCAGGCGCGCTGGGGCTCAATCGCAGCGATGCGCAATCCGGCGTGACTGCCGTGGTGCCGGCGTTGCTCGCCGCGTTCAGCGGACTTGCCGACAAACCAGGCGGCGCGCAGACCCTCGTCAACACAATCAAGCAGCAATCCGGCGTGCTGGACAACCTTGGCAGCATGATCAGCGGCAGCAATCAATCGTCCTTTATTGAAAGAGGATCGTCGCTGCTCACCTCGTTGCTCGGCACCCAGGACCAGTCGGCGCTTAGCGCGGCGGTCGCAAGGTTTGCGGGCATCGGTCAGAACAAAGCCGGTTCGCTGCTCGGCATGCTTACGCCCGTCGTCATGGGCCTCATTGGCAAGCAGATCGGCGCGCGCGGCGTCGATGTCGGCAGCCTCACCAGCCTGTTCGCATCGCAGCGGGAGCAGATCGCTCAGGCCATGCCCGCTGGCATGGGCGAACTGCTCGAGAGGACCGGGCTGAGCACCGGGATCGAGCAGGTCAGGAGCACGGCAGCCCAGGCCGGCCGAGCGACGACGGCGGCAACCGGACCGCTTGCGCAGTACACCTCATCTGCCGCCCGTTCCGGCGAGCGCGCCGCCCGAGACACGACATTCGGCATCCCGAATTGGGCCTATTGGGCGCTTCCCCTCGTTGTGCTGGCCGGACTGCTCTGGTATCTGCTCGGCAAGCCCCATGAGGGGCAGATCGCGCAACAGCCGGCCCCTCAAGTCCAGCAGAGCGTGATGGTCGGCGGCGTCGATGTCAAAAACACGATCGGTGACGGCCTCAGCGACTTGCGCACGTCGCTTCAGGGCATCACTGACGTCCAATCTGCCACGGCAGCGCTGCCAAAGATCGAGGCTGCTCGAAATCAGATCGATAAAGTCAGTGGCCTGATGGGGCAGCTCACGCCCGATCAGCGCAAGATAATCGCCGGCGTGGTCGCCGCCGCGATGCCGCCGATCAATCGGCTTACCGACAGAGTCTTCGAAATCCCCGGCGTCGGCGACATGCTGAGGCCGACCATCGATCCCATGAAGACCAAGCTCGCAGATCTCTCAGGTCCCAGCACGGTCGGTTCCGGACATTGATGAGGTTTTCGCCTGTTTCATTATCCCTCCCGTCTTCGGGAGCAAGGACCTCACACCAGGGCCATCACCCTCGCAAGGCCGCCGGTTGAATCCTTCACTTTCGAGGCGCCCACCACGAGGGTCGCGCCCACCTCCGGCACCTTGTCGAGATTGGCGACGTTTTCGAGGCCCCAGCGCCCGGACGGCAGCCATAGCTGATGGGTTTTGAACTCGCGCGACGGACCATGATCGAGCGACATGGTGTCAACCGCGATGCCGGCAACCCGGCGCTCCTTCAATAACCACGCAGCCGCCTCAGGGGCAAAGCCGGGAAAATGCATGGTGCCGTTGACGTCGCGACCGTCGAAGCGCGCCGGATCAGCTGCTACAAGCTCGCCCCATCCCGAATGCATGGCGACGCAGCACCCTGCGGGCAAACGGCCATGTTTGGCCTCCCATTTTGTCAGATCTTCGCGCGACAACTGATAGTCGGCGTCCTGCTCGGCCTGGTAGACCACGTTGACGACTGCAAGTGGAACGACGAGCTGATCGACCGGCAGCTTCTCGGCTGAGAGACCGGCCTCGGAGAAATGAATCGGGGCATCGAGATGAGTGCCGGCATGCTCGACGATGCGCCACCAGAACAAATTGAACCGGTCCTTCCTGAAGTCAAATTCGCGTTGCATTTCGATGCCGGGCCGGCCCATGAAGGTCGGAAAGTCCGCCGACATGGTGTGGGTAAGGTCCACCACGTTGCTGAAGCTCCTCACTTCCGCGGCGCTCGCCGGCACGGCTGCCGCCGCAAATCCGGTTGCGGCGGCGCTCGTGAAGAAGCTTCGCCTGCTCAAGGCGGCCCGGACCTTTGCTTCGCAGCCGGCGACGCACATATTTTCTCCTCTTCCCTGGTACCCTATTTGGCCACAATTCTCGTTGTCCCGTCCAGCATTGGCAACAGGCGCGCTGACGCAGGCGGCGTTGCGGGCCCGGATTGGGGCCTGGTAGCGCCGATGCAGCGGACGCGAAATCCGGGGGCGGCAGCTCCGCGTTTCGCTTTCGATCAATGCGGGCTACGGGCCGGCAGGTCCGAGGACCGCACGGCCGCCTCCTGGCTGAATGACTTGCGCAAGCCCACGCGATGCGGTCATACAGGCCCCATGCTGGTGATTGACGATGTTTCGCTGCGTGTGGCCGGCCGGCTCCTCATCGAGCGCGCCACCGTGCAAATTCCCGGCGGCGCCCGGGTTGGGCTCGTGGGACGCAACGGCTCGGGAAAATCCACCCTGTTTCGCGCCATCGCGGGCGACCTTGCCCTCGAGCACGGCAACTTCGTGCGTCCGGGGCGCGCTACCATCGGCCGGCTGCCGCAGGAAGCCCCGGACGGTCCGGAGCGCCTGATCGACATCGTGCTGGCGGGCGATCGCGAGCGCCTCGACCTCATCCGCGAGGCCGAGACTGCAACCGATCCGCACCGCATCGCCGAGATTCAGTCGCGCCTCGCCGACATCGGCGCCCATGCGGCACCTGCACGGGCCGCCGGCATTCTCTCCGGGCTCGGCTTCTCGCATGCGGATCAGCAACGGCCGTGCGCGGAATTCTCCGGCGGATGGCGCATGCGGGTAGCGCTCGCGGCGGTGCTGTTTGCTGAGCCGGACCTGCTGCTGCTCGACGAGCCCACCAACTATCTCGACCTCGAAGGCACCTTGTGGCTTGAGGATCATATCGCGCGCTATCCGCGCACCGTCATCGTGATTAGTCACGATCGCGATTTGCTCGACAGCGCGGTCGATTCGATCCTGCATCTTGAGCGCGCCCGGCTCACCTTCTATCGCGGCAACTACACCTCCTTCGAGCGCCAGCGCAACGAGCGCATTGCCCTCGACCAGAGCCTCGCCCGCAAGCAGGAGGCGCAGCGTAGGCATCTCACCGCTTTCGTCGAACGCTTCCGCGCCAAGGCCACCAAGGCGCGCCAGGCGCAATCGCGTCTCAAGCTGCTGGCAAAACTGCAGCCGATCGACGTGCGTATCGAGGACGAGGCGCGCTCGATCGCGATCCCCTCCCCCGAAAAGCCGCTGTCGCCGCCGATCATTGCGCTCGACGACATGACAGTGGGCTATGAGCCGGGCCGCCCGGTGCTGCGGCGGCTCACGCTACGCATCGACCCCGACGACCGCATCGCGCTCCTCGGCGCCAACGGCAACGGCAAATCGACTCTGACCAAGCTCCTGACCGGCCGCCTCGCGCCGTTCTCAGGCCGCATGACGCGCGCCGACAAGCTCAAGACAGCCTATTTCGCCCAGCATCAGCTCGACGAACTCAATCCGCAGGCGAGCGCCTACGACCATCTGCGCGCCCTGATGCCGGACGCGCCGGAGGCGAGGGTGCGCGCGTGCGCCGGCGCCATCGGGTTTTCGGCCGCCATGGCGGACACCAAGGCGGCGAACCTGTCGGGCGGCGAAAAGGCGCGCCTGTTGCTTGGCCTCGCGACCTTCGAGGGGCCGCATCTGTTGGTCCTGGACGAGCCCACCAATCACCTCGACATCGACAGCCGCGCCGCGCTGATCGAGGCCATCAACGACTATTCGGGCGCCGTGATCGTGGTCTCCCACGACCGCTTCCTGCTCGAGGCCTGCGCCGACCGGCTGTGGCTGGTCGCCGATGGCGAAGTCAACCCCTTCGACGGCGATCTCGATGACTACCGTCGGCTCGTGCTCGGCAGCGGCCCGAAAGCTTCGACCGAACGCAACGGTTTCGCCGAGGCGCGCGTCTCCCGCGCCGACCAGCGTCGCGCCGCCGCCGAAAAGCGCAGCGAGCTTGCCCCCTTGAGGCGTCGCATCGACGAATACGACAAGACGATCGCGAAGCTGACAAAAGAGATAGCCGACATCGACGCGGCGCTGACCGACCCTACGCTCTACGACCGCGATCCCGCCCGCGTCGCGACGCTCGGCAAGGAGCGCGCCGACGCCGCAAACGCACTCGCCGACGCCGAGGACCAGTGGCTTACGCTGAGCAGCGATTACGAAGCAGCGATGGCCGTGTCTTAGCCGTCGGCCCTACGGCCCGGCCGCTTTCAATTCGACGGTCGCCCGGCGGCAACGAGCACGGGGTCGGCGCGATAGGCTTCGGGGAAGAGACGTTTCAAATCCTCGATCTTCGGCAGATCGTTGTAGACGATGTAGGGGTGGCCCGGATGCCGCGCCAGAAAGTCCTGGTGATAGTCCTCGGCCGCGTAGAACTCGCGATCCGACTCGATCTTGGTGACAATTGCGGCTTTGAAGACACGTGCCTCGTTGAGCTGGGCGATGTAGGCCTTGGCAATCCTCGCCTGCTCAGGATTTGTCGGAAAGACTGCCGAGCGGTACTCAGTACCGACGTCCGGGCCTTGGCGATTGAGCTGGGTCGGATCATGGACGACCGAGAAATAGATCTGCAGGATCCGTCCATAGCTGATCTTGCTCGGGTCGAACGTGATGCGCACAGATTCCGCATGGCCGGTCCGGCCGGAGCCCACCACTTCGTAGCGTGCGGTCTTTCGCTCGCCGCCTGCGTAGCCGGAGACTGCGGTGGTCACGCCGTTGACGTGCTGAAAGACACCTTGCACGCCCCAGAAGCATCCGCCGGCCAGCACCGCGACCTCAGAGCCCGCGGCCTGCGCGCTCGCCTCGGCCTGCTCATCAATCGCGGGCTCGGGAATCTTATGGGCAATCTCGGCGGTTGATCGCAGCGCCGTGAGGCTCACGCCCGCGGCGATCAGCAGCGCGGTCAGGAACAGGGTGGATCGGAGATGCGTCGACCTGAGAAAGCTCCTCAAAGATTCGGTCATCGCCTACCTCTCACTTCCGGCTGAACACAGTGAAGGAATACGCTATATTTAATTTGGAATGACAATCTCACACATATTTGATGGATGTGTCATCTTTGGTTGGACGTTTCGTTCCGGAAACGCGTCAGCCGAATCGGATGAAGTGCCCGATCCGGCTGTGCGGACGAGCAGCGCTCGTTTCGCCATCCGTCATTCGCCGCAAATTCGCTTCGCATGCCTCGCTTATCTTGCCTGCCGCGCCAGGTAGGTCTTGCTGAACCCGTTGCGGCCATTGGTGAGCGTGAATTTTGCCGTCCGGCGCGACGGACGCATTGATCCAACTACGCTGGCATTCGGCGGTCTCCTCGAGATTTGCGATCATCTCGGGGCGACGTATTGTGGCTCGGGTCTTTGTCCAGCAACGACAGATGTCCCTGCCAGACGCCTTCAATTCCCGGCAGTTTCGCCATTCTGAGATACGAATTTTTTTCATAAAGAGCGGCAGGCTTGCCCGGAATATCAAGAGGCTTCACCCGGTTGTCGGACTGGGATTGCAATGCGTCGTGATCTTCTGGCCGCCACCGATTCGCCTGGGTCACGCCGGGCGATGACCGCTCTGAAAACTTGGGTGACGCATGACCGCCACCCGCGACGGAGATCGCCCCCTATTCCTTCTGCAGCGCGGCCCGGTACAGCGCCTGCACATCATCCCGGAATGCGCGGCGGGAGGCATCGCGAGAGTAGAACATATGGCCGCCGCCATAGACTGTGAGCTTGAGGCGATCGGCGGAGCCGAATACTGGCATCTGATCGAGGATGAGCTGGGTCCCGAAATAGGGCGTGACGAGATCGCTCGCGCCGTGCGCTACCAGGGCATGCAGGTCGCGGTCGCCGGCGAGCGCGTTGCGCAGATCGTCGACGACTTCCGGGCCCACGCGACCGCGACCCCAGTTCCATTGGCCGTTGACCTCGCTGTTGAGCAGGCGATAGGGCTGCTCGACCCGCCATTTCAGCGGGCCCTGATACAGCGCCGTCATGGCACCGGTGAGCGGCGGCCCGATGGCGTCGAGCACCGGATCGAAAAAGCGGCTCTGCGCCGCATTCGGCGACGGATCGAAGGCCGTGATGGTCGGGTCATAGGCACTCGCCACCGTTCCGCGGGCGCGATTGAGCTCGCGCTGGAACGTGCCGTTGTCGATGCGGGCACCGAGCTTCTTTACCAGGGCAGGATCGAGGCCCGTAAGAGCGGCGACCCGCGCCGTCATGCGCTCAATTGCCTCGGGATCGCGTTCGCCGCGCATGAGATCGCGCAGATAGTCGCCGGAAGCATAATTCTCGACTTCGCGCAGCGCGTTGCGGTCGAACGGCGCCGTTGTTTCCCTGATGGTCGCCGCCATCGAGGGCAGCCGCGTGACCCAGGACAGCGGATTGTGACGGCGCTGGCCGAAATTGCTGAAGTCGAGGACCGGCGAGATCATGATGAGCCCGCGCACGCCGACCCCCTGTTCGCCGGCAAGAGCGCGCGCCACCTTGGGAACGCGGAATCCGCCATAGCTTTCGCCGACCACGAACTTCACCGCGCCCTGCCGGCCGTTCTTCTCGACCCACTTGCGAATGACAACCGCAAGCGCCTCGGCGTCGCCGTCCACGGAGAGCAATCGGCGGCGCAGGTTGTCGTTGTTTGCAACGATGTGGCTATAACCGGTCAAGACCGGATCGATGAACACGAGGTCGGTGAAGTCGAGCCAGGTCTCGGCGTTGGGAACGAGCACCGGTGTCGCTGAGGAGGAAATATTGTCAAGCGGCAGCCGCCACGGACCCACCGCTCCGATGTTGAGGTAAGCAGATGCGGCGCCAGGACCGCCATTGAACAAGAAGGTGACCGGACGGCTGGCGTCGCCGAGCACATAGGCAACGAAAGCCACTTCCGCCTGCAGACTGCCGCTTTCTGCATCGTTGAGAGGAATCGACCCGGCGGTCGCCTTAAAATGCAGCGTGCGGCCTGACAGCTCCACGGCCTGTTCGGTTGTCGAATCCGCGGGAAGCCGCAGCGAATTTTCGCTTTGCCGCGTCGGCCGCGCGCCTGCCTCCCCGGCCGGAGCCGGGTTGTTGCGCGGCGCATCGGCGCCCTGCTGCGCAACCGGACGGTTTTGCTGCGCCACCACCGGGGTCGCAATCACGGCGCCAGACAAAGCCGCTGCCAGCGCGAAGGCCGCCAAATGTCTGGCAGAGTCCAGTGTCGAGCATGCGAATGGATCGGTGTGAGCGTGCTGCCTGCGCATGAATTCGTCCTTGCGTGTCTTCAGATGCCGGGCAACTTTTGAGTGTCGCCCGCCCGCGCCTTCGCGGACTGTCGTTGGGTAGCTTAGCGCATTTTTCGATGAGTTTGACCTGCCTTTGACGTTTGCCATCGCCCCCGCGAAAAGAGCGTGCGGAACAATCCACCCCGCCCTCTCGGCGGGGGACCTCCCTCTCCCCCAACCTCCCTCTCCCAGAACGAGGGAGAGGGTCGCGGTGAGGGCGGCCACAAGCTCAGAACGCGCGGCCCGCGCCCTTCATCCCAGTCTTCTCACCACCGAAGTCGGGTTTACTCGACTTCAGCACACCAGGACTGATCGAAATCGGCAACGGCGATTTCGAATTGGGAGGAGAAAGGAGCAGGCTGCAGTTCATGGAGGAGCCGAATTCTTCATATACATAATACCCTCGAAAGCGGGCATCCGCCGTACATGGCAGCGCAGTTCACTGGCTTCCCAGGCGGGCCCCTGGCGCGCCCATCGCGGGTGTCGTCACGCCGGCGGCCTCGGCTTCTTGCCTGGCGGTTTTTTCGCGACGGCCGGCGGCAGCTCGTCGGTGCGCTCAATCGCGGTCAAACGGCCGCCGACGAACTCATAGCTGCCGGCACGCTCGCCGGTCTTGTACTTCATGACGACATGGCGCTGACCGCCGGGCTGCGGCGTGATTTCGACCCCTTGCGGCTGGCCGAGCGCACGGACCACTTCGCACTCCGTCATATCGAGGCCAACCCCGCGCGGAGTCGCATCCGAAGCAGCCGACGGTGCGCCGGCGCACGCGCCTTGCCCATCGACCAGATCGGCCGAACCGACCTGAGCGGTCGGCGACAGCGGGTACGCATAAGAGTTCGAGGTGGTCGGAAGAAACGTCGAGCGATCGGGCAGCCGGAAATTTGCCGGATCAGGTATCATGTTCTGGACCG
>Ga0066903_100007162_pt1 | contig 10060 bp, 7 predicted proteins | sample PanSoiMetaGPlot1_FD_67491 | JGI IMG/M metagenome (GOLD analysis project Ga0066903, IMG submission 67491) | Tropical forest soil microbial communities from Panama analyzed to predict greenhouse gas emissions - Panama Soil - Plot 1 (version 2) | ecosystem: Environmental > Terrestrial > Soil >... | reverse complement strand
CCACATCGCGTCGTTGAACCCGAGCGCGATGCTCGATTGGTTGCCGATGCTGTAGAACGTGCCGACCGCTCCGACGGACCCCGGCGCCGACTTGTAGGCCTCGTTGTAGGTGTTCAGGTAGTTGAGGATGTGCAGCAGCGGCGCGCCGCCTTTGTGCTGCGGGAAGTCGAAGAGGCACCGATGCGTGCCTTTCACCTCCTTGATCCACGCGTCGGCCCCGGAGGCCGGCGCGCCAGGCGCCTGGGCATCCGCGCGGCCGCTCGCGAACGCTGTGACGCCGACTGCCGCGCCAACGAGCCTCCCGAGAAAACCCCGTCGATTTGCTTCGTGTGTCGTCATCATCCCTGCCTCCTAGCGATCTGCTGATATGGTTGGACGATTTCGACGAGGAAGCAACCGCAGAACACGCAGAATTTCTCACATGTGCACGAGAACTCTGCGATCTCTGAACTGGCGTTTGTCCGACGGTCTCAGCGCGTGACCGTATCAGCGGGCAGGTCGATGGCAGGGTTCCGGTCGAAGAAATTGTGCGGCCGCAGCCTGAACGACTGCCACATCGTCGGCGTCACCGGCAGATCCTCGGCGCGCGTCAGATGGTGCATCCCGAGATTGATCCACACGACCACGTCCTGATTGCGGAGAGCCCGATCGCGGGCGGTCCAGACCGCCAGCCCGTCGTCGCCGCGGCTGCCGAGCATGTATTCGCCGCCCGCGTAGCGTTCTTCGGGCTGGTAGGGCGTGACCCACACGTCGTGGCGAAGGAAGCCGGCGCGCCTGGCCGGCCAGTCATCGGGATCGAGCATCAGCCGGGCATGATTGAACGCGAGCACCTCGTACGACGCCGGGTTGCCGACGCCGTTGGTGCGCTGCTCGTTGAGCACACGCAGTCGGACAGGATCGCCGTGTGTGTCCAATACGGCCGCGGACTCCGTTTCGGCGATCTGCCGCTCGACAACGTAGAGGCTGCGTCGGGTGGAGTCAGACGGCAGCCGAGCAGGCCGATACACGTCGCGGTTCACGCTGTTGCTCGGACCGTCGATATCGAGGTCGAGCCTGAAATTGAAGTAGTGATCGTGGTTGACGGCAACGAGATTCGGCGCCACGAGTGCGCCGACACGCGTGTCGTCGGCTGCGCTCGGATCACTCATTTTCCGCGCGGCGACACCCTTGAGCGCATCGATGCCGGTCGCGCCGACGCGCACTTCGATCTCGGCGGCATCGTTGAAGATCCAGTCGAAGAGATAATCGTAATTGCCAATGGCCGCTGCCAGCCTTACGACGAGCTCGACGTTGGCACGACCCTCGTAGGTCTGGTTGACGGCTTCATAGTGACGCCAGATCGGATCGCCGAGGCTTCGCTCGAAGACACACACGGCGTTCGGGGTCGACACGGGCTCGCCCTTGTCGGTCGCGAACTCGGCGGGCAGAAAGCTCGCCGTCGTGGGGCAATCGATGCCAGGCTTCAGTTCGGACGCCAGCACGCCGGCGCCGTACTCACCGGTGTCGAAGTACGTCCGCGACTGCCAGCCGTAGTCGGAGTCCATGTACGGCACGAACATCTCCGACAGGTAGCCTTGGTACAGCACGGAGCGCCACGCCTGGCCGTCACGCCAGCGCGCCAGCGAGATCGTCGGGCCGACGCGGGGATCGACGCGCACGTGAAAGCGCCAGTTGCCCCAGGTGACTTCGTGGCCGGCGATCCGCACATTCGTGCCGAGCGGCTGCGCGAGCGTCGTCGGTTGCCGCGGCTCACGAAGTGTTTTTAACGACGCGGGATCGTAGTTCAGGTCGCCCGCTGCAATGGGCACGACGCCGTAGTCGGTGACGCGCAACACCTCCATCCGCCGCAAATCGACGAGTGCGTAGAGACGTTCAATCGGCCAGCCGAATACGTTGGTGGTCGATCGCCGAGTGTCAAAGCAGCCGACCTTGACCAGGCGCTTGCCATCCTGCTCCGGGCTGCCGTAGTAGCCCGCCGAGAATGGCGCACAGAACACCTTGGTCAGGTCGGTGATGCCGCGCTTCTGCAACCCCGTCCTGAACTCGGCGTTCGACAGCACGATCTTGATGCCTTCGATTTCCGACAACGTGATCGACGGCTCGGCGCCGCGCCGTTCAGTCGCAGACACGATCCGCCGCCCCGTGAGATCGACGAGCAGCTCGTAGACACGCGAAGCGGTCATCGCCAGAACCCGAGCCTGTCGGACGAGCGGCTGACCGGGCTGCCACGCGAGCACAACGGCCTTCGGCGGATCCTGAGCCGCGACCGATGGAAACGCCGCGCTCGCGAAGCGCCCGTCGCCCTTGGCAATCTGAACCGCGTTACGGATTTCATCCGCGGTCAGCGGATCGAGCGGATGCACCGCCGACGCTGAAGAGCCGTTGGCTGCTGCGGGCGCGCTCCCGCTGCCCGTCGGCGCCGGTCCAAGGGAGCGTTGGCAGCCGACCGACAGCGCTATCGCGAGCGCTGCGGCGGAGACTGTTCGTGAGACAGCCACGATCTGACGCGTTGCCTGCTTCGTTCTACGGTTACCGGGAACGATCTCCACGATTCTGAGTGCTCGCCTGCTTCGGCGTGACCCGGAACAGCCCGCCGGGATTGGCGTCCTCGAGCATCCACAGCGCGCCGCCCGGACCGACTTCCACGTCGCGAAGGCGGTGGCCGACGTCCCACCGTTCAGCGGGCGTGGCCCCGCCCTTGCCGTCGAACGTGATGCGGTTGAGCGTCCGCGTCGCGATCCCGCTCACCAGCGCCGAGCCTCGCCACTGCGGAAACATCGCGCCGCTGTAGAAAATGAGGTTGCCGGGCGCGATGATCGGCGTCCAGTAGATCACCGGCTTGGTCAGATCAGGCCGTGTATCCGGACTCGGGATCGGCACGCCGTTGTAGTTCACGGCATAGGAGACGAGCGGCCAGCCGTAATTCTTGCCACGTTCGATCAGGTTCAGTTCGTCGCCGCCTCTTGGGCCATGCTCCACTTCCCACAGCCGGCCGTCGGGCGCGAACGCAAGGCCGTAGGGCGTTCGATGACCAGTGGTCCAGGTTTCCGATGGCGCCAGATTCCCGTCCGGAAACGTGTAGGTGCTGACGACGGGCGCGGTCTTGGCCACCTCGGTATCGCGTGGGGGATTGATCAAGAAAACGCTGGGCGCGCCCTTCTTTCCGGCCATCGGGTTGCCGGCCGCCGGCTTGCCGTCGAGCGTCAGACGGAGAATCTTCCCGAGCGCCTGATTGGGATCCTGCGCGGGCGTCATGCGCTGGCGATCGCCGACCGTCAGGAACAGGTACTGGCCGTCGGGCGAAAAGGCGATCTGAGCGCCAAACTGTCCGCCCCGGCCCCTGGGCATCTCACGCCACAGCACCTGCAATTCCTCCAGGCTCACCTTGCTCGCGCTGAGAGCCAACCGCGCGCGTGCGAGGGCCAGGCTCGACCCGCCGTCGCCGGGCTCCGCATACGTGAGATACACGTTGTGATCGGTTGCGTAGTGCGGCGAGATGAACACGCCCAACATGCCGCCTTGGCCCTGGTAGAGAACCTCCGGAACGTTCTCGACCGGCGTCTTCTCGCCCTGTTGGGTGACCAGCCAGACCGGGCCGACCTTCTCGGTGACGAGCATGCGTCCATCGGGGAGAAACGCAATGCGCCAGGGCAGTTTGAACGTCGCTACCTGGGTCATCGTGAACGGGAGGCTCGCCTCCGGCTTCAAGTCGCCCGCGTTGATCTGCGCCCGCACCGCTGCCGACACCAGAGTGAGCAGCACTGCCGTATTCACAAGCGTCTTCATGAATTCTTCCTCGAGAGCGTCGGAGACGACCTAAGGATAAGCCCGATCAGCTGTCCGGCCACGCGATCGCGGTCTGAATCGGCGCCGGGACGCCGCCGATGGATTCCTCAGCCATGCGACGCCTCCATCCGCTGGTCCACCTGTTCGGGCGTGAGCTCTTCCTTCGCCGTGCCGTGCGCCCACAAGGCGGTTGTGCGACGTCCCGACGTCCTCATGCTTCGACTCTGCGACAATACTGGCCGATGACCGGCCCTGACTCCGCCGTCGCCGCGCCGGCGCTGCCGCTGCGTCCGTTCGTCTCGCACTACGCCGGCTCGCGCATGCGCGATCTTCCGCCGGGGCAGCATGCCGGCCTGCCCTCCCGCCATATCGATCTCATCGTCAGCCTCGCGAGACCGATCGAGATCGCGCGCATGCCGGGCACGCAGTCTCCCGGCGCCTACCGCGCCTTCGTCGCCGGTCTGCAGCAGGCGCCGGCGCTGGTGCGGATGAGCGGAGACCTGGACTGCCTGCACGTTTTCCTGAAGCCTGCTGCGGCGCGGGCGCTGCTCGGGATCAGCGGCCGCGCGGTGGCGTCGCAAGTCGTGCACCTCGCCGACATCGACGGCGCAATGTGTGACGAGCTGATCGATCGCCTCAGCGTCGACGACAACTGGCTGCAGCGCTTTGCCGCAGTGGATCGGATGCTCCTGCGCAGGCTGCGGCCGGTCACGATGTCCCACGACATGGTGTGGGCCTGGCGCAGCCTGGCGCTGAGTCATGGGTGCTTGCCCGTCCACGAGCTCGCGCGCGACATCGGCTTCAGCCGGCGACACTTCGGCGAGCGCTTCACGTCCGAGTTCGGCATCGCGCCCAAGGCGGCAGCGCGCGTGTTTCGGTTCGAGCGCGCCTGCCGGCTGTTCCTGCGCTCTCCGCATCGCATCGCGGACGTCGCAATGGCCAGCGGCTTCTACGACCAGGCCCACATGGTCCGGGAGTGGCATGCGCTGGCGGGCTGCACGCCGCGGGAGTGGATCGTCGGCCAGCTCCCCTTTTTACAAGACTACGAAATCGGCGGAGGCCATGATTGATGCATGCGAATCACGCCCTGCATCAGTCTGGTCTTCAACGGTGAGTGTGACGCGGCATTCACTCTCTATCAGCACTGCCTCGAAGGCAGCGTGACGTTCCGCCTCACATGGGGCGACTCGCCGATGGCTGACCAGGCGCCCGCGGAATGGCGTGCCAAGATTCTGCACGCCACGCTGACCGTGGGCGGCACGGCCCTCTCGGGCGGCGACGTGCTGCCCGGTCTGTACGAACGTCCGCAGGGTTTTCAACTTCAGCTCAATCTCGACGATGCCGCAGCGGCCGAACGCATCTTCACGCAGCTGGCCGACGGCGGACGGGTCACTGTTCCTCTGCAGCAGACCTTCTGGGCGAAGCGGTTCGGTGCCGTCGTGGACCGTTTCGGCATCCCTTGGGGGATCAACTGCGGAGAAGAGGCAGCCGTACCATGACGGCGGACCTCGAGCCCTTTCACGTCAAGAGTCGCCGACAATGGCGGGCGTGGCTGACCAGGCATCACACCTCCAGTCCAGGTGTCTGGCTCGTGTTCTACAAGACCCATACAGGCGTGAAGTCGATCCCCTACGAAGACATGGTTCGCGAGGCTCTCTGCTTCGGATGGATTGACAGCCTGGTCAAACGGCTCGATGACGATCGCTACGCTCTCAAATTGACGCCACGACAGCCGACGAGCAAGTGGTCGGTGATCAATCGAAAACGGTGGGCGGAGCTCGAGACGGCAGGCCTGCTCACGCCGGCCGGTCTCGCGGCCGCACCAACCAACAACACCTACGCGCCACGACCAGTCATCCCCGACCTGCCGGCCTACCTCGCCAAAGCACTGAAGGCGAATCCTGGAGCGTGGCAATTCTTCGGGGAGCTGGCGCCCACCTATCGACGTGACTTCGTCGTCTGGATCCATATCGCGAAGCGACCCGAAACGCGCGCCAGGCGCATTCGTGAATCGATCGCCCTGTTGGCTGCCGGCAAGAAGCTTGGCTTGAAGTAGACGGGCGCGCTCTTCCGGATACAATCGACCGTCGAGCGTTTGATGGAGCGCGCATCCGCGCCGCTGGCGGCTGTCGGACCGTACGGGATTCTCGGCGTGTTGGGCGAGGGCGGCGGCGGGACCGTGTACCGCGCCTGGGATCCTCGTCTTGCGCGCGAGGTGGCCCTCAAGGTCCTGCACGAACGGCCCGGCGCCGATCCGAGGCGCGAGCACCGATTCATCGCCGAGGCGCGCGCCGCCAGCGCGCTGAACCACGCCAACATCGTCACCGTCTTCGACGCGGCCTTCGACGGCACCACCCCTTACATCGTCTCGGAACTGATTGCCGGGCGTACGTTGCGAGAAGAAATCGGTCGGAGCCCGGTCGCACCGAAGCGCCTGCTCGATCTCGCGACGCAGATTGCCGACGGCTTGTCCGCGGCACACGACGCGGGAATCGTTCATCGCGACCTGAAACCCGAGAACATCATGGTCACGCGGACCGGACGCGTGAAGATCGTCGACTTCGGCCTCGCGCAGCCCGGCGGATTGGATCCGCTGAGCGAGCCATCGTCGCAGGACGATACGCAAACGCGGACCGATCCCGGACTTCGCGCCGGGACGATTCCGTATATGAGCCCGGAGCAGGCGCGTGGCGCCACGACTGACTTTCGTTCCGATCAGTTCTCCTTTGGCTTGATTCTGTTCGAGATGGCCGCCGGCCGGCATGCGTTCACACGGGACACACCGGCCGCCACGCTCAACGCGATCATCAACGACGAACCAGAGGGCCTGTCCGAGCTCGACACGCGAATGCCAGCGGCGTTTCGCTGGATCGTAGAGCGCTGCCTCGCGAAGGATGTCAACGATCGGTACGCGGTGACGAGCGATCTGCTGCGCGACTTTCGGATGCTTCGCGATCGATTCGGCGAGCTGGTCGCCGCGCAGCGGGCATCGTCGGCGCGACCGATCGCGTCGGGATGGACGCGCGGCCTCCTGGCAATCGCGCTGCTTGCCGCGTTCGTTGCCGGTGCGATTGTGACCTCGTTCATCGCCGTAGCGCCGCGGCGAACCTCTACGGCATTGACGTTCACGCCGTTCACCACTGGTGCCGGATACCAGGGCTTCCCGGCGTGGTCGCCCGACGGCCAGACAATCGCATACGCCGCCGATGTCAACGACACGCTTCAGATCTTCACGCGCCGGGTGTCGTCGCCGGTCGCGGCGCAGATTACGCAGGCGCCGTACGATTGCAGGTATCCATTCTGGTCGCCGGACGGCAATCGCATCTACTACGTGTCGCTGGCGCGCGACCGCGACGGCATCTGGTCGGTCGGCGCCGCCGGAGGAACACCGCAGGTTGTCGTCGAAAGCGCAAGCCGCGGCGCGATCGCTCCGAGCGGCACGATCGCGTTCCTTCGCGACGAGCAGCCGGAGGACATCGTCGGCGCGTCGGCGCTGTGGCTGCGGACTGCGGACGGCGTCGAGACGAGGTACCGGGCATTCGATCACCTGCGCTTCGTCGAGGGTGCGCTGTCGTTCTCGCCCGACGGAAGCAAGCTCGCGGTCAGCGCCGTGCCGCGATCGATCAACGTGCCGCCGGAAGAGCGCGGCTGGCGTTTCTGGATTGCGCCGCTGCGAGGCGGCGTTCCGAGTCGCCGTTTCGAGTCGTTGTCGGACGTCGTTCCACGCGTCACCAGTTTTGCGTGGCTGCCCGACAGCCGGCATGTCGTGCTGAGCGCCACGACACTCTCGACGACCGGTTCGCACCTCTGGATGGCGGATGTCGAGCGGAACGAGGCGTGGCCGCTGACCAGCGGGCCGGGCAGCGAGTCGTATCCGTCGTCGTCCCCTGACGGCGACCAGGTGGTGTTTGCGACCGGCGAACCGGACTACGACGTCGTCGAGATCTCGACCGGCGGAGGCACCGTGCGTCCGCTGCTGGCCACGGCCCGCAACGAATCCGATCCGGTCTGGTCGCCTAACGGCCGCCTCCTCGCCTACGTGAGCGACCGCAGCGGACAGGACGAAATCTGGCTCGGCGGGCAGGACAAGCCCGGCAGCGATCGGCCGGTCATCACGCAGCGCGACTTCGGGGACGATCGAACGATCATGCTCGCATCGCCCAGCTTCTCGCCCGACGGCGAGCGGATTGCGTATCAGCGCAACGCGAGCAAGCCGATCTGGCCGTTGCGCATTTGGATTTCGCAGACCGCCGGCGGGCCGCCGGTTCCACTGGTGCCGCCGTCGCACGAAGGATATCAAGGCGCGCCCACCTGGTCGCCAGACGGGCAGTGGATCGCTTATGCGGAGTGGACCGATCGGCAATGGACGCTGGCGAAAGTGCGAGCCGGCAGCGGCGAACCGCCGATCGCTCTTCGACCCGATGGCGTACCCAACGCGACTCCGTCGTGGTCGCCGAAAGATGATTGGATCACGTGGGAGACGAACCAGGGTTTCGTCCTGGTGTCACCGGACGGAACACGCGAGCGCGTGCTGTCCGACGACCATTGGCTGGCACATACGTGGTCCCGGGACGGATCGCACATTTTCGGGATTCGCGAAACCGAGCGGCTTCGCCTGTCGCTCGTCGCGATCGATGTCAGCACTGGCAGCGCGCGAGTGATCGCCGATCTCGGACCCTCACCGCCAGTCAACAACCCGGTGAAGGGACTCAGCCTCGCCGCCGACGGACGGACGCTCCTCACCTCGTTCGTCCACTTGCGAGGCGGATTGTGGACCGTCAGCGGCCTTCGCGTGCCCGAACCGGCCTCTCGATGGCGCGCGCTGTTTCGACTCCGATAAAAACACCATGATTTCCCCACCTGACGCCATTGACCTCCGGTGCGCCGAGGCGTAGATTGGCCGCCTCGGAGGAACGCCGACGATGCGACGGATATTTGTCATCGCGCTCATCGCAATCATTGCCGCCGCCTCGGTCGATCTGGGCGCGTGCGGCGACAAATTCCTTCGTGTCGGCCGCAGCGCGCGCTTTCGACGTTATGCCGCCGTCCACCCCGCAGCCATTCTGATCGTCAAGCCACTTCACGCCACGCGCGCGGGCATCGAGGAACTGCAGGCGCTGCTCCGCCAGGCTGGCCATCGTTCCGTAGCCGTCGACAACGGCGCCAGCGTCACGACGGCCCTAGCGGCCGCGCCGTACGATCTCGTCATCGCGGACTACGCCGACGCCGGTCAGATCCGAATCGACCTGGAGTCGGTCTCTTCCAAGCCGGCGATTCTCCCGATCCTGTACAAGCCGAGCAAGGCGGTCGAAGCCGAGGCCGACAGCCAGTACGTCTGCCTGATCAAGCCGCATACGATGACCAAGTACGACGCACTCGCCGAAATCGATCGGCTCATGCAATTGAAGCAGAGCGGCGGCCCGACCGCGGTCGGGCAGTAAACGGCCCGATACACGCGGACCGATGTGAACCGGCACACGCGTCCGCGGCTTCGATGGTTGTCATCGTGCGTGACGATCGTTTGTCTGTCGTCTGCCGCACCGGCGCATGCTCAGGCGTCAGTTCCCGATCGCGGCGAAGGGACGCTGACGCTGACGTTCGAGAACTACGATGTCGTCGGTCATTTCGACGTCCAGGGCCGCACCAACACGAACGGGGGCACGCTGTCGCACGCGCTGGTGACCGAGTTCGACTACGGAGTGTTCGACAAGTTCGGGCTGGTCGTCAGCCTTCCATTCATCGCGTCGAAGTACACCGGGCCTCCGGCGTACTTCGTCGGACCGTACCTCACGCATCCGGGCCCCCTCGACGACGGAACCTATCACGCCGCGTTTCAGGATGTGCGGCTCGAACTGCGCCGTCAATGGTGGGTCGGACAGGTGCCGGTGACGCCGTTCGTCGGCTTCTCATTTCCGACCCATGACTATGAGACCGTCGGCGAGGCCGTTCCAGGCAGACACCGTCGCGACCTGGTGGTCGGCGCGAACGCTGGCGCCGATCTGGATCGAATCAGGCCGGGTTCGTACGTGCATGCCCGCTACGCCTACGGCACGATGCAAAAGGTGGATGACATTCCATTCACCAGGAGCAACATCGACGTCGACGCGGGCGTTGCCGTCACCTCACGTGTGCTCGTACGAGCGCTCGTCGACTGGCAGATCAGGCATTCAGGACCAACGCTGGCTGAACTGGCTCCCGATTGGGTCCACCACGACCGATTCATCGCTCCGAGCTACACCAGCATCGGAGGAGGAGCATCGGTATTGGTGACCCG
>Ga0066903_100007159_pt1 | contig 10060 bp, 6 predicted proteins | sample PanSoiMetaGPlot1_FD_67491 | JGI IMG/M metagenome (GOLD analysis project Ga0066903, IMG submission 67491) | Tropical forest soil microbial communities from Panama analyzed to predict greenhouse gas emissions - Panama Soil - Plot 1 (version 2) | ecosystem: Environmental > Terrestrial > Soil >... | reverse complement strand
GTCCGGGCGCGCCCGCCAGCGCCAGCGCCGGATCAGCAGCCGGGCGGCGCGAGGCGCGACGGCCGCGACCACCAGCAGCCCGAGGACGCAGAGGCCGAGCACCTGCCACGGGTTCAGCCCTCGGCTGACGGTGACGGCGCCGCCGCCGCCCGCGCCGCCGAGCGGCAGGCCAAGCTTGTTCCTGAGCGCTTGGGAGTTGTTTCCCCCGGTGGCGCCGGGAGTCGCGGGCTTGGCTCCCCCCGTGGGCCGCGTCGCGGACCCCGAGGAGCCCTCGCCCGCGCTGAACGTGTACGCGGGGGCTGTCGCCGTGCCCTGTCCTGGTGCGGCGCCCGCGGGCGTCGGCTCGAACCGCAGCCACCCGAAGCCCTGGAAGTACAGTTCCGGCCAGGCGTGCCCGTCATGCGTGGTGACGACCCACTGGCCGTTGGACGTCTGCGTCCCCGCGGTGTAGCCGTAGGCGACGCGGGACGGGATGCCGTCCAGGCGGGCCAGCGCCGCCATCGCGAAAGAGAACTGCAGGCAGTCTCCCCGCCTGGTGTGCTGCAGGAAGTTCGCCAGGCTGTTCTCGTCCTTGACCGCCGGCGCGGTCAGGCTGTAGTGGAACGCTGGTCCCGTCAGCCACCGCTGCAGCGCGACCGCCTTCTGGAATGACGTGGTGGCCCCGGCCGCCGCGACAATGGACCCGGCGAGGTTGCGCAGCAGTAGATAGGACGCGGGGACCTGCGCGTAGGCGTCGGCGATGTCCGCCGGCGGCGGCAGGGCGGCGTCGAGGACCTGGGCCGACGGTGACACCAGCAGGCTGGTCACCGAGTAGCTCAGGTTCGCCAGCCGGGCGCCGTTGTCGAACACCATCAGGGTGTGCCGTTCGGCCTGCACGCTGGCGGGAGCGTGGACGACGACCTTCGTCGCCGGGTAACCAACGGGCAGCGCGCCGAGGTAGCTGGGACTGACCGACTTGCTCATGGTCACGTTGGTGGTCACCTCGGTCGCCCAGGCATAGTTCGGGTTCGCCAGGCCGGGCGGGAGCGGCAGCTGAGGGTCGGCCGGCTCCAGCGACTCCGGCTGGCTGAAGGGGACCCATCCAGCGTCGGTCAGGTTGTCGGCCACATAGGTCTGGAAGTAGTCGGGGGCGCTGGAGGAACTGGTGTAGCGGAACACCGTGACGGGCTGTGCGGTCTCCAGCTCGCCGCTCAGCTGCGCGTCGGGGGTGGGGAACCCCACCTGGCCGCCGCCTCCGCCGCCGTGCCCGCCGATGCCCGGCTGGCCGCTGCCGAACAGCCGGGTCGCGTGCAGTCCGGGGATCACCACCGGCAGGCAGAGCGCGAGCACCACCGAGGCGGTGCCAACCCGCCGGCCCGCGGCGGCGAGCTCGCGGGTGTCGGGCGCCTGCCGCGGGTCCGGGTTCGTGTGTTCCCACTCCCTGATCCGGTCCTTGCCCTCGCTGCTCAGCATGCCGAGGTAGCCGATGGTGCCCAGGCAGAACGTGAACGTGGTCCCGACGATGTCGGGGGAGACGCTGAGCGTGAACGGCACGGTGAACAGCAGCAGCAGCGGCAGGCCGGCCAGCGCCGCGCTCTCCAGCCGGACCGCGATGAGGTCGGTGAGCAGCGCGGTGATGCCGATGCCGCCGACGGCGAGCAGCAGCATCCCGCTCAGCTCGGGGGCCGGCGGAGCGTACTTGGCGGACTCGGTGAAGCCCCGCCCGGCCAGGTCCCACAGATAGCCGAGCGAGGTCCCGGTCGGCAGCAGGTGCCCCTCCGAGTGCCCGGCGGAGAACACGAGGTTCAGGTAGAGCAGCAGCCCGGCCGCCCCGGCGCCGAGGCAGGCGGCCACCGGCAGCCGGCGCCGCCGGGTGAGCGTGCCGACCGCGGCGACGACGATCACGGCCCCGATACCGCCAAAGAACCAGGCGGTGCCGCTGAACAGCGGGTACAGCGAGACGGAGGCCAGGATGGTCGCGGCGGCCGCGGCGAGCGTCCGGCGGTGGCTAGGCATTGGACACCTCGCCGGCCTCGGTCATCCCGCCGGCGCCCGTCGCTTCGCCGGCGCCCGTCGCCTCGCCCGCGCCCGTCGCCTCGCCGGCGCCTGTAGCCCCGCCGGCGCCTGTGGCCCCGCCAGCGAAGGCCATCGCCGCGCCTGCCTGATTCAGCTCCCGCCACGCGGCGGGCAGCCGCGCGCCGTCAGGCACGGTCGCGACCCGCCACCCGGCGCCGGTCATGATCTGCGCGCACGCCGCGCCCCGGGCGGCCCACGAGCGGTCGGTGGGCAGTAGCAGCAGGGCAAGCCCCGGCGCGGTGCCGCGCCGCGCGGCTGCCAGTTCCCTGGCCTCCGCGTCGGTCATCAGCCCGAGGACGGCGACAATCTGCCCGCTTGCCCCGGAAAGCGCCTCGATGCCCAGGCCGACGCTGCTTGCCCGCGACTGCCTGATGACGGCGAGCGTGTCGAGCAGCGTGTCCCTGAACGCCCCCTGCCTGGGCACCTCACCGGCGTCCGTCACGAACCTGGCGTCGAAGCCCTCGCCGGCCAGGTGCACCCCGATCGACGCAGTGGCGGTGACCGCCAGCTCGAACAGCTGATCCGTGTACGCCGAGCGCCGGGTGTCCAGGAAGAGCGACGCGGTGTTCCGCCAGTACTGCTCCTCGCGGCGCACCATGAGCTCGCCGTGCCGCGCGGTGGACCGCCAGTGCACCCGGTGCAGCCCGTCCCCTGTCCGGTAGGCGCGCGGTGCCACGTCGTCTTCCCCGCTGGCGGCGATGCTGCGCCTGCCGTGCTCGCTGTCGCCGAGCCAGTTGCCCGCCAGCGGCGGCTGGGCCAGCGGGATGATCCGCGGCGTCACGGTGAGGGTGCTCGTGCTGCTGAACGCGCGCATGATCGACACCAGCCCGAACGAGTCGGCCACCCGCACCTGCAGCGGGCCGATCGTGTACTTGCCCCGCGTGTCGGACCCGAGCTGGTAGCGGAACTCCCTGCGGCCCCCGCCGCCGATCCCCTGGATCACGAACCGCGGCCTGCTGCCGAGGGCGTAGGGGACGGTGTCCTCGCAGAGCAGCAGCCCGGTGCGCAGCCGGGAGACGTTCACCAGCCGGATGGTCTGCTCCGACGACTGGCCGGCCGGCAGCCGGGGCGGGACCAGCCGCCGCTCGCAAGACAGCCGGTACCTGGCCCGTCCGGCGCCGGCCGCCGACAGCAGCGGCAGCGCCATCAGCAGGCAGCCGATGCGGAGCAGGTCTACCTCGGGAATGAACAGGCCGCACGCGGCCGCCGCGAAACCGGCCGCGACGAACGACCTCCCGCGGACCGTCAGAGCGCCAAGCAGCCTCCGCATCTGCGTCACCGCCCTCAGGGCCGCGGCAGCGGGAGCTCCGTGATGAGCCGCGCCACCACCTGCTCGGGGAGCTTGCGCTCGACCATCGCCTCCGCGGTCGGCAGCAGCCGGTGGGCCAGTACCGGGACCGCCAGTGCCTGGATGTCGTCGGGGATCACGTACTCCCTGCGGTCGAGCGCGGCCCGTGCCCGGCTGGCGCGCAGCAGGTGCAGCGCGGACCGGGGAGAAGCGCCGAGCCGCAGCTCCGGCGAGGTCCGGGTGGCCGCCGCCAGCGCGATGATGTACTCCTTGACCTGGCTGGAAACGTGCACGCCGCGGACCGCGTGGATCAGGTCTCGGACGTCGAGCGCGGTGGCGACCGGCTTGAGCTGGTCGAGCGGAGAGGAGGAGCCGTGGGTGTTGAGCATCTCGAGCTCGGCAGCCGCGGTGGGGTACCCGATGGAGATGCGCGCGGTGAACCTGTCGCGCTGCGCCTCGGGAAGCGGGTAGGTGCCCTCCATCTCCACCGGGTTCTGGGTGCCCATGACCATGAACGGGGCCTCGAGCTGATACGTGGTCCCGTCCACCGTGACGTGCCGCTCTTCCATGCATTCGAGCAGTGCGGACTGCGTCTTGGGCGAGGCGCGGTTGATCTCGTCGCCGACGACGATGTTCGCGAAGATCGGTCCTGGCTTGAACTCGAACTCGCGGCGCTCCTGGTTGTAGGCGCTCACGCCGGTGACGTCGCTGGGCAGCAGGTCGGGGGTGAACTGGATCCGCCGCACCGAACTGTCGATGGACTTGGCGAGCGCCTTGGCGAGCATCGTCTTGCCGACGCCGGGCACGTCCTCGATCAGCAGGTGGCCTTCCGCGAGCATGACGGTGAGCGCGAGCTTGACAGCTTCGGCCTTCCCGTCGATGACCGACTCGATCGCTGTGGCGATCCGCTGTGCCATCGTGACGAGATCATCGAGCGCTCGCTCGTGGCCGCGGCCCGTCTCGAGTACCAAGAGGCCCTCCTCGGTAGGCCCGGGCGCGCCCAGCGCGCTGCCTGCGTCGTCTATTGACAGTATGTCGTCACGCAGACCGCGTGCCACGTCCTGCCCGTAGTGCGGTTTGGTCACCGCCACGCCTTCCTGTCGGAAACTTATCAACTCCTTAATCCCGGAGACAGGCGTGATGACTCCCGCCCCTCCACATCTGCAAAGGGGCGGGAGTCCCCGCCCAGGCCGACTCCTGGGCTCCGCAGCCTCACCGGTCGCAGCGGCCTTGGCCCGCACGCCCCACCCCGGCGCGCAGGCCTAGCTCCCGACGGGGCTGACATCAGGGATACGGAACAGAACGCTCACGGGATTGATTCGGCACGCGGAACGTGCCCGCGCCACCCTCCGGTGGGGCGATGTGGGGAATCGCCGGCACGCCGCTCCGGGCAACGATTCTTCCTCCACTTTGCTCCACCGTCTCTGACCTGTTGTTTTGCCGACTCACTAAAAGCCGTAACGACATAATGGGAGTTGACGGTGGAGCGATGTGGGGTAGAGTGGGGCGCGGTGGAGCGAGATGGCTGCCGAATTCGGCCCGCTGGGGGGTGGGAGGTGAGGACCGATGTTCCTCGGTACTCACGCGCCCCGGCTGGATGAGAAGGGACGCCTCTTCTTGCCGGCTAAGTACCGTGACGAGCTCGCCAGGGGAGTCGTCATCACGAAGGGGCAGGAACGCTGCCTGTACCTGTTCCCGCACGACGAGTTCGGCAGGATCACCGAGGCGCTGCGCACCGCGCCGGTAACCGCCAAGGCGGTGCGTGACTACAGCCGCGTGTTCTTCGCCAGCGCATCCGACGAGGTACCCGACAAGCAGGGCAGGATCACGGTCCCGCCCGCGCTGCGCGGCTACGCGGGCCTGCAGCGCGACTGCGTGGTGATCGGGGCCAACACCCGGCTCGAGATCTGGGACGCCCAGGCCTGGGAGACATACCTGGCCGCCCAGGAGGACTCGTTCTCCGAGGCGGCGGAGGAGGTGCTGCCAGGGATCTTGTGAGCGGCCGCCGGAGACCCGGCGGCCATGACGGTCCGGCGAGTCTCCACCCGCGCCCGGACTGCGGGCTGGCGCCACTTCCCCGGTGCCAGGCAGCAGCCCCGAGGGCGCGGACGGAGACCCCGCCGACCGGCAAGCGGTATCAGCAACAAGCACGTGATAACAGCAAGACGCGCTGCGCGCGGACGCTGGAGCGGAGGGGTCAAGTGGGCGAGCACGCCTATGCGCATGTGCCGGTGATGGGCGGCCGCGTGACCGCCCTGCTCGTGCCCGCGCTCAGCGGTCCCGCCCCTGGCGGACGGCCGCCTGTCCTCGTGGACGCGACGCTCGGCCGCGCCGGGCACGCGCGAGCCCTGCTCGCGGCCTGCCCCGGGCTGCTCCTCATCGGGATCGACGCCGACGAGGCCGCCATCGAGCACGGGCGCGCGCTGGCCGAGGAGTACCCGGGCCAGGTGACGCTCGCGCACGCCTTCTACGACCAGATCGCCGCGATCGTCTCCGCCGCCGGGCACCGCCGCGTCCAGGGCGTCCTGTTCGACCTCGGGGTGTCGTCGCCCCAGCTCGACGACAGCAGCCGGGGTTTCTCCTATTCACAGGACGCGCCGCTGGACATGCGCATGGATCAGTCGGCGGACAAGACGGCGGCCCGCGTCGTCAACGACTATCCGGTGACCGAGCTGGCCCGGGTGCTGGCCGAGTACGGCGAGGAGCGGTTCGCGCGGCGGATCGCGGAAGCCGTCGCCAGGGAACGCGCACGCGAGCCGGTCACCACGACGCTGCGGCTGAGCGCGATCGTCAAGGACGCGATCCCCGCCGCGGCGCGCCGTACCGGCGGCAACCCGGCTAAGCGCACCTTCCAGGCGCTGCGCATCGAGGTAAACGACGAACTCGGCGTGCTGCGGCGGGCCCTGCCCGACGCCCTGGACCTGCTCTCACCCGGCGGGCGGTTCGTCGCGCTCGCCTACCACTCGCTCGAGGACCGGCTGGTCAAGCGGGAACTCGTGGCGAGGACCGCAGATCGTACCCCGCCAGGCCTGCCGGTCAGGGCGGGCGAGGCCCCGGCCGGAGCCAGACCGCGGTTCCGGCTGCTGACCAGGGGCGCTCAGCGCCCAGGCGAAGCCGAATTGGCGGCCAACCCGAGGTCAGCCTCCGCCCGCCTGCGGGCGGCCGAGCGAATCCGGGAGGCAGCATGAGTGACTACACCAGCGACTACTCAACCGAGCCGGAGGCCGGCGGCGTCGGCACCCTGGAACGCCCGGCGGCGCCGCGGGTCCCGACCCGGCGCACCACCCGGCCGCAACCGGATCGGCTCACTGGCGACCGGGCCGACGGCGTCATACTGGCGCCGCGCACCATTCCCCGCCCGCAGCGCGCCGCCGGTGAGGTGGCGCCGCAGGGCGCGCGCCGGACGCCGTTCATCGTGCTGCTGTGCGGCCTGCTCGGCGGGGCGCTCATCTCCGCGCTGGTGATCAGCACCACGCTGGCCGCTGGGTCGTACCAGATCAGCAAGCTGCAGCAGACCACCGACGCGCTCGCCAGGCAGCGCCAGATGCTGCAGGAGCAGGTGGCGCAGGCGCAGTCGGCGCAGGTGATCCAGCAGCGCGCGCGGCAGCTCGGCATGCGGGAGGCCGGCCAGCTGCGGTTTCTGAACCTCAAGACCGGCAAGGTGCAGATGGACGCGGGCAGCAGGGCGGTGCGGGCCGTCAACGTGCCCGGGTACACCCCGTGACCCAACGCGGCCGTGACCCGGGCCCACCGGGCCGCCCAGACCGCTCCGGCCGCTCCGGCCGCCGCGGACCGGCCGCCAGCGCCCGCCGCCCCGGCGAGCAGACGCCTCGTCGTCCACGCCCCGCCAGAAATGCCGCCCCTAGTACAGGCGACCCGGCCGGACGTCCACCGCAGTCGGCGGGCCGAAGGCAGGGGCCGCGGGGAGATTCTCCGCGGCGTTCCGAAGGACTGCCGCGGAAATCCTCCCCACGGCTCCGGCCACCCCCCACCCCACCGAAGCCGCCCGCCCCACCGAAGCCACCGCGGAGGCGGCGGCGGATCTCAATCCGCCGCGGCGAGCCCGGGCGGCGCATAGCGGCCGTGTCGCTCGCGGTCACGATCGTGCTCACCCTGTTCGCCGGCCGCCTGGTGCAGATCCAGGGCATGGAGGCCGGCCACTACCGCACGATGGCCATGAAGCAGTCGTTCAAGACGGTCTCGCTGCCCGCGCTGCGCGGCACGATCTACGGCGCGGACGGCCAGGTCCTGGCGATGACCGTGGAGACCTATACGGTGTCGGCCGACCCGCCGCAGATACGCGACAAGCCGACGGCCGCGCAGCGGCTCGCCGGCCCGCTCGGCATGCCCGCCGCGCGGGTGATGAACCTGCTGGAGCACCCGACATCGCCGCAGTACGTGGTGCTCGCCAAGGGCATCTCCGCCGCGAGCCAGGCCGCCATCGCCGCGCTGAACATCGTCGGCGTCTCCTGGACGCCGACGTACGCCAGGACATACCCGGACGGCCCGGCCACCGCGAACGTGGTCGGCTACACGAACCAGAACCCGGCCACCGGGGTGATCGCCGGGCAGGCCGGCGTCGAGCAGGAGTACAACAAGCTGCTGGCCGGAACGCCGGGCAAGGAACAGGTGGAGGTCGGCGCGGACGGCCAGCCGATCCCGCTGGCGGGCAGCGACAACATCCCGGCGCGGGACGGCGCCGGGATCCGGCTGACGATCATCCCGGCGCTGCAGCTCGCCGCGCAGGAGGCGTGCCAGCAAGAGGTGAACAAGACGCACGCCAGGCAGTGCACGCTCGTGATCATCCAGCCGAAGACCGGGCACATCCTTGCCATGGCGCAGTGGCCCACCTATGACCAGAACACGCTGGCGCAAACCGGGGTGGCGAGCGCCAGGAACCTGACGGTTCAGGACATCTTCGCGCCAGGCTCCACCGCCAAGGTGATCACCGCCGCCGCGGCGTTCGAGCGCGGCGGCCAGACGCCGATGAGCCCCTATTACATTCCGTCCCAGATCTACCGGGGCGGCCAGTGGATCACCGACGCCGAGGCGGACGGCGGCTCGCGTTACACGATCGCGGGCATCATCGCGCACTCGAGCAACGTCGGGATGTCCCAGGTGGTCCAGCACGTCCCGCCGCAGGTCCAGTACGACTACCTGCGGGCGTTCGGCCTCGGCGAGCCGACCGGCCTGAACCTGCCGGATGAAAGCCGGGGGATCCTGCCGCCGCCCGACAAGTGGGCGGGCGACGAGCGGTACACGCTGTCGTTCGGCCAGGGGGTGGCGGTGAACGCGGTGCAGATGGCCAGCGTGTACGCGACGATCGCGAACAAGGGCGTGCGGGTGCAGCCAACGCTCATCGCCGGCACCTACAACTCAAACGGCCAGTACACGCCGGCGGCGCCGTCGCCGTCCCGCCGGGTGATCCAGCCCAAGACCGCGCACGAGCTGGTCCAGATCCTGCAGCAGGTGCCCGATATAGACCTGGCCGGCAATCAGCCATGGGGAGTCATCCCCGGCTACGCGATCGCCGCCAAGACCGGCACCGCGCAGGAGCCCGGCCCCAACTGCGCGCTGTGCAAGTACGGGTCGAGCTTCATCGGCATGGCACCGGGCAACAACCCCCAGGTCGTCGTCTCGGCGAACGTGCAGGACCCCGACAAGAAGGTCGCGTTTTTCGGGGCCGACGTCGCGGGCCCGGTGTTCTACAACGCGATGAAGTTCACGCTGCAGACTTTGCAGATTCCTCCGCAACCTGGTCTGGTCGCGCCTTATGTCCGGCTCAACGCGCGCTGATATTGGATACTCTCGGGGCGTGATCCGACCCGCGCGCGTTCCGCCCCGCCCGTTGTCCGGGCTGGCCGAGCTCCTTGGCGTGGGAAGAACGGATGCCATTCCGAACGGTCCCGGGCGACTCGCCGGGGTCACCCTTGACTCCAGGCAGGTGCGGGCCGGGGACCTGTACGCCGCGCTGCCCGGTGAGCACACCCACGGCGCCGCCTACTGCGACCAGGCCGTAGCGGCCGGCGCGATCGCGATCCTCACCGACCCCGCGGGCCGGGAGCGGGCGGCCCGCACCGGCGTGCCGGTGTTCGTGGTGGCCACGCCGCGGGACCGCCTCGGCGACATCTCCTGCTGGATCTACGGCGACCCGTCGCACCGGATGACGATGATCGGGGTCACCGGGACAAGCGGCAAGACGACGACGAGCTACCTGGCCGAGGCCGGGATGCGCGCCGCCGGCCACGAGACCGGGCTCATCGGCGGGGTGGAGATCAAGATCGGGCGCGAGCGGGTCACCTCGGCGCTGACCACGCCGGAGGCGCCGGACCTGCAGGCGCTGCTCGCGGTCATGGCGGAGCGCGGCGTGACGGGGGCCGCGATGGAGGTGTCCAGCCATTCGCTGGCACTCGGACGGGTGGACGGCACCCGCTACGACGTGGCGGTCTTCACCAACTTGTCGCAGGACCACCTGGACTTCCACGCCGGGTTCGAGGACTACTTCAGGGCGAAGGCGAAGCTGTTCACCCCGCGGTACTCGAGGATCGGCGTTCTCAACGCGGCCGACAGGTACGGCAGGCGCCTGGTGGCGGAGGCCTCGGTGCCGGTCGTCACGTTCTGCGCCGATCCGGCGTCCGGCGCGTACGCGAAGGCGGACTGGCGCGCGGCCGACGTGCGCTGCGGCGCGGACGGCTCGACGTTCCGGGTGATCGGGCC
>Ga0066903_100007157_pt1 | contig 10061 bp, 8 predicted proteins | sample PanSoiMetaGPlot1_FD_67491 | JGI IMG/M metagenome (GOLD analysis project Ga0066903, IMG submission 67491) | Tropical forest soil microbial communities from Panama analyzed to predict greenhouse gas emissions - Panama Soil - Plot 1 (version 2) | ecosystem: Environmental > Terrestrial > Soil >... | reverse complement strand
CATGTTGCGAAATTTCAGCATCGGCATCTCGGCGCCGAGGCCGGCGCAGGTCTTGATCGAACTTGCAATTTCTCTGGCACTCGCGGCGGCTTCGTGGCGGTATTTCGAGAGACCGATTATCGCTTGGGCGAAGCGAGTCGCTCCGTCGCAGCAGGTAGCAGGTCCCCCCTAGGTCGCTCGGTGTTGCCAGGTGGAAACTCGCATCAAGGCGGCGAAGGAGTCGACGTCGGGGCACCGAGCTCGGATGATGTACTCGGATATGGTCTCTCGTTGGTCTCACCGCCCCGATGCCCCCATGAAATAAAGGCCCAGGCCCTCTCGTGGACGTAATACAACACGATCTTGGTCAACAATTCCGTCGCGGCAATCGTGCCAGCGACGGCGGTCCTGCCGGTCACGATCCAGCCGATGACGAATGTGTCGAACGAGCCGGTCAGCCGCCAGCTTACCGCCTTTGCAATCGATCGACCGTGCGCCTCACGTCCACCAAACCACATTCTCCGCTCCTAGAAATGCATCGGCGCGCGATTAAACATATGCCGGCAAAAGGAGAAAAGAGCTGGACTGATCCCTATGGTGTCGTGCACCTTCGGCTGGTTCGATCTCGGCAAGCTTGCGGATCGAACGTTTCTTGACACCTTGGAATGAGCCGGGTAGTTGGGCTAAGGTCAAGCAGTTGAGGTGAGGAGAAGCGTTGATTGGTTAAGGGACTGATCACCTTCGGATTGCTTACCTCCGACTGCGCTTCCAGGGCTCTCATTAACAGCTGGCTGACCGCAGATGCGTGATGGGCAGCAATTGGAAGAACGCCTTCCCAATTTTCTTGTGCTGGGGACCGCGAAAGCCGGGACGAGTTCGCTGTACGCGTACTTGAAGCAGCATCCGGACGTCTATCTCAGCCCGACCACTGAGCTGAACTTCTTCGCTCACGAGGGCGGTGATTTGAACTTCGGCGGCCCGGGCGACCTGAAATACCTCTGGGAGGATTCCCTGGTTGCGACCTTCGAAGAGTATTCCCGGCAATTTGGCGACGTTGATGGCGAGAGTGCAGTCGGTGAGGTTTCGACGCACAATCTTTATTGTCCGCAAGCCGTGGACGTGATCAAGCGTTACGTTCCGAGTGCGAAGTTGATCGCTGTGCTGCGTAATCCCGCAGAGCGTGCGTTCTCCGCGTTTGCTCATATGGTGCGCGATGGTCGCGAGGAGACCAACGACTTTCGCATCGCGCTCGCCCGCGAACCAGAACGAATTCGCGATAATTGGGAGCCGCTGTGGCACTACAAGAGTATGGGTTTTTACGGCGCTCAGCTTAGCCGTTATTTCGACGCCTTCGATGCCAAGCAGATCCGCGTGTATATCTATGACGATTTCGCCGCGCGCCCACTTGAGGTGATGCGAGACATCTTCGGCTTCATTGGAGTCGATCCAAGCTTCGCGCCGGACATGTCCGAGAAGATCAACGTCTCGGTGATGCCGCGAAGTCGGCAGCTTGAGAAAATGATGATGGGCAGAAATCTCGTCAGATCCGTCCTGCGTAGCTTTGTGCCCGCGAGCGTGCGCCCGCAAATCCGCAGCTTTCTCCTCGACAGCAACGTCAAACGCCTGCGCATGGATCCGCAGATGCGCCGCGAGCTTTCTAACGACTATCGAGAGGACATCCGATTGCTGGAGCGCTTGCTCGATCGCGATCTCTCCCGTTGGCTTAGAGATACCGCGAATTAGGCGGGCGTAGAAATCGATGTATCGAGGCGCAAGAACACGCTACTGACTTTTGACGCGCGCGGTGTGCAGTTCGCAGCCCGTGCTCAAAACGGGGTCGGCGCGTTGGCGCAACAGGAGCGGCATGAATCATCTCGACACCCTTGAGGCGGAAAGCATTCATATTCTACGCGAGGCGGCCGCTTGCTTCGAAAATCCGGTGTTGCTTTACTCCATCGGCAAGGACTCCTCCGTTCTGCTCCATTTGGCTTGCAAGGCATTTGCTCCGGGAAAGCCTCCGTTCCCGCTTTTGCATGTTGATACCACGTGGAAGTTCCGCGAGATGATCGCCTTTCGCGATGAAACTGCGCGTCGGCTCGATCTGCCGCTTATTGTTCACGTGAACGAGGATGGTTTACGCGCCGGGATCGATCCGATTCGAAGCGGCTCCTCCGTGCATACCGACGTGATGAAGACGCAAGCCTTGCGTCACATCCTGTCTGCGAAACGCTTCGACGCTGCAATCGGGGGGGCGAGGCGTGATGAGGAGAAATCGCGCGCCAAAGAGCGAATTTTTTCGCACAGAACGTCGTCGCACCGCTGGGATCCCAAGTCGCAGCGGCCCGAGCTATGGCGTCTCTACAATACGCGACTGGCGGCGGGGGAAAGCATGCGCGTGTTCCCACTGTCCGACTGGACCGAGCTCGATGTCTGGACCTATGTCGCGCGCGAACAAATCCCGGTGGTTCCACTCTACTTCGCCAAGGAGCGGCCGGTGGTGCGGCGGGGGGGCGCATGGATTCTCGTCGACGATGATCGGTTACCACTCGAGCCGGGCGAGGTGCCTGAAATGCGCTGGGTGCGCTTTCGCACACTCGGCTGCTACCCGCTGTCGGGCGCGATTGAGTCGCGCGCGGCGACCATCGAGCAGGTCATCGCGGAGATGCGTGAGAGCCGATCCTCCGAGCGCGAAGGCCGACTGATCGATCGCGATCAGACCGCCTCGATGGAGAAGAAGAAGCAGGAAGGCTATTTCTGATGCAACCGGCGTCCGTAAGCGACAAGGAGCTGCTTCGCTTCATCACCTGCGGGAGCGTCGACGACGGCAAGAGCACTCTGATCGGACGATTGCTGTTCGATTCTCAGCAATTGTCGGATGATCAACTCGCGGAGCTTCGACGCGACAGCCGCAACCGGATCACTGGTCCGGAAGGCGTAGACTTCTCGCTGCTGGTTGACGGACTGATGGCCGAACGTGAGCAGGGCATCACCATCGACGTGGCTTACCGCTATTTCGAAAGCGCCGGCCGCCGCTATATCGTGGCCGACACGCCCGGCCACGAGCAATACACAAGGAACATGGCGACTGGCGCATCGCGTGCGGACCTCGCGCTGCTGCTCACGGACGCTCGCAAAGGCCTGCTGCGGCAGACCAAGCGCCACGCTCAGATCGCCGCGCTAATGGGCATTTCGCGCGTCATCTTGGCCGTCAATAAAATGGATCTTGTCGATTTCAGCGCCGACGTATTCCAGACGATCTCGACGGACTTCTCCGCGTTCGCGTCGACATTGGGGTTGTCCGATGTTCGATCAATCCCGGTTTCGGGCCTGCAAGGCGACAACGTTCTCCGCCGCAGCGCGAATATGCCATGGTTCGACGGGCCGAGCTTGCTTGAGACACTGGACACGGCGGAACGCTCAAGCCCAATCGCCGGGCCCTTTCGGATGCCCGTCCAGGGCGTGATTCGTACCGAGCCTGATTTCCGTGGCTACACCGGTCTGATCGTCGGTGGCAGTATCTCAGTTGGCGACGAGGTCATGATCTGCCCGTCGCGTGCGCGCAGCCGCGTGCGCCGAATAGCCACCTTCGGGGGAGAACTGCAAATGGCTACCGCCGGTCAGTCAGTTACTGTCTGTCTTACCGACAATGTGGACGTATCACGCGGCGATATCATCGCTGAGGCTGACGTCGCTCCGACGATAGCCGATCAGTTTGCCGCTGAGCTGATCTGGATGGATGAGGAGCCGCTTTATCCTGGGCGCAGCTACGCGCTTCGTCTGGGCACCAACACCGTGAACGCGTCGGCGACCGAAATCGGCAACATCATCGAGGTGCAGACGCAGGCGCAAGTTCCGGCGAAGCAGATGCGCCTGAACGATATCGGGCACGTGAAGATCGCCGCCGACCGGTTGATGGCGTTCGATACATATCGCGAGAACCGCGACATGGGTGGGTTCGTACTTATCGACCGCCTTTCGAATCGCACCGTCGGCGCCGGCATGATCGCCCATGCTCTGCGCCGAGGGCAAAACGTCCAGGTGCAGAAGTTCGACATCAATCGCGCCATTCGTGCGGAACTCAAAGGGCAAAAACCGGCCGTGGTGTGGCTGACCGGGCTTTCCGGAGCGGGCAAGTCGACCATAGCCAATATCGTCGAGCAGCGGCTGACGCTCGTGGGGCGGCATTGCTACATTCTCGACGGAGATAATGTCCGGCATGGAGTGAACAAAGATCTTGGCTTTACCGCGGCTGACCGCGTGGAGAATATCAGGCGTGTTGCCGAGATCGCGAGGTTGCTGGCCGACGCTGGGCTGATCGTGATCGTTTCGCTGATTTCGCCCTTCATCCGCGAACGGGCGATGGCGCGGGAGATCGCCGGAGATATCGACTTCCTGGAAGTGTTCGTCGATGCGCCGCTCGCCGTTTGCGAGGCGCGCGACCCGAAGCACCTTTATGCGAAAGCGCGGGCCGGCGCGATCGTCAATTTCACCGGCATCGACGCACCGTACGAACCGCCGCCTTCACCTGATTTGAGGCTGGAGACCGCGAACGCAACAGCAGAATCGCTCGCGGCTTCGCTGGTGGCCGGGTTGCGGGAGAGGGGGATCTGCTGAAAACAGCAACCCTGCTGGCCGGCCCGATGATTAGATAGTCTACAAATATCTGTAGATACGAGAGATTCTGCCTCGGCTGGGAAAAATGGCGAAGGGCAATGTGCGACCGAACCGTAGTTTGCTTCCAAAAGCGCGGATACTCTGTTACTGCTTTTTCTCTGTAAATTTGCGGTGCGACCAGCGTGTTTAATCCCTCTTCGTGCGGCCCAGAAAGAGTGCGCTATGATGTGCTGGACGGCATGCGGGGCGTGGCCGCACTTTGCGTGATGGTTCGCCACTTTTCCGTCGGTTCGATCCTGGACAACGCGGCCACTTCTGTTGATCTGTTTTTTGTCTTGAGCGGTTTTGTCATTGCTCATTCCTATGGCGAACGCTTGCGGAGCGGCATGACCGTTCTTGAGTACATGGGCAGGAGGTTGATCCGCCTCTATCCAATGTTTCTTATCGGAGTGTTGATCGGCGCGCCCGTCTTGTACTTTGTTGCGAAGGCCGGCCTTGCCGATTATTCCAAACGAGATATCGCCGGCAGTCTAATATACAATAGTCTATTTCTTCCTTACCTCAGTAGTAAAGGCGTCCGCGACATGGGAGCTGACACCACTACATTTGGAGAAATTTTTCCAGCCGATCCTCCTGCTTGGTCTCTGTTCTTCGAGCTAGTTGCGAGCCTCGCGTTCGTCATTCTCTTCACATTGAGGAGAAATGCGCTAATAAAAATAATATTAACGTCTTATGCCGCCCTGCTGTTGAGCGCGGTCTTGTCATCGTTCATCGAGTATCGCCAAAATCTGGACATCGGCCAGGGGTGGGGGACTTCGAATTTCCTTATCGGGTTCCCGCGCGTGCTCTTTGGATTTTCGCTCGGCATCTTACTTTACTCATGGTTGCATACAGAGTACTATAGCAAGGTGTCCACTTTCGCCCGTCAATACGTTAGAAGCCCATACCTGCTGTATGGCATGTTCGTTGTCATCGTGGCGATTCCAAACACGTTCGGAATCTTTGGCGATCTCTATTCGGTGCTGATTCTCGTTAGCGTGGTGCCTTGTCTGGTGTTCATTGGAGCAGCTGTGCGTTGCGATCGCGGCTTTGATTTAGCAATTGCCAAATTCTTGGGATGGATTTCGTATCCCGTGTACTGTTTGCATTTCCCGATAGGACGCGCTGTCTTCTTGTGGGCCAGGAGCGATCACTGGTTACAGGCGGAAGCCGCGTTTGTGTCGATCGCAGCGACTCTCGTTGCCGTAATCGTACTTACACGATTTTACGAGGAGCCGACTCGTGCATACCTAACGAGAAAGCTTCTCGCTTATATTAAACCACAGGGATCCATGCACTGGTCGCAAGGGGAGCTCAAACGCTAGACGAATGCGTGGGCACCACATGTCCCAGCGGCCGGCGCAGCGAGGCGGCGTTCCCGACGATCTCTTGGCGGTTCCTTGGTTAAGCGCGATTATTGAGACTATCTTCCAGTGACGACCCTACAATTTCATATGACCGCCTTGGTGATTACGGTTTATTTTTGTATACCGTCTGCACGAGGGCAAATTGCACGGAGTCCGCATCGTATCGTGCGTGTCTTTTAACGTGGCCGATGTGTCGATGATCGGGTAAAGGCCGGAGCGCTGTGAGGAACCGACTTGGCAACAACCGTCTGCGCGATCGTTCCAACCTATAACCGAGCTTTCATGTTGCGGGAGTGCCTGGATAGCCTCCTCGCGCAGACGAGGCAGTTGGATCAGATCATCGTCGTCGACGATGGTTCGACGGACGACACCCAGGAGACTTTGCACGCGTACGGCGCGAAGCTCAAAGTTCTTCGGCAGGAGAATGCAGGGAAAGCTGCGGCGCTCAACAATGCGATTGCTCACAATGACAGCGACTACGTCTGGATCTGCGACGACGACGACATAGCCGAGATCGATGCATGCGCGGCGTTGGCGGGCGCGTTGGACGCAAAGGCCGAAGCAAGCTTCTCCTACGGCCGATTCCGACGTTTCCGGGACGTACAAGGTATTCGAGAAGTCCTGCCAATGTCCTACTGGCCTGATCGGCACGAGGAAACATTCTTCCTTGAGCTTCTCGAGCGTTGCTTTGTTTGCCAATTCTCCAGCATGGTCCGCCGAGTCGTGTATTCCGACGTTGGACCGTTCGACGAGGCGCTATTGCGGTCAGAAGACTATGACATGATCTTACGCATCGCCAGGCGCCACCACGGCACATATGTCGACATGTCGCTGTTCCTGCAGAGAATCCATGCGGGAACTCGCGGCGCGCGAGGTGATCGATTCTCTGCCAATCAATCCGCCACGAAATGGCTGGCGTATGATCGGGTTTTCTTGGATCGAATGCGCCGGGAACTCGCGCTCGGAGAACTAACTCCACCCTTTGCCCGGTCCATGTCCACGGACCAACGTCAGCGCGCCGCGCTTCTGCAGCGTGCATGCATTGCTGGCCGGCACGCGATGTGGGAAGAGTGTCTCGCCGATCTGGAGGAGGCGAGCGCGTTGGCGCCCACTGTTCAGGCGTCCACGGATGAACAGGCGATTGTGAAGAGAACCCTGTCTGAACCGGATGCTGTCCCTGCCCTGATCGAAAATTCAGCGTTGGTCCGGCAATTTCAGGCGTTTCTCACAAGATCAGAGTTCGGTCGTTCAATTGCGGACGCATTTGCCGACCCTCTGTTCTGGCAGATACAAGCTTGCATCACCGCGCTGCAGCCCGCTGCCTGCTGGTCAAGGTTGCGCTCTCTAGTCGCGTTCGTTGGCGCTCCACGTGTCATCCGACATGGATCGATATTGGCACTTCGGCGCCTCGTTCCCGGTCGGCCTCGACCCAAGCAACGCTGACGGATCGGAAGGTGCGACCACACGGCCAGAGTTCGGGGCGGTCAATATCGACCCCTCGGGTCCCGCACCCGGATGGCCGCATATCAATATTGCAAGCGTCGACCGGGTGAACCTCCTACCTCAGCCGCGTTTTGCGTACATAAGACAATACCCCGCAATAGAAACCGAAATCTCTGAGATGCCGCAGCTTCGAATCCGCATTCCCTGTCATTTGGTGATACACAAACCCCAACGCAGAACGCAGAATTCGGCCGCGAATCTCAGGCGGGTGCAGGGTCAGAGGAGGCGGAGATTTTTCAGGACCGGTTATGTAGTTGTCTTGAGCTTGCTCACGCACCAGATATGCCGATGTCTCTCCCGAAAGAAAGAAATAATGATAGACGTACCGCAGCGTCTGCCTTCCGCGCGGAATGATGTGATGGACTTTTGAATCTGGAACCCACCAGCCGTTACCGCCTCTGGTCAGTATTTTGTAGATCACATCCGTCTCTTCACCGACGCGCTTTTGTGCCGGAGAGACCCCAAGGCGCGGATTGTATTTGTATCGTCTTTGCTCAAGGGCCCTCAACGCATAGTTGGCGCCGTATGGTTCTTGACCTCCCTTGAGCGTCACAGGCGTGATCTCGTCGCCAAAATCCCGCGCGGCGAGGATCGTTGCGATCGGCCAGCGATTCATGGCCTTCGAGAACCATGCAGGCGTCGGGCCTTCCAAAGTAGGCAGAATTCGACCGCCGAATACGGCCGCTTCCGGGTGCCGGCGAAACGCCGCCGCATATGCAGCGAGCCAATTAGGATCCAGTCGCACGTCATCATCGGTCCAGCAGATGTAGTCTCCTCTCGCCTCGGCGACCCCACGATTACGAGCATTGGATAGACCTGGTGTCTCCTCACGGACGATCCGTAGAGGAAGGCGTCCAGCGTAGCGCCTGACGACATCGGCCGTATTGTCGCTGCTACCGTTGTCGACCACGATGAACTCCCACGACAGTCCCGGCGGAACAACGAGGTGGGAAGCGGACTCAAGGACTTGGCTGAGCTGAGTCGCGCGGTTACGGGTGCAGATGATTGCGGTTACTTCGATTTTGTCGGACTGCGAGGTGCCCACCCTAGGCTCCGTGCTTGTCGAGAGTTAACTCTTCTCCACCACATGGCGGTGTGGCTGCAGTTCGTGCGGTCGCACACTAGAATCTCAGATCAGCGGACGTCCACTAAATTCCAAAATTGCCGAACCCGCAGATCTTAAGGTTACGATCGGCCTGGCCGGTAGCGCCTGGGGCGTGCTCCGTCGAAACAAATACTCTTGGCAGTTGTTTAGAGAAGAGAATTTGGATTGAATTGAATCCGGAAATGACAGGCGATATGAGGGGTGCATGACGGGGCGGCCGGTGGTGAGAAAGTCAACGAAGAGTAGCCCCCGCGTCGCGGTTCTCGTTGGCGATTTTCCACGCCTGTCCGAAACCTTTATTGTTTCGCAGATCGGTGGGCTCCTGGACTGCGGCATAGACGTTTCGGTGTTTGCGGACCAGCGCGATGAAGCAGGCCTGTCATATCCATCGCCGCTAGCGCGTGACATCGTCTCTGGCGCGCGATTCGCGGGCGATCATCTTTTATATCGCTTGGCCAAAATGGTCCGACGGCCATACCGGTTGAAAGTGGCGATGAAATCACTTGCGCTGGGTCTGACCGATGGCGGTCTGGCAAATAACTTCGATGTTCTCTTATGTCACTTCGGCCCGAATGGTTTGCGTGCGCTCCGGGCGAAGCATCGAAGCGGCGTCAAGGGGCAGATTTGGACCGCGTTTCATGGCTACGATATGCGTGCGCAGCTCCTGCGTCAGCCTCGAAGCGGATATCGAGAACTCTTTCGAGAAGGAGATCTATTCCTTCCCGTGTGCGAATTCTTTCGTGCGCGGTTGATCGATTACGGGGTACCGGCAGAGCGGGTTCTTGTACATCGAATGGGAACTGATGTGGCAGATATTCGACCGCGATGTTCCGCTGTGCAGGACGAGGATTGCGTCCGCATTATTTCGGTCGCTCGAATGGTCGAAAAGAAGGGTCTGGAGTTTGCAATCCGTGCGCTCGGATTGGTCAGAGATAATGATCCCGAGGTGAACTGGTCTTATCAGATTGTGGGCGATGGTCCGCGGAGACAGGATTTGGAAGCGCTTGCTGCTAACCTCCGGATTGACGATCGAATTATGTTTTCCGGCGCCCAGCCACATACAAGCGCCCTAAGCGCGATTGGGGAGTCCGACATTTTTCTGCTGCCGTCGGTGACCGCCAGCGATGACGACATCGAAGGCTGTCCCGTTGCAATCATGGAGGCGATGGCGGCTGGTCTCCCCATCATCGCCAGCCGGCACAGCGGCGTTCCCGAGGTTGTATTGCACGGCAGAAACGGGTTTTTGGCAGGCGAACGGGATGTCGGCGAACTTTCGAAGCATTTGGCCGCTCTGCTGAGCAATCGGCGCATGCGAACGTCGTTCGGCGCCGAGGGCAGGAAATTCGCGGAAGAGCATCTCGACAACCGGGTGCTTCACAAGCGTCTCGCCGAGCGGATCGCTATGGTCGCAGGCACCCGCTCGTAAAATCTGATCTGCGATCTCTGAGGATGCT
>Ga0066903_100007156_pt1 | contig 10062 bp, 6 predicted proteins | sample PanSoiMetaGPlot1_FD_67491 | JGI IMG/M metagenome (GOLD analysis project Ga0066903, IMG submission 67491) | Tropical forest soil microbial communities from Panama analyzed to predict greenhouse gas emissions - Panama Soil - Plot 1 (version 2) | ecosystem: Environmental > Terrestrial > Soil >... | reverse complement strand
TGCCGAGGAGATCAAGCACGCGGCGAGCCGCGCCGCCGCGCTGACGCGCCAGCTCCTTGCGTTCAGCCGCAAGCAAATCCTCCAGCCGCGCCGCGTCAATCTCAACGAAGTAATCGACAACATCCACAGTCTGCTCAACAAGCTCATCGGAGACGACGTGGAGCTGAAGGTGGACGCGGGGTCGTCGTTGTGCGAAGTGATTGCGGATCCCGGCCAGATCGAGCAAGTGCTGATGAATCTCGCCGCGAACGCGCGGGACGCGATGCCGCTCGGCGGCCGGCTCACAATCGCGACGTCGAACGAGAGCGTCGGACCGGATGACATGGCGTCGCTTGCGGGTCTGCCCCCGGGGCGGTTCGTGTGCCTCACGGTGAGCGACACCGGGGACGGCATTCCGGCGAGCGTCCGCCCGCACATCTTCGAGCCCTTCTACACGACGAAGGAACAAGGGAAGGGGACCGGCCTCGGCCTTGCGACGGTGTATGGAATCGTGAAGCAGAGCGGAGGATGGATCTATCTGAACGAGGCGCCGCAGCAGGGCGCCTCGTTCAGCATTTATTTTCCGATCGCGGAGTGACGCGTTATTTCTTTTCTTTGAAGTCCGCCGGGATCGCGACGTCCGAGGCGCCCACCGACGTCGCGACTTCGAGCACCTGGTGGTGCGTCGTCATGATGGTCGAGCGCGCCTTCGGCTCCTCTTTCTTCATCATCTTTTTCGCGAGCATGCCCCCGATGCCGCCGCCGGTGCTCTGACTGTTCTGCTGCTGCTGCGCCTGCGTCATCTGGTCGGGGCTCTTCACCGAGTCGATTGTCGCCGTCGTCTCCAGCGCCGTCCCCGAGAGTTTGTCGGAGTCCTTCGCGAGACGATCGCTGGCCTTCGCGATGAGCGGGTACATCGCCATCAGCGCCGCCATCTGATCGGCGGACATTTGGGTGTTCATCAACTGCGGCCCTTCGAGCTGCTTCCAGTAGCGGATCTCGAAATCGGCGATTTCCTTGAGCTGCGGGATCTTCGGTCCGAGCCACGTGTCGTTGGTCATGATCAGACCGCCGCTCTCTTCGACCTTCTTCCCTTTCTCGCGCACCGTGATCGTCACGATCGTTTCGTGCGTGTCGTAGCCGGCGATCTGCTTCTTCTGGCCGGTGTCCTTCACGTCGAAGTCGACCTCGTACTCTTTCTGCGGCTTCTGCGCTTCCGGCGCCTGGGCGGGCTCCTGCTTCTGCGCCTGCTCCTTCGCATCGGACGCCTTGGCGCGCATGTCCTGGCGGATCTGCTCGAACGTCCTGACCGTGTACGTCTTCTTTTTCATGTCGAGGTCGTACACCTTCTCCTCGGACAGGTCGATGATCTTCCCGGTCGAGTCGTTGAGCGTCGCCTTGCGATTGCCCTTGACCGCTGTCGTGCTCTCGAGCCCCTCCTTGGCGGCCTTGCCCATAAAGAAATTCAGGAATCGACTCTCGAGTTTGACCGTCGTCCGATCGCGCGTCTTCACGTCCGCGAGTAGCGGCGCGGCGATCAGCATCAGAGCCGGAACACTAATGACTGCGATGGCTGCCACACGCTTCATGGGAACCCTCCATAAACGGCGGCATATTGTACACGGCACGCCGCTTACGAATCTCGACGCCGCTTCCGGGCGGCGTAAGCCGGGTTCATCAGAATCAACAGATAAACGCCCTCGTTGACGGCGTCGTATTTGCTGGTGTCTTGCTGGCATGACCCTCGCACGATTGTCACGGCGGGCTCCATGGGTTTTCGCCGTCGTTCTCATACTCCTCATAGGAGCGCAGTTCGTCCGCGCGGATCGGACGAATCCGCCGTCCCGGCCGGACGCTTCTCTGCTCGCCCACAAGGCGATGACGGCCGACGTCCGCGCGATCCTCGACCGTTCGTGCCGCGACTGCCACTCGAACGAAACGCGTTGGCCGTGGTACAGCCACGTGGCGCCGATGTCCTGGATGCTGCTCCAGCACGTCAACGGCGGGCGCGATCGGATGAACTATTCCGCCTGGACGTCCTACGACAGCGACGAACAGGACAAGTTCCTGGGGGGCATGTGCACGCTCACGAAGAAAGGCCGGATGCCGCTGCCGTCGTACCTGTGGCTCCACCGCGGCGCCCGCCTTTCGGACGCCGACGTGACGGCCCTCTGCGCGTGGTCGGACAAAATGCGGGATACTCTCCAATGAGGTATGCCGCTCCTCTTCGTTCCCGCGACCGCCGCGCCTGACGCCGGGCCGGGCATCGCCAAACAGACCGCGCTGACGATCGCGCGCCTCGACGAACACCTGCGCGCCGAGCACTCGTCCCTCGCCGATGCGGTCGCCGTCACGGTGTACCTTCGTCGCGCCGCCGATTTTGCGGCGATGAACGACGAGTACCGGCAGGCCTTCCGGGGGACGCCGCCCACGCGCACGACTATCGTGACCGAGCCGCTCGCTGTGTCCGACGACGGCGCGCTCGTGGAGATGTCGATCGTGGCGGCGTCGAGCGAGCGGCGCGCCGTGCACCCGTCTTCCTGGATGGCGTCGCCGAATCCGTACTCCTACGCCATTCGCACGGGCGATCTGCTGTTTCTATCGGGCCTGCTCGCGCGAAACGGCCGCGACAACTCCGTCATCAACGGCGACGTCGCGGTGCAGACCAAAGCGGTGATCGACAACGCGAGGGATTTGCTCGAGGCGGCGGGTCTTGGGTTATCCTACATCGTCAGCGCGCGCGTGTTTTTGACGGATCTCGCGGACTTCGCAGAGATGAATCGCGTCTATCGCGAGCACTTCCCGGACGCGCCGCCCGCGCGCGCGACGGTCGGCACGAACCTGACGGCACCGCCGTACAAGGTGGAGATGACGTTCATCGCATCGGCCGGACAGCGACGCGCGATCGATGGCGAGGGAGCGAAAAACCCCAACCTCAGTGCGGCGGTCGCGGCTGGCGATCTCGTCTTTGCCTCGGGAATGCTCGCGCCCGACGCCTCGCTCGGGGATCCCACGGCGGAGACGCGAGCAATTCTGGCGCGGCTCGAGCCCGTCCTGCGCGCCGCCGGTTCGTCACCGTCCGAGGTGCGCGACGCGATCGTCTACGGCGCGTCGCCTGAAGCCGCGCGAACGGCCGCCGACATCTGTCGCACCACGTTTGGCCACGACGCGGCCGTGACGGCCGCACACGTGGCGCTCGTGACAGCGAAGGCGACGGTCGAGATCATGACCATCGCGCGGCGCGCGGCCGATAGCCGATAAACGCCATGCGCGATCATCGCGTCGCCCCTCCAGAGAGTCTGACGCCGACACGGCGGGTCGACGTGACGCGCGTGGCGGGGCCTGACGTGACGCACACGACCGACGTCGCGGCTGCCGAGGAGCCGCTCGACGTCCGGCTCCACGGCCGATCGTTTGCCGTGATCATGCGGACGCCTGGCAACGACAAGGCGCTCGCCGCGGGTTTTCTGCTCTCCGAGCGCATCATCCGGTCGGCGGACGACATCGGCGCCATCGAGCACTGCCGTCATCCCGATCAGACGAAAGCCCATCACGTCGTCGACGTGTTTCTCGTCGGCGATGCCGCGGCGCGCGTGCCCGTCATGCTCGAACAGCGCCGCCAGGTCATCGCCAACAGCTCGTGCGGCGTCTGCGGACGGGCGACGATCGACGAGCTGCTCGGCGAAGTCACGCCGCTTGACGTCGATCCTGTGCAACGGCCGGTTGCGCTTGACGTCGTCAAAGCGCTGCCGGACCGCCTTCGCGCCAGGCAGTCGACGTTCGACGAAACCGGCGGGTTGCACGCCGCGGCGATCTGCTCGGCCGGCGGGGAGATTCTCGCCGTCGCCGAAGACGTCGGGCGGCACAACGCGGTCGACAAAGTGGTGGGCCGCCTCCTGCTCGAGGCGCCGAGCACCGGGTACTCCGCAACCCGCACTCCTCACCCCGAACTCCGCATCCTGATCGTGAGCGGCCGAGTGTCGTTTGAAATCGTCCAGAAGGCCTGGATCGCCGCAATCCCGATCGTCGCCGCCATCTCGGCGCCGACGAGTCTGGCCGTCGATCTCGCGAAAGCGGCCGGTGTGACGCTGATTGGCTTCCTGCGGCCGGGCGGCCTCAACATTTACGCCGGCGCTACTCGTATCGCGACTGTGTAAAGTGAGGGCGTGCGCCTCGCCGTTCTGAACGACATCCACGGAAACCTTCCCGCCCTCGAAGCCGTGCTCGACGAGGTTCGCCGCGCGCGTGTCGATCGCATCGTTATCGGCGGCGACGTATTCCCCGGGCCGATGCCGCACCTGGTGCTGCGACAGCTCGCCACGTCCGGCCTTCCCGTCGATTTCATCTACGGCAACGGCGAGGTGGCGGTTCTCGAGCACCTCGCCGGCAGGATTCCGTCGAAGGTGCCGGAAGCCTACAGACCGATCGTCCGCTGGAACGCCGAGCAGCTCACGGCGGCCGAACGGGCAGCGCTCGCCAGGTGGCCGATGACGCTGCGCTTGCACCTGTCGATTGGCGACGTGTTTTTCTGCCACGCGACGCCGCGAGATGAGAACGAGATCTTCACCAGGCTGACGCCGGACGATCGTCTGACTCCGATTTTCGAGCCTACGAATGCAGCCGTCGTCGTCTGCGGCCACACGCACATGCCGTTCGATCGGATGGTGGGTCGCACGCGCGTGGTCAACGCGGGAAGCGTCGGGATGCCGTTCGGGCCGCCAGGAGCGGACTGGGCGTTGATCGGACCCGAGCTCGAGCTCCGACACACGAACTACGATCTCGAGCGCGCCGCCGAGCGGATTCGTGCGTCGGGGTATCCCGGCGCCGACGAGTTCGCGGCGAAATCCGTGCTCCAGCCACCGTCGGCCGAAGAGATGCTGAAGCTGTATGGACACGGCCGGGTCTGAAGACCCGGTCTACGATTGGCACGTCGGACACCAGTACGTCAGCCGCGCGTACGGGCCCTGCGTGCGGACCTGAATCATCGTTCCGCACTTCCGGCACGCCCGTCCCGCGCGACCGTACGCGTAGTGCCGTCCTCCCTCGCCGCGCTCGCGCTGAAATCCGCCATAGGTCACGATTCCACCGGACGGCTTGTCGACGTTCGCTCGCAGGTACTTGCGCGCCGTGCGAAACAAGGCGCGAACCGAGTCGTCGCCGATCTGTGACACGCGCGCGAACGGGTTCACGCCGCACAGAAAGAGCGTCTCGCATTTGTAGATGTTGCCGATGCCCGCGACGACGCGCTGATTGAGGAGGACGTCGGCAATTTCCGTGTTGCCGTGCTCGCGGACCCGATGCAGCGCTCCCTCCTCGTCGAACGAGTCCCCGAGCAGATCCGGACCCATCTTGCGCAGATCGTCCTGTCGCGCCTCCGCGCGCGCGTCCAGAAACTCGGCGACTGGAATGTTGAAGCCGACGGCCTCGTAGTCGTCGGTCGACACGACGATTCGCATGTCGCGGCGAGGTCGCCGCCAGCGTTCGCCAGGGCGATAGATGTGCCAACTTCCGTTCATGCGCATGTGCGTGCGCAGCGTGAGATCGCCCGAAAACCGCATCAACACGTGCTTGCCGGCGGCGCTCACCGACACCACGGTCCGCCCCGCGATCGACGCATCGTCGTCCACGCGCGTGAGCTTCGGAAACACGGAGTCGAAGCGTACGACCGTGCGGCCGGCGAGCGCGCGATGGAGCGTGCGCGCCGCTCGGAATATCGCGTCTCCTTCAGGCACTTCTTCTCATCTGGAATCCCATCGGTGACGGATGGAATCCGGCTTCGATCAGAAACGGCGCGAGCGGATGGACGGCTGGATCGTGGCCGTTGATCTCCGTGATGAACAAGCCACGATGCTCGTCGCGGGCCAGAGTCGCCAGCGCTCGCGCGAGTGCGCGCCCCATCGTCGATCGCGCGGGCTCATCGTCCGGCAGGTACGCGACCATCTCGCGTGCGCCGCGAGGAATGTAGGCGGCGAGGGCGCCGTTGACGAGAACGACGAGCGCCCCCACGGTGCGCGTCGGTGCTCGTCCGGCGTCGCTCTCGACGACACCGGGCTTGCCCTCCGTGGCTTTAGCGAAGGCGGCGGGCCAACGCAATGTCGTCCCGTAGGGATTCGCGGGATCGGTCGCCGCCAGCGTCACGACTTCTGCCTCGTCCGGTTGATCGCGCAGCGAGCGCAGGAGTTCGAGCGCGGCGGGCAGCGCGAACTGCGTTGCGCCGACCGCGCCGACGAAGTAGCCGCGGCGCACGCGACCAGCATCTTCGAGCGCCTTCAACACGTCATAGACGGCGCCGAACCCACCGACAATCCCCTCCGCCGCGGCCACGTCGCGCGTGACGACACCGTAGCGGGCAAGCAACTGTTGCGCCATCGCGGTGGACCATTGCGTGTCGCTCGGCGGCGACGACACGCGCTCGGCGAGCAACGACCATCGGCCTTCCGCGGACGGCGGCGCCACGCGGCGGCTCCTGAACGCCGCGGCCGTACGCGCGTCCTTTCGTGAGCGTCGAACCGGCGCGCGCGTGAACGCGCGCAGCGCATGGAAGGTGTCGTTCGTGATCGCGCCCTTCCAGACGAGATCCCAGAGCGTGTCGACCGTCTCGCCTGGATACCCGCCGCCTGCGGCATCGTGGATCGCCGCAAAGAACGACGCGCCGGCGTCTTTCAGGTGTTTCAGAATCGCCTGCTCGCGCGCTGAAAGATCGCCAGCGGGCCCGCCCGCCGTAGCCGAAGGCGAAGGCGGGCGCCACAGTCGCGCGAGGCGATCGGTCAGGTAGATGGCGACGCGACCATCACGATCACCGATGGGCTCGACGCCGCGCCAGACGACCTCGCCGGCGGCAGCCAGCGCGTCCAGATCGGCAGGCGTGTAGCCGCCGATGCGCGCGGCGAGGATGTCGGATTCGAGAACCGACGCCGGGAGCGGCGCGCCCTGCAAGTTCTCGATTACGTCGAGCAGCGCGTCGAGGCCCGTGCGCGTCCGCACCGTGCCCTGCCACGTCGTCACCAGCCGCGCGAGCACCGGCGGATCGACGGGTTCGACCTGCTTGCGCAGCTTGGCGAGCGACCGGCGGCGGATCGTCTGCAGCACGTCCGGGTCGCACCACTCGCGACCGGTGCCGCCGGGACGGAATTCACCCTCGAGGAGGCGCCCGGCCGCGCCGAGCGATTTGAGCAGCGCGTCGGCGACCGATCGACCGAGCGCGTAGCGCGACGCGAAGGCCTCGGCCACGAACGGCCCGTGCGTCCGCGCAAAGCGACGAGCGAGATCCAGCGCCGCGTCGCGAGAGGGTTCCAGCAGCGATTCCGGCAATCCCGGCGGCAGCGGTACGCCCAACGCGTCACGATAGCGAGCCGCGTATTCGACGGGGATGAACCGCGCGCCGCCGCCGATGTTGACCGCCAGGACTCGGCGCTCACGCGTCAGGCGTTCGATCGCCTGGCTGCTCTCGACGGCGGACCGGGCCGCGACTTCATCCGCGGTCAGATCGCCGAGGTGCAGCAGCAGATCGTGGACACCGTCCACGGATCGCGCGCGGTACCGCTCGTCGATCTGCTGCAGCTGCGCTTCGGCGTCCGCGATCGCGTCAGCGTCGAGGAGTTCGCGCAGCTCGGCCTCGCCGAGCAGCTCGCGCAGCTGCGACTGGTCGATGGCCAGCGCCTGCGCGCGGCGCTCCGCGAGTGGCGCGTCGCCATCGTAGATGTAGTTGGCGACGTACCCGAAGAGCAGCGCCGAGGCGAACGGCGAGGGGATCGCCGAATCGACGGACACCGTGTGAATCTCCCGCGCCTCGATGCGGCGCAGCGTGTCGATGAGCGCCGGAATGTCGAACACGTCGCGCAAACACTCGCGGTACGCCTCCAGGATCATCGGAAACGAGCCGTACCGCGCCGCGACGGCAAGCAGGTCGGCCGCGCGCTTCCGTTGTTGCCACAGCGGCGTTCGCCCTCCGGGCCGCCTCCGCGGCAGCAGCAGCGCGCGCGCCGCGGCCTCGCGGAATTTCGCCGCGAACATCGCGGTCGCTCCGAGCTGACGCACGACGAGCGCCTCGGCCTCATCCGAGGCAGGAACCATGAGCGCGGTGTCCGGCGGCGCTTCGGTTTCAGGAAAGCGCACGACGAACCCGTCGTCCGTCCACATCATTTCGGCGTCGATGCCGGTCTCCGCGCGCACCCGTTCCACGACCGCCATCGCCCAGGGCGCGTGGATGCGTCCGCCGAACGGGGACAGCAGGCAGACGCGCCAGTCGCCCAGTTCGTCGCGCGTCCGCTCGATGAGAACCGTGCGGTCGTCGGGCACCGATCCGGTCGCGCCGGCCTGGTCCGCGAGGTAGCGCATCAGGTTTTCGGCGGCCTGCCCGTCGAGATCGTGATGCTTCATGAGCCGCTGGACCGCGGCCGCCGGCGGCATCTGGCGCAACCCCCGCACGAGCGCGCCGATATGGCGCCCGAGTTCGAGCGGACGCCCCGTGGCGTCCGCCTTCCAGAACGGCATCTTGCCTGGCTGGCCCGGAGCGGGCGAGACGATCACGCGGTCGTGCGTGATCTCTTCGATGCGCCACGAGGAGGCGCCCAGCAGAAACGTCTCGCCCACGCGGCTCTCGAACACCATCTCTTCGTCGAGCTCGCCCACGCGCGCACCCGGACCGCGTTCGCCAACGAGAAACACGCCGTACAGGCCGCGATCGGGGATCGTGCCGCCGTTGACGATCGCGACACGCTTCGCGCCCTCGCGCGCGGTGATCTCGTCCTTGAGGCGATCCCACGTCACTCGCGGACGCAGATCGGCAAAGTCGTCGGATGGATAGCGCCCCGACAGCATGTCGAGCACGCCTTCGAAGATCGATCGGCTGAGTTCCGCGAACGGCGCCGCGCCGCGGACGGCGTGGAACACGTCGTCCACGTTCCAGTCGTCCATCGCGGCCATCGCCACGACTTGCTGCGCGAGGACGTCGAGCGGGTTTCGCGGATACCGGATCGCTTCAATCTGTGCCTCGTGCATCGCGCGCGTCACCGCCGCGCACGCGACGAGGTCGCCGCGATATTTCGGGACGATGATGCCGCGGCTCGGCTGGTCGATCGTGTGGCCCGAGCGCCCGATTCTCTGCATGCCGCTCGCGACCGAGGGGGGCGCTTCAATCTGAATCACGAGATCGATCGCGCCCATGTCGATACCGAGCTCGAGCGACGAGGTTGCCACGAGCCCGCGAATCTGTCCGGCCTTCAGCTTGTCTTCGATCTCGATCCGCTGCGCCCGCGCGATCGATCCGTGATGCGCGCGGACCAGTGGTTCGCCGGCCAGGTCGTTGAGCGCCGACGCCAGCCGCTCCGCGATACGGCGGCTGTTCACGAAAATGAGCGTCGACCGATGCCCCTGAACGAGCTCGAGGAGCCGCGGGTGGATGGCGGCCCAGATCGACGATCGATTGCCTCCCGATGCCGGGCCGCTCGGAATGTCGTCCGTTTCTCCTATGCGCGCCATGTCCTCGACCGGCACGTCGATCCGCAATTCGAGCTGTTTCTTCTGTGACGTGTCCACGATGGTGACGTCGCGATATCTCGGAGCGGCGTTGCCATCGGCGGCAAACTCCTCGTGGATCGCGTTTTCAGGATCTGTTCCGTGCCTTCCGCGGGCGGCGCGGCCGGTTTTCGGGGCGGACTTCGCACGGCGCGGGAGGCTGCCTCCGAGATAGCGCGCGACTTCGTCGAGCGGGCGCTGGGTGGCCGACAGGCCGATCCGCTGCGGCGGAGCGGCCGTGAGCGCCTGCAGCCGCTCGAGCGAGAGCGCGAGGTGGGCGCCACGTTTGGTCGGCACCAGCGCGTGGATCTCGTCGACGATCACCGTCTCGATCGATCGAAGCGCGTCGCGGGCGTTCGACGTCAGCAACAGGTACAGCGATTCAGGCGTCGTGATCAGGATGTCGGCCGGCTCGCGGCGGAACCTCGCGCGCTCGGCCTGTGGCGTGTCACCGGTGCGGATCGCGACGATCGGCGTGTGGAATCCCTCGCCGAGCGCCGCCGCGCGGTGCGCGATCCCTGCGATCGGCGATCGCAGGTTGCGTTCGACGTCGACGGCGAGTGCTTT
>Ga0066903_100007155_pt1 | contig 10064 bp, 11 predicted proteins | sample PanSoiMetaGPlot1_FD_67491 | JGI IMG/M metagenome (GOLD analysis project Ga0066903, IMG submission 67491) | Tropical forest soil microbial communities from Panama analyzed to predict greenhouse gas emissions - Panama Soil - Plot 1 (version 2) | ecosystem: Environmental > Terrestrial > Soil >... | reverse complement strand
TGCGTGCCGAGGTTGCCTCCGTCGATCGAGAACTCGCCTCGCGGAATCCGCGTCTGGCCGCGCCGTGAGATCACGCTCACCACACCGGACAGCGCGTCGCTGCCGAACACGACGCTGTTCGGATCGCGCAGTACTTCGACGCGATCGACGCCGGCGACCGAATACTGCGACAGGTCGACGCCGCCGCCGATGTCGTTGGCGGGGATGCCGTCGACGAGGACTTTGTTGAAGTTCGAGTTGCCGCCGCGAACGAAGATCGACGTCACGCCGCCGCGCGCTCCAGTCTGCACGAGCGACACGCCCGGCACGAGGCGCAGCGCTTCGAGGACATCGGGCTTGCCGAGCGCCCCGATCGTCGACGAGTCGAGCACGGTCACCGGCGCACCGATCTGCGACGGCAACACGTCCGTCGCCGCCGCCGTCACGGACACGTTCTGCTCGAGGGGATCGAGCGGCAGCGCGACGTCTACGGTGACGTGCGCGCCACGAGTGACGAACACAGGATTGGTGGTGCGCGTCTGGAAGCCAGGCGAGCTGACTTCCACACGGTAGCGGCCTTCCGAGAGCCTGTCGAACGAGAAGTCGCCGCGCGAATCAGCCGCGACGTCGCGCACGACGTTGCCGTCGAGCAGCAGTTTCGTCGACGCGCCGGCAACGCGGGCGCCCAACGGATCGACGACTGAGCCGCTGATCGAAGCGGAGGCGCCTTCCTGCGCCCACGCGCACGACGAGAGAGCCAGGAACACAAACGCACTGACGAACAGCGAACACAGGGAATGGATGAAACGAGTAGGCATCATCACTTTCTGTTCTCCGCAGAAAGCTCACGCGTGAATGTCTGGGTAGGTCTCCTGGCTTGGAGGTGCAGACCGTGGTGCTCGTGGTCTGCGGCGGCTTCGCCTTCCCCGGCTCACGCCGAGTGGCTTCGTGAAGCCGCGTCCTCGCTCACAGTGGCGGGACCGCGCCGGATTCGCACCGGACTTCCCTGTTATGCCCCTCTCGGGCACCCAGACAGGGATGAACGTTATACCACGCTCCACAAGCGGAGACGACGATCAATGCAAAGCACGCGGAGCCCGCAGAGCAAATTTGGTTGCATTCTCAGCGTGCTCAGCGTCCTCTGCGTTGTACGTCCGCTCTACGCGTGGAGTGAGCCGGAAGAGTGCTGGTCGTACTCGGCTTCGACGGCTTCGTCGAGCGCGCGCTCTGCCAGCTGCCACGCGGCGAACACCTGGCGTCCGTACGCCGACGGGCGATACCACCGTCGCGGACGGCCCATCGCGCCTTCGATCGGCGGCTCGACGTGCGATTCCACGTAGCCCTTGCTCTCCATGCGCTGGAGCGTGATGTACACGGTTCCACGCTTGAGGGATCCACCGGAGCGGTCGGCGAGACGCAGCGCGAACTGCTCGCCCTCGTTGAGCACGCTCAGGATGAGACGTTCAGTGCCTGCCAGCCGTGGAATCCGTGACACGACGAGTTGTCGAGGTGCGGCCATGGATGTGCCTCCAGGGGCGACGCTAGCACGGCAGGCGTCGAAAATCCGGCACCGGACGGTCACCTCCGCGTCAGCAACCGGCCGAGTGACCGGTCACTCGCGTGTCACTTACCGGAATTCGCGGGCTTGGCGTTGGAGGACCCTGCTGGCGCGACGGTTGCGAATTGCCCGAGGCAGTCAGGACAGAGGCAGTCGACGTAGCGCTGCTTGAGCAGGTCGAGTTGGGCGCGGTCGAGTTTAAGGTCGCGGCACCAGCAGCCGAGCAGACCGCCGCAGTCGAACGCGACACCGCACTTCGAACAGCGCTTTTCTTTGCTGAAAATCATATGGCTCGCTGTCGGATGTAGTGTCCGGCTTTGGCCGGACACTGTCCGCATAAAGGCGGACACTACGACAATTGGACGCTACGCACTCGGCTTCTGTGTGTACACGAAATCCAACGTCACCGTCTGGCCGTCCTTGACCTCGACGGCTTTCGTCAACGTCCCAAACGCCTCGTGCCACGCGGTGATCGTGCGATGCCCCGCCGGCACGTTCGCGATTGTGTACGTCCCGTTCTTGCCTTCGCTCACCGCGAAATACGGGTGCGACACAACTCCCACCCACGCCGTCATCCAGCGATGGACGTCGCATCCGATGCGCAGCATCTCTTCGTCCTTCAAGACCAACTTCACGTCCAGTCCGGCTTTCGGCGTGCTCTGGTTGATCCCATTGCGTTTCGACGAGTCCGTATGAACGTTGTGCAGCCAGTTGTCGCCGTTCTTGACGACCAGCGTCTGGCCCACGCGAGCGCCCACCATCCGCGGCGTGTAGATGCACGCCCGCTGATCGATTTCGACCGGCGTCGACGGCACAGACGCGGGAGGAAATGTCCCTTCGACTTTCACGAAGACGTTGCCGAGCGCGTTGTCGTCGCCGACGAGGTAGATCTCGTTCACGGGACGCTTGCCCTGATTTGCAGCAGCGCACATGGGATCCATGCCCATGCGGATGACGCGGTTGCCCGGTTCGGGACCGGTGAACTTCACCCGGCCTTTGATCGTGCCGCCGCCGGCCGCGGTGACATGGACAGCGGGGCCTGACACGATGGCCGCGACCAGCGCGGCGGCCGCTGCGGCTAGGACGGCTGCTTGCGAACCGAACCGGCGCCGGCCTTGAGTCGCTCCGCCGCGTCGGCGGGATACCAGTACTTCAGGTGGCATTGTTCACACGCTTCGTCGATCGCCTCGCCCGCGTTCGACAGTCCGTCGACGTCTTTCCGATCGATCGCGTCGAGCGCCTTCAACCCGGCGTCCTGCAATGCATGCGCCCGCTGAATGAACGTGGCGCGATCGCCGTCGAGGATTTCTTGAATCTGTTCAGGTCCGAGCTCGATGCCGGGGTTCTCCGACTTTTCGCCCGGCTTGGCGACCTTGCGGCCCTCCATCATCAGCAGGTTCGGCGCCTCGATGAGCGCGATGGCCCGGCGGCGCACGTTCTTCCAATCTTCGTCGGTGCGGGGGCGGCGTTCTTCGATCCCCTTCTTCGTGACGATCGTCGCGACGGAATCCCACAGGTAATCCGCCGACGGGTCGACGACGCCGTCCATGATGTCTTTGATGGTGCCGGTCAGCCGGAAGTCTGGAGCGGGCGCTGCGGATTTGGCGCTGGCCGTCGCCGCTGTTTGCGGAGTCGTACAGGCCGCCGCCACGATGAGCGCTCCACCCGCAACGCACAACCACGAGAACGTTTTCGAATTCATGCAAGACCCCACACAGACACACCACGCACGGACACGGCAGAACGGAGGAATTGAGGAGAGAAGACGGAGGGCGACCCTCGCGAAAGGATCGCCCGAGCCCATTCGTCGCGTCCGGCGTTAGCCGGACGTGCTGACGCTACGACCTAGTCGAACGTGCCGCCCCACTTCCAGCCATCGGACGGCCGGGTGATCGTGCGCATCCGCAGCCGGTGATCTTCCGGATTGCGGCCCGGGTTGCCGGTGATGATCACGTGGTCGCCCGGCTTGAGCGTTTCGCGCGTGACTCCCTGGCGGTTCAGCTGCAGGCCCGCGCCCCATTCCACGGCGTATCGGACCGTGTTGCCCTGCGCGTCCTTGCCTTCGACATGGACGAACGAGTGGGGGTTGCGGAAGAGGAACTGCACCAGGTCGCCTTCGATCATGTCGGTCTTGTCCTCGAAGTACGTGGCCGCGAACGAATGGTGCGCGTACGCGGGCGCGACCGAGTAGGCCATGGCGGCAATGAATGCCCCGGCCGTCAGTCCAAGAAGCAGCGTGCGTTTCATCGAATTCCTCCAGGTCCGCAGCCAGAGCGGACGCTTTCGAAGCAAGAACATACCACGGAGCCCGACGGAAAGTACCCGGCCGTCAAGAGGGGTGCCGGTCAGTGACAGGTTACTGACCGTGGTTTTCACCGGATTTCCGTCATTTGCTCCCTCGCGCCGCCAGCGGACGTTTGGAAATCGTCAGCTCGCGATGCGCGACATACGAAATCTCCACCGGCGTCTCATCCATGGCCCTCACCCTCAGGACGACCTGGTAATACCGGGGCAGCATTCCGTCCTTCTTTTTCAGCCGGCTGACCAGTTGCGACGCCAGATCGGGATCGGTCATCGCCTGCACCGCGCCCATCACGCTCGCGATCTGGTTGCCCTCGAAGTAGAGAATCGACCCGTTGCCGTACAGGCCCGGCAAGCTGCTGATGAGCGCGTGACTTTCCTCGACATCTGGCGAACTGGCCTTCGCGGCCGGGTCCGCCATGAACGACGGCTCCCCCGCCTCCGGCTTGACGTTCCGAACACCCTCCGGCGTCAGCACGAACGCGGCATCGACCGGCGGGATCGCCTGAATCTGCGGCTTGCCGACCGTCGGGCCGACGAAGATGACGTCGCCCATCGCGATCTCGCCCATCGACAGGACGTCGCTTCGGATCGGAAATACGTTGTGCTTGCGTTGGCCGAGAAACTGCCCGAGCAGAAACGCCGCGTTCGCGGTGCCGACACCGGTCACGCTCGACGTGTTCGACGCCGGGCTGGTTGGCGGCGGCGCGCTTCCGTTCGCGGCGCCCGTGGCGAGCGTCACCATCAACGGGCGATCCGAAGACAGGAGCGGCGCCCACAACGCCTGCAGATCCGCCGTCCACGGACCTGGCGCCGGCGCGGCCGTTTCGGCCTTCTGCACGCTCGACAGCCGCACGCCGAGATACGTCGCGGCGACGAGCGCGATGAGAAGCGCGGCGGCCAGGGAGATCTCGCGTAAGGAGAATCGGCGTGGCACCGGCAGCGGCGCTGCCGGCACGAAGATTTCGACGGGTTGCGGCGCGATCGGCACCGGTCGCGCCTCGAACGTCAACGAGAAGCCGCCTTTCGGCAGATCGACGATGACCGGATCCTCGACGCCTTCGGTCCGGTAGTACTCCGCAAGCTTTTGACGGAGTCGTCCCACGTGCATACGCACGACCGACTCCTGGCGCGGGTCGTAGCTGGCAGGCTTCCCGAACACGTCGAGCCCGACCGTGTACTCCTTCAGGTTGTGCGCTTCGCCCGCGAGCGACTTCTCGGCGAGGTAGTTAAAGAGGTTGCGATGGACTTCCGAGGTCTTGAAGGCCTTGCTCGAGACGATGCGCTGGATCTGGATCTTGTGCTGATCCAGTTCAGGGACCATAAAGAACGATCTTAGTCGATGACGGGTCGACAACGAGTCGACGCGGGTCACGACGCGTCCGGACTCGTCCTTGACCTGTCGCGACCCGTTTTGACCTGTGATCGACTACTTCTTCGCAGGCGCCGCGGGTTTCGCGGGCGCCGGAGCGGCCGCCTTCACATTGTTTTTGATCGCAGGAATCGTCTGCAGGTACGCCCAAATCGCCTTGATGTCTTCGTCCGAGAACACCTTGTAGAGCTCCCACGGCATCGGCGGCTGGAGATCCTCGCCTTCGGGCTTCTTCCCGGTGCGCAGTGTTTTGATGAACGACGCTTCCGTATAGCGCTTCTTGAGGCCGGTCTCGGGATCCGGCGTCAGGTTCGCGCCGTAGCTCACGCCCCACGGACCGGACCACGCGGTGAGATCGAGCGACGCGTGAATCTCGTTCGGATTCTGCGACGGCGCCTGCGTGGTCTGCGGGCGGCCGGAGAACGGACGTTTCGGATCCGGATGCTGCTGCGGGTCGAGCTTCGGCGAGTGGCAATCGTTGCAGGCGCCGATCGTCATCAGGTACTTGCCTTTGGCGATCTTCGCGGCGTCGGCCGACTGCGCCATCGCGGTCGTCGCGGCGAAGAGCACGCCGAGTCCAAGCACGCCCGTTCGTACAGCAGTTCTCATGTGCAAAGCCTCCTCAAGAGTCGCGGAATTCTAACAGAAGCGCTACACTCCGCCGCATCATGACGCCAAGACTTCTCGTGCTTGTCGGCGCGATTGCGAGCGTGCCGTCGCTGTCGCTTGCGGCCACGTGCGACAGCCTCTCGTCGCTCTCGCTGGCCAATACGACGATCACGCTGGCGCAAACGGTCCAAGCCGGCTCGTTCACGGCACCCGCGCGCGGCGGGCAGCCGGGCGGACGCGGGCAACAGCTCACCGATTTGCCTGAATTTTGCCGCGTGCAAGCGACGCTGCGGCCGTCGAGCGATTCAGACATCAAGATGGAGCTATGGCTGCCCGTCGCCGCGAGCTGGAACGGGAAACTGCGCGGCACGGGCAACGGCGGCCTCGGTGGCGGCGCAGGTGTGAACCCGGGCGCGCTCGCGAACGGCGTGCGCCGCGGCTACGCGACAGCCGGCAACAACACCGGTCACGAAGGCGACTCGAGCTACGCGCTCGATCATCCGGAGAAGATCAAGGACTTCGGCTATCGCTCGGCGCACGAAATGACGGTCGCGTCGAAAGCGATCATCAAAGCGTTCTACGGCAGCGAGGCGAAGTCGTCGTACATGGCGGAGGGCGGCGGCGGCACCATCGCAGCACTCAGCTCCGCGCAAAGGTACCCGAACGACTACGACACGATTGCAGTCACCGGGATGTCGTCGTACCTCACGCGGCACACGTTCGGACAGATGTGGATCTGGCAGGCGACGCACAAGGACGCCGACAGCTTCATCCCGGCCGACAAATACCTCGTCCTGCACGGCGCGGCGCTCGACGCGTGCGACGCGCTCGACGGCGTGAAGGACGGCATCATCGGCGACGTCGCGCGCTGCAAGTTCGACCCCTCCGTGACGTTGTGCAAGTCCGCTGATGTCGCGGTCTGCCTGACGGCGCCGCAAGTAGAGGCGGCAAAGAAGATTTACGCCGGCCCCCACAATCCTCGCACCGGCGAAGAGATCTACTCGCCGCTCTATCCGGGCAGCGAGCTTGGCTGGGGACAACTCGCCGGCGGCGACACACCGCTCGGCATTCCTGTGGAGTTCTTCAAGTACTACGTCTTGCGCGATCCGAAGTGGGACTACAAAACGCGGCCGATCAATTTCGACAGCGACGTGACGGCGTCAAACCGGGCGGAGATTCAACCAGTGAACGCCGTCGATCCCGATCTCGGCAGGTTTTTCGCGCGCGGCGGCAAGCTCCTGCTCGTCGACGGCTGGGCCGACACGGCCGTCCCTCCGAAAGTGGCGATCAACTACTACAACGCCGTCGTGAAGAAACTCGGCGCGAAGCGCGTCGCGGAATCGATGCGGTTTTTCATGGTGCCGGGAATGGGTCACGGTCCTGGCACAAACGGCGCGGAGAACTTCAACTTCGACGCACTCAGCCTCATCGAACAGTGGAAAGAACACGGCACGGCTCCAGATCAACTCATCGTCGATCACTTCAAGGACGGCAAGAAGGTCGGCACGCGTTTGGTGTGCCAGTATCCACAAGTGGCCACCTACAAGGGCACCGGTGACGTCGAAAGCTCGGCAAGCTACAGTTGTAAGTAGCGAAATGAGGACGGAAGTCTCGGCCGCAGCAGGTTTTGGGCCTATTTTAGGGTCGCCCGGTTGGCAACGAAGTTGCGATTAAAAGCGCTATGGTCAAGAAACTTCTCGCCATCGCTACGTTGTCGCTTTGCACGCTTGCCGTGGCGGCGCCGTCGCAGGCGCAGCACCGGGGCGGTTCGGCGCCGTCGGTTGGGCGCGGCGTCTCTCGTGGAGGCGGTGTCGGCGTCGCCGTACCGCGCGGAACCGCGCCAGTCTTCCGCGGCAACTTCGCCCGGCCGTTCTTTTTCCCGGGCTTCTATTACCCATCGTTTTCGTTCGGGTTCTACGGGGGCTACCCCTACTACTCACCTTATTACTATCCGTACGGCTTCTACGGCGCCTATGGCTACCCGTACGGTTATCCCGGTTATCCGTACTACGGTGGGTACGGCGGGTACGTCAGCCCTGACGAAGCCCGCGGCATCGGCGGCGTTCGCATCGTCGACGCGCCGAAAGACGCGCAGGTCTTCGCCGACGGCTACTACGCCGGCACCGTGGACGACTTCAACGGCACGTTCCAGCACCTCGACCTCGAAGCGGGTCCGCATCACATCGAAGTTCGTGAAGGAGGTCAGCCGGCTTCGCAGGTCGACGTGAACGTCGTCCCCGGATCGACGATCACTTTTCACGCGAGGTAGATTCTCGTAGCGGCCGGCTTCAGCCGGCCGAGCGGTCCGCCTGAAGGCGGACACTACAGGCCGTACAATGAGGGCCGTGCTTCGACGCACGGCCCTTGTCCTTTCCGTCCTCGCAGTTTCATTTCTTGCTTCCGACGTCCTTCACAGCCAGCAGACGCCGTTCACTGTTCTCAGCAAGGAGAACAACGCGCTCGTCCGTCGGACGCTGGCGTCGACGACGATCAACGAGCAGGAGTACGTGGGGCTCGACGACCTCGCGTCGATGTTTCAGTTGTCGGTTCGCGAGGATGCGCTCGGAACGCTGACGGTCGGCTACAAAGGCAAAACGGTGCTGCTGACGCCGGATCAGCCGCTGGCGTCGATTGCGGGACGGGTCGTGTCGTTGCCGGCACCGCCCGTGCGCCAGGGACGCCGCTGGCTCGTGCCGGTCGATTTCGTCGCGCGGGCGCTCGCGCTCGTCTACGACTCGAAAATCTCGCTGCGCCGGCCGTCGCATCTGATCATCGTCGGCGATCTGCGCGTGCCGCGCGTGCAGGTTCGCTACGACGCGATCACGGCGACCAACGGCCGACTGACCGTCGACGCGACGCCACGCGCGGCGAGCACGGTCATGCAAGAGGGCGATCAACTTGTCATCAGGTTCGACGCCGACGCCATCGACGTCAACTACGTGAACAACACGGCGACGCCGCTCGCGGCCGCCGCATCGCAGGGCCTTCTCCAGGCCGTGCGCGTGAGCGACCCGGTCACGCTGGCGTTTGCGATCGGACCGCGCTTCGCCGGGTACAAAGTCTCCAGCCAGCCGTCAGAGACGTCGATGCGGCAGACGGTCGACATCACAAGCGTCGGCGCGCCGGCACCGGAAGTCGCTCCTCAAGCGCCGGCGACGCCCGCCGACACGAATCCCCTCCTGCTCTCGCAAGCGCCGCCGGGACTTCGGACGGTCGTGATCGATCCTGGACACGGTGGAGAGGACGACGGCGTGAAAGGCGCGCAAGGCACGAAAGAAAAGGACGTCACGCTCGCGGTTGCGCGCCGTTTGAAGACGGCGCTCGAATCGAGACTCGGCATCCGCGTCGTGCTGACGCGAGACGACGATCGGAGCGTGCCGATCGACGAGCGCACCGCGGTCGCGAACAACGGCAAGGCCGATGTCTTCATCAGCCTCCACGCGAACGCGTCGTGGCGGCCGGCCTTGTCGGGCGCCACGATCTCGACCGCGATGTTCGGGCCGCACGATGAGGAAGCGGCCCACGCGCTCGCGTCCGATGTGCTGCCGACGTTCAACGGAGTACCGCGGGGCATCGATTTCATCCCGTGGGACCTCGCGCAGATCCAGCACGTGACCCGATCGGAGTCGCTCGCGCGATTGATCTCCGACCAACTGCAAGGGCACATCCCGCTCGTCAAGAATCCTGTCGAGTCGGCGCCGTTTCGTGTGCTCGAGTCCGCGAACATGCCGGCCGTGCTGATTGAGATGGGCTTTCTGACGAACGCCGAGCAGGAAAAGCAGCTGGCCGGCAGCGACTTCCAGGGGCCGCTCGTGCAAGCGATCGTCGAGGCCGTCGTCAAGTTCCGCGACGAGGGCACGCGATGAAGCGCAGCGGGCTGACGCTCGTCGCGGTTGCCGCCGTCGTCGTGACGCTCATGGTCGTCACGCTCGTGACCGTGGCCATTCGACGCCGGCCGACTCATGCCGGCGCGCCGGTGTCAGCGTCCGCACCAGCGGGCTCGCAGGTCTTCGGAAAAAAGATCAAGGCGCGGTTGTACTACGTCTCGATGGACGGGACGCGCCTCACCGGCGTCGATCGCGAGGTGTCGTACTCCGAAGGCTCGGTGGCGCTCGCTCAACAGATCGTCAACGCACAGCTCGCGCCGGTGCCGGCCGGTCTCGTGTCCGCGATTCCCCTCGGCACAACGCTTCGCGCGCTCTATCTCACCGAGAAAGGCGACGTGTTCGTCGATTTGAGCAAGGA
>Ga0066903_100007154_pt1 | contig 10065 bp, 9 predicted proteins | sample PanSoiMetaGPlot1_FD_67491 | JGI IMG/M metagenome (GOLD analysis project Ga0066903, IMG submission 67491) | Tropical forest soil microbial communities from Panama analyzed to predict greenhouse gas emissions - Panama Soil - Plot 1 (version 2) | ecosystem: Environmental > Terrestrial > Soil >... | reverse complement strand
GCCGGCGATCACATCTGCTACTACAGCAATCTGCGCAAGATGCGGGCGCACTATCCCGCGTGGGACATCACGCAGTCGCTCGAGGCAATCGCGCAGCAAATGGTGGAGTCGTGGACCGGCCGAGTCGCCACGTGAGCGCGCTCGCCGACGACCGCCAGGACGAGCTCCGCCGCGAGTACGACAGACGCTTCTCCGCGCGAGCCGACTATCGCGACGCCGTCTGGCGCATCCTCGTCGATCTCGTTTTTCAGCCGTACGTTCCTGAAAGCGGCACGGTGCTCGAGCTGGGATGCGGATGGGGAGAGTTCATCAACCACGTTCGCGCGGCGCGCCGCATCGGCATGGATCTCAATCCGGACAGCCGCGCCCGGCTCCAGCCAGGAGTCGAGTTCCTGCACCAGGATTGCGCCGAGGCGTGGCCGGTTGCCGACGAGACCCTCGACGCGGTGTTCACGAGCAATTTCTTCGAACACCTGCCCGACAAGGCGAGCCTCGCGCGCACCCTCAGGCACACGTTGCGCTGCCTGAAACCGGGAGGGCTGCTGATCTGCCTCGGGCCGAATATCCGCTATCTGCACGGCAGGTACTGGGATTTCTGGGATCATTACATTCCGTTGACTGAGAAGTCGCTCGTGGAAGTGCTTGAACTGACGGGATTCGCGATCGAGCGGACCGTCGCGCGCTTCGTGCCGTACACGATGTCGGGCAGACGGAATCCGCCGCTGTGGACGGTGCGCGTGTACCTGCAGTTGCCGTCACTGTGGTCGATTCTCGGCGAGCAGTTCCTCGTGATCGGACGAAAGCCGTGACGGTGGGATGCGCGTTCTGATCACCGGTGTGTGCGGATTCGTGGGGGCGACGATCGCGCTCGGCCTGCGCGAGCACGTGGCCGGCATCGACACGTCCGGCATCGACAGTTTTATCCGGCCCGGCAGCGAGACCAACCGGCTCTCTCTGGCCCGCGCCGGCGTGCGCGTCAGTCACGGCGACATCAGGCAGGCGAGCGACGTCGAGACGCTGCCGCCGGCCGACTGGGTGATCGACGCGGCGGCGAATCCGAGCGTGCTGGCGGGCGTCGACGGCCGCACGAGTTCGCGGCAGGTCGTCGAGCACAACCTCGGCGGCACGGTGAACGTGCTCGAGTACTGCCGTCAACACCGCGCCGGACTGATCCTGCTCAGCACGAGCCGTGTGTACTCGATCGCGGCGCTCGCGGCGCTGCCCTGCAAGAAAGACACGTGTCGCTTCGCGCTCGATACGTCTTCGGCGTTGCCGTCCGGCGTGTCGGCGAACGGCGTGGACGAGTCGTTCTCGACCGAGCCTCCGCTGTCGCTCTACGGCGCGACGAAGCGCGCCTCGGAGCAGCTCGCGCTCGAGTACGCGGCGGCGTTCGATTTTCCCGTGTGGATCGACCGTTGCGGGGTTCTCGCCGGCGCCGGCCAGTTCGCCCGCCCGGACCAGGGCATCTTCTCTTATTGGATCCACTCCTGGGCCGCCCGCCGGCCCTTGAAGTACATCGGCTTCGGCGGCCTGCAGGTTCGCGACTGCCTGCATCCGCGAGATTTAGTGCCGCTGATCGCGCGGCAGATGCAGGCCGCGGAATACGCAGAACGCGCGGAAAGACAAGGAGATGATCCGCGCAATCCGCGTACTCTGCGGCAGGTCTTCAACGTTTCTGGCGGGGCATCGTCCGCGATGTCACTGCTGGAACTGAGCGACTGGTGCGCGGCCCGCTTTGGCGCGCACCAGGTCAGCGACAGCGGCGAGACGCGCGCGTTCGACGTGCCGTGGACGGTGCTCGACAGTAGCGCGTGCGCACGCCGCTGGACGTGGACGCCGTCGGTCGCGCGGGACGCGATCCTCGAGGAGATCGCCGCGCACGCGGAACGCCATCCCGACTGGCTCGAACTCTCCAAGACGTGAGCCGCGAACGGTGAACCCGCCGAACCACCCGAACCCGGAGAACCCCGAGCTGGCACTGGCGCTTCTATCCGTGGTGATCCCCGCGCGAGATGAGCAAGGCTGCATCGCCGCCACGGTCGAGCATCTCGATCTCGAGCTGCGTCTCAACGACGTTCCGCACGAGATCGTCGTCGTCGACGATGGGAGTACGGACGGGACGTGGGAGATCCTGGCGGACCTCCGCGCGCGTATCCCGGCGCTGCAGCCAGTGCAGAATGGCGGCCCGCACGGCTACGGACGCGCGGTCGCGTGCGGGTTCGATCGCAGCCGCGGTGACGCCCTCGTCGTCATGATGGCCGACGAGTCCGACGACTGCCGCGACGTCGTCCGCTACTGGAAGGCGCTGAACGAAGGGTGGGACTGCGTGTTCGGCAGCCGCTTCGTCAAAGGCGGCGGCGTCATCGATTATCCGTGGGTGAAGCTCCGCATCAACCGCTTCGTGAACACGATGATCCGCTGGATGTTCGGCATCCGGCTGAACGACACGACCAACGCGTTCAAGGCCTACCGTCGAACGGTGATCGACGGCTGCCGCCCCCTGCTGGCGCCGCACTTCAACCTCACCGTCGAGCTTCCGTTGAAGGCGATCGTCCGCGGGTACACCTGGACGGTGATTCCGATCACGTGGCGCAACCGCCGCGCCGGCGAAGCCAAGCTGAAGCTCACCGAGATGGGCTCGCGCTACTTTTTCATCGTGATGTACGTGTGGCTGGAAAAGTACTTCAGCCGGGGAGATTACCGGCGTCCGACGTCCGACCGATAGCCGATAGCCGATAGCCGATGTCCGATGTCCGATAACCGATACCCGATATCCGATATCCGATACCCGATATCCGATACCCGATATCCGATACCCGATATCCGATACCCGATATCCGATACCCGATTTCCGATAACCGCACCCCGCACTCCCCCCCGCACTCCGCTCCCGCCCCCCGCACGCCGCACCCCGCCCCCCGCGCACTCCGCACCGGCTGGGCGGTCAGAGTAGCAAATACCCAGCCCTGATTCTTCGCGGATAAACACTCGGGCTAAACCAGTCGTCGACTACCAGGGTCAAAGCATCAGACCCGCCATCTGATGCCTTTGCCGTCGTCCGCCACGATCCGCCGGACTCTCCGGGCCGCCGCGCTCGTGTGTGCCGGCACGCTGTCGTGGTCCGGATCGCCGCCCCCTGACTACATTCCGCTGAACGGCCTTCCGATGACGTCGCTGACGTCCATCGAGGCGCCTGCGGATCTGCCGAACGTGACGGTCGACGCGTCGACGCGGAGCATCCGCGTAGGCGTTGAAAGCCGGCCCGCGCGAATCGTCCGAGGTTCACAGCGCCTCGAACGGGTTGTGAGGGTGCCCCTTGGCGGCGCGCGTCTCGAGCTGGCGCTCGCGCCGATCCGGCGCACGGCGACGTTCCGAGTGGTCGCCGACGACGTCGAGCTCCGGCACGTGAAGGTGGTGCCGGGTATCTGGACGCCGATCCGGGTCGATCTGCCGGCGTCGCTCTCTTCGCAGCACATCGTCGAGGAGCTCATCACCTCTCCAGAGGGGCTCGTCGCGTGGAGCGACGATCGACTCGTGCGGAAATGGCCCGCGCGCAGCCGCCCCGACGTGATCGTCATCTCGCTCGACACCGTGCGTCCCGACTACCTCTCGCCGTACAACCCCAAGGAGGCGACTCCCGCGCTCGCCGCGTTCACGAAGGAAGCCACGCGCTTCGACCAGGCGATCTCGGTGTCGTCGTGGACGCTTCCCGCGCACGAGTCAATCTTCACCGGCGCGTATCCGAGCATCGACGGCGGACGCATCGACTCGAGAGAGCCGACGTTGGCGGAGACCTTCGCGGACGCGGGATACGACACGTTCGGCGCGTCCGGCGGTCCGTTCACTGACTCGGCGTTCGGCTTTCAACGGGGCTTTGCGTCGTATCGGGACTCGGTGCCAGGTAAACACGCGAGCGAGACGACGACCTGGGCCCTCGACCGGATGGCTCAGGCATCGCAGGCGACGCCGCTGTTCGTGTTTTTGAATTACTTCGACGCCCACGAACCCAGCACGGGCTACACGCTCGCCGACTGGCGCGCGATGGATTCGCGGGCGTTCCGCTGGACGACGGACGCGGTCGACCATCTGCGCGCGGCGTACCGTCACGACGTGGCGTCGCTCGATCGCGAAGTGGGGCGCCTGCTCGACGGCATCCGCCGCAAGCGGGACTGGGACAACACCATCGTCGTCATCTTCGGCGATCACGGCCAGCTGCTCGGCGAGCGCGGGATGATCGGCCATTCGCTGCGGCTCGACGAAGAGCTGATCCATGTGCCGTTGCTCGTCAAACCGGCCGGCGATCGGCGTCTGCCGTCGCACTACGTCGATCAGGTGCAGCTCACGGACGTCTTTCCGCTCGCGCTGGAGCTGGCCGGCATCCCGACCGAGCAGGCATCATCCGAGCTCGATCGCATTGCGCGCGGCGAGCCGATCCGCGCGCTGACGTTCGCACAGGTCCGGCACCCTGCCAGTCCCGGTCTGCTGGATTCGTCGCAGTGGCAGTCCGAGTCGCTGCGTCTGGTGCGCACCGATACGGTGCGGGCGGAGCGCGATGCGGAAGGACATCTGATGCTGACGGCGATCGGCGACAGTGGCCGCCTGCTGGATTCCGCACCGATGCCGTCGCTCTTCCACGAGCTGGACCTGTTCGAGCAGGGCAGCAAGCCCGAGGGGCCGCTTCGCGTCCGGCGGGATGTGCTCAAGCAGCTGCGCTCGCTTGGCTATATCCGCTGACGCGCTGCCGTCACATCAGCGAACGGCGCAGCCGAAGGAGATCGTCAGTCGAATCGTTTGCCCAGGTAATCGCAATTCGCGCACAGCTTGTTGGTCACGGTTCCGGACAGGAACTCCTCACGGAGCCGTGAAATCGGCTCCGCTCGCCATATCTGCGACAACGTCGATTGTTTCAGATCCCCGTAGACGTAGATCCCGTCGTGGTCCGAGCAGCAGGGCACCACGCGTCCGTCCCACAGGACGGTCATCGAGAGCCATGGGAAGCTGCAGGTGATCACATAGCGATCCGACGGCTTGTAATCGACGAGACGGTTGACGCTTTCCACCTGGCCGGACCACACCGTGAATTGCTTCGACCAGAATTCATCGATGCCGGGGTGCGATTCCCAGACGGCCTTCAAACGTTCGATACTCGCGGCGTTCTCGGGAAAGTTAATCATGCCCAGGCGGATGAGGGGACGGTTGGGGCGCAACCGTTCCGCCTTGTGCAGGAATTTCTCGAGCCGTTCCACGGACTTCGAATATGCCTTGCGGACGCCTCGTATGTGTTCGAAGGTCGCGTCGTCGTGCCCGTCGAGCGAGATATGAATGCGGCTGAGGCCACAGCGCAGCAACCGGTCAGCCGTATCGTCTGTCAGCATCAGCGGGTTGATCGACAGAAGCGTCCTCGAGCAGCCTTTCGACACCGCATACGCGATGAGCTCCTCGAACTGTTCGTGCAGGAGACTTTCACCGAAGTGCGTGAATGACAACTCGCTCGTTCGAGCGGCGTCGGGGCTTTCCTGGAAGTATTCGTCGATGATCCGCTTGAACAACTCCGGGTCCATGTCGCCCTGCGCCCGCGTCATCCCCGCGGTCCGAACGCACATCAGGCATTTGAATGGACAGCGATTCGTCAGCTCGATGTTCGTGATCCTGAAGGTCTCCGGAGCTTCCCGGCCGTCTCCTCTGAGTACGAGCTTGAGCGATTGCGCCGCACGCGTGGCTGTGTAGCTCTTTCCGAGAATGGCTTCCACCGTCTCGCGCAACTGCACCAAATCCTCCGAGGCGGAATTCCCGCTTAGCTATGAAAAGAAACAGTTTATCACGTGATACATTATGCCCTCGGTGCAGCCTTCGCTTCGTATTGTAAGCGACAGGCTGTAAGCGACAGGCACGGAGTGTGTTCGCCAGAATCAAAGAGGCCGCGGTCCACACGCTCGTCTACGGACTCGGCTCGGTCGCGCAGACGCTGCTCGGCGTGCTGCTCGTGCCGCTCTATACGCGCGCCTTTACGCCGGCGGAGTTCGGCGTCCTGACGCTCGTGACGCTCGTCGGGACGCTTGCCGGCGCGGTGTTTCTCTTCGGCGTCCCCTCCGCGCTCGCGCGTTCGTACTACGACTATCCGGAAGGGGACCTCAGGCGGCGTACGATCACGACGTCACTGGCGATCGTGATCGCGGGCGCGGTCGTTCAGGTCGTGCTCGGGATCGTCTGCGCGGCGCCGCTTTCCAGGCTCGTCTGCGGCAGCCCGGACTACGCGCCCCATGTCGCCGTGTCGGTCGCCGCGTCCGCGCTGTCGTCGATCGTCGGCGTGTGTCTCGTCGTCCTGCGATTCGAACGGCGATCCGTCTTCGTCGTGACCATCAACGTGCTGTCGCTCATCGTCACGACGGCGTTCATTCTCTTCTTCCTGTTCGTCCGCCGCGATGGCATCATGGCGCCGCTCGCCGGCGCGCTCGCCGGACAGGGCACCGTCTGCGTGGTGCTGCTCTGGGCGGTGCGCGAATCGTTTGCGGGAGGGCTGCTCCACGACGAGCTTCGCGTGCAGCTCCGTTACGGCCTCGCCGCGATGTTGTTCGGCGTGACGTACTACGCGCTCGATTCGGCCGACCGGATTCTGCTCGCCCGGTATCAATCCGCCGAGGTCGTCGGCGTCTATTCGCTCGGTTACAAGATCGGGATGCTGATTCACGTCGCGTTCGTCCTGCCGTTCGGGCAGATTTGGTCGCCGATGCGCATGCAGTACCGCGAGGGAGGCGACGCCGTAGGGCTGTTCAAGGTGATGCACACCTACTACTGGCTGGTCGGATTGTTCGCCACCGTGGCGATCTCGCTCTTCGCGGGCGAACTGGTCATGCTGGCGGGCACGCGTGCGTACCTGGATGCGGCCCGTGTCGTACCTATTGTGATGCTCGCGCACCTCGCCTACGGCGCGGTCGGCATCGTGGATTCCGGTGTCGTGTTCACACGCAAGGTCTCGTATCACGTCTATCTCTGTGCTGCCGCGCTCGTCCTGAACGTCGCGTTGAACGTCTGGCTGATCCCGGTCTACGGCTACATGGCCGCGGCCTGGGTGACATTGGCGTCGTATCTGTTCCTGCTCGCGCTCATGTTCGCCGTATCGCGCCGCCTGTATCCGCAGCAGCTCGAGGCACGGCTGGCGGTGCTCGGTATCTCGGCGGCCGTCGTGCTCATCGCTGGTTCGCAGGTTCGCTTCCTCGATGAAACGCCCGCGGTGCTCGTCAAGGCCGCGATGATCGGCGCGCTCGGGCTGTTCTGGTACGTCGCCGTCCTCAGTCCGCCCGAGCGCGGACGGCTCACCGCGCTGGTGACGCGCTTCGTATGAAATGGACGCAGCTCAAGGCGCGGCTGCGTGCGGGTACGCCCACGATCGGGTCCTGGATGACGTTCGCGCACCCGGGAATCGCGGAAGTGATGACGGCGGCAGGCTTCGAGTGGCTGGTGATCGATCTCGAGCACAGCGTCATGGAATTGTCCGACGTCGCGGGGCTGATTCGAGCGATCGAGCCGTCCGGCGCGGCGCCGCTGGTTCGCCTGACCTCCAACAATCCCGAGCAGGCCAAGCGGGTCATGGACGCCGGTGCGCACGGCGTTCTCGTGCCGATGATTGCATCGGCTGCCGACGCGCGCGCAGCCGTCAACGCCGTACACTATCCGCCGCTCGGCACGCGCGGCGTCGGTCTGTCGCGAGCGCAGGGGTACGGCGAGGCGTTTGCCGAGTACGTTTCGACGCTGCCCGAGCGGGCGGTGGTCGTGGCCCAGATCGAGCACATCGACGCGGTGCGAGCGCTGCCGCAGATCATCGCCGTGCCGGGAATCGATGCAACGATCATCGGGCCTTACGATCTGTCTGCTTCGGTCGGCGTGCCCGGAGACTTCGACGATCCTGCCGTGTCGAGTGCGCTGTCCGAGTACGAACGGGCGTCAAGGGCTGGCGGCGTCCCGATGGGGTACCACGTGGTAGAACCAGATCCCGCGCTCGTCGAGGCGCGCCTGGCGCGTGGATACACGTTCCTGGCGTTCGGGGTCGACTTTCTGTTTCTCAGCCGAAGCTCCCGCGGCGCGATGGACCGGCTTCGTGCCGCTCTGCCACGCGTCGGCTGATGGGCGCCGGCCGCTGGTTCATCGATCTCACGGCGCCTTTCGTCGAGCGTCTCGCGCGCGCATACGGGCTCCGCGTCGAACAGCACTTCACGCCCCTCGGCGAAGGGGCCGTCGTGATCGAGGATCCGCCGGAGGTCGCGCGTCATCGCATTCCGGCGAGTGTGATGTTCAATACGCGGTCGGGGTCGATCCGAGTGGGGTCGGACACGGTCTTCGGTGAGGACGTCATGCTCGTGACCGGCAAGCATTTCAACGTCAAGGAATCCGCGCAGAGCGGACGGCCTCTCCACTACGTGCCTCCCTCGGGTCGTGACATCGTGATCGGGCGGCATTGCTACGTCGGCAGCCGGGCCATTCTGATCGGTCCGCTCACGGTGGGCGACTACTCGGTCATCGGCGCCGGCGCGGTGGTCACCCACGACGTACCGTCCTACACGTTCGTCGCGGGTGTGCCGGCGCGCGCGGTCGCGGATCTGCGCGGCTGATGCGCATCGTCGGCATCATTCCCGCGCGGATGGCGGCGTCCCGGTTTCCGGGCAAGCCGCTCGCCCGCATCGCCGGGCGGACGATGATCGAGCATGTTTTCCGGCGGTCGCTCATGAACCCGAGGTTCAGCGAGGTCTGCGTCGCCACGTGCGACGAAGAGATCGTTCGGGCATCGGAGGCCTTCGGCTGCCGCGCGATCATGACGAGCGACGCCCACCAGCGCGGCACCGACCGCGTCGCCGAGGCGGCGTCGCGACTGCACGCCGACGTCTTCGTCAACATCCAGGGGGACGAACCGTTGATTCAGCCGGTCATCTTCGACGAGCTGCTGCGCCCGTTCGATGAGGCCGCGGGCGTCGAGTGCTCGAACCTGATGGCCGAGCTGACGACCGCCGACGAGCAGGCGAATCTCAACAACGTCAAGGTCGTCGTCGATCTGCGCGGACGCGCGCTGTACTTTTCGCGCGAACCGATCCCCAGCCGCCGCATGAACGTGACCCCCAGGCACGTCTACCGGCAGATCGGCATCTACGCCTTTCGCGCCGATGTGCTCGCCGCGTTCGTGCGACTGCCGCAGACGCCGCACGAACAGGCGGAATCGTGCGACATGATGCGCCTCATCGAACACGGCTACACGATCCACATGGTCGCGACGGACACGCTGCTCCAGAGTGTCGATACGCCGCAGGACCTGCGCGAAGCGGAACGCCTGATGGCGCAGGATCCGCTGTTCGCGTCGTACGCGGAAGCCTGAGCGCCGATGAAGGAACAGGACATCCGGCCGACGGAGATCTTCGACCGTTACCTGCAGCTCACGGCGGCGGACGCGGAGACATTCTTCGCGGACCGCTCCACGTTTCACGCCGTGCCGTGCCCCGGTTGTGACACGCCCGGTCGCACCGCGGTGTTCGTGAAGCACGGGTTCGAGTATCAGCACTGCGCCGTTTGCGGCACCCTGTTCGTGTCGCCGCGTCCCGCCCCCGAGTCGCTCGACGCCTTCTACGGCGACAGTCCGTCAGCGACCTACTGGGCCGAAGTGTTCTTTCCGGCGAGCATCGAAGCGCGCAAGCAGCAGATCTTCGCCCCGCGCGTCGAACGGTTGATGCAAGTGCTCGAGGCCGCGCGAATCGATCCGCGTACGGTCGTCGACGTCGGCGCCGGATACGGTCTCTTCCTCGACGCGTATCGCGCGCGCCGGCCCGGCGCCGAGTTGCTGGCCGTCGAACCGGGTCGCAGGCTCGCGACGATCTGCCGCGAAAAAGGGTACGAGACGCTCGAACAGCCTGTCGAACATGCCGAGGCCTGGCACAGCCGCGGCGATCTGGCCGTCTGCTTCGAAGTCCTCGAGCATGTTTTCGATCCGCTCGCGATCGTCCGCGCCATTGCGCGCCTGCTACGTCCCGGCGGCCACCTGCTCGTCAGCAGCCTGGGCGCCGACGGGTTCGACATCCAGGTGCT
>Ga0066903_100007153_pt1 | contig 10065 bp, 12 predicted proteins | sample PanSoiMetaGPlot1_FD_67491 | JGI IMG/M metagenome (GOLD analysis project Ga0066903, IMG submission 67491) | Tropical forest soil microbial communities from Panama analyzed to predict greenhouse gas emissions - Panama Soil - Plot 1 (version 2) | ecosystem: Environmental > Terrestrial > Soil >... | reverse complement strand
ACCCCCGAGCAGGTCGATCCCGTGCCTGAAGCCGAGGCCCTTGGACTTCTCGATCAGGAACCAGGCGAACGCGAAGGTCAGAACGCCGATGGGGACGTTCACGAAGAAGATCCAGTGCCAGTTGAGCGTCTCGGTGAGCGTTCCGCCCACGAGCAGCCCGATCGAACCGCCGGACGACGCCACGAACGCGTACAGGCCCATGGCCCTCGCGCGATCGCCCGGCGCGGGGAACATCGTGACGAGGATGCCGAGGATCATCGACGCCATCAGCGCCGCCGCGGCTCCCTGGATGAACCGTGCCGTCACCAACGTCGCCTGGGTGTTGGAGAGTCCGCAGAACATGGAGGCCACCGTGAAGGCGCCGACCCCCGCGAGAAAGACCCGCTTGCGACCGATCAGGTCGCCGAGCCGGCCGGCGAGCAGGATGAGCCCTCCGAACGTGAGCAGGTAGGCGTTCACCACCCAGGCCAGGGACGTCTGCGAGAAGTGCAGCTCGCGCTGGATGGTCGGCAGCGCCACGTTCACCACGGTGACGTCGAGAACGATCATCAGCTGGCCGACACACAAGACGATGAGCGCGATCCAGCGCCTCGTGCCGATGCTCGATCGTCCGGTGCCGTCGCCGTCCGCGCTCACGCTCGTGGAGGCGCCGCCCATCGGAGTGCCGCCGCTGCCCCGCGTCGTCTCTTCAGCCACGTGCCCCCCTGTTGCCTTCGAACGATCGTTTCACCGGGCAGAAAAGCGCATCCACGCCTCTACCTCGCGGATTATGAGCCGCAACCGAACCTTGGGCACGGCTATTCCCCCGGGACGAGCCGCACCTCGACGGGCTTGTGGAACCAAGGGTACCCGGTTGGCGAGACCGCCCAAACCGACCGCTGGCTTCCCGTCACATCGAGGAGTACGCTCAGACCATGCGCGCGCTGCGCACGATGGTGTTGCCTGCGGCGCTTCTGCTGGGCGCCTGCTCTTTCGGGCCGTCCCCCCCGCCTCCTGCGACCGGCGCCTCGGGCGCGGCTCCCGGTGTGAGCTCGGGCGCGGCCGCCACGCCCTCGCTGGCCGATGCGTTGCATGCGTGCCCCGTCACAGCCCCCAATCAGTCCACACCTCCCGGCGTGTCGGGCCGGATGTTCTTCGGTCGCAACGGGCTGTGGACACTCGTGTGGCCGCACGGCTTCGTGCTCGTGCCGCCCGATGACGTCCGATCCGACGGGGCGTTGGGGATGAAGTTTCCGTGGTGGCGGGGACCGGGGGTTCGGGGCTCCCTCGACATCACCGGAGAAGAGATCGCCTCGAGGAGCCCGGTGCAGGCACGCACCAGCGGATACGGCCTGACCGGCTTCAACGCGAGCATGATCTACTTCCCCTCCGAGGGCTGCTACCGCGTCACCGGGACCGCCGATGGCGCGTCGATCACGTTCGTGACGTTGGTTCGGACGTGTTCCAGCCTCTCCCAACTCCCCCTGCGCGAGCGGAGGCAGTACCGGAGTTGGTGCAGTCGGACCTAGCGCTTCCGCCCACCCGCCCCCACCCCCCTCAGCTCCCTTGATGTCCGCCATTCGGTCCACGAACAGGGGAACGGACGCCCCTACGTGGCCCGCCGCCGAACTGCTCAGATGGTGGGAGAGAGCGAGCAGACAGGAGGTCGAGGCTGATGCGAGCCGCTACCGGGCGTCGAGGAACGCCCCCAGAGAGAGCACCCAACGGCTTCGAGGGATCGGAGGAGCTGACGCCGTTCGGCGACCGGCCGCCGCTCGAGATCCGCGACGCCGTCCGCGCGGTCATGCGCTCGGTCGTGAAGACCCCTGCGCTGCTGGCGACGCGAAGGATTCATCGACCTCGGGCCCACGTGGGCGACGAGGTGCGCTTTGCGGACGGTACCTCGGCAGTCATTTACCGGGAGACCGTCATTCGGCGGCCACCCACCCGAGCTCCCGCGGTGCTCGTGGTCGCATTCCGTCTTCGGTGGGTCCGCGGCCGAGGCCATGCGATGTTCCGGGCCGAGAGCCTGCTGAACACGCCGCTGTTCGTGGGCTTCCCCGGGCTCGTGTCGAAGCTCTGGCTCACCCACGACGCGCAGGGGCGATACCGCGGCCTCTACGAGTGGGACGACCCCACGCTGGCGGACGCCTACGCTCGGGCGCTCTGGCGGGTGCTCTCGCTCGTCTGCCCCACGAGCTCGATCCACTACGCCGTGTTGCCGGGCCTGCGGCGCGACGACGTGTTGGGGGGCGCCGACCACAGCCTCCCAGGGGACGCGGAGTGGTGGCGTCCCGGCCGGGTTTTCTCCGGGTGACTCAATGTGCCTCCGTATCGCCGTCCTGCGCGGCGATGCGGCGATAGGCGGCGATGACCACGCCCTTGGTGGTGGGCGTGGCATCCAGCAGGTCGAACCGCGTGGCCGGAAAGCCATCCGCGAACAGCCGGTGTCCGATGCCGAACACCAAAGGGTGGATCGACAGCACGTACTCGTCGATCAGGCCGAGCGACTCGAGGAGAGCGATGAGCGTCCCACTCCCCATGATGTGAAGGTCGGCGCCGGGATCCTTCTTCAGGTCGGCGACCGCCGCCGCGACGTCGCCGCGCAACACCGTCGTGTTCGGCCACGGAGGCGGGTCGGCGAGCGTGGTCGACGCGACGTACTTCGGAGCCTGGTTGAGCGCCTCACGGTAGGGGCTGTCCTGCGTGTTCCAGTAGCCGAGAACGTCCTCGTAGGTCCGCCGGCCGAGCAGGAGGCCGCCGCTGTTCCCGAGCCGCTCGCCCCACGCCCTGTTCATCACGTCGTCGCCGTTGGGTTCGGCCCAACCGCCGTGCGTGAATCCGCCGCGCGTATCCTCGTCGGCTCGGCCGGGTGCCTGCATGACACCGTCCAACGTGAGGTGGTTGATGACCACGATCCGCATTGCGCATCCCTCCTCGGCTCGACCGACAACACCGTAGTGCCTCTCGGGAAGCGACGAACAGCGTCGCAGCGGATCGCCACGTCGGCATGAGGAGCGGCCATCGGCCATAGGGCTGAACTTTGCGGCGCCCGCCCGAAAATCCCTTGACGAGGCCGTTGACGACCACTGAGACTGGCGCAGCCTCCCGGTTCCAGGGAGGTTCGACTCCGGGGAATCATGCGATGAAGAGCGCGCTGCTCGTCGTCTCCACGGCCGTGTTCCTGGCCGCGCCGATCTCGCCGGTCCACGCCTCCTCCGCGCCGGCACCGGCACCTGCCCCTGCCTCGCCGGCGGCGCTGATCGTCATGGTGTTCATGGAGAACGTTCCCTACGCCACGATGGTCGGGAACCCGAACGCGCCGTACATCAACTCGATGATCACGGGCGGGATGTCCGCCACGAACATGTACGCGATCGAGCCCGGATCGAAGACCGACTACCTGGCCGCGACCAGCGGGAGAAACTTCAAGAACATGCGCGGGCCGTTCGACGTCGACAACCTCTTCAATCAGCTCCAGACCGCGGGCATGTCTCAGCGCTCGTACGAGGAGGCCATGCCGAGGCCCTGCTTCGCGCAGAACGCCGCGGGAACCGATCCCGAGAGCTACGCGAAGCGCCACGACCCCGCGATCCTGTACAGCGACATCCGCACGAACAAGCCGGTGTGCAAGGCGACGGTGATCCCCGCAGGCACCGGATCGAGCTCGTCACAACTGCTGGCGGACGCGGCGCACGGCGACCTTCCGAACTTCACGTTCCTCACGCCGAACAACTGCAACGACATGCACTCGTGCCCGATCGCCTCCGGCGACGATTACCTGGCGAGCGTCGTCCCGAGCCTCGTGTCGGCCGGCGCCCACGTCATCCTCACGTGGGACGAGAGCGGGAACGCCAAGAACGAGCACATCGTCCTGGTCGAGTTCGGCAACGGCGTGAGCGCGGGCACCTTCACACCGGCGATCAACGACTACGGGCTGCTCGCCGGACTCGAGGATCACTTCGGTCTTCCGAGGCTCGCAGGCGCGCAGACCGCCACGGCGTTCCCTGTCACCTGAACGCTCCGGGGTAGACGCTCCGGGGGCGGTTTGGGAGAATTCGGACAGGGGTTCGCGACTGAGCCTTCCGCGATCCCGCCGGCAACCTGATCCGCATCCAACAGGCGTCCCCGTCGTCCCGGGAACGCGTCAGACGTCGGGCGCCGGAACCGACGGCACGCAAAGGAGGTTCGTCGCAAATGGCTCAGAAGAAGACCGCAACGAAGAGTCCGCGGAAGTCGGCCACGAGCAAGGCGACACTGACGGCCGAGGAGCGCGCCGCGATGAAGTCCTACCTCAAGGAGCAGAAGGCGGCCGCGCAGGGCGCGAACTTGCTGCGCGAGCTCCTCGACCGGATCGCCGAGATGCCTGCGGAGGACCGGGCCATGGCGACGCGGATCCACGAGATCGTCACGACCGCTGCCCCGTCACTCGAGCCAAAGACGTGGTATGGCATGCCGGCCTACGCGAAGGACGGAAAGGTCATCTGCTTCTTCCAGAGCGGGGCGAAGTTCAAGTCGAGGTACGCGACCTTCGGGTTCCAGCCAGACGCGAACCTCGACGCTGGCGCGATGTGGCCCACGTCCTACGCGCTCACCAAGCTGACTGCCGCGGACGAGAAGAAGATCGCGGCTCTCGTGAAGAAGGCGGTGCGCTGAGGGCGGGACCAGCCCGCGCCCTCACTCGGGGGCCGGTTCCCGGGGCACGAAGATCCAACAGAGGACGTACGCGACTATGCCCCAGGCCATCAGCCCCGCCACCACCCAGAGAATTCGCATGAGCGTCGGGTCGAGGTCGAAATACTCGGCCATCCCCCCTGCCACGCCGGCGATCATCTTGTTCGAGCTGGATCGAGTGAGTCTTTCGCGCGCCATCGGATCCCCCTTTCATTCGTCCGATTCCGCTCCCGCTCGGCCGCACCGGCCGGGTCTCGTTCCAGACTCCGACGTTACTGCACCCGGGCGGATCGACTCGCGGGTTGGGTCGAACCGTCCTAGGCGCCGTAGGCGACGGTCGCGAAATCGTAGCCGCTCGTGGCTCCAACGCTGTCTCCGGTGACGAAGACGCGCGTTCCGTCGGGGCTCACGGAGAGCTACCACGCACACCGTGCCGCCGTCGGGGGCGACCGCAGACGCGCGAGCCTCGTCGAAGTCGTTCGGGTCGAGGCTGGTGTACCGGCTGACCCACAGCGTCGGTGACGCGAGGGCCGGGCTCACCCCCACGGCCGCGATCGAGGCCGCCGCCACCAACACCGCCAACGGTCTGCCCAGCCGCTTCATGCTGCTCGAACAGTTCGTTCAGCGACTACTGCCGCACACGCCGCCCGGCCGTCAGAGCGTGAACCTCGCGATCGCTTTCACCGGAACACACTCCGTCTCGTCGGGGGAACAGATCTGGTCGAAGTTCCCCACCAGCCAGAGTTGCGTTGGGTTCACCAGCATCCGCCACCCTCCCGTGAAGTTCAGGGAATCCGGGAACAGGTGAGGCGCCCAGCACACCCACGTGCCGTCTGCCATGTTGAGCTCGCCGACCCCGTGCACGAATGCTCCGGGGCAGATCTCGTGCGTCTTGTGGGCGGTTCCGAAGTGCCCGCTGATGAATAGGTGCGTGCCGTCGGGGGCGAGGGCCGTTCCCTCGACGTTCCCCGGCGTGTGCCGGATCCAGATGCGATCGCCCACGGCCCCGTCGTCGAGCCGGAAGGCTTCGGCGAAGTTCGACTTCTGGTCGAGGCCGCCGAAGAGAACGGTCGGCGTCGGGCTCAGCGACCACGCCGTCATCGGTGACGGGATCAGGCCCGCCGGAACCGCCCAGTCGTTCACGGTTCCGTCCAGGTTGAGGCGCGCGATGGACTGGCGCGGATAGGTCGTGAAGCCCTGCGTGATCGACGTGAAGTTGCCGCCCGCGAAGATCGTCTGGCCGTCCGAGGCGAACACCAGGGTCCGCACCGTGCCGTCGGCCTCCGGCGTCCACGTCTCGTCCGGGGTCCCGTCGGGGTTCAGCGCCGCCAGCCGTACCTCGGGCATGCCGTTGATCCTCTTGAAGGGGCCCCCCAGGTAGATCTTGGTCACGAGCCCGCCGCTCGTTCCGAGCAGGATTGCGTCGACCTGGTTGGCGATGTCCAGCGACAACGGGAGCACCGCACCGGTCGCGGTGTCGAACGCGACGAGGTTCTTTCGGTCGACGCACCCCGAGCCGCCGGGGGACGGGCACGCCGTCGCGAACTTGCCCGCGACGTACAGGGTGGAACCGTCAGGTGAGAGAGCCATGTCGTTGACCTTGCCTGGCTCGGAGCCATCGGACGACCAGACCTGTGGCGTGAACGTGGGGTCGCCCTGTCCCGACGCCTCGTCAAAGCGCGCGATGCTGGTGGGGAAGTACACCTGGCTGCCGGACTGGTCGCTTGCGCGCGAGAACTTCCCGCCCACGTAAATGGTGGCGTGGTCGGTGGTCTCGGCGAGTGCGTACGCCTTGCCCCGCAGGACGAAGACGCCCGTGTCGGGGACCTGGGCGAGCGCCCAAGCGGGGATGGCGGTGAGGCCGACGATGCCGGCCACAAGGACGATCGCGACGGCCGACGCCGGCCGGCGGCTTCGAATCATGCGGTTGCTCCCTCCTCGGACGGCGCCGCCCCCATGGCGCTCCCAACAGTCTCCAATGGAGAACGGGAAAAAGGGAAGGGCCCTGCGGTTCATATTTCCCTCGCGCTCCGGTTCGTGTTTCATGACGATCGGGTAAACCAATGGCCCGAACCCCGCGAGGCGCCTGAGATCGGATTCGCAGGTGTTCGAGGTCCCTGCATGCGGCCCCAAGGATGGGCCGCAGGCGGTTCAGGCCGGACAACTGCCCCGGAGTCGCACCTCACGGTCCCGATCGAAGGCGATTTTCGCCCTGGCGGAGTCGACGGCGCGGGGTGCGTTCATCGACGCTCCTCGTCATCCCGGGGCACCAGCGCCCGCATCAGATCGAAGGGAAGTACTCCCGACAGCTCTGAACAGGCCTGGATGGCCTGGCTGGCAATTCCCGAGACCGCGAGGAGAAGGGCCGCCACCAGCTCGGTCCGCTCGGCCCTCGACTTCGTCTCGACGATCTCGTTCAGCACGCTGTCGAAGGCCGCCTGGAGCAGCTCGGGGTCCCCTTCGGCAAGCCGGGCGGCCACCATCTCGCAGGCCCGCAGCTCGATGTGCCTGTCGGGCCGTTCGTGGTACTCCCAGATGATCTCGAGCCGTTCGCCCATCTCCCGATCCTGACGCCGGCGTCGCACCTGACGTTCCTGATCTTCGAGGTGAGCATTCCCCTTGGGGAGCAAGCCGAAACAACGCAGGCCAACACGCCGGCGGTGTCTCGCTCGCCGGCCGGGGGCTACGGGATGACGGCTTCAGGTTTTCGCGGAAGCCCGCGACTTGACGACGGCGCGCGCCAGGAGCAACGCCGCGACGGCGACCAGCTGCGCGCCGAGGATCACCTTGTTCACGTCGACCGCCGGCTGCCACCGGACGTCCTCGCCGCGGATGACGTACGCGCCCACGGGGCGCGCGGTGAGCCCGAAGCCGCTGCCGGACCCTTTGCCGGTCTGTTCTCCCTCCGAGCCGGTGCCCTCGCCGTCGCCGCCGCCGGCTCCTCCCTGCACCCGCGCGGCCGGAATGACGGTCACGCCGTTCTTCTCGTACGGATCGCCGTACACGCGCTTGACGGTGATGGCGTCCTTCGCCTGCGTGATGACGTCCTGCACGTTCATGGAGGCCTCCCTTCGGCGTCCGCCTCGTTCTCTCCCAGGGTTGCACTGTCTCCGCCATCGTGCACATGCGCACGTGAACCCCCAGATGCCGCGCCCGCGCCAAGGGTGGGCGGGGGCCTCAGGGAGGATTTCAGGGACATCCCCGATGGCGGCTCGGCGAGCGGCTCCTAGACTCCCGTGCATGGCTGCTTCCATGAACGGGTCGCTCGCCGTCGAGACGAGCGCGCTCACCACGCGCTTCGGGACGCGGGTCGCCGTCGACGCCGTCGACCTGCGCGTGCCCGCCGCGACGGCGTTCGGCTTCCTCGGACCCAACGGCGCGGGCAAGACCACGCTCATCCGAACGCTCCTCGGACTCACGCGTCCCACGAGCGGAAGCTGGCGGATGCTCGGCCGGCCGATGCCTCAGGAGCGATCCATCGCCCTCCGCAGAGTGGGCGCCATCGTCGAGGAGCCGCGGTTCCACCCGCACCTCACCGGAAGGGAGAACCTTCGCATCATCGCCGCGGCGCGCGAGCCGGCTGCCGACGACCGCATCCCCGGCGCGCTCGCCCGCGTCGGCCTGACCGCGCGCGCCGACGAACGCGTCGGGAAGTACTCGATGGGAATGCGGCAGCGGCTCGGCGTGGCGCGATGCCTGCTGGCCGATCCCCTGCTGCTGATCCTCGACGAGCCGATGAACGGACTCGATCCGGCGGGCATCCAGGAGTTCCGCGAGATGGTGGCCAACCTCGTGCAGGAGGACCGAACGGTCTTCCTCTCCTCGCACCTGCTCGACGAGGTCGAGAAGACGTGCGACCAGGTCGCCATCATCGACCGCGGCCGCATCCTGATGCAGGGATCGGTCGCCGACATCGCGCGCACCGGCAAGCCGACCGTCCGGATCCGGTGCGGCGACCCGGACGCCGCGGCAAGCGTCATCCGACCGATCCCGGACGTGGAGGAGGTGACGCGCGAGGACGGGACCGTGCTCGTCGTCCTGCGAACCGAGCCGGGCGGCTCGTCCGACGCGATCGTCGCCGAGCTGAACCGTCAGCTGGTCGGCGCGGCGGTCTCCGTCTACTCGATCGAACCCGAGCGCGTCTCGCTGGAGGAGCGGTTCCTCGAGCTCACGTCGAGACTGGAGGACGCAGGATGAACGGTCGCATGGTGAGCGCGGAGTTGCTGAAGCTGCGCAAGCGGCGCGGCCTGGTCGTGTGGTCGATCGTCCTGTCGATCGGGATCGTGACCGTCGTGTACACGATCCTGGAGATCCTGCACCTGCACAACCCGGTCAAGTACGGTCCGCCGGGCGGCATCGGCGGGCTCCAGGGCTCGATCATCGGCCTGTCGCTTGGCGGCTCCGTGGCCGCAATCCTGATCGGGACGGCGGCCGGCACGGCCGACGTGTCCAACGGCGTGTTCCGCGACCTGGTCGCGACGGGCCGGTCGCGGTTGGCGCTGTTCTTCGCGCGGCTGCCGGGGGCACTGCTCCTCTTCGTTCCCATGATCACGGTCGGGTACATCGTGATCGCGGCGTGCAGCGTCGGCCTGGCCGGTTCGCTCCACACACCGGACCTCGGCCTGATCCTGCGTGGGTACGCGTGGGTCCTGGCCGTGACCTGTTTCGACCTCACCCTGGCGCTCGGCCTGGCGTCGCTGATCGGTTCTCGCGGGACGACGATCGGCATCCTGCTGGGATGGCAATTCCTGGCGGCGCCGCTGCTCGCCCAGGCATCCCTGCTCGGCGCGGCGCGGCAGGCCCTGTACCCACGCGCCTTCGACCGCCTCTTGCCGCACGTCCTCTTCACCGACCAGGGCGCGCCGATACTGATCCACAGCGCCGCCGTCGCGGTGATCGTGATCCTGGCCTGGACGGCCGCGGCCCTCGGTGTCGGCGCGTGGCGAACCGTGACGCGCGACGCGTAACGCTCCCCCGCGAACGCTAGGACTGGAACTCCAGCGCGGGTTCCATAAGCACAGCTCATGACCTGGGAGGGGCAAAATGCTCGGGGGTGAATCGCGCCACGCCGCGCTCCAGCGTGCTCGGCGCTCGACCGATAGACCACTCGTGAGTCTTTCCGAACTCGACCAGCCGGCGGATGACGAATCGTCGGGCACCCTTGAGCAGCGCGTCGAGCGAGCGGAGGCCATGTACCGCTCGTTGGTCGCCTCCCTTCCGGCGATCACGTACGCGGAGTCGCTCGAGGACGGCCGAACGTTGTCGATCAGCCCGAACATCATCGACCTCCTGGGGTACACGGAGAGCGAGTGGATGGGCGACCCGCTGTTCTGGCTGGAGATCATTCATCCGGACGACAGGGATCGGGTCGTCGAGTCCTGCAGGGTCGCCAACGAGTTGGGCCAGCCCTGG
>Ga0066903_100007152_pt1 | contig 10066 bp, 12 predicted proteins | sample PanSoiMetaGPlot1_FD_67491 | JGI IMG/M metagenome (GOLD analysis project Ga0066903, IMG submission 67491) | Tropical forest soil microbial communities from Panama analyzed to predict greenhouse gas emissions - Panama Soil - Plot 1 (version 2) | ecosystem: Environmental > Terrestrial > Soil >... | reverse complement strand
ATCACATGACCACCTTGTTCAGGGGATACTCAACGATGCCCTGCGCCTGCGCTGCCTTCAGACGGGGGATCACTTGCCAGGCAGCAGCTTCTTCAATGACCGTGTTCACTGCGACCCAATCACTGTCGCTAAGAGTCGAGATCGTCGGCTTCTGCAGGGCCGGCAGAACTGCCAAAACTCCCTTCAGATTCTCCTTTCTCACGTTAAGCATCAGGCCGACGCGGTCTTGCGCTTCCATCGCGCCTTTCAGCATGAGCGCCAGGTTCTCAATCTTCCGGCGCCGATCCGCGTCTGCCCAGGCTCCAGGATTCGCTATGATCTGCGTGTTCGATTCGAGCACTGTATCCAGAATGCGAAGGCGATTGGCGCGAAGGGAACTTCCGGTTTCAGTGACCTCTACAATGGCATCTGCAAGCATCGGAGGTTTGACCTCTGTGGCTCCCCAGGAAAATTCGACTTGCACATCCACATTCCGGGTGCGGAAGTAGTTGCGCGTCACATTGACCAATTCGGTCGCGATGATTTTTCCCGATAGATCCTCCGCCCGTTTAAACGGCGAATCTTCCGGAGCTGCAAGGACCCAACGCACTTTTCCTCGGCTTTGCTTCGCGTAGATCAAGTCCGTGACCGAAACAACCTCAAGCCCACTCTCCACGACCCAGTCGACGCCGGTAAGGCCTGCGTCTAAAGCCCCGTGCTCGACATAGCGGGCCATCTCTTGGGCGCGAATGAGCATGCACTCGATTTCCGGGTCCGCAGTCGACGCGAAGTACGAACGCGCATGTGTATACACGCGCAGACCGGCGCGCTCAAACAGCTGCAGAGTCGCCTCCTGAAGGCTGCCCTTCGGAATTCCTAGACGCAACGTCATCGTTGTACCCCCTGCTCCGACGAAGCTCGGGTAGATGTAACTTGCAGCTCTTGTATGAAGCACGAGCGCGTTCCGACATGGCAGACGACGCCTTTGCCTTCCACCTGAACCTGAATGAGGAAGGTGTCGCGGTCGCAATCGGTGGTGATGGAGAGTACCTTGAGACGATTTCCCGAAGTCTCGCCTTTTGTCCATAACTCATTCCGCGTGCGGCTAAAGAACGTGACATATCCGCCAGCAACGGTGCGCTCGAACGCTTCCTCATTCATGAAACCGAGCATCAGTACCTGGGCGGACTTTGCGTCCTGCACAATGGCGGGAACCAGCCCTTGCATTTTCTTAAAATCGATCGTTGTGTCCATCCTTGAGCCTCCGGGAGCCAGGAAAACAAAAAGCCCGCTGAAGCTTTTCGCGTCAGCGGGCCGAAGATCCTAATCCGTGCTGGTTTATGTTAGACCGGCACCCCCGCGAACGCGCCGCGCGCGTGGTGATGGTGGCGGTGGTGGCGAGCAGTCAACATCGGTCCTAAAAAAATAATGCAGCCTTTATCGTAAGTCAAAGATCAATTGTTGAGTACGTTGTCCATTTTTTCGATACTCGCGATTTGAATTTTGCATGACTACCTCCGCAAGGAATGTTGACAAGGTTTCGGTTTGGACCTACTATCGGGCGATGATGTGGGCAGCTAGCCAGACGTTCACGATGTGTTGTTGTACTTGTTGTTGTGCACACGTGTCTGCTGGCACAGGGAGGCTGCTGACGTAATAAGTCCTTAAGAATCAGCAATTATCAGCCCACCGCCAGTAGATAAAACTGGCGGTGGGCTTTTTGCATTTATGACAATTCCAGCTCAAGAAACGAAAGCGCAGCGGGTGGAAAGGCTCAAAAGGGAGAAGAATCCCTGGGAGGGCCTTGACGAGATTCGGCGCTTTGCCCGCGAAGGGTTTGCCGCCGTTCCACCCGAATGGATCGGCACTTACTTCCGTTGGTGGGGTGTTTACACCCAGGGAGACGGTGCCGGGGTTGTTGGCGGGAAGAACGGCGAGGGCAAGGCTTTGCCGTACTTCATGGTGCGGATACGAATCCCGAATGGTCTGCTGCAAGCGCACCAGTTACGAACCATCGCCGAAGTAACCGATCGGTATGCGCGCGGAAATGCGGACCTCACGGTCCGGCAAAACATCCAGTTGCACTGGGTCACCATTGAAGCCCTCCCCGAAGTTCTTGATGCCTTATGGAGTGCGGGCCTTACCACAAGAGGGTCGTGCGGCGACGATACTCGGAACATTACAGGGTGCCCACTCGCCGGAGTGGATGCCGACGAAATATTCGATGCATCCGCACTGGCGCTGGAGGCGAACAACTTCTTCGTCGGCAATGCAGAGTTTTACAACCTCCCCCGAAAATTCAAGATCAACATCACCGGTTGCCGTGCGTGGTGCTCCTATCCCGAAATCAATGATGTAGGTCTGACCGCGATCACTCGTCGCCTTCGCGGCCGCGATGAAGTCGGTTTTTCGCTTCGGGTCGCCGGGGGTCTGTCTACCGATCCGTACCTTGGTAGCCGTCTCAATGCGTTCGTCCGCCAGAATGAGGTCGTCCCCGTCCTGCGCGGGATTGCAGAGATTTTCCGAGACAGCGACGTCCTTCGCGAGAACCGCGAGCGTGCACGTTTGAAATTCCTGTTCTTGCGTCACGGCTGGACTGCGGACGGGTTTCAGCAAGAACTTGAGAGACGTATCGGCTTCAAGCTTGAGCCCGCCGCCAACGAGCATCCTCCTGACGATGTGTATCGCGATCACGTTGGGATTCATCCGCAGAAGCAGGAAGGCAAGTTCTATCTGGGCGCGTCCGTGCTCCGCGGCAGGATCTCAGCGGCACAGATGCGGGAGGCTGCTGAGCTTTCTGCTCGCTTGGCCGGCGGAGACATTCGTCTTACCAACATGCAGAATCTGTTGATCGTCAACGTTCCGCGCGAGAACACTGACATTCTCGCGAGGGAGCTGACCGCCGCCGGGTTGCCGGTACAAGCATCCCCATTCTGGCGCGGAGCCATTGCCTGCAGCGGGTCTGAGTTTTGCAAACTTGCCATTACGGAGACGAAAGCTTTTTCGCGCTGGCTGGTCGAAGAACTTGAAGACAGGCTTCCCGGTTTCGAGCAGCACCTGAAATTGCATGTGACGGGATGCCCGAATAGCTGCGGTCAGCACTGGATCGCCGACATCGGAATCGAAGGCAAAAAGATGAAAGTCGGCGATCGAATGCTCGACGCCTACTACTTCTGCGTGGGCGGAGCGGTCGGATTGCATCAGTCCATCGCCCGGCCTGTGGGCTATCGGTGTCTGGCGAGCGAGGTTCCCGACGCGATTGAAAGATTGTTGCGGCGCTATCTCGATGACCGCCGTCCCCATGAAAATCTGCGGAAGTTCTTGGCACGCCACAGCGATGAGCAGCTGCGCGAGTGCCTTGCAGGGGAGTGGATTGGAGCCGTGCTGCGCGATCCTTCCTCGGGGCGCGTTCCGCACGGAATCGAAGGGTAAAACGATGGGTCTTTTTCCAATGTTTCTTAAACTCGAAGGGCGCTTATGCCTGGTCGTTGGGGCAGGGAAGGTCGGCGAGTCAAAGATTCGCAGCCTGCTGATCGCGAAAGCAGTTGTTCGCGTTGTGGCGCCCAAGGCAACGCCGGCGATATTGTCCTGGGCCCGCGCAGGAGTTCTGACCTGGGAGCCGCGCGCGTTTCGCGCGAATGACCTGCATGAGACTTTCCTCGTGATCGCCGCGACATCTTCGGTCGATGTAAACGACAGCGTGTATCGCGAAGCCAGGAGACGACAAATCTTGTGCAACGCTGTCGATGACCCCGAACGGTGCGATTTCTACTATCCGGCGGTCGTGCGCCGCGGAGCATTGCAAGTGGCGATCTCGACGGAAGGGAAAAGTCCCGCCCTCGCGCAAAAACTGCGCCGGGATTTCGAACAGCATCTTGCGCCGTTTTATGCAGGATGGATCGAGCAGCTTGGAAGAATTCGTAATCGCCTTTTTAAGCAACCGCTGCATCCCGACGATCGTCGACGTTTGCTGCATCGATGGGCGGCGCAACCACCTTTCACACAGTCCCTCCCCGACAATCTCCCCTTTATGGAGGGTGCCCATGAACGGTAATGTTTTTCTAGTGGGCGCTGGCCCCGGTGATCCCGATCTGCTGACCGTGAAGGCGGCCCGGTTGATCGAATCCGCTCAAGTCGTCCTGCACGACGATCTCGTAGGTCCTGCAATTCTTCGCCTGATTCCTTCCACGGCACACGTTCGCAATGTCGGAAAGCGTTGCGGAAGGAAAAGCGTCCCGCAAGAAGAGATCAACTCATTGCTCATTGCCTTCGCATCGTTTGGCGTGAACGTGATTCGATTGAAAGGTGGCGACCCGTCGATCTTCGGGCGCAGTGGAGAAGAAATGGATGCGTTGCGCAAAGCCGGCGTTCAGTTCGAGGTTGTCCCGGGAGTTACGTCCGCGCTCGCGTCAGCTGCGGCCGCGCAAGTCTCACTGACCCATCGCGAGAGGTCGTCCGCAGTCATCCTGCTTTCGGGCCACCCAGCCAATCCCGAGCAACAGGTCGCTTGGTCGTCCTACGTCGCTTCGGGCGCCACGCTCGCCGTGTATATGCCTGGGTTTCATTATCAAGAGACTGCAGACCAGTTGCTGAGCGCTGGCCTCAAGCCGTCGACGCCGTGTGCCATTGTGTCACGCGTAACGTCGCCGGAGCAGCAGATTCACCGGACAACGGTAGCGGATCTGCCGAACGCGCCAAAATTGCCCGCGCCGACCTTGCTGCTCATCGGTGACGTGCTGGCCGAAGAAACAGCGATCGAAAGCTCGCATGCCAATTCGCAAGATCCTGTGGCTTCCCTCATTGGATCTTCCGCTGAATCACCAGTTCTATTCGTCAATGATGACGTCCCCCAAGACCGGGAGTGGAGACAGTGATCAAGCATCTCAAGCAAACCCAGGAAGTCGCGGAGAGTTGGAGTGCAAACGAGGTTCTGGCGTGGTCGTTCCGCACGTTTGGAGCCAATGTTGAAATGGCCTCGGGATTCGGGCCCGAGGGCATGGCGTTGATCGACATCGCTACTACCCTGACTTCCTCACTGCGAGTCTTCACCCTCGACACTGGCTTCTTGTTCCCTGAAACCTACCAGCTCATCGAGGAAGTCGAACGCCGTTACGGAATCCAGGTAGAGCGTGTCCGGCCGCATTTGACCCCTGCCGCTCAGGCGGAGGTCTATGGGGACGCGCTTTGGAATTCCAACCCCGACCAGTGCTGCGGACTGCGGAAGGTCGAACCCTTGAAGGAGAAGTTGAGTGGTCTGCGTGCTTGGATCACGGCGATTCGCCGCGATCAAACGGAGTTCCGGGCACATGCCAAGAAGATCGAGTGGGATCAGAAATTTCAGCTCGTGAAGATCAACCCGATCGCCGACTGGACGAATGACGATGTTTGGGACTACATGCGCGAGAACAATGTTCCCTACAACCGGTTGCACGACTTGAACTATACGAGTATTGGCTGCACGCATTGCACGCGAGCCGTGCGTCCAGGAGAGGATGCGCGCGCCGGGCGCTGGGCCGGTTCACCGAAAACAGAGTGTGGTTTGCACCTGCCGGAGGCTTCTGTATCCAGCAGTTCGTTGGTCCAAATTGCATCACCGAGTGGTTCATAAAGGAGCACACACGGACTGCGGCCGAACGTTGCGACTACGCTGCGTTGTACTTCGCACTATTCCATTCCGACATCCCGCCTCAAATTGATAAAGAGGCCCGCCTAGAAAATCCGTCATTGACCGACCTGTGGATGCCAACTATGGCACACTGAACTCGGAGGCGCAATTGAACAACCTCGAGTTCACCATTCTGGTGGGCCTCGGTTCCTTCATGGCTGGATTTCTTGGAGCGCTCACCGGACTCGGCGGTGGCGTCGTTCTCGTTCCGTTGCTGACACTCGTCTTTGGGGTAGATATCCGGTACGCCGTCGGCGCGTCCCTGGTCTCGGTCATAGCTACCTCCTCGGGAGCCGCCGTCGCTTACTTGAAGGATGGCTTCTCCAACATCCGAATCGGCATGTTTTTGGAAGTGGCCACTACTCTGGGTGCACTTTTTGGTGCTTTCCTCGCAGCACACGTTTCGACTGCCGTGATCGGTGTAGTGTTCGGCCTTGTACTCCTGTACTCGGGTTATTCCGCAAGTCGTCCTCAGGTCGAAATGCTCACCGTTGAACCACCGGATCCGCTCGCAACTCGTTTTGGTATGAATGGGGTTTATCCATCGCTCGCGGGACCGAAGGCCTACTATGTCCACCGCGTCCCGGCAGGATTCAGCCTCATGTTTGGGGCTGGTGCGCTCTCGGGACTCTTGGGAATCGGTTCCGGTGCGGTCAAGGTTCTCGCAATGGATCGTGCGATGGGCATCCCATTCAAAGTTTCCACCACAACCAGCAATTTCATGATTGGAGTTACGGCGGCAGCTAGCGCCGGTGTTTATCTGAGCCGCGGTTACATCGATCCAGGCTTGGCGATGCCTGTCATGCTTGGCGTCCTTGCGGGTTCCTTAACTGGTGCGCGAATGCTGGCTCGTACCAAGACTCAACAGCTTCGGTGGGTGTTCGCCGCGGTAATCATCGCGCTTGGTTGCGAAATGTTATATGGCGCACTCGCTGGGAAGATTTAGGAATGTTTCGAAAGTCAGACTGGACCGATCAGAAAATCGAAGTGATCATCGCCAATTTGTTAAGGGTGGGCGTCACGTTGGCGGCAGTCATTGTTCTGGCGGGCGGCTTGGTTTTCCTTGTTCGTCATGGACTGGCACCCACTCGTTACCACGCTTTTGCCGGGGAGCCTTCCGACCTTCGAGAATTAAGGGGTATCGTGCGATCGGCCTTCAGCTTTCACGGTCGGGGAATCATTCAGCTTGGGATTCTTTTTCTGATTGCGACCCCGGTGGCACGGGTCGCTTTCTCCGCAGTGGCGTTTGTATTTGAAAGAGATTGGCTCTACGTTGGCATCGCATGCGCCGTGCTCCTTGTTCTGATGTATAGCTTGTTGGGCACTTAGATCTAGACGGCCGGCAATGTGAAAAAGAAGACCGAGCCATGGCCAAGTTGGCTGGTCACTCCGATGCTGCCTCCGTGCGCTTCGACGATGGCCTTTGCGATCGCCAAACCCATACCGGTTCCCTGAATTCTCGTTCGCTGGTTTCGGCCGCGATAAAACTTGTCGAAGATCAGTGACTGCTCGAAGTCGTCTATGCCGGGACCGCGATCCGCGACACTCACTGTAAGCTGACGACTCTTAAGCTCAGCAGCAATATGAATTGAATTTCAGTTAGCCCGCATAGCTCGAGAACGAGGAATGCCCGAGTCAGACGTTCGCGACCTGATCTTGCAGCACACCCAGCAGCGTCAGTTTCGTGTTCTAGGCGAGCCGCGAGTCAACGTTCTCGAACTGAATCTGGCGTTAGATGAAGCCCAAAGCAAGCTAAATCATTGATGAGCATAACGGGTATCAGCTGTAGCTGGAAGCGGTGCTCTTCCCGGTGTTCAGGTGATTCGAAGGACTTCGTTGCCATATCCAACCCTGATGTGCGCTGGCGGCTACTAAAGGAGTACAGTTCTGGAATGGCTGCGGCGCAGCCAATGCTTTTCTGATCGCAAGGAGCATTCCATGGCAAAGAAGGAAGTAGCACCTGCCAATCGCGGCAGAGTGAGTGCACAACCCCGGCTGCATCAAAAAACGCGTGAGTTTCAGGCTTATGGCACCGTCGAACATCTTCTTCCTCTTGAGTTGGAAGAGCCTGTTCGGCTGGAAATGACGGAACAACTCAACCAGTTGCTTGCGGATACCATTACTCTCCGTGATCTTTACAAGAAGTCTCATTGGCAGGTTGCGGGCCCGACCTTCTATCAACTCCATCTTCTTTACGATAAGCACTACGAAGAACAAAACGAACTTGTAGATCAGATTGCCGAGCGGATTCAACTCCTCGGCGGCATCAGTTTGGCAATGGCGGCCGATGTAGCCGAGACGACAAAGATCGAGCGACCGCCGCGTGGCCGGGAAGAGGTGCCGGTGCAAATCTCGCGCCTGCTCGATGCCCATCAGACCATCATCGGCGAGTGCCGCAAGCTCGCCAAGCGGGCCCAGACGGTCGGCGATGATGGCACCAACGATCTGGTCGTCAGCGACGTACTCCGCACCAACGAACTGCAGCAGTGGTTTGTGAACGAGCACCTGGTGAATGTGCCGTTGGTGGTAGCGCAGGACCCGGAAGCAGCCGCTTGATCGACCGCTTCGGACAGAAGACAGAGGCCTGCTTTGCTCGAGCAGGCCTTTGCTCTTTGCACGCCTTCGGTGTCCGTCAGCCTTTCACCTCAGCCTTGTCGTGATCGTAATACTCGTACGCCGACATGGGCTTGGCGCCACCCTTTTTCCAGACGCGATTATCGGGTGCCAATTTTCCGAGGATGCTGGCCATTTCCCGTACGTGTGAGGCAACTGAACCGCAGCAAGAGCCGATGTAGTTGATGCCAATGTCGCGAGCCTGTGCCGCATAGTGTCCCATCTCCTTGCGGGTCAGTTGTAGCGAATCCAGTGAGTAGGGAAATTGGGGAAGGCTTGTGAAGTCCGGCTTGCTTTTCGGAGTCTTGAATCCAACCGGTTGACAGGCCAGATAACCGTCGACTGCTTTTCGCATTTGCTCCATCGGCCCCAGCATGTGTTCGGGAGAACGTAGGCAGTTCATCCCAACGATGTCCGCACCAGCATTTAGCAGCTTCTTCGCGGCGTCGGCGGCGGTGGCTCCGTCCGTAGTTTCGTCCTTATTCTCGAAGCAGATCGTTACCATGACGGGTAGCCCGGTTTTCTTTGCACGCTCTACCGCGAGCAGGGCCTCACCTAGCCACGAAAAAGTTTCTCCGATGATGAAATCAACGCCTTCGTCCATCTGCACACGCAATTGTTCGTCGAACGTTTCTCTCACGCGATCGGCGGCCACCGGGCTGTTCGGTTCGTACATCCACGTAAGACTCAGATTCCCCGCTACCAGGCACTCATCGCCAGCAACCTCTTTTGCGATCCGGACAGCCGCGCGGTTAATATCTTCGACTTTATCCTGAAGACCCACGGTCGCAAGTTTGTCGCGGCTCGCATAGAACGTCAGGGCTTGCAGCACTTCCGCGCCGGCCCGTCGGAATTCGATGTGTAATTCCTTCAGAGCATCCGGGTGCACAATGGCTACTTCGGGCGTGAACGGTCCCGGACGCACCCATCCTCGTTTTTCAAGCTCTAGCAGGTATCCGCCATCGCCAAGAACCGGACCTTCCTTGAGTCGCTCCAGGATTCCTTTTTTCTTCATTCGTGCTCCTTAGATCTTAAGACCCCAGATCTCTCATCACTCTGTCTGACCCGTTCACGTTTGCCAGGAAAATAGCCGTGCCATCCATCTTCATGCCCCACCTGCGCGCATGAGACCGCGCTTCCAGTCTCTGAGGGCTTGATTTGCTGCATTGTGTCCGGGCGCCCCGGTAACTCCCCCTCCCGGATGTGCTCCAGCACCGCATAGATAAAGCCCTTGAATAGGCGTCCGATATTGCGACCATCCTGGTACTGGACGCATGAAAAACAGTTGTTCAAGCGAGAGATCGCCGTGGAAAATGTTACCTTCCGTTAATCCGTAAGCGCGTTCCAGGTCGAGCGGCGTCAGCGTTTGCCGCGCGATGATGCACGACGGAACATTGGGTGCGTGTTGCCCGATCGTACGAACTACCCGGTCACCCAACAGTTCCCGATTCTCCTCCCAAGTCCCCGAGCGCAAGTGGTAGGGCACGTACTGCACAAAGCACGTCATGATGTGTGTGCCCGCGGGAGCAAGCGAAGGGTCCGCGTTCGATGCGATCACGCAATCGATCCACAGCTCTTCCGGAATGTTTCCAAACTTCGCTGCGTCGTAGCATCGTTCGGCGAACTCGAGCGAAGGGACCAGGGTATAGAATGTGCGTTCCAGCGGACTGTATGTTGCCGGCGTTCCTTTGAAGCGAGGTTCCTCCGATAACGCAAGATTCACTTTCGCGCAAGGACCGGCCATCTTGATGCCGCGAACCGCGCGCACAAAGTGGTCTGGCAGCTCACGCTCTGGAAGCAGTTTCAGGA
>Ga0066903_100007151_pt1 | contig 10066 bp, 8 predicted proteins | sample PanSoiMetaGPlot1_FD_67491 | JGI IMG/M metagenome (GOLD analysis project Ga0066903, IMG submission 67491) | Tropical forest soil microbial communities from Panama analyzed to predict greenhouse gas emissions - Panama Soil - Plot 1 (version 2) | ecosystem: Environmental > Terrestrial > Soil >... | reverse complement strand
AGCTTGCTGAGTTTCATGTGAAGCCTCCTGTGAGGGTTTGACTGCTCGGTTCGGCCCGCGGCCGGCACGCGTGGCGGTTGCCCAGGAGCTCTCGCGGCACCGCGCCTGGCTGTCGGGTCCGAGCTTTGGTCGGCTGCTCGCACCCACCGCTTACGGTCGGTCGACGGTCGAATCGGCTCGGCGATCGCTCGGTGCAATTGCGAATTCGTGGCATCTTTCGGGTTGACACCGTCCGACCTCGGGGTTTCAGCCGTGCGCGCGCTTCCTTTTCATGCCTTCGTGCTCCTGCTCGCGATGCTCGCGGCGCCGGCCGCGTTCGGCCAGGCACCGGAGACGATGTTTCTCGAGGAGCTGACCTGGACAGAGGTCCGCGAGCTCGTTCGGTCCGGCAAGACGACGATCATCCTGCCGATCGGCGGAACCGAGCAGAACGGCCCGCACATGACGCTCGGCAAGCACAACGCGCGAGTGCGGGCGCTCTCGGAGAGGATCGCGCGTACGCTCGGCAACGCGCTGGTGGCACCGGTGGTGGCCTACGTCCCGGAGGGCGGACTCGACCCGCCGACCGCGCACATGCGGTTTCCGGGCACAATCACGCTCCCGCAGGAGACCTTCCGCAAGATGCTCGAATACGCGGCGCGCAGCTTCAAGGCGAGCGGCTTTCGGGACGTCGTCTTATTAGGAGACCATGGCGGCTATCAGTCGGACGAGAAAGCGGTGGCGGATCGGCTCAACCGGGAATGGTCGGCGACGAACGTCCGCGTGCACGCCATCGACGAGTACTATCGGGCTGCCCAGACGGCCTTCGTGCAGGCGCTAAAGAGCCGCGGCTACCGGGATGAGGAGATCGGCACGCACGCCGGGCTCGCCGACACGTCGCTAATGCTCGCGGTCGATCCCCGGATGGTCCGACTCGATCGCTTGCGCCCGGAAGCCAAGATCGGGAGCAGCGAGGGGGTGTCCGGCGATCCGCGCCGCGCAAGCGCCGAGCTGGGGCAGCTCGGCGTGGATGCGATCGTGGCGGAGACCGTGGCGGCCATCCGGAAGGCCGTCGCGCGGCGCTAGAAGTCGTCTTGCATTCAGTCGAAGCCTTAGGGAGAGATCTGTGCCACAGCAGTTGATTGGTCGTCGTCTACGCTTCGCGCTCGGCCTTGCTCTCGCTCTGAAGCTCGGTTGCTGGCCGCTCGGGGCCGCGGCGCAGGCTCCGGTCACGACCGTACCGGGGATGCCGCCGGTGCCGAATCCGGCCAATCTTTACAGCGAGACCACGTCGGACAAGCTCAGCCCCGCCGTCGCCGGTGCCCTGCCGCGCATCTACGTGCCCAACCGGCAGTCGAACGACGTGTCCGTCATCGACCCGGCGACGTTCACCGTGGTGGATCGTTTCCGCGTGGGACTCAACCCGCAGCACGTCGTCCCGTCGTGGGATCTCCAGACGCTATGGGTGACCAACAACGCCGAGGGGCGCACCGACGGCACGCTGACGCCCATCGACCCGAAGACCGGGAAGCGCGGCAAGGACATCGTCGTGGACGACCCGTACAACATGTACTTCACACCCGATGGGCGCTCCGCAATCGTCGTGGCCGAGGCGCGGAAGCGGCTCGACTTCCGCGATCCGCAGACGATGAAGCTGCAGGGCTCGCTCGCCGTCCCGGAGTGCCGTGGGATCAATCACGCCGACTTCTCGATCGACGGCCGCTACGCAATCTTCACGTGCGAGTTCAAAGGCATGCTCGCGAAGATCGACTTCGTCGACCGCAAGGTGCTCGGGTATCTCAAGCTCTCGAAGGGCGGCATGCCGCAGGACATCCGCGTCTCGCCCGACGGCAAGCTCTTCTACGTGGCCGACATGCACGCCGACGGCGTCCATGTAGTGGACGGCGACAAGTTCGTCGAGGTCGGTTTCATCCCGACCGGCCCGGGCACCCACGGCCTCTACCCGAGCCGCGACGGGACGAAGCTCTACGTCGCCAACCGCGGCTCGCACCAGGTCTACGGGCCCCCGCACGGCAAGGGCAGCGTGTCGGTCATCGACTTCGCCACCGGCAAGGTCGTCGCGACCTGGCCGATCCCCGGCGGCGGCAGCCCCGACATGGGCAACGTGAGCATCGACGGCAAGCTGCTGTGGCTCTCGGGCCGATTCGACGACGTCGTCTACGCGATCGACACGACGACCGGCGAGGTGAAGAGCATCAAGGTCGGCAGGGAGCCGCACGGCCTCACCGTCTGGCCCCAGCCGGGCCGCTACTCGCTTGGCCATACCGGAAACATGCGCTAGCGCCGAAGCGACCGGATTCACGATGCGGACCGCCTGCGCGCGGCGCCGCCGAGGGGGACTCGCCAGCAAGACCGTCACAAAAGGAGGCGGAAATGTCACAACGGTTGCCGGGTTCACGCGAAGAAGACGCTTGGTTGTCCGACCGCCAGTTCTCGCTCCTCGAGCGGGCCGACGAGGCCGACGCGCTGCGCTCGCCGATTCCAACCCAGGTCGTGTCCAACGGCGAGTACCTGCCGTTTCCGCAGACCTTGCAGCAGCGCGCGGTCGAGGCGCGAATCGCCGAGCTCGCGGGTGACGCGAGCAAGCGACTGGGGATGAGCCGGCGGCGATTCCTCGCGTCCTCCGGCGGCATGGCCGCCGCGTTCATCGCGATGAACGAGGTCTTCGGCCGCTTCTTCGAAGTGAGCCCGATCGAGCTGTTCGAGCCCGCCCACGCGGCCGACGCCGTCCCGCGGGATCTCTTCGTGTTCGACGACCAACTGCACATGATCCGCCAGACGTACAACGGTCCGCTCGGGCTGCGTTCGATCGCGCAGGGCGGGGGCGCAGCGTCGTCCGCCGCCGGATTCGAGAAGAACCCCTTCAACACCGACGGCCTGCCCGACGAGCTCGGGCGCCCGTGGGCGGCATGGAACCCGGCGCTCGGCCAGACGCCGATCACCGGCTCGAACTTTCACCTCGTCCAGTTCGTCAAGGACGTCTACCTGGACAGCCAGGTGGCAGTCGCGATCCTCAGCAACGCCCCGCTCGGGCTGTTCGAGCCGCCCGGCGGCGAGAAGCCGCGCGTGCCGAACAGCGTGGAAGAGTCGCTGACGGCGATGAACCTGACCGGCTACCAGACCGCCGCGGTCCGGGATTTCGTGAACAACATCGCCGGCTCCACGCGCCTCCTCGCGCACGGTCAGGTCTTCCCGGGCAAGCAGAACCTCGGCTTCATGCAGCAGCAGATCGACCAGTTCCATCCCGACTCGTGGAAGGGCTACAACATCGCCTACACCGCCAAGCTCGATGACAGCCCGGCGAGCGCGCTGCAGCAGTGGCGACTCGATGACGAACAGGTCGCCTATCCGACCTACGAGCTGATCAAGAAGAACCGCCAGGAGCTGAAAGCGCATCCGGGGTTCTTCAACATCTGCATCCACAAGGGGCTCGCACCCGCCGCGCCCGACACGCCCGAGCAGGGCAGCCCGACCGATTTGCCGAAGGCGTCCCGCGACTGGCCAGAGTTCAACTTCATCATCTACCACGCGTGCTTCGGGCCGCGCTTTTTCAATCACGAGTCGCTGGAGGCGATCCGGTCCGGAAAGCTGCGCAACGGCGTCCCGGACATCCGCTGGCTCACCGAGTTCGCCCAGATCTCGGCGCCGCTCAAGAACGTGTACGCGGAGATCGGCACGACTTTCGCCTCGTGCGTCGTGACCTTCCCGACGGTCTGCGCGCACATGCTTGGACAGCTGATGAAGTACATGGGCTCGCGCCGGATCGTGTTCGGCTCGGACTCGGTGTGGTACGGCGCGCCGCAATGGCAGATCGAGGCGTTCTGGCGGTTCCAGATCCCGCAGAACATCGCGAAGAAGTACGGTTATCCGCAGCTCACCGCGGAGGACAAGCGGCGGATCCTCGGCTTGAACTCGGCCGCGCTCTACAAGCTGCCAACGCAGGGCCGCATCGCGCCGGCGGGGCCGTACAAGCCCGTGCCCAAGGACTTCGAGGCGCGCATCCCCGACAGCCTCAAGGCGACGCTCAACTACCCGGGCTTCTCCAAGCCCGGCAGCGACCGGGGCGCGCTCGGCGGGTACACCGTCCCGCAGGACAAGCTTGCCGCACTCCGCGCCGACTACCTCGCGGCCGGCGGGCACCCGAGCAACCGGCGCTACGGATGGGTCCGGCGATCGTGATAAAGGTCTTTCGCGTCGAGTACCCGATCCTCTTCTCGCATTGCGACCCGGCCGGCATCGTCTACTTCCCGCGCCTTTTCGACCTCCTCCATCGCGCGATGGAGGACTGGTTCACGTTCGGCCTCGGCGAGCGCTTCGCCGACTTCATCATGGTGAAGAAGCTCGGCGTCCCGGCGGTCGGAACGAAGGTGGACTTCGTGAGCCCGGCCCGCTTCGGCGATCAGCTGAAGATCGAGTTACGCGTCCTGCGACTCGGCCGCGCCTCCATCGAGCTCGGGATCGATGCGTTCGTCGCCGACCGGCCGTGCTTCAAAGCGCAGCACACAATCTGCTGTTTTTCACACGAGACCTACAAGGCCGTGCCGATCCCGGAGGAGCTCCGGAAGAGGATGGAGGCGTACGTCGTGAAGCGGCCGTAGGGCGCGCCGCTAGCCGTCGGACACCGTCTCGAAGTCGGCGGGCATGACGATCTCGAGCAGCTCGAGATCGTCCGAGTGGTCGAGCTCGGTATGGCGGATGCCGGGCGCCTGATGGATGCAGGTCCCCGGCACGAGCGTGACCTCGCCGACGCCCTCGTAATCGAACTTGATCCAGCCCTTCAGGCAGTAGACGAGCTGGAACTCCACGTCGTGATGGTGGCGTCCCCCGGTCACCGGCTCGCCCGGGCGGGCGCGGATCACGTGCGCGACGACCTTCCCGTCGGTCGACTCCCGCACGCCGAGGTCGCGGTACTCGAAGAACCCGCGCAGGCCGTCGGCCTTGAAGGTGGAGTCGCGGAGATGGCTGACCGAGAATTTCATCGCGTTCTCCTTTGCGCGCGTCGCGCTACCCCCAGATCGCGCGCGAGGCGTCGACCACGAGCTGCAGCTTGGCGCGCATGTCGGCCTCGGTGAGCGGGTTGCCGCCCACCGAGCTCGCGAAACCGCACTGCGGGCTGATCGCGAGCCGCGCACCGTCGACGTATTTGGCGGCCTGATCCGCGCGCCGCTTGAGGGTGTCGAGCGACTCGAGCGCGGGTACCTTGGAGCTGATCATCCCGAGCACGACGCCCTTTTCCCTCGGCAGGAACCGCAGCGGCGCGAAGTCCCCCGCGCGCGGCGTATCGTACTCGAGCAGGAAGTGGTTGACGTTCGCGCGCTGGAAGAGCTTCTCCGCGACCGAGTCGTACCCGCCCTCGGCGAGGTACTGGCCCTTGAAGTTGCCGCGGCACATGTGCACGCCGATCACCATGCCGGCGGGCCGTTTGGCGACCGCCTGGTTGATCGCGTCGATGTACAGGTCCACGAGCTTCTCCGGATCCTGCCCGTCCGCCGTGATCCGCTCGCGCGCGGTTCCGTCGCACAGCACCGCGATCGCGACCTCGTCGAGCTGCACGTACTGCGCGCCCGCCGCGGCGAGGTCGGCGATCTCCTCCTGGTAGACCTTGGCGAGGTCGGCGAAGAACGCCGCGACGGTCTCGTACACGCCGGGGTCCGCGTAGTTGCGCCCGCGCCAGAAGTGCATCGTCGAAGGCGATGGCAACGTCACCTTTGCGACGCGGTCGCTGATCGCGCGGACGAAGGCGACCTCGTCGGTCGCGATCGGTTGCCGCCGGTGCACCTTTCCGCTCACGTGCGGAGCAGTGAAAGCGGTCTCGTGGCCATGCTCGTCGTGGAACTTGAACATCGCCTCCTTCACCGCGAGGCCGTCGGTGAGCTGCACGAAGCGCCCCCAGTACGAGCCGCGGCGGAACTCGCCGTCGTTCACGACGCCCAGGCCGATCTCCTCCTGCAGTCGTACGATGCCGCGGATCGCGTCGTCCTGGATCGCGCGGAAGTCGGCCTCGGTCGCCCTGCGAGCGAGCACATCCTGGAACGCGTGCCGCAGCTTCGCGGGCCGGAGCAGGCTGCCGATGTGGTCCGCGCGGAACGGCGGCCGTCCCGCGGGCGCGATCTCCATCCGAGACTCCTTTGCTGCGGCGGTCGTAGCGAAGCGCCGTTCCCCGGCGCGATCGTCGTTTGCTAGAATTTTGCCGCCTTCGGCGCGACAAGACAATCAGAACAGTCGGCCGCGATCACCACGAGGAGGAATCCGGCATGCCCGGCCGACCACCCGCCATCGCTTCAGCCAAGCGCTCCCCGTCAACGCCTGCGCGTCTTGCGAAGCGCGCTCGGCACGCGCGAGGAATGGCCGACGAAGCGCGAGCATGAAGCCCCCGTTCCACGTCGAGCACATCGGCAGCTTCGTGCGGCCGCCGCACCTGATCGAGGCGGCACGAGCGCACAAGGCCGGGAAGCTCGACGATCCCGGCTTCCGTGCCGTCCAGGACGAGTGCATCCGCGACGTCGTCCGCTTCCAGGAGTCGCTCGGCCTGCCGAGCGTGACTGACGGCGAGTTCCGCCGTCGCAGCTGGTCGGCGGGATTCATCGACGCGATCGAAGGCTTCGGTCTGCGCGACGGCACGCTCGGGTTTCGGAACGAGCGCGGGGTCCAGGGCGTGGCCGCCTCGCCGTACGCGCGGGCGCGGCTCCGGCGCAAGCACCGCATCGTCGCCGACGACTATCGTTTCCTGAAATCCGTCGTGAAGCACGGCGTGCCCAAGGTCACCATTGCGGCGCCGGATGTGATGCACTTCTTCCTCGGGCCGAAGGCCTTCGAGACCGGCGCCTACGCGGACCGCGAAGCGTTCTTCGGCGACCTCGCGCACATCTACCGCGACGAAATCGCCGACCTCGCGCAGGAAGGCTGCGACTACCTCCAGCTCGACGACACGGCGCTGCCATGCAACTGCGACCACCAGGCCCGCCGCGACGTCGCCGCGCGTGGCGAGAATGCGGACGAGCTCACCGAGCGCTATGCGCGCCTGATCAACGAATGCCTGGCGGGCAAGCCGGCCGGCATGACGGTCGCCATCCACCTCTGCCGCGGCAATCTCAAGGGGGCCTGGATGGCCGAGGGCGGCTACGAGCCGATCGCGGAGGCGCTCTTCAACCGGGTGAACGCCGATATCTACTGCCTCGAGTACGACTCGCCGCGCGCCGGGGACTTCGCGCCGCTGCGCTTCCTGCCGAAGGGGAAGACCGTCATTCTCGGCCTCGTCTCGACCAAGACGCCGGTGCTCGAGACCAAGGATGCCCTCAAGCGCCGAATCGCCGACGCCGCGACGCACGTGCCGCTCGAGCGGTTGGGCCTTTCTCCGCAATGCGGCTTCTCGAGCGGCGGCGGCAGCGGGCAGGTCGTGGGAGAGGACGACACGCGCCGCAAGCTCGATCTCGTCATGGAGGTCGCACGCGAGGTCTGGGGGTGACGACCGGGTTCGACGAGCTGGGTGCGAAGACCGCGCCGCAGCTACTCGCCGAGCGGGCACGCCTCACGCCCGATGTTGTCGCGTACCGCGCGAAGCATCTCGGCCTGTATCGCAGCCGCACCTGGGCGGAGTACGCCGCGCTCGTCGGACGCTGCGGCCTCGGCTTCCGCCGCCACGGGCTCGCGCACGGCGACCGGGTCGCGATCATGGGCGACGCCTGCGAGGAATGGATGCTGTGCGACCTCGGCGCGCAGGCCGCGGGCGCGGTCACCTATGGCATCTATCCGACCGCGTCGACGTCCGAGCTCGAGTACCAGTTGCGCGACGGCGGCGCGAGCTTCTTCGTCGCCGAGGACCAGGAGTACGTCGACAAGCTCCTGCCGATCGCGGCGCGACTGCCCGCGCTCAAGGCGATCGTCGTCATCGACGATTCGGCGATGTTCGCGTACGACCACCCGAAGCTCAGACGCTTCGCCGACTTCCTCGCGGAAGACGCCGACGGGCTCGGTGCGCTGGAGGCGATGGCGCGGGCACTGGATCCGAAGGCGCCGGCACTCATCGTGTACACCTCGGGCACGACGGGACATCCCAAGGGAGCGTTGATCGCCCACGGCAAGCACCTCGCTGCCGCGCGCACTTTCGTCGAGCACTATCCGACTCTCGCCACGCACAGCCACCGCACCGTCGTGTTTCTGCCGCTGTGCCACCTCCTCGGGCGCGACATCGCGATCACGCTCCCGCTGGTCTCGAAACTCGTTCCGCATCTCGGAGAGGACATCGCAGACCTGCCGCAGACGCTGTTCGAGGTGGCCCCGACGGTGCTCTTCGCGGTGCCGCGTTACCTTCAGAAGTTCGCCTCGCAGGTCCTCGTCGGCATCGCCAGCACCTCGGCGCTCAAGCGCGCGGCGTACGACGCCGCGATGCGTGTCGGCCGCCGCGAGGTGCGCAGGCGCTGGGCGGGGCGCGCGCGCCCTTCGCTCGGCTACCGCCTGGCGCGGCTACTCGTCTTCCGACCGCTGCTCAACAAGCTCGGCCTCGACCAGCTCGAGCTCGCGCTCTCGGGCGGCGCGCCGCTCCCGGGCGCGACCGCGGCGCTGTGGCAGATCTGGGGCGTGAACCTCTGCGAGATCTACGGCCAGACCGAGGAGGCCGGGGCGATCGTCACCGGCCAGAAGGGCCCCTTCCCTCGGCCGGGCAATGTCGGCACGGTCGTCGGCGGCTGGGAGCTCGAGCTCGGTCCGGACAACGAGATCCTGATTCGCGGTCAGCACATGATCGAGGGTTACTGGAACCGACCCGAAGCGACCCGCGAGCTCTTCACGGCGCAGGGTTGGTTGCGCACGGGAGATGTGGGCGAGCTGGAGCAAGGCATGCTGCGGATCGTCGACCGCGCGCGCGACTTCATCGTCACCTCGGGCGGCAAGACGCTTTCGCCGTCGTTCATCGAGAACTTGCTTCGCGCGAGCCCGTACCTCGCCGAGGCGATGGTGATCGGGCACGGCCGGAAGTACCTTACCGCGCTCGTCGAGATCGACTTCGATACCGTCGCGGAGTGGGCGCGCGGCCGGAACGTGCCCTACACCGGCTTCACGAGCCTCGCGCGGCATCCGGAAGTCGAGCGGCTGATCGCTGGCGAGGTCGCGCGCGCCAATCTGGACCTCGCGCGCGTCGAGCAGGTGAAGGCGTTCCGCATCCTGCCCAAGGCGCTCGATCCCGAGGAGGACGGCGAGCCGGTGACGCCGACGCGCAAGCTAAAGCGCTCGCTCATGCTCGAGCGCTTCAGGGATCTGGTCGAATCCATGTACGACGACCGCGAGGAGCGGCTGGTCACCGCCGGCGCCGGCGACGTCTTGGCGGGACGCTAAACTTCGACACGTCCAAGGAGGAGGAGACCATGAAGGGAGCCCTATTACCGGCCGCGGTGGTCGCGACCGGCGCGCTGTTCCTGCCCGTCCCGGGCGGCGCGCAGGAGGCGTACGTCGTCGGCATCTCCGCGGCAATGACGGGGCCGTCTGCCGTGAACTACGCGCCGATCGTCGAGGGGATGCAGCTCTACCTCGAACACGTGAACGCCAAGGGCGGCATCAACGGCAAACCGGTGCGGCTGATCGTGCAGGACGACCAGGGCGAGCCTTCGCGGGCAGCCGCCAACGCGAAGAAGCTGATCGCCCAGGACAAGGTGCTGGTGCTCATGAATGCGAGCCTTTCCTCCACCTATGCGCCGATGGTCGCGGAGTCCAAGCGCGCGGGCGTACCGCTCTTCTATGCCGGGGGCGTCTGTCCGGAGGCGACGTTCCCGCCCGCCGACCCACTGCAGTTCTGCTCGACCGCGTATAGCGCGAACCTCGACTCGGAGGCCGCGATGGCGTTCATCAAGAACACCGCGAAGGAGCCGGTGCGGATCGGCTTCGCGGCGATGGCGATCCCGATCGCGCGGTCCGGCATTGCGCACGCCGAGAAAGTCGCCAAGTCGCTCGGCATGACGGCGGTCGACACCCAGATCACGCCGCCGCCGACGCCCGACTACACGCCTTTCGCCACCAAGCTCAAGGACGCCAATCCGGATTGGGTGTTCTCGTGGTCGCCCTGGGTGTCGCAGGT
>Ga0066903_100007150_pt1 | contig 10066 bp, 9 predicted proteins | sample PanSoiMetaGPlot1_FD_67491 | JGI IMG/M metagenome (GOLD analysis project Ga0066903, IMG submission 67491) | Tropical forest soil microbial communities from Panama analyzed to predict greenhouse gas emissions - Panama Soil - Plot 1 (version 2) | ecosystem: Environmental > Terrestrial > Soil >... | reverse complement strand
AGAAAGGTATAAGCCAGGTATTGATTGAGTTCCGCCCAGAAAGACTGTTCCCGGTTTTGGGGGTCGAGCCCGGACTCCGCCATAAACACCAGGCGTTCCTCACATGCTTCGCGCTCCGCGGGAGTAACCTCGTCGGGATCCCGCCACGCAGGTGGCTGTGGAGATCCATGAACTCTATGTTCTGCGATAACGCGGCCGTCATCCAGAACGAAGTCACGCCAGACCAGTCCCCATCGGACCTCCCGCAAGATACCTGATTTCAATCCCTCCGAAGATAGAAACGACACCGTTGCCCCTTCTTCCGGGGGCCACTGGGCACCGGGGCGTAGGTCCGCTGTCTTCATATTGGTCATGCGAAACGCCGGAGGGGAAATTACGTCTCAGTTTCTCTCTTCTGGCCCGGGCTGGCGGCCGGTGATCTGCGAACCACTCGTCGGTGGCGTGGGCCAGGAGTGCCGTGACAAAACTCGATCCACCGCCTGTTCCACCATCGATAAAAACGTACTGTCGCCGTCCGCAGAAGCTCCGGGCGAGACAAGGGCCATGTTCAGCACAGGATGCCGTGGTATTTCCTCTACCACCGGGACCGACTCACTCTGCTGGCTCAGGTATGAGATCCACAAAATTGTAACTCCGTTGTATGCCAGACTCTTTGCCAGGCTCACCATCACCGCCTGCCCGTCGCCAAATACCGTGACCAGGCTGATGAGGATAAGCTCAATGCTCGCGAACACTCCAAAACCGAGGGCGATCCCGAATACCGGCTGCCGCCAGCAACGCTTGAGGACGCGGCAGAACAGCATGATCAGGAGGAACAGGCCACACTGCATCAGGCGCACGCTGCGCTCGAAACTGAGTACCGCCGCCACTACCCGGTCCGCGCCACCTTCATTGTTGGAGATTGCGCCCAGGATCGATATCAGCACCAGCAATCCGCATGCCCAGCGGAAAATCGTTGATGCCAGTGATTGAATTCCTCCGTACTGGCGAAACAGGCGGTGCAAAATCTCGTCCATTACGGCAACCGCCAGTAAGATGCTGACGGCGTTCCCCGCCCAGTACACGTCGAAATAGTTGGTTGAATCCTCAGCTAAGTCTCCGGCGAAGTAACGGATGGTAATGAAGAGCACAGCCGACTTCGCCAGCTGGAACACGATGTAAGAAAAAAATCGCGGGAAGGCCCGGTGCCACTCCCGTCGCACCATAAAAAGCAGGAGCGTGACCTGTAATGCCGCACCTGCCAGCCAGCTTGCGTACGAGAGCCAATTCATGCGCTGATCTGTTCCGAGGTTGGAAGCATACTTCTCCCCTGGCAGCCGCGCAACCAAAATCTTAGCCGCCCTCGACTGGCAGCAAATTGTCAACCTATCGCAATGCCACTACCGGCTGCCGCATCTATACCCGCGGCAAAGGCGCATCGGGTCCGCGCCATCGGCAACCAGGACTTCCTGCCCGGAGCGAACCGCGCTGCCGGTGGGTGCAGCATTCTTCGGCAGCGCACAATACATCCCAGCCAACGCCAACACAGTGAGCATAACTTCGACGAGCTTCTTCATGGGGGAGGTCTCCTTGACGAAGATGAACGCGCGGCGAAGTATACGCCAGATTCGGCCACGGTGGCGCAGTTGAAGCCTGTGATAATCTCGCCTTTTCTGGGGGGCGCGTCTGATTTTTTCTTCCGCTCTGGCGTGTGCCCGCGGACATTTGCAAATCGGGCGGCGGCCGGCCAGGAGCAGGTCTAGAATAGAGGCTTCAGGAGGCCCTCATGCGAATTGGCAAATACGAAGGTTCAGACAGCAATATTGGCACCGCGATCTCATTTCTATTCATCGGTCTCGGAGTGGGTGCAGCGCTGGGATTGTTACTGGCGCCTAAATCGGGGAAGCAGTTGCGTCGCGATCTGCGCCGATCCTACGAAGATGCCTTGGACACTATCTCCGAGTGGAGCGACGAAGCGAAAGAACGGTTCGATGAAGCGCTCGAGAAGGGCGCCGATTTCACCGAGGAACTCCGTGCCAAGGCCGAACCGCTTACGCGCGTCCTGAAACGGGAATAGCCGCGACCGGCCACCCGGAAACCAACACCGACATGGGTCCAGGCAGTCCTACTGCTGAGGTGGGTTTTCGTCCTCAAGCGTCTTTTTCTTTTTCCTCACCGTGCGGATGACGAGTCCCACGGAGAATTGGGCGTTGTCCTGCTTTAGATTGAACAGCCGTGTCTGGTAGTAATCGGCCTTGAATCGTAACGCGAATCGCGGGTTAATCTTGTAGTCCACGCCGCCTCCGCCCAGAAGCCCAAGTCCTCCACTGACTTCCGCGAACTTTGTGCCGTCAATTGACCGAGCTTCTCCCCGCACTCCGGCGTGTCCGACCATCACCTCGAAGAAAGGGGTGAAGCGCTCGGACCGGCGAAACGGAATCTGTACTCCAAAGAGGTAGTTGTAGTTCTTGGTGTCCACATTGAAGGTACTGGTTCCATTGGGACAGAAGGGCGGACATTCCGGGAAGGGCGCCGGCACAGCGATCGGAATCTTCGACGTGCCGTAGAGACCGTTGGCCTCGAATACGAATCCGAGGTGACTGGCGGCATTGATACCGAAAGAACCGTTCCACCCTTGCGGCCGCGCCACCCGCCCGGAATTGAACAGATCGGTCATGCCGTACACATAACCGCCAAACAACTCCAGCCGAGCATACTTTGGTGGGGGCTGGGTGTTCTCCCCGGGCACTTGCGCTGACGACGCCACCGAAAGCGCAGCCATCACCGTCACAATGCCCAAGAGTTTCCTCACGATTCCTCCTTGAATCAGCAATTTTGGGAGTCAGCTCAGTCAGTTCTTCTTGCCTGCGGGCCCATCCCTCAAGCGTCCCGGCGATCGTGCGGAAAACACTGGCAATGGGAACGGAATCATCAAGTATAGCGGACACGCAAGCGCTGCCGCCTACTCCACCAGCATGCAATCGCCATAAGAATAGAAGCGGTAACTCGCCTCAACGGCGTGGCGGTACACCTCCATTACCCGGTCTTTCCCGCCCAGAGCGCACACCAGCATCAACAGCGTCGATTGGGGCAGGTGGAAATTCGTGAGAAGCGCGTCCACAATCCGGAATTCAAACCCCGGGAAAATAAACAGGTCGGCCTCGGCGTTTCCCGATTCGAGCATCCTCCCTTCGGCAACTTGGGCCGCGTGCTCGAGCGTCCGCACGGTTGTCGTTCCCACCGCAACTATTCGTCGCTTTTCCCGCTTTGCGGTGTTGATTTGCTCGGCCGCCTCAGGTGAGATGCAATAACGCTCCCCGCGCAACCTGTGCTCTTCCACGTTCTCCACGCGCACGGGCTGGAACGTCCCCAAACCAACCCGGAGAGTGATCTCGGCGATTTCAATTCCACGCGCCCGAATGCGTTCGAAGATTTGCGGTGTGAAGTGAAGCCCAGCCGTTGGTGCCGCGACCGAGCCTTGCTCGCGTGCATAGACTGTCTGATAGCGGATGCGATCGTCGGGCCGATCCTCGCGGTCAATATAGGGAGGCAAGGGCACGTGCCCGATGCGGTTCACTCGCTCGAAGAAGTCGGGCACAGGCGCGAAGCGGATGCGACGTTCCCCAAAACCGTTGCGCCCGACGATCTCCGCCTCAAGCTCGGGGGGATCGCCGAAATGGAGCTTTTCCCCAATCCCGATCTTGCGTCCGGGACGGACAAGGCACTCCCACTCATGGGGATCGGCAGAGAGTTGGCGGGTCAAGAAAACCTCGACCTTGCCCTGGAGGAAGTCCCGCGCAGCTGGGTTGTTCCGGCTGACCGGCTGGGCGCGTTTGCCGCTTCTCCGCCCAAACAGGCGGGCCGGAAAAACCCTCGTATTGTTCAAAACCACCAGATCACCCGGCCTCAGCAAGTCGGGAAATTCAAGGAAAAGGCGATCTTGCCAGCGCCCGGTTTGGCGACTTAGGAGCAGCAGGCGTGATCCTGCCCGGTCCGCCAGTGGCTCCTGCGCAATCCGCTCCGGAGGCAAGTCATATTGGAATTCCGAGAGAAGCATTCGGAAAATTATAGGAGCAACTAGTGAGATGCGCAGGCTTGTGTCCAACACATCACCATTCGGGTCTGGAAATATTACAACTGCAAGAAACTGGTGATTTTCGGAGGATTAGGTTGTAAGGTTTTCTGAACCTGCGGTACCATGGCGAGCAGAGCTTGGGGAGGCAATGGCGAGCGAGCGACAAAATCGTCTTGCAATTGTCGAGTTCGGACGTCTGCTGCACGGCAACGGTTTCGTCGCCGCAACGGACGGAAACTTGTCTGTCCGCCTGGGCCAGAACCGCCTGCTTGTTACTCCCACCAACATGAGCAAGGGGCGAATGAAGCCATCCGATATGGTTGTGGTTGATCTGGATGGCAATCGAGTGGCTGGTAAGCGCAATGTTTCCAGCGAAATAGGGATGCACTTGCTCATCTATCGATTACGCCCGGATGTCGGTGGCATCGTCCATGCCCATCCTCCCACCGCTACCGGATTCGCCGCTTCCGGCATGGATTTGAATCGCCCGCTGGTCTGCGAAGTTGTGGTGGGGCTTGGAGAGATTCCGCTGGCACGTTACGGCACCCCGGGTACCCCGGAATTGGCCGAAGCGTTGCAGCCCCTGATTCCCGATCACGATGCGATCCTGATGGCAAACCATGGCGTCGTGACTTACGGCCACACGCTCGAGAATGCTTACATGAAAATGGAAACAGTCGAGCACTTCGCCCACATCGCGTTGGTCGCTCATCTCCTGGGCCGCGAGCAACCGCTCGGAGAAAAAGAAGTTGAGAAGCTCTGGGCTGTGCGCCACCGTTACAACGGCGGCGGAAAAACGGGCGAGCCTCGCGTTCCCGCGTGCGTCGACTTTCACCGCGAAGGCGAAACCAAGGAAACCGTCGGAGTGCGCCGCTAAGGCTGGCGCAGAGCGTCCGCCCCGCTCAGATGCCATTATTCTCCGCCGATACGAAACCTGATCCCGGCACGGACACTCGCCGTCAGCGCAGGATAACCAACTACTTCGTTGTAGTGATCGTCAAGCGCATTGTTGACGTTCGCATATGCCGTGATATGCGAATTGATTGCGTACCAGCCGCCGAGATCGACGCGCGCATAGCCCGCAGCATGCGTGATCCCAAGCTCAAAGAAGTCGGAGTCCGGCCGTCGGCCAACAAAGCTGCCCCCCACGCTCCCGCCCCAGCGTGATCCTCCGTACACCAGGAGCAGGCTCCCGAGGTGCTTGGGCCGCCGAAGGAGCGGATTTCCCCTTTCCAGAAGAGGGTCGCAGAAGTTGTCGGGTGTGCAGAATGGCGATTCGAGAATCTTGGTTGAGGTGTAGGTATATGTGCCGTCCAGCGAAAGTAGAGATGTCAAGCGGCCGCTAAGCTGAACTTCGGCCCCGTGCGCCATCGATTTGTTGACGTTCACATATTGTCCACGGAACTGTTCATCGCAACACTTGTAGTCGATCTGATGGCGAAAGAGATTGTTGAAGTAAACCGCGCTCAGCGAGAAGCGCCCCGAAAACAGCCGCTGTTCGAATCCGCTTTCAAAGGCGCGATTCTCCTCCGCCTCGAGGTGGGGGTTCGGGATGCTGAAGGGCGGTCCCGCGAACGACTCCTCGAATCGCGGCTCTTTGATGCCGGTCGCGTAGGAAAAACGCAGGCGGGTGCCGGACAGCGCATCTCCACCCTTGATCACGAGGAGGCTCAAGGCTACGCGCGGCACAGCTTTGTCGCCAAAGGTCTCGTTGTGGGCGTAACGCAGGCCGGCAATAACCGATACTCTTTGCCAGGCAACGCGCTGCTGCACGTACGCGGCGTGATTCAAGCGGAGTCCTGCCACATTTGGTGGCAACGAAAACAGGAAGCGTCCATTCTCGTCTTCGAATTCATAGCCGATGCTCGTTTGCGCCCACGTTCGCGGAGTATAGTCCCCCTGGTAAGCGAAGCCGGCGCGATTGACATGTGTGACATTCGTAAAAGGGCAGTCCGTGAACTTTGTCTCGCAGTCGCGTCCGGGGTCGATGACCTCATCTTCATTGAGCCGTTGCGCGTTGTACTCGTAACCCGTGAGGCGATGCTGCCAGCGCGATGGTCCTGAGATCAGCAATTGCGCGCTGCTCAAAAAGTTATTCGAGCGGGCGCGCTGATCGAGATCGGGACCCAACAAAGGCTGCCCGTTGAAATCCCACTCTCCCTGCACACCCGTGCGCCGGTTGGAGTGACGAGCGGTGAGCCGAAACAGAGCCCTTGGGGTAATCTGCACGCCAACGTTGCCCCCCTGCAGCGCATTCCAGTAATCTGCGTTGGGTCCCTGGCCGCTCGTATGAAACTGATCCGCGAAAGCATCGTAGTCAAAACGGGAACGTGCCCCTGACAGAGCTGCGAATCCGTGGGCGGTGCCGAAGTTGCCGCCATCGGCGCCGAAGCGGAATTCCGGAACAGCAGTTGTTCCATTTTGCGTGAAGACCTGGAGCACGCTGGTCATCGCGTCGGAGCCGTACAGAGTGCTCTGTGTGCCACGCTGAAATTCGATGCGATCGACAATTGCCAGCGGCACACTCCCAAAATCGAATGTGCCGCCAGGTTCGTTCACCGGCACGCTATCGATCAGGACTTTGTTGTATCGCGAATCGCCGCCACGCACGAACAGCGATCCGAGTCCGCCGCGCTGGCCACTGACGTTTACGACCGCTCCCGGAAGGAATCGCAGGGCGTCGCTGAATGAGACCGGCTGCATCGTAGTGATTTCCGCCTCACTCAGAAGCGCCACGCTGCTTGCCGTGTCCTGTTCCGCAGCGGGGGTCCGCGTCGCCGTGACGACCACCGTTTCCGACGCGGGCGCAATCTGCAATTGCACCGTCGCCATGGTCGCCACCGACTCCACGTTCGTACGGACGGCCGCGAACCCTGGGGCAAGAATTTGAACTTCGAGCGGTCGTGAGGAGTCGATGGTGAACGTCGCTATGCCTTCGCCCGAGCTGGTACGAACCTGCAACGGCGCCCGAGAATCTGCGTGGAATAGGGACACTTGCGCGCCCGCAACTGCCGCCGATCCGGGATCGATGACTTTAATGCGCAGCTCACCGGCGGAAGCCAGCGAAACACACAGGAGAAGAAACGAGGGAGTAAATCGAGAGCGAACCATACATCCTCCTTTGCACGCGAAAGGGGTTTCTCTGGATGGTTCGCGCCGGTCTCCTGGCTTGCGAGCAAGAGTCCTTTCGAACTCGGTTTTGCGGCGTCCTTCCCGGAATGCTTCCAGTGGGCGTCCGCCATGTCCTCGCTTACAGTTGCGCGGCAGCGCGGGACTTGCACCCGCTTCCCCTTCGTCACGCCAGCACCTGCGGCAGACGAATTTGCGCGAACCCTTGTAAAGAGCGAAATACTGGCCCCGTCACTTTACAGGCCGACTGAATCTCGAGTCAACGACTCGGTAGACGGCGGGTTGCCCTTGGCGGTCGAATTCAGACCCTGCGAACAGGAAAATGGCGCGAGCCGACCCGCGCCACGTTCTCTTCCGCGTACTCCGTCACCCGTTCCAGAGCCGATTGCAATTGCGCCAGATACTCCGACATTTGCTCATCGCTCGCATCGGCCGGCACGATCGTCTTTCGGCTCAAGCGCACCAGAGCGTGGGAAAACGGCTTGGGGATCATGAAATCGTCCCACGTCTTCAGCAACCAGGGATTGTCGAGTGCGACGTAAAACGCGCTCATCGGCAAACCAGTGATCTTAGAAAGCCGGACGGGTCCCGGTTTCGCAATATACTTCGGACCTCGCGGCCCATCAATGGTGAACGCGACCGACTCGCCCTGGGCAAGAATATCTTTCATGCCGAGCAACGCGGCCGCCCCGCCGCGACTGCTTGATCCCCGCACGGCTCCGAAACCGAATCGCTGAATGATGCGGGCGATGTACTCGCCATCAAAACTTCGACTGACCATGACTGCGATCTTCTGCTTCCGCCAGATCCAGGTCGCCGGGAATACAGCGCGGTGCCAGAACGCGTAGATCACCGGTTTCTCAAAAATGGCGTCGGGTGAACACGGCTCTTCTTCCCAGGAAATCGAATAGCGCAGGGTTGGACCGATGACTGCAATCGCAAGGTATGCAGCCGCGCTGATGGACCAGAGCTGGACCCGTTCCCACAGTGAAAACTCACGGCGTTCGGGCACGTTTGTAGCAGACGGCTCAGCCACGGAAGGCGAACTCACGAGGACATTCTAGAGAAGCCGGGGGCAGGTGTCAGGTGTCGGTTGTTAGCAACGCGGTTCTGTGCCCGGTAGTTCCGGACCTGTGACCCATGACGCGGCGCTTCAGCCCTGAGACTCGAAAGCTGGGAGCCGGGAGGTAGGAGCCAGTAGCTAAGAGCTGTTTTTTATGCCTCCAGATATCCGCCAATCCAGTCTTTTAGCCTGCGACGGCGGTCGTCGGACGCATCGAAGCGTAATCCGATCGTCTTGTTCGGCTTTTTCCAGGTGACATATCCGCGCACATGAATGCGCGGCAGGGTAAGTAGTGCGAACGAGACCTCGACCAATTGGCCTGGTTCCAGATGAGCTGTTCCCTTCAGGGACATACCGCCCGTGCTGATGTCCTGGCTGGTAACGCTCAGACGTGACCCGTCGGCGGCGACAACCGAAACATTTGTCATGACCGGCACCCGCACATAGCGTCGGTATTCGTGAAGTACCAGCGGCCGAGTGGAGCGCACCAACTTCAGGACCGCCGAGCGCTCGAGTGGTTCGTGGAAGACCGCATTGATGCAGTACTTCGAGTAGCGCAGCGCGTCCTGAGCGGTCCCTCCAACTCCATAGATGACAATGCGACTGTTGGAGGCCGAATTCCGCGCCAGCTCGATAATGCTGGCCACCGATGCAGAAAGCGGAAGGACGCATGCGTCGAACTTCTCCCGCTGCATGCGTGCTTTATCGCTCTCAGGAACCGGCACGGGCTCGATTCCGAACTGCCGGAAACATTCCACCAGCAGGCCGACGTTGGGCTCGGACACGTTAAAAAGGGCAACTCGAGCCGTGTTTTTTCGTGGAACGATCTGCGGAGTGGACGAAGTAGGCAGTGTGTTTGTCATGAGTTCTGGGGATGGAACTCCCTTGTGAAAGCCCATTCTGGCGGGCTTTTTGGCGGCTGCCTAGGTTTCGAAGGGAGTAGGCAGGTGCGTACCAAGGGCCATTACCGGGATGATCAAGGACGGCGGGGGACTACGTCCCTTCGTACCTGAAGTTAGAGGTTAGAAGTCAGATCGCTGAGGTAAATCACTTATCGCCAGTCATTTGGGGGTCTGGTAACTCCGTGTTCTGAATTCTGACCTCCACCTTCGGCTCACCTCTGCGATCTGCCCCTCTTCCCCTCTGACATTCTTGGCATTCTCGCGCTTGTCGGTAAAATAAGTAATGGTCACACTCTCTGATATCCAGGCCGCTTTAGGCCGGGTACGCAGTTTTATTTATCTTTCTCCATGCGCGCGATCCGAGCACTTCTCCCAGTCCACCGCCAACCACATCTACTTGAAGCTCGACAACCTGCAGCGTACCGGCGCATTTAAGGAACGCGGGGCGCTGAACAAGCTGCTTTCCCTGTCTGCCGACGAGCGCGGCCGAGGCGTAATTGCGGCTTCGGCGGGCAATCACGCCCAGGGTGTCGCTTACCATGCGGGCAAGCTGGGCATTCGCGCGCAGATTGTCATGCCGCTGACTACCCCGCTCATCAAAGTGTCCTCGACGCGAGGCTATGGCGCTGACGTCATACTGCACGGCGCCAACTACGACGAAGCCTGTGAAGAGGCCATCCGGCGCAGCAAAGAAGGTTCAATCACATTCGTCCACCCTTTCGACGACGACACGGTCATTGCCGGTCAAGGCACGATCGGTCTAGAAATCCTGGAGCAAGTTCCCGACGTGGAAGCTGTCATCGTGCCCATCGGTGGCGGGGGTCTCATCAGCGGTATCGCGTGCGCGGTGAAGGAATCAAACTCGAAAGTTCAGGTGTTCGGCGTGCAGCCGTCGCGTTTGCCCTCGATGAAGGTTGC
>Ga0066903_100007148_pt1 | contig 10066 bp, 14 predicted proteins | sample PanSoiMetaGPlot1_FD_67491 | JGI IMG/M metagenome (GOLD analysis project Ga0066903, IMG submission 67491) | Tropical forest soil microbial communities from Panama analyzed to predict greenhouse gas emissions - Panama Soil - Plot 1 (version 2) | ecosystem: Environmental > Terrestrial > Soil >... | reverse complement strand
CGGGTGACTGGCACGGGTTCATATCGCACCGGAGCCTCCAACAATCCGAACAGCATTCCGACTATTGGCCGGCGGAAGATTTCGCGGCGATGGTCGGAACAACGCCGGCGCCCATACACGAGAAACCGGAGCCCAAAGTGCTGATACTCAACACGGACCGCGGGTGGATGCTTTACACGCCGGAACTCGGCCACGCGCAGGGAATCGACCAAGAAACCGCGCTATGGCTCACGCAGAACCAAGGCGTGCCGTCCACGGCCCTCTCGTGGGATGACACCGTGGTGTGGTCCGAGAACGCGCAAACCGCGCTCGCGCGCGCGGTCGCCAAGGGCGTCGCGCAAGCACTCGAGGAACAGAACGCCGGCCGATGACCGTCGCCAAGGCCAATCTCGCGATTTACCAAGGTGACGACTTCTACCAAGCGGTCGCGTTCACTCAGGACGGCGCCGTGTTCGACGTCACCGGATGGACGTTCGCCGCCCAAGTGCGCGCCGGCCCGGCCGACACCGCGACCGCGGTGCTCGCGACGCTCGCGTGCACGATTTACGACGGGCCCGGCGGGCTTATCGAAATGCGTATCCCGCACGCGCAAACCGCGTCGCTCACCGCCGGCAAAGCGGTATGGGATTTGCAAGGCACCGACCCCGGCGGACTCATCACCACGTTCCTCGCCGGCGACGTCACCGTGACCGCCGAAATCACCCGGCCGTGAACGGCGCGCTTGTGACGGGCCCCGGCGCGCGCATCGTCACCGGCGCGCTAGTCACGCCGCCGCCACCCGTGAAAGGGGCGCTTGTGCCGTCAGCTCGTGACTCCATCGCGGCGACGATGCGCCGCACCGGACCGGACGGCGGGTTTACCGGCCCGTTACCGCCCAAGAACTACTACCACGAGGCGGTCCTTGCGGATACGCCGGCTCTGTTCTGGACGTTTGACGAATCTTCCGGCAACTACGCCGACGCGTCCGGCAACGGACACGTTGGCACCGCGGCCGCGACCATCGTGCGCGTACCGGGCCGCATTACCGGCGGGCTCGCCGTGAACGGTGACGCACAAACCGCGATGGTCACGACGCCGAACTCCGCCGCGCTGAACACGGCGCCGCTCACGTTCGAGTTCTGGTGGCGTCACGGCGGCGCCGTTGGCCAATACGGCATGACGGTTATCAAGACCAGCGACGGCAATTGGCAAGACGGGTACGGCGCCTACTGGCAAAGCGCCAATTTGCAATTCTTCCACTCGAGCTACGGCATGACGCTCGCACCGCCGGTAGCGCCGCCCGCCAATACGTGGATGCACTACGCCTACAGCGTGGACGCCGCCGGCGTTGGCGTACTCATTGAGAACGGCGCCCAGGTAGGAACGCACACGTACACCGTTGCCGGCGTCGCGGTACCGGGCCCGTTCGGAGTGTTCGACAACGGCGTTGCCGGCGGCGCGCTGAACAACGGTGATGTCGATTGTGTCGCCGTGTACCCGAAAGTTCTGACGCCGGCGCAAGTGCTCGCGCACTACAACGCCGCCAGCATGTAAGGAGCGCCATGACGAACACACAAGGTTGGTGGTTGATCGTAGAAGTGGGCGTGATTGCCGCGGTGGCGTTAGTCACGTTCCTTGCCGGGTTCCGCCGGCCGTGACCCTCTCGGCCAAACAACGCGCCAAGCTCCCGCGCGGTTCCTACGTGTACGGGCCCAAGTCATCGGTAGGTGGCAAGGGTCGCAAGGCGTATCCGATCGACACCAAAGCTCGAGCACGTGCGGCCCTCTCGCGCGCCGCGCAACGCAACACCGGCGGGAGCTACGCCACCGTTGCGCGTGCCGTGCGCGCCAAGTACGGAAACCAAATCAAGACTCGAGGCACCAAGCGCCGGTGACCCTCGAGCCCGCGGCCAAACAGTGCACCGCGTGCGGCAAGGAACACGAGCGCGAGGGCGAGCTGTGCCCGCGGTGCCAGGAACAAACCGCCAGAGAGTACGACGACTACACGCGCCGGCCGTAGGGGGATAGGGGTAGTAGTTGCTCCGGCAACAAAATTGTTGAGGGCAAAAAACGCGGGGGGATAGGGGGCCGGTTTCTTGGGTGGCGTGCCGGTTCCCGCACGACGTGAACCCGCTACCTCCCCGGAACCGTCACACTGAGCCGGATGGCACGCCGGGTCTACGACACGCCGGAGCACCGCCGGCTCCGTAAGGCGCTCGCGCTCAAGCCGCAACCTTGCGAGTGGTGCGGCGAGCCCGCCTCCGAGATAGACCACGTTCCGCCGCTCGCGTTACACGCGCACCGGCCCGGCACGGGTTGTTGCCGGAGCGTGCCGGCGTGCTCGAGTTGCCAACGCAACCAAGCCGCGGCCCTCGGGTTCATGGGCCACTGGACAGAGGCGCCGGCGCCGCTCGTGCTCGAGCCGGAGCTAGACCCGTCGCCGCCGGCCGACGACGCCGCGTGGGACCGCGCGCCGTGGCTCGAGCCGTGGCGGACCGTGCCGGACGGCGCGCGGTGGCCGCGCTTTATGACCCTCCCGCATCCCGCCGCGATCGGCTCGTTTGGCGCCGATGCCGTCCGTTGGCTCGAGGACGAGGCGGACCTCCGGCTTCGTTGGTGGCAAGCCTTGGCGCTCGTGCGCCAACTCGAGCACGACGCCGCCGGCGAGCTTGTGTGGCTCGAGGTACTACAAACCACGGCGCGCCAGAGCGGTAAATCCACGTTGCTCCGTAGCTCGAGCACGTGGCGCCTCCACCAAGCCGCCTTGTTTGGCGAACCTCAGACCATCTTGCATACCGGCAAGGACTTGCCAGTGTGCAAGGAAGTGCAATTGCCGGCGATGGCGTGGGCCATCGCGCGCGAGTACCCGGTCCGGCAACAGAACGGTAACGAGCAGATCACCGAACCGCTCACGGGCTCGCGCTGGATCATCCGCGGCAAGGGTTCCGTGTACGGGTACGCCGGCAGCTACGTGCTCGCGGACGAGGCGTGGGGGATGTCGCCGGACGTCGTGGAAGATGGCCTAGAACCAACCATGCTTGAGCGCGCGAGCCCGCAACTCGTGTTGGCGTCCACCGCGCACCGGCGCGCGTCCGTGCTATTCCCTACCCGCCGCCAAGCCGCGCTGGACACGCTGAACGCGCCAAGCTCGAGCTTGCTTGTGGAGTGGTCCGTGCCGCGTGACGTAGACGTCACGGACCGGAACGCGTGGCGGGCCGCGTCGCCGCACTGGTCGCGCAACCGTGAGCGGTTACTCGAGGCGCGCCTCGCGCGGGTCCACGCCGGCGAGACATTGGACCCGGACGAGGACGACCCGCACGAGTCCTTCCTCGCGCAATTCCTGAACGTGTGGCCGATCCGGTCGGGCCCGAACACCGGCGAGCGCTTACTACCGGAAGGTTGGTGGTCGGCGTGCTTGGCGCGCGGCGTCGTGACGTCCGGCCCGGTATGGGTGGCGATAGAAGACAACTACGGACAAGGCGCGGCGGTCGCCGCCGCCGGCCGGCTCGAGGGCGAGCGGTTCGAGCTTGGCGGGTGGACCACGGAATCGTGGGCGCTCGCACTGGACGACGCGCAAGCACTGGTCCGCGCGCGGCCCGGTTCCAAGCTCGTGGTTGGGCCGGCGGTCGCCGCGCGCGTCACGGACCTCCGGCCCCGGCCGGCCCGTATGGGCTCGCTCGAAACCCGCCTCGGGCTCGCACTCTTGCGCGACCTCACCGCCGGCGGGCTCGTGGTCCACGACGCCGACACCGCCGCGCTGGACGAACAAATCGAGGGCGCGCGCGTCCGCCCGGTACCGGGTGGCGGGCTCGCGTTCATTAGCTCGCGCCGCGCCGACGTGCTCCGCGCCGCCGTGTGGGCCCTCCACTGCGCGCAAACCCGGAGCTTGCGTCCGGCCGTGTATTGACCGGCCCCGTTACGCTTTCCACAGGCTATGGAGGAACGTTCCCTACGTCCGCCGGATCAACCGAACACGACGCCGCCGGCGGACGCCGTACCCGGCACCGTGGGCCCGCCGTCCGCGACGCCCGGCGACCCGTTCGGATTCGAGGTAGCGACACCGCCGCCGGGTCCGCCGCCCGTGCCGGTATCCCGGCCGGCCGCGTGGTCCGGGTGGCCGGCCGAATGGAATACGCCGGCGTGGGATACGCAGTACCAAACCCTGGCGGACACGGCGTGGGCGTGCTTGGACCTCAATAGCTCCGTGCTCGCGACGATGCCTCCGTATCTCACCGGCGCGGCCACGAGCTTGCCGGCCGATTGGCTGAACAACCCGGACCCCGACTTGTACGCGTCGTGGGAGGACTTCGCCAAAGCCTTGTTCTGGGAATACCAGCTCGGCGAGGTATTCCTTGTGGCGACGGCGTACTACGCCAACGGATACCCGGCCCGGTTCCACGTGCTCGAGCAATGGGCCGTGAATGCCGAAATGGACGGTGCGCGCCGGCGCTACACGGTCGGCGGTCGCGACGTCACCGCGGACACGTTGCATATCCGCTACCGCTCGCGCACCGGCAACGCGCGCGGCGAGGGCCCGTTAGACGCTGGCGCGTCGCGTGTCATCGCGGCGGAAGTGCTCACCCGGTACGCCACGAACCTTGTTAGCTCCGGCGGTATCCCGCCCGGCACGCTCGAGCACCCGGACGAGTTGAGCGCCGACCAAGCCGCGGACCTCCAAAACCAATGGCTCACCGCGCGCCTCTCAAGCCTTGGTCTACCCGCGGTGCTATCGGGCGGCGTCAAGTTCAACACCGCCGCGTACTCGCCTACGGAGCTGGCGTTGCTCGAGCTGGCGCAATGGAACGAATCGCGTATCGCCGTGCTCCTTGGCGTTCCGCCGTTCCTTGTCGGGTTGCCGTCCGGCGGCGATTCCATGACGTACTCAAGCGTTGTCTCACTGTTCGACTACCACTGGCGCGCCGGGCTCCGGCCCAAAGCCGCGGCTGTGTGCGCGGCGGTCGCCGGATGGGCGCTCCCGCGCGGTACCGGATTCGAGGTAAACCGCGACGAGTACGTGCGCCCGGACCCGTTCACGCGCGCGCAAACGTGGAACCTCGCGCTCACCGGCGGGTGGATGACAACCGACGAGGTACGCAACGCGGAGCGGTTGGCGAAAGGCGTTCCGCTCGAGGCGGCGCCGCTCGTGGCGCCGCAACCCGTGGGAGTGTTGCAATGAGCCGCAAAGCGCCGATTGAGTTTCGTGCCGCGGTGACGCCGCGCACCGTGGACCACGAGCGCCGCACCATTGAGCTAATCGTGGTGCCGTGGGATGAGTGGGCGACCGTCGAGTACCAAGGCCGACTGATCGAGGAATCATTTGCGCCCGGCTCGTTTGGTGCCGTGGACGTCCGCAACGCGCGCGAGCGAATCCTTGTGAACATGGACCACGACCGCGCGCAGTGGATCGGCCGCGTGGAGAACGTCTACCCGGACGACGCCGAGGGTTTGCGCGCGGAGCTAAAGATTCGCCGGACCCCGGAAGGTACCCAAGCCTTGTGGGATGCCGCGGACGGCATGGTCGGCGCCTCGGCCGGGTTCGGCGTACTGCCGGAGAATACGGATTGGCTCGAAAACCGTTCCCGCCGGCGTATCCGGGCCGCATTCCTTGACCACGTGGCGCTCACCCCAACGCCGGCGTACGTCGGCGCCGCGGTAATCGACGTCCGCAACGCGCCGGGCTCGAGCACGAGCGCGACGCCGAACCTTGACGCGATCATGGCGGAACGGGCCGCGGCGGCGTACGATCCGCGTGTCTGAGCGGTAGGCGTCACCCCGTACGGACCCGCCAGAGTGTGGGGACGGGTAGCGGACCCGGCCGAGACACCAACGGTTGTCTCACGAGGGAGGGCGCGAGCCCATGTCCGCGACCGACGCAATGATCGCGACGCTTTCGAGCGAGATCGAGGAACGCCGCGCGTTCCAGGACCAATTGGTGGAGGGCGCCCAAGCCGCCGGCCGCGACCTCACCGCGCAGGAAATGGAGTTGTACCAGCGCGCCGGCGACCGTATCCGCTCGTGTGCCGAACAGCTCGAGCCGCTGGCCGAGGGCGTCCGCATCGCGACGCAATCCGCGAACCGTTCGCGTGAGCTGGCCGACGCATACCGCGAGGCGCGCGCCGGCTCGAGTGGGAACTCGCCGGCACCCGTCGAATACCGGAGCGCCGGCGCCTACGTCATCGACCGTTGGGCCGCGGGTTCCGGCGACGAGAGTGCGAAACGCCGCGTGGAAATGTACGAGCGCGCCGCCGCGCACCAAACCACGGCGGACAACCTCGGCGTGGTGCCGGACCCCATCGTCGGCACCGTGCTGAACCTCATTGATGGGTCGCGGCCCATCGTCACCGCGTTGGGCGTGCGCGCGATCCCGTCCGGACGGTTCAACCGGCCCAAGGTGACCCAGCAAGCGGACACCGGACTCCAAGCGGGCGAGAAAACGGAGCTGGCGTCCCGCAAGATGACGATTACGAACCTTCCGGTGGCGATGGACACCTACGGCGGGTACGTGAACGTGTCCCGCCAGAACATCGACTGGTCCATGCCTCAAATCATGGACATTGTGATCGAGTCTCTGGCGAACGAGTACGCGCGCGACACCGAGGGCGCGACGGGTACGGCGTTGGGCGCCGCGGCGACCGCGGGTCCGACGTTGCCGACCGGCGCGAACACCGCGGACCAAGTGCTCGCCGCGATTTGGGGCGCGGCCGCGGACGCGTACACGGCGACCGGCGGCGTGGGCGGGCTCGTGCTCGCGATCCCGCCGGGGATGCTGTCGCTTGTCGGCCCGTTGTTCCCGCCGTACAACCCAAGCAACGCGGGCGGTATCGGGTTCACGGCCGGCGGGTTCTCACAAGGCGCAGTCGGCACAATTTCCGGTATCGGCGTGGTGATGAGTGACGCGGTGGCCGTCAACACCATGTTGTTGATCAACACGGCGTGCGCGGAGTGTTACGAGCAGCGGGTTGGCTCCCTCCAAGTGGTGGAACCGTCCGTGTTGGGTGTCCAAGTGGCGTACGCGGGCTACTTCCATCCGCTCGTGCTCGAGGCGGGCGGCGTAATCAAGATCGTGAAGACGCCGTGACCGCGCGCGACGAAACCGTGACGCCGGACGAGGAAGGGGAGCGGTACGACGCGCCGAACCAACAAGTGGTCCGCGAGGACGGGTCCGGCCCGGCGGACGAGGGCTCCGGCGGTCCGCCGGCGGAACCGGAACCCGTGCCGGAGGCACCGGAACCGCCGGCGGAACCGGAGCCGGACACGGAGTGATTGAGCTTGGAACCGTACGCAACGCCGGACGAATTGGCATCGGCGCTCCGGATCAAGGTCACGCCGGACAACGCCGCCCAGCTCGCGTCGTGCATTGCCGCGGCATCCGAGGAAATCGACCACTACTGCGACCGTGTGAGCACCGCGCCGTTACCGGACCCCGCGCCGGAGCTTGTCCACCAAGTGTGTTTGGCGCGCGCCGTCGAATGGTGGAAATCAACCGATGCGGCATTCGGCGCGCTCGGGTTCGACAACACCGGCGTACTCACCGCGCCCACGGACACGTTCGCAAGGCACGGGCGGAGCCTCATTCCGTACAAAGCCCAATTCGGCGTCGGGTAACCCGTGGGCGCGCTCGCTGATTTGCGCGCCGCGGTGGCGGCGTCCCTTGGCGACGTCGCGGAGGTTGCGTCGGGCGCGTGGGCGGTGCACCCGTCCGTGGTGGACGCGGTGACGCCGCCGGCGTTCATGCTCGTGTGGGCGGACCCGTGGTTGCTCGCCGGCTCCGCGTGTACCTACGACGCGCGCCTAACCGTCGTGTGCGTGAGCGCGCGCCTCGAGCCGGACCCTGGCGTCGAAACCCTCGAGCTAATGGTGACCGCCGTGCTCGAGGCGGTACCGCTCCCGGCCGTAGAAGTGCTCCCGCCGGCGCCGTTCGATATTGGCGGCGTCCACTACCAAGCCGCGCGCGTCACCGTGCGGCAATTCGTCACCGTAGAAAGGGTGGTCCCGTAATGGCCGACACCGTATTGAGCGCGGCGCCGTTCATTCTCGTGAAGCCCAAGCTCACGCTTGGCGCCACGGGCTCGCAAGTGGAGTACGAGTGCTCCGCGAACAATGTGGACGTGGCCGTCGATCAGGACGAGAACACCGTGGAAACGTTCTGCGGCACGTTCACGAGCTACAAGCCGGAGGTGTGGACGATCACGGTTACCGTGCTGATGAGCTACGGCACGGCCGGGTTCTGGAACACGGTGCGTCCGCTCGTGGGCACCGTCGTGCCGTTCACCGTGTTGCCGGACGCCACCGCCGCGCCGGGCCCGGACAATCCGCAGATGACCGGCAACGCGCTCGTGAAAGCGTTTCCGTTTGTCTCGGGCGCGGTGGGCGAGGCGTCGGAAGTGGACTTCGTGCTCGCCGTGCAAGGCGCGCCGACGTGGGTGGAAACCCTCACGATGGCAACCAACACGAGCGACACCGCGACCGCGACGGACACCGCCAAGGCGGCGTAAGTGGCCGCGTCCGTCGAATTGGACACGGCGCGTTTCGTGGCCGATATGCGCCGGTTCGGCGCCGGCATGGAACGCGTCGCGAACACGGAACCGGCGCGCGCGGCCGCGAACACGGCCGGCAAGCTCCGCCAACGGTTGCCGCGCCGTACCGGCCGGCTCGCCGGTTCCGTGCACACGACGGACGAAACCGGCGGTGCCGGCGTCAGCTACGGCGCCGGCGTCCCGTACGCGCGCTATATCGACCGCCGCACCGGCGCCGTCGACGCGGCAACCGCCGGCGCCGGGCCCGCGTTCGCGTTGGCGTGCGCGGTGGCGACGGCGCGGGAGGTAGGGAACGTATGAGCGAAACCAACGGCAAACGCCGAGTGAACCTCGCGGACCTCACCCTCGGAGATATGGCGGCAATCGAGGACGAGCTAGGTATCGACCTCGCGGAAGTGTCCAAGTTCCGGGCCACCGCCGCCATGATTTGGGCGCACGAGTGGCGGACCAACAAGGCGTACACGCTCGAGGACGCGCTCGCACTGAAACCCGGCGAGCTGGAACTCGTGGACGAACAGGGAAACGTGGTCGGCGGCGACAGTGGCGACTCGCCGCCGTCGTCGCCAGAGCGTGGACCCTAGACCCGGCGCGCGTCATGGACTACCCGTTGGGTTTGCTCGAGGCAATGCGCCAAACACTCGAGGACGAGGCGCGCGCGCAACGCCGGGCGGAAGCTCGAGCACGCGCGCGCGGCCGGCACTAGGCGCGCGCGGTGGCCGGTACCGATATCGTCGTCCGGTTCCTCGCGGACACTAAGGACTTAACCTCCGCGACCGCTGAGGTACAAAGCACCGGCGACCGCCTTAAGACTTGGGCGAAGGGCGTGGGCGTCGCGATCGGCGCCGCGTTCGCGGTGCAACAGCTCAAGGAAGCTACCGACGCCGCCGCCGAATTTGCCGACGTCGTGGGCGCCGCCGGCGTCATCTTCGGCAACCAAGCCGACGAAATCCAAGCGTGGGCGAACAAGAACGCCAACTCTTTTCTGATGTCCAAGGGCCAAGCGATCGACGCGGCGAACACGTTCGCGACGTTCGGCAAAGCCGCCGGCAAAACCGGCACGGACCTGACCAAGTTCTCTACGTCAATGGTCGGGCTCGCCGGCGACCTCTCAAGCTTCCGAGGCGGCACCGTCGAGGACGCCATTACCGCGATCGGCGCCGCGTTGCGCGGTGAGAACGAGCCCATCCGCCAATATGGCGTGCTCCTTGACGACGCGACGCTCCGGGCGCGCGCGTTCGCAATGGGGATCAGCGACGGAACGTCCGTGCTCACGCCGGCGCAAAAAACGCTCGCGGCGCAGGCCGAAATCCTCGCGCAAACCGCCGACGCGCAAGGCGACGCGGCGCGCACCGCCGATAGCGCGGCGAACCAACAACGCAAGATGGCGGCGAGCGTGGCCGACGCCAAGGTGGCGCTTGGCACCGCGCTACTGCCGGTGCTGCGCGCCATTCTGCCGATCATTACCAAGCTCGCCACGTTGTTTGAGAAATACTCGAAAGTGCTCGTCCCTCTCGCCGGAATCATCTTCGCGGTAGTCGCCGCGCAGTGGGC